>Ga0079224_100001044_pt1 | contig 30417 bp, 22 predicted proteins | sample Stecom2015_FD_80414 | JGI IMG/M metagenome (GOLD analysis project Ga0079224, IMG submission 80414) | Agricultural soil microbial communities from Utah to study Nitrogen management - Steer compost 2015 | ecosystem: Environmental > Terrestrial > Soil > Agricultural land | place: USA: Utah... | reverse complement strand
GGGGGAGCCGTAGGCGGTCACCACCGTCGCCCAGTCGGAGTCGGTGATCCGGAACCTCTCCGTCACCAGGACGAAGGCGTGCCGGCGGGAGAGGGGATCCCCGTCCGGGACGGCGGGCTTTCCGTCCAGCTCGGACAGGTGTGCCAGGGACTCGATGTCGCCGGGGTCGCGCCGCACCGCCTCGAGGAAGGCGGCCCGGGCACCCTCCCCGTCACCCAGCCGCTTCAGCGCCGGGCCGAGGCAGAACGGAACCAGCGGGTCGGCCGGGTCTGAGTCGAACGCCTCCCGGGCGGCGCGCGCCGCCTCCTCGGCGAGAGGCCGTCCGGCGCCGCCGCTCTCCTCGTCGTCCTCCTCCGCCTCGGCGAGGGCCGGCCCGGTCTCGTCGTCGTACCACTCGGAGTAGGGGGTGCCTCCGCGTAGGCGCGCAGCTCAGTCAGGGCCAGGAGGGCTCGGCCGATCGCGACGGCCTGCGGCGCCTCCGGGTCCCCCGGGGACCGCTCGGCCTCGTCGTAGAGGCGGCGCGCCCGGTGAAGGCCTCCTCGGTCTCCTCAGGGGGCAGGACCCCTTCCAGAACCATCCGGATGCGGAGTCGGCCGAGCAGCGCGCCGGCCTGCTCAACGGGTGCGGGAGGTGTCGGTGTCATGCCGACGCACCCTAGGCCCGGGGGACGACGGACCCCGCCCCCTGGGATCAGGGGCGGGGTCCGCTGCGTATCGTTGCGGGTCGTGCGTCTAGTCCAGGGCCCCGGTGCCGCCGATCCGGCAGACCATCGTGGTCACGAAGGGGCGGAAGCCCTCCTCCTCGAAGAAGCGGAGGTCGCCGGGGCTGCCGGCCGGTGCGGAGAGCTCGATGTCCCGGACGCCCTGCGCGGCGACCTGGAGCCGCACCTCCTCCAGGAGGCCGGAGGCGACGCCGGTGCCCCGGGAGTCGGGGTGGATCGCCAGGGTCTGCACGACGGCGACCCGCTCACCGCGGTCCCAGCTGCCCTGCGGGTTGTCCCGCAGGGTCACCATGGCGTAGCCGACCGGCGCCCCGTCCCGCTCGGCGAGGACGGCGAGCGTGTCGCGGTCCTCCAGCCAGCGCAGGTACTGGGCGCGGCGCCGGCGCCAGGCCTCGTCCGGGTCGACCGAGGCGAGAACGTCCTGGAGACCGGGGGCGTCGGCGGTGTGCTGCTCGTGCACCACGTTCCACAGCTCGGCGAGCTCGTCGATCTCGTGGTGGCCGAGGAAGCGGTAGCGCAGCACGCCGTCGGTCGCGGTGCTCGTTTTGGTCGCCAACGAAATCTGCATGTTCTTCTCACCCGTTCCGCCCGCGTCGGTGCGGATCCTCTCCGCCGAAAGCTCTCACCGGTGTCCCGGTTGAGCTGTGCATCTGACACTACGTGCCGGATCGGCGCGGCACGGGGACGACACAAAGAAAATGAGGACCGGACATGATGATAGAGAAAGTTTTGCAAGAATTCGCTGTACTCGGTCCCGGCGGGGTCGGCGGGCTGACCGCCGCCCTGCTCGCGCGGAGCGGCCGGAGCGTGACCGCGGTGGCCACCGGCTCCACCGCCGCGCGCATCCGCGAGCACGGCATTCAGGGCGCCTCCGCGGCCTACGGCGACTTCACCGCCCGGGTCGGGGCCGCCTCCGAACTGGCGCACCGGGTCGACCTGCTGCTGGTCACCCCCAAGGCGACGCACCTGGAGGCGGCCCTGGAACGGGTCCCCGCCGAGACGGTGCAAGACGCCCTGGTGGTCCCGCTGCTCAACGGCTTCGAGCACATGGAGGTACTGCGCCGGGCCTACCCGCGGGCGCGGGTGCTTCCGGCCGCGGTGCACGTCGGCGCCGAGCGCACCGCCCCCGGAGTCGTCCGGCACACCAGCCCCTACAACCGGGTCGAACTCTCCGGCCCCGGGGCCGAGACCGCCGCCGGGGCGCTGCGCGCCGCCGGCATCGGCGCCGACGTCCGCACCGACGGCGAGGCCCTGCTCTGGGACAAGTACGCCTTCCTGCTGCCCACCGCACTGGTCTGCGCACACCAGCGGGCGCCGATCGGGGTCTGCCGGGAGCTGCGCCGCGCCGACATCGAGGCGATCGCGGAGGAGGCGGCGCGGGTCGCCGCGGCGCGCGGCGTCACCGTCGACACCGGAGCGGTGCTGCGCACCGTGGCGGAGCGGCCCGCGCACACCCGCCCGTCGCTGCTGGTCGACCGGGAGGAGGGGCGGCCGATGGAGGTGGACGCTCTGGGCGGTGCGCTGCTGCGCGCCGCGCGGGCCGCCGGAGTGCCGGTCCCGGCCACCGAGCGGATCACCGCCGAGCTGCTCCGTGTCGACGCGGAACGGGCAGAACGGGAAGCAGAACGGGGGAAACGGACGGAGCGCCCCCGCCGCTCCCCGGGCGGGGCCCGGTTGGAAGGATGAGGGGCGACCCGCGCGGGCCGGTTCGACGGATTCGACGGAGGAGCTGCTGATGGCGGAGACCGAGTACGGGAACGGGGCGGTCGGCGCGCCCCTGCGGAGCGGAGAGACCGGGCGCATCGCGGTGCTCTCCCCGGGAGGGGTCGGCGGCCTGCTGGCCGGCCTGCTCGCCAGGGACGGCCGCGACGTGGCCGTGGTGGCCACCGACTCCACCGCCGCCGGGATCGCCGAGCGCGGCCTGAGGATCGAGTCTTCGCTGTTCGGCGACTTCACCGCGCACCCGCCCGCCTCGCCCCGCCTCGACGGCCGGGCCGGCGTGCTCTTCGTCGGCTGCAAGGCCACCGCGCTGCACGAGGCGCTGGAACGGGTCCCCGCCGAGGCGGTGCGCGGCGCCCTGGTGGTCCCGCTGCTCAACGGCCTGGAGCACATGGAGGCGCTGCGCCGGGCCTACCCCGATGCGCGGGTCGCGGGCGCCGCGATCCGGGTGGAGTCCACCCGGGTCGAACCCGGCCGCATCGTGCAGAGCAGCCCGTTCGCCTCGCTGGACCTGGCCGCCGAAGGAGTGGCCGGCGACCGGTTCGACGCGCTGGTCCAGGCGGTCCGCGCGACCGGCCTGGAGGTGAACGTGCGCGAGAGCGAGGCCGAGGTGCTCTGGAAGAAACTGCACTTCCTGCTGCCCACCGCGCTGGTGTGCACGCACGCCGGCCGGCCCATCGGCGGGGCGCGCACCGACCGCCGCGACGACCTGCTGGGGGTGGCCGCCGAGGTGGAGCGGGTCGCCGAACAGTACGGCGTGGACCTGGACACCGGCGTCGTGCAGCGGATGGCCGACGGCATCCCCGCGGAGACCAAGCCCTCGATGCTGCGCGACCGGGAGGCGGGCCGGCCGATGGAGGTGGACGCCCTGGGCGGCGCCTTCCTCCGCCGGGCCCGCGCGGCCGGCGTCCCCGCCCCGACGACCGAGCGGATCGTCGCCGACCTGGAGCGGATCAACGCGGCCCTGACCGCGGGCTGACCGCGGCCCTCACCGCGACCCTGGCCCGGTCGCGCCCAGAGGAGCGGCCCGGGAAGCGGTCCGGGAGACGGTCCGGGAAGCGGTCCGTTCACCGCCGGTCGGCCGGTCTCCGCTCACTCCCGTCACCCCCGGAGTCTCACTCCCGAAGCTGCTCGGGACGTGGCCGGAGACCCCGACGCGGTGCACCTTGCCCTCTTCGAGCGGCGGAGTGGGACCGGGCGGAGGTGGTGCGGGGTGCGGGTGTCGCCTGGGCGCGGCGCCTCATAGGGCAAAGGTCCATGCCTGCAACAATGGCGAAGGAAGGGACGGGGCACAGACCTCACCCGGGCGCGGGACTCCACGGGGTGGGGTTCGAACGGGCGGCGCCGGCGGAGGTGGGGGCGGGGTGCAGGTGTCGCCCGGGTGCGGCACCCCACGGGGCGGGGGTTCAAGCAGGCGGCAACGGCAGAGGAGGGACAGGGCCAGGCGTTTCGGCCGAGTGCGGCATTCCGCGGAGTGAAGGTTCGAACGGGCGGCGACGGCGAAGGAAGGGACGGGGCGCAGATGTCGCCCGGGCGCGGCACCCCACGGGGCGAAGGCTCAAGCAGGCGGCGACGGCGGGAGCGGGGCGGGGCGCCAGATCGCGCGCGGCGGGGCACTTGCAGAGGGCAGAGGCGGCAGGATCGCCATGTCCTCGCTTCCCAGTGAGGAGATCGGTCGGCCTGATGGCAGCGAATCCCCTCCTGAGCTGGGCAAATACGGACAGTCATGAGAGGGGGGAGTGCCCTGCGGACCTCCACGTCGCCTCTGTGACGGTGGGGAGCGCATCCTGGGGCGGACCGGGCCGTTTGGGAGCCGAACGGTCTTGATCGGGGTGTCGAGCGGGGATCCAAGCCGTCCGGAAGAAGGAAAAAGGGGGCCCGGAACCCGGAGAGGGGCGTGGAGGGGTGAGAAGTCGTCTTTGTCCTCTAAGGAGACCTCGTTCTCGTCACCCTGAGTGATCATCGAGGGGGTAGTGCGGGTCTCGGGGCTTACTACTCGCCGGTACACGTCATCCGGCCTGCCGGGGAGGTGGGCAGGCCGGGCCGTCCAGCTCGATCTGCGTCGGCAATCCGACATATAGGACATGTCTCCTTCGTCTGAGCCGGGGCACAGCGTTCCCTCGCCTTTGGGAACGCAAGCCGGATCGGTGCACGCGAGGCCCACTCACTCCCGCCGTCGCTGCCTGTTTGAACCCCGGCCCCGTGGGGTGCCGCGCCCGGGCGATACCCGTACCCCGTTCCTTCCTTCGCCGTTGCTGCCTGTTTGAACCCCGGCCCCGTGGGGTGCCGCGCCCGGGCAGGGGGCGCGGCCGTGGGCGCGATCGTCGACGGAACGGGGGCGACGGAGCGGGTGGTGGAGCGGGCGACGGAACGGGGGCCGGCGGGGTCGGTGGCGGGCGGTTCGGGTGGTGTTGCGGGCGGCGTGCAGCGGATCACGTCGCGTGGCGGGCGCTCGGCGGCCGTTCGGAGTGGCCGGGCTGCCCTAGATTGTTGGGCATGATCGATGTCCGGCGATTGCAGCTGCTCCAGGCGCTCGCGCAGCACCACACCGTCGCGGGGACCGCGGAGGCCTTGAACGTCACCCCGTCCGCCGTGTCGCAGCAGCTGGCGGCGCTCTCCAAAGAGACCGGGGTGGCTCTGGTCGAGCGGCGCGGCCGGCGCTTCCTGCTGACCGGGGCGGGCCGGGTGCTGCTCAAGCACGCCGACGTCATCTTCGCCGAGATGGAGAGCGCCGAGGCGGACCTGGCCGCCTACACCGAGGGCAGCGTCGGGGTGGCCCGGGTCGGGTCCTTCGCCACCGGCATCTCCGACCTGGTCGGCCCCGCCGTGGCGGCGCTGGGCCGCAGCCACCCCGGGTGGAGCTTCGAGATCGTCCAGGCCGAGCCGGAGGAGAGCACCGAGCTGCTGCGCACCGGCGCCCTGGACATGGCGGTCACCATGTCCTCGGTGCACCTGCCGCCCAGCGGCTCCACCGAGTTCCGGACGGACCCGATCATGGTCGAGCCGTTCGACGCGGTGCTGCCCTACCACCACCCGCTGGCCTCCTCCACCGACCTGGAGCTCGCCGCCGACCTGTCCGACGTCGACTGGATCATGTCCGCGCCCGGCACCGCCTGGTACGACTGCGTGGCGGCCGCCTGCAACCAGGTGGGCTTCCAGCCGCGCATCGCGCACACCGTGGACGACTTCAGCGCCGTCATCGCGCTGGTCCAGTCCGGGCTGGGCGTGGCGCTGATGCCGCGGATGGGCTGGACCGGGCTGTCCGCGCCGCACATCGTGGTGCGCACCGTGCGCAACACCGCCCGCCGGCACATCGTCTCCCTCACCCGGGCCGGAGCCACCCCGGAACCGCTGCTCAGCGCGGTCCGGGAGGCGGCGAGCAAGGTGCCGGTGCCCTCGGTGGGGCCGATGCTCTCCTCCGGAGGGGACCCGGCCCGCTGACGACCGCCCCGCCTCCGCGGCGCTCTCGGCGTTGCGGCCGCATCGACGCGTTCCGATGGGGCGGCAAGGCCGAGATCGCGGACTTCAAGGGGCCGGGGCGCCCGCGGCGCCGGGGCCCTCACCGGGCAGCGGCGCGGTCTCGTCCGCGGGAAGCGGTGCAACGCCGTCCAGCACCTCGGCCGCGGCCGTGTGCAGTTCGCGGGCGACCAGCCGGGTGGGCAGCCAGGCCCAGGCGCCGGCCCGCCCCACCAGGTAGATCCTGCGGTGACCGCCCAGCTCGCCCAGCGGCGAGTGGACCACCCCGCGCCGGGTGGCCGCCGCCAGCTTCGGCATCACCCCCACCGCGAGCCCGGCGGCGACCATCCGCTCCACCACCTCCAGGTTGTCCACCCGGTGGCCGATCTCCGGGGCGAATCCGGCGGCCGCGCACATCCGCCCGACCAGCTCGTCGTCGTCCCCGCCCCGGGAATTGGCGATCCAGCGCGCCCCGGACAGCCTCCGCAGCCGGCTCCGGGTCAGCGGGCGGCTGTCGGCGTGCGGATCAGAGGAGGGCTGGGACAGCAGCAGCGGCTCGGTGCCCACCAGATGCAACCGGAGCGAATCCGGAAAACGGCGCGGGACCAGGCTGTACTCGTAGACCAGGGCGAGGTCGGCGCCGCCGTTCTGCAGCAGCGCCAGCGCCTCGTCCGGCTCGTTCTCGATGATCCGGACGTCGACCCCGGGATGCCCGGCGCCGAGCCGGGCCAGGGCCGGGAGCACCACGGGGGAGAGCAGGCTGACGAAGGTGGCCAGGTCCACCCGGCCCACCGGCTCGCCGTGCCCGGACAGCTCGGCGCGCGCGGCCTCCACCCGGCCGAGGATGTCCACCGCGTACTCGGCCAGCCGGTGCCCGGCGGGGGTGAGCCGGACCCGGCGGCCGTCGGGCACCAGCAGCGGCACCCCGACCTCCTTCTCCAGGACCGCGAAGTGCTTGGAGACCGCAGAGGTGCCCATGCCCGCCCCCTCGGCGACGGCGGCCATGGTGCCCAGCCGCTCCAGCTCCACCAGCAGCCGCAGGCGCGTCAGATCCATGTCGTAAAAGTACACGGTCCGTCCGCCCATGGTCTGTGGACAGAAACAAACGGGATAGGTCCAATGGTCGGGTGTTCACCTCCTTCCTCTCCCACGTGCGGGTGCAGGGCCCGCGTGTGCCGGCCCCCCTGCTGGTCCTGGTCGGCATGTTCTCCCTGCACACCGGCAGCGCGTTCACCGTGCACCTGTTCGACGAGGTCGGCGCGCAGGGCGCCACCTGGCTGCGGCTGACGTTCGCGGCGCTGATCCTGATGGTGCTGTCGGGGCCGTCGCTGTGGACCGCGGTCCGCCGCGCCGGCTGGCGCGAGCGGGGAGCAGTGGTGATCCTGGGCACAGTGAGTGCGGGGATGATGGCCTTCTTCTCCGAGGCGACGGCCCGGATCCCGCTGGGCACCGCGACCGCGCTGGAGTTCCTCGGCCCGCTGGTCGTCGCGGTGGTCGCGATGCGCCGCCGGAGCGAGACGGTGTGGATCGGCACGGCGGTGCTCGGAGTGCTGCTGCTGACCCGTCCGTGGAGCGGCGGGGCCGACCCGGTCGGCATCGCCTTCGGCCTGGCCGGCGCGGTCACCGTCGCGCTCTACATCATCCTCACCCAGAAGGTCGGCTCGGCCTTCCGCCCGGTGCACGGCCTGGCGCTGTCCATGCTGGTCGCCTCGGTGGCGGTGGCCCCGATGGGCGCCCCGCAGGCGCTGTCCGGCTCGCCCGACCCGTGGGTGCTGGCCTCCCTGGTGGGCATCGCGCTGATCTACCCGATCCTGCCGTTCCTGCTGGAGATGGTGGCGCTGCAGCGGATGAGCCGGTCCGCGTTCAGCGTCTTCGCCAGCCTGGAGCCGGCGGTCAGCCTGATCATGGGCATGCTGCTCATCGCCCAGGTGCCGACCCTGGTGCAGGTGGCGGGGATGATGCTGGTGGTGGCCGCGGGAGCGGGCGCGGCCCGCAGCGACCACACCCCGCGGCCGCCGGAGCGGCGGGACGGGGACCGGCCGCGGCGCCCCCGGCCGCGCCTGCGGCCGGTGGTCCGCCGGCGCAACCTGGAACCGGCCTGAGCAGGGGCGGGGGCGCGCTCAGCGCTCCCGCCGGCTCCCGCCGTACTTCTTGTGCACCGCCTGCTTGCTGATCCCCAGCACCATGGCGATCTCCGACCAGGTGGCGCCCTGGGCGCGGGCCCGCCGCACATGCAGCGACAGCAGCCGCTCGACCTCCTCGCGCAGCGCGACGGTGGCCATCAGCGCGTTGATCGGAGACTCGTCGTTGACCGATTCGGCCAGCTGGGCGACCCTGTCCTGCTCCATGCCCCTTACGCTACGCGCCTCCGGGGCCCGGCGGGAACAGCCCCGCCCGGCGGCGCCGGTCCTCTCGGGCCCGCCGGATCCACTAGGGTCGGGACCGACCATGAGCGAGAATTCTGATCTGGAGCTCCTGCGCCGCTTCGAGCCGGTGCTCAAGTACACCGCCGGGGAGCTCTTCTTCCCGACCGACGTACGGCGCTATGTCGAGTCCTGCAGCCTGTGGATCGAAGAGGACGGCAAGGAGCGCGAGGTCGTCCCGGCCGGCGAGCTGACCCTCGAACGGCTGGCCCGGTCCGAGCGGGAATGGCCGGGCCGCTACTCCCACCTCAGGTTCGTGCAGGAGGCCTCGCTGCGCGCCGAGGCCCGCCGGTTCCGCCGCACCGCGCGGCCGGTGATCCCGAAGCACGGCCGGCTCGCCGCGGTCGGCGTCCTCGGCCGGATGCTCGACGTCCTGGTCAAGCTCTCGCTGCTCATCCGGGGCGCGGTGCCCGGCGGGGTGGCCGCGGCCGCCGCCACCCGCTACCGGGACCGGGTGGACGACGGCGGGGCCAGCTACTACGGCAGGGTGGTCCGCGAGGGCGGCTACATCATCCTGCAGTACTGGTTCTTCTACGCGATGAACGACTGGCGCTCCATCTACGGCGGTGTCAACGACCACGAGGCCGACTGGGAGAAGGTCACCGTCTACGTGGTGGAGGAGGACGACGGGTCGGTCCGGCCGGTCTGGCTGGGCGCCTCCTCGCACGAGTACCGCGGCGACGACCTGCGCCGCTCCTGGGACGACCCGTCGCTGCACCTGCAGGGCGAGCACCCGGTCGTCTTCCCCGGCGCGGGCTCCCACTCCCACCAGCTGCTCCCCGGCGACTACCTGATCCAGGTCGACCCGGCCGTGCTGCGCGGGGTGATGCGGGTCTGGCGGTCGGTCACCCGGCGGCTCTTCCCCAGCGGCGACTCGACCCGGCACGGCATCGGGGTCCCGTTCGTCGACTACGCGCGCGGCGACGGCATCACGGTCGGCCCTGGCGGCGACCGCGAGTGGACCCCGCAGATCATCGACGACACCACCCCGTGGGTGCGCGGGTTCCGCGGCCTGTGGGGCCGCGACACCCGGGACTTCTTCGACGGCGAGCGCGCGCCCAGCGGCCCCCGCTACGAGCGCGACGGCACCGTCCGCCGCTCCTGGGCCGACCCGCTGGAATGGGTCGGCCTGCAGAAGGTCTCCCCGGGCGACGGGGCGGCCCGCGCGCAGCTCCGGGCGCACATCGCCGACCTGCAGGAGCGCATCCGCACCGCGGACGCCGAGATCACCGCCGGCCGGGACCGGCTGCGCCGGCTCTCCGCCGCCCGGATGGTGCTGAAACGCAGCGCCTACTCGCGGCAGCGCGCCGACGAGCACGCCCGCGACATCGCCGCCGCCGAGCGGGAACTGGCCGAGACCTACCGCGAGCGCGCCCTGACGGTGGACGAACTGGAGACGCACCGCGAGGCCCTCGCCTCCGACCGCCCCGTCGTCCCGGGGCCCACCGACCACCTGCGCGCCCCGCACCTGCCGTTCACCACCGGCAAGCACCGCACCTCGCGCTTCCTCGGCGTGTGGGCCACCCTCAGCACGCCGCTGCTGATCATCGCGCTGGGCGCGACGCTGCTGCTGCTCAAGGGCACCTACATGATCCCGGCGATGCTCGGCGTGGTGCTCGTCTTCGCCGGGGTCGACGCCTTCGCCCGGCGCAAGTTCGTCTCGTTCATCACCGGCCTGGCGATCCTCGTCGTCGCGGTGGCCGTCATCGTCGGCATCTACCTGGCGTTCGCCGCCAACTGGCGGATCGCGATCCTGGTCCCCACCGCTCTGATCGTGGTCGTCCTGCTGGTGGTCAACATCCGCGACCTGATCCGCAAGTGACCCGGGCGCGCCGCCGGACGGCACCGGCGGCGACCCCGGGACCGGGCCGCCCCGCGCCGTTCTCCGGATTCGCCCCGGTCGCATCCGGTGCGCACCGAACCGCTGCCGCGGTCCCGGCCCTCCTCTGATCCGCACGCCGGCAGCCGTCCGCTGACCCGGGGCCGGCCGCGGAGGCCGTCCGATTCCCGGGACGGCGACGGGCCGGCCGGGCGGATGTGCGCGGCCGCCGGATCCGCCCGGGGCCCGGTGGCGGGAGGGCGGACCCGGCGCGGTGCGCCGGAGCGGCCCGGGAGCCCGCGGTCCCGGCGGCCGCCCGTCCTCCACCGCCCGGCCGGCCCCGCGGCGTTTCCGGCCCGCCGCCCGGCGGCCCCCGCACCGCCTGGCCGGGCCATGCACACGCGGCGGGATCGGGCAACTCCCCGCGGCGACCGGTTTCGGTCACTCCTCGTGTGTCGAGGGTGACGGGTCGTCGTCGAGTGGAAGGGGTTTCCGTCCCCGGCGGGGAGGTCGGGGCGTACGGAACGGGGGTATCACCACCAGTCGACGCCCCGAGGGGACGTGCCCGGCGGGACCCGCGGCGCGTCCCGCCGGGAAGCGGCCGTCCCGGTGCTCCGCGGCCGGGCCGCCGACCGGCAGGGCGTGCCAAGGATCGAGCTCGCCCCCGGCGCCCCGGCCGGAGCACTCCCAAGCGAGGAGCCGATGATCGAATCCGACCGCCCGCGCTCCGGGTCCCGTCCCGCAGCCGCGCACCCCCCGTCCCGGCACCCGAGCGCCCTCCACCGCACCCTCCCGCACGAGGAGCCGGAGCGGGTCGCCCCGTCCGCCCCGGCCCCGGTGCCGAGGCCGGCCCCGGCACCGACCTTCGGCGTGGAGGAGGAGTTCTTCGTCGTCGACCCGGAGACCCGCCGGGCCGCCTCGCTGGCCCCGGCCGTGCTGGAATCGGCCGCCCGGTCCCGGACCGGCGGGACGGAGGCCGGCACCGCGCTGTGCGCCGAGATGACCCGCTTCCAGGTCGAGGCCGCCAGCCCGGTCTGCAGAACCGGGGAGGAACTGGACCGCTCCCTCGCCCGCGCCCGCACCGCGCTCGCCGAGGCCGCCGCCGAGCACGGGCTGGCGATCACCGCCACCGGGACCGCCGTCCTCGGCGATGTCGGCTGCGCCCCGCTCACCAGCGGCGCACGGTACCGGAGGATCGCCGAGGAGTTCGGCGCGCTCCGCGACGCGCACGCGGTCTGCGGCTGCCACGTGCACGTCGGCGTGCCCACCGTCGCCGCGGCCCTGGACGCGGGGAACCTGCTCCGCCGCAGACTGCCCGCGCTGCTCGCGCTCACCGCGAACTCGCCCTTTCTGCGCGGCCGGGACACCGGCCACGCCAGCTGGCGGGCGGTCACCTGGTCCCGGCTGCCCTCCGCCGGCCCGCCGCCCCGGTTCGCCCGGCCCGGCGACTACGACCGGGCCGTCGCCGAGCTGGCGGAGGCCGGCGCGATCCTGGACCGGCGGATGGTCTACTGGGACGTCCGCCCCTCGCCGCACCTGCCCACGGTGGAGATCCGCCCGTGCGACGTCGCGGCCACCGCCGAGGAGGCGCTGCTCGCCGCCCTGGTGGTCCGCGGCCTGGTCGCGGCGGGCGCCGAGGGGGCGGGGAGCGGCCCGGAGCCGGACGACCGGCTGCTCCGCCTGGCCATGTGGCGCGCCGCCCGGGACGGGCTGGAGGGGTCCCTGCTGGACCCGGTCACCGGCGCCGCGGTGCCGGCCCGGGCCGAGGTCGAGGCGATGCTGGCCGCGGCCGAACCGGGGCTGGCCGCTGCCGGCGACCGGGCCCGCGCCGCAGCGCTGTACCGCAGGGTCGCCGCGGTCGGCTCGGGCGCCCGCCGCCAGCGGGCCGCCTACGCTCGCCGCGGCCGCATGTCCGACGTGGTCGACCTGCTCATCCGGCAGACCCGGCACGGCCTGGCCGCCGCGGAGGGGTGACCCGCACCGGGGCGCCGCCCCGGGCGGCCCGGCACGCGCCAGGGGTCGGCTCCCGGGAAGGGCGCGGGGCCCGCCCCGGTGACCGGGGGCGGCCGCGGACCGGATCGGGAACCGGGCGGGGCAAGAGGGCGAGGAGAGTGCGTCCATGCCCCCGACGGTAGGGAGCCGGTAGGGCGGTCGGCAGAGCCGTTTCCGTTCTGTGGACGACGGGCCTGTGGACGACGCTCCTGTGACGGACCCATCGGGCGCACGGCCCGGTCGGTGGTCCAGGCGGTCGCTCCGCGGCCCGTCGTCCGGCCCGGCCGGCGAGGACCCCTCGCCCCGTACCGCCGGAAACCGGTTGCGCCGGGTCCGTGCCGCCACGTTCCTGGAGACCGCCGTGGGCGGCTGTTTCACCGTCCTCTCCGGGGACCCGCCCGGGGCCGGTGCGCTGGAGCCGGAGGACGACGAGGAGGGTGCGGGCCGCGCGCCAGGTGTTCGGCTCCGAACACACCGGCCCGGAACCGCTCGACTTCGTCCGCAGGGCCCTCCTCCACCGCTACGACCGGGCCCTGGCCTGCCCGCCGGCCCCCGCGGGGAAGGTGCGCCGGACGGAGCGCCCGCATCCGCGGCTCCGCGCGCCGCGGCCAAGGAGGCGGTGCGCGCCCGCTTCGAGGCGGAGAAGCGGGAGCGGGCCGCGCTCCGGCGGGAGCGGCGCGCGGACCGCGGCGAAGGAGGCGGAGCGCCGGGCCCGCCGCCGCGGCCGCAGAACCCGGGCGGCGGGCCCGGCCCGGACCCGCCGCCGCGGGCGCCCCGCTCGGGGCCCGCATCGCGGAGCCGCTCAGGGCAGGCCCGAGGCGCGGATGGTGATGTTCAGCCGCCCGGCGGCCATGCCCAGGCCGGCCGGGGCGGTGCCCGGCAGGGTCCGCGGCACCCCGTGGTAGGCCATCCGGGACGGGCCGCCGAAGACGAACAGGTCGCCGCTGCCCAGCACGACGTCGGTGTAGGGGCGGGTGCGCGTCTCGGTGTTGCCGAACTGGAAGACGCAGGAGTCGCCCAGGCTGAGCGAGACGACCGGGACGTCCGCCCTCTCCTCGCGGTCCTGGTGCATGCCCATCTGCGCCTCGGAGTCGTAGAAGTTGACCAGGGCGACGTCGAACGGCGGGGCGTCCGCGGGCGGCGGGGCGCCGTAGGCGGCGGCCACCCCGTTCCGGGCCAGCTCGCCGAGGACGTCGGGGAAGGGCGGCACCGGTCGCCCGTCCGGCAGCTCCGCGCTGTAGCGGTAGGGCGTCCAGAAGCGCCCCAGAGCGGTCATCCGCACGCTCATCAGCCCGCCGCGCGGCATCCGGTGCCGGACCATGCCGCCGGGGCCGCGCGCCCACGCCCTGCACCGCTCGACCAGGTCGCGCTGGGCCTCCAGCGGAAGCCAGCCGGGCAGGTGCACGGCGCCCGGGGCGACCTCCACCGGATCCGCGCCGAACAGCGGTTCTCCCGCCGGTGGTTCACTCATCGTCGCTCCATGGGTCGGTGGGCATCCCGGACGCGGCCGACCGGCGCCCGATCGGTGCGGAGGACCGGGGCCTGGTCCTCCGGGGCGGCCCCGCGGGTCGCCTTCCGCAGAGCCGTCGGCGAGGTGCGCCGCTGCTCCGCGCCGTGGCGCCGAGCACCCGGAGAGGCGGGCGGCGCCCCGGCACGGACGGCCGGCGCCGGGCCGCCGGGGCCGGGGGATCCGTCGCCTCCGGCCCGGGGCGGCGGTCGGCCGCTCCGCAGCGGCCCTGCCGGGGGAGGGGCGCGGCCGGACGTGCGGAGGTCATGCCGGACCGGCCCCGCGGCGGTAGCGGACCTCGAAGACCTCCGCGTCCGCGGGGAGGAGGTCCGTCTCCAGGCGGCACTCGCGGCCGTCCGGGGCGAAACCGACACGCCGGTAGAAGCGGCGCGCCGGGGTGTTCTCCCGGAGCACCCAGAGCACCACCGGGGCCCGGTCGCCGAGGACGCCCAGCGCCTCCGCCATGAGCAGGCGCCCCACTCCCAGGCGCTGGGCGGCCGGGTCGACGTAGCAGCCGTAGATCTCCGCGGTTCCGGTGGGGACGTCGTCGTCACGGGCCGGACCATAGGCGATCCAGCCCGCGGGCCGGCCGTCGAGCAGCGCCACGGCGTCGCCGGTGCCGCGCGGGTCGCGGATCCGCTCCGCGTGCCGGGCGGCGCGCGGCACCAGGGAGTCCAGCACCGCGTCGGGCAGGATCCCGCGGTAGGCGGTGCGCCAGCCGGCGATCCTGATCCGCTCGATCTCCTCTGCGTCCTCGGGTACCGCGGGCCGGATGCGGACTCCGAACGATCGGGTGCTCATGCCCCGATTCGACCACGCGACCGGCGCACCGGGCGAGCGGATCGCGCCGGGACCGGTGCGACCGGGCGGTGCATCGGCCCCGCTCCGCAGAGCGGGAGAGCGGGATGGAAGGCGGGGCATCCGGGCCGGGCCGCTGGTCCGCCCCCCGGAGCCCGCCACGGGCGGGCATCGAGCCCCGAGACCCTGCCCGACGCCACCGTGACCGCCCTGCGGAGCCCTGGAGGGGGCGATGACCCCGCGGTCGACGGAGATCGGCGGCGGCGGGCGGTGCGCCGCCCCGCCGCTCCGGCTGCGGGGTGGGCCGTGGCGGCGCGGTGTGCCGTCTTCGTCGACGTCGGGCTCCACTCTGCCAGGCGGGGAGAAGCAGCGCGTCTCCATCGCCCGCGCCCTGCTCGAAGACGGCCCCGTGGTCCTCCTGGACGAGGCCACCGCGGCACTCGACCCGCCCAACGAGGCCGCCGTCGCCGACGCGCTGCGCGAACCCTCCCGGGACCGCACCGTCATCGTGGTGGCCCACCGGCTGTCCACCGTCGCCGCCGCCGACCGGATCCCGGTCCTGGAGGGCGGCCGGATCACCGAGGGCGGCGACCACGAGGCCCTGCTCGCCGCGGACGGCACCTACGCCCGGTTCTGGCGCGAGCGGCTCCGAGCCCGCGGCCGGCAGCTGCGCCAGGCCCCGCGGTGCTTTCGGGCGGGCGCGGCGGTGAGGGGGCGGCGAGGCGATTCGCACGGGCCTCCCGGGTGGGCCTTCCCGGGCGGCCGTACGGGCGCGATCGGTGCGGCCGGCGTCGCCCGTCCGGGCCCTCCGCGATCAGGGATCCGCAGAACAGGGCCCGGGCGCCGCCGGGGGAGCAGATCGGCGGGGGCCGCCGCCGGCGCCCGCCCTCCCCGTGCTGATCCCGGCGGGGCGGGGCCCGCCGGGCCCCGGCGCGGCACCGGAGGCGGTCCGCGGGCGCCCGGCTAGGGTCGGGGCGGAAGGGGAGCGGGGGAGGTGCCGATGGCGCAGAACAGCCGCCTCGACCGGCTGGCCGAGCGGCTGGCGGCCCAGCGCGGGCGGGGGGCGGGGGCGGCGCGCGCCCCGGAGTACCTGATGGCCCACCACCGGGACGACGAGCGGCACCTGCCCGAGGCCGAGGGGGAGGTCGAGGCCTCGCTCTACCTCCGCGGCGAGGCGGTGGCGCCGCTCGAGGCCCCCGCCGACCCGGCCGAGGTGCGCCGCCGGCTGGACGCCGAACCGGAGGCGGTGGCCTGGATCCGGATGGACCGGCCCTCCACCGCCCAGCTGATGGCCGCGGCCCGGCGGTTCGGCCTGCACGAGCTCGCGGTGGAGGACGCCATCGTCGCCCACCAGCGGCCCAAACTGGACCGGTACGGCGACGCCCGGTTCGCCGTGCTGCGCGCGGCCCGACCCGGCGCCGGCCCCGACGAGGTGCGCTTCGGCGAGGTGCACGTGTTCACCGGGCCGCGGTTCGCCATCACCGTGCGGCACGGGGACGCCCCCGACCTGGAGGCGGTCCGCCGCCGGCTGGAGGCCGACCCCCAGCTGCTCGCCCTCGGCCCGCAGGCGGTGCTGTACGCGGTCGCCGACCGGGTGATCGACGACTACGCCCCGGTGGTGGCCCGGCTGGGCGAGGCGGCCGACGAGGTCGAGTCCCGTGTCTTCGCCGGGGACCCGGACGCCTCGCCGCGGGTGCACCGGCTGCTCCGCGAGGTCATCCTCTTCCAGCGGGCCGCCGACCCGCTGCTCGACGTGCTCCGCCGCGGCCTGGAGCCGGACGCCGGGGACGAGGAGCTGCGGCACCTGCTGCGCGACGCCGCCGACCACGCCGCGGCCGTCGCCGAGCGCATCGACGGCTACCGCCAGCTGCTGCAGAACGTGCTCCAGGTCAACGCCACCCTCATCTCGCTGGAGCAGAACGAGAAGATGCGCCGCCTCACCGAGTCCGACGCCCGCCAGGCCGACAACGCCAAGAAGATCTCCGCGTGGGCCGCGATCCTCTTCGCGCCCTCGCTGATCGGCTCGGTGTACGGGATGAACTTCCGGCACATGCCCGAGCTGCACTGGGCGCTGGGCTACCCGCTGTCGCTGCTGCTCATGCTCGGCATCGCGGTCGGGCTGTACGCGCTGTTCAAGCTCCGCCGGTGGATGTGACGGCGGGGGCGCCGCCCGCGCCGGCTCAGCCGATCGGCTGCGGCATCGCGGCCACCCGGTAGCCGAGCCGGATCACGTCGCCGGTGGCCGGGTCGCCCAGTTCGACCCGCCAGCCCTCGGCGAACTGGTCGACGCCCTCGGCCATCGGGATGGTGCCGGAGATCAGCACGGTGCCCGGCCGCAGCTCGCCGCGCTCGCGCAGCACCTCGGCCCAGTAGTCGGGGGTGAGCAGGTCGGCGAGGGTGCCGTCCTGGATCAGGGTCTCCTCGCCGCCGTGGGCGACCCAGGCGCGCAGGGTCAGCCCGTCGATGCGCGGGCGCACCTCCTCCAGCCGCCAGGCGCGGCGGGCCAGCACGTCCGGGCCGGCGTTCTTGCTCCACGCCACCCCGTGCACCTCCAGCTCGCGGTCGGTGTGGTCGCAGGCGGCGGTCAGCAGCAGGTCGCCGCCGTCGTCGACGACCAGCGCCCACTCGGCCTCGCCGGAGGTCCGCCCGTGCTGGGCGTCCACCCGGTCGGTCTGCCGGGCGAGGTAGGGGGAGACGGGGTAGAGCGCCGGGACGGTGGAGGGCGCGGGCACGCCGAGCTCGGCCAGTTCGGCGACGTGCGCGGCGACGTCCTCCTGGCTGCGCCCGGCGTATCCGGCGTTGAGCAGCCGCTCGACGGTGGCGGTGCGGGTCGAGCCGTCGGGGAGCTCGAAGGACAGGGTGGTCACGGAATGCCTCCACGGGGGTGTCGAAAGTGGTCCCGGTCTCATGCGAGACTTGCGTACACGACCTGTATACAATAAGTATGCCGAAAGGTCGATACGACCTGTCGGACGTCGAGCAAGGACGGCTAGCATGCAAGAATCCGCCCCGGTGGGTGAGTCCCCCTCCAGATCACGCGGCGGCGCCCGCCGCGCATTCGTCGCCAGCCTCGCCGGCACCTCGCTGGAGTGGTACGACTTCGCGATCTACTCGGTCGCGGCGGCCCTGGTCTTCGGGCACCTCTTCTTCCCCGCCGAGGACCCGTTCACCGGCACCCTCCTGGCCTTCTCCACCTACGCCGTCGGCTACGTCTCCCGCCCCCTGGGCGGCTTCCTGTTCGGCCGGCTCGGCGACCTGATCGGGCGCAAGAAGGTCCTGATCGCCACGCTGATCCTGATCGGCGCCGCGACCGTGCTGATCGGCCTGCTGCCCTCCTACGGCACGATCGGCGTCACCGCGCCCATCCTGCTGGTGCTGCTCCGCTTCGCCCAGGGCGTCGCGGTCGGCGGCGAGTGGGGCGGCGCCGTGCTGCTGTCCAGCGAGTTCGGCGACCCCAAGCGGCGCGGCTTCTACGCCTCGGCGGCCCAGATCGGCCCGCCGGTGGGCAACCTGCTGGCCAACGGCGTGCTCGGCGGGCTGGGCATGCTGCTCACCGACGACCAGTTCCTCAGCTGGGGCTGGCGGGTCGCCTTCCTGCTCTCCGGGGTGCTGGTCCTGTTCGGCCTGTGGATCCGGGCCAAACTGGAGGAGACCCCGGTCTTCCAGGCCATCGAGGCCGAGCAGAAGCGGCCCGAGGCGCCGGTGCGCGAGGTCTTCGCCGAGCACCGCCGGGCCCTGGTCGCCGCGGTGCTCAGCCGGGTCGCCCCGGACGTGCTCTACGCGATGTTCACCGTGTTCGTGCTGACCTACGCCACCCTCGAACTCGGCATGGACCGCGGATCGGTGCTGGCCGCGGTGCTCATCGGCTCCTCCTGCCAGGTCTTCCTGATCCCGCTGGCCGGCGCGCTCTCCGACCGGGTGGACCGGCGCCTGCTCTACGGGCTGGCCGCGGCGGCCACCGCGGTCTGGCCGTTCGTCTTCTTCCCGATGATCGGCGGCGGGGACTGGTGGCCGCTGGCCCTCGGGGTGGTGGTCGGCCTGGCCATCCACTCCTTCATGTACGGTCCGCAGGGCGCGTTCGTCTCCGAGCAGTTCCCGCCCCGGGTGCGCTACATCGGCTCCTCGCTGGCCTACACCTTCGGCGGGCTGATCGGCGGCTCGATCGCGCCGCTGCTGTTCACCGCCCTGCTCGGCACCTACCACTCCTGGGTTCCGCTGGCCGGCTACATCGCCCTCACCGGCGTGCTCAGCGTCCTGGGCCTGTGGCTGGGCCGCGGCGCCGGCCACGCCGACGCCGAAGAGGAGGAGCTCGCACCCGCCGAGACGCGGGACGCCCGCTGACCGCCCCGACCGCCCGCCGACCCCGCGAGGAGAACATGCGCATCGCACTGAGCCAGATCTGCACCGGCCCCGACCCGAAGGCCAACCTGGAGCTCATCCGCACCCGGACGGCCGAGGCCGCCCGCGCCGGGGCCCGCCTGGCGGTCTTCCCCGAAGCCGCGATGGCCTGCTTCGGAACGCCGCTGGCCGAGGTCGCCGAACCGCTGGACGGCCCGTGGGCGGCCGAGGTCCGGCGGATCGCCGAGGCCGAAGGGGTCGCCGTCGTCGCCGGAATGTTCACCCCCGGCGAGGGCGGCCGGGTGGCCAACACCCTGCTCGCCGCGGGCCCCGGCGTGGACGCCGGCTACGACAAGATCCACCTCTACGACGCGTTCGGCTACACCGAGTCCAGCGCGGTCTCCGCCGGGTCGCGGCCGGTGGCGATCGATGTGGACGGCGTCCGCATCGGCCTGGCCACCTGCTACGACGTGCGCTTCCCCGAGCTTTTCCGGGCCTACGCCGACCTCGGCGCGCACGCCGTGCTGCTCGCCGCGTCCTGGGGCGCCGGCCCGGGCAAGCGCGAGCAGTGGCGGCTGCTCACCCGGGCGCGGGCGCTGGACGCCACCGTCTGGGTGGCCGCGGTGGACCAGGCCGATCCCGCGGCCGCCGGCGTGCGGGTCCCCGACCCGGCCGCCCCCACCGGGATCGGCCACAGCGCCCTGATCGGCCCGGACGGGACGGTGCGCGAGGAGCTCGGCGCCGAGCCCGGGCTGCTCGTCGCCGACATCGACCCCGGCGAGGTGGCCCGGGTCCGCGGCGCGCTGCCGGTCCTGGCCAACCGCCGCCCCGACGCGGTGCCCCCGCCGGCCGCCGGCTAGCGCACCGCCGGGTCCCGCCCTTCTCCCGCCGCACGCCCGCCCACCCCGTCCCCGGGGAGGGAGGGCGGGGCCCGGGCGGGCCCCGCCCGGGGAAGTGCGGCGAACCCGCATGGCGGAGGCGGGCCCGGCCTCGCCGGCGCGGAGCCTTCGCGGTGGGGCCGCCGGACCCCGCAGCCCCCGGACGCCCCGGTGGCGCGGCGGGGGCCGCCGGGGACCCGGCCGTCCCGCCCGGTGCGGCCTGCTCACCGCGCGCCCCTGGCCGGAGCGGTGAGCAGGCCGGAGCGGAGAGGGCGCGGGCAGGGGAGGCCGCCCGACCCGCTCGCGTCCGGGCGCTCTTCCGCCCGCCCAGGCGACCCGCCGATGCCCGCGGCCGCGCCGCCCGGGGCACCGGATCCGGCCGAGCGGCGGGCGGGCCGCGTGCGGCCGGACGCCGGCGTTCGCGGCGTGCCCCTCCGCCCCGCGGTGGAGCCGGCGGGGCGGCGGACCCTCAGGGGCGGTGTCCCGGGCGGCGGCCTGGAGAACGGCGCGTCCGGCACCGGGACCGCCCGCGTTTCGGAGCGGTGGAGCGCGGGACCCGCGCCGGTCAGCCGGCGAGCAGGACGCCGCGGGTGCTGCCCAGGTGGGCGTCGATGGCGGCGTGCGCGGCCGCGACGTCCCCGGCGGCCAGGGCGTCCAGGATCGCCCGGTGCTCGGCGATCACCTCCTGGCGGCGCCCCGGGGCGGTGTACAGCGCGACCATCCCGGCCCGGATCTGCCGGCTGCGCAGCCCGTCGTAGTGCCGGTCCAGCAGGGAGTTGCCCACCGCCCGCACCACCGCGGAGTGGAACCGGTGGTCGACGTCGATGAACTCGCGGGACCGGTCGGCGGCCATCAGCCCGCCCTGGTCGGCCAGCAGCCCTTCCAGCTCCTGCACCGGGACCGCGTCGTGCTCCACGACGTACTGCGCGGCGTAGCGCTCCACGATGCCGCGCAGCTCCATCAGCTCGCCGATCTCCCGGGCGGTCAGCCGGGCGATGTGCGCGCCGCGCTTGGGGACCAGGCTGATCAGGTCCTCGGCGGCCAGCAGGAGCAGCGCCTCCCGGATCGGCGTGCGGGACACCCCGATCGCGTCCGCGATCTCCTGTTCGGAGAGGAACCGCCCCTGCATCTCGGGGTCGGTGAGCACGGTCTCCTTGAGGTACTCGTAGGCTTTCTCGCGGCCGGAGGCCAAGGCCCGCTCCCCCTCGTCGTTCTGTATACGGATCGTATACAGAGCGTACCACCGGCCGCACCGCCGCGCGGCCCGCAGCGCCGGGCCCCAGGGTGATGATCTCGACGTTGCGGGGTGTCAGAGCGCCTCGATACCCCCGCAACGTCGAGATCACCGGGGGAGGGGCGCTCTCAGCCCCGGGCCGCCTGCCCGCGGTCCGCCCACTCCTGCAGCGGGCGCCCCTCGATCGCCGCGGCCATCAGGTCGGGGAAGCGGTCCGGGGAGCAGGCGAAGGCGGGGATCCCCAGCGCGGCCAGGGCCGCGGCGTTGGCCCGGTCGTAGCGGGGCGCGCCCTCGTCGGAGAGCGCCAGCACCACCACGACCTGCACCCCCGAGGCCTTCAGCGCACCCGCGCGGCGCACCATGTCCTCGGCCGAGCCGCCCTCGCGCAGGTCGCTCACGAGCACCAGCACCGTCTCGGCGGGCCGCCGCACCAGGCCCGCGCAGTAGGCCAGCGCCCGGTTGACGTCGGTGCCGCCGCCCAGCGAGGTGCCGAAGAGCACCTCCACCGGGTCGGAGAGCAGACCGGTCAGGTCGGCCACCGAGGTGTCGAAGGCGACGAAGGAGGTGCGCAGCGACCGGACCGAGGCGAGGACCGCGCCGAACACCCCGGCGTAGACCAGCGAGGCGGCCATCGACGCGCTCTGGTCGACGGCCAGCACCACGTCGCGCCGGACCCCGCCGGCGCGCCGGGCCCGGCCGACCAGGGTCTCCGGGACCACCGTGCCCTGCTCCGGAAGCCGGTGCCGCAGGTTGCGGCGGATGGTCGCGGGCCAGTCCACGTCGGCGGCGCGGCGCGGCCGGTCGGCCCGCGCGGAGCGGTCCAGCGCGCCGTGCACCGCGGCCCGGGTCCGCCGGGCCAGCCGCTCCTCCAGCTCCGCGGCGACCCGGCGGACCACGGCGCGCGCCGATTCCCGGGCCCGGTCCGGCAGCGCCTCACGCAGCGAGAGCAGGGCCGCGGCCAGGTGCACGTCGGCGCGGACCGCCTCGACCAGGTCCGGCTCCAGCAGCATCCGCCGCAGCCCCAGCCGGTCCAGCGCGTCGGCCTGCATCACCTGCACGACCCCGGGCGGGAAGAGCTCCCGGACGTCACCGAGCCAGCGGGCCACGCCCGGCGCCGACGCGCCCAGCGACCCCGGCCCGTCGCGCTCCGCCTCCGCGTCGCCGGCGCCGTCGTAGAGGACGCCGAGGGCGGCGTCCACCCGAGCGTCGCCCCCGCCCGGCGCCCCCGCCGGCCCCAGCTCCCCCTCGGCGGCCCCGCCGAGGACCAGCCGCCACCGGCGCAACCGCTCCGACTCGCCACCGGCGTACGCCCCGGCCTCCGCGTCCCGCTCCATGACCGCCTCCACTCCATCCGCTCTTCCACGGCCGAACCCGCTCCGCCGCCCCGGCCACCTTGGGGCCCGCCCCCGCAGGGAATCGGGCCCGCCCTCCTCGCCCCTCCGCTCAGGAGGGCCCCGGACATCCCGCCGGACCGCGCCCCGCGGGCGGCGCCCGCCCGGAACGGCCGGACGGCCCCGGAGCCCGCCACCCGTCCCGGCCTCCCCACCCGACCGCTCCGCCCGGAACCCGGCCCGGTCGCCGCGGGGTCGGGGACACGCGGTGAAACGGAGAGGCCGGCGCCCCCCGGTCCGTCCCCGACCTCCCGTGCGGAGGGACGCAGGACAGGGCGGCCCGCCGATGCGCCCGGCAGGCGTTCCGGCCCGGCGGGTCCGGGGACGCGGCCGCGGTCCCGCCGGGGGCCTGCGGGCCGCGCCCGAAGCTCCGCCCGCACCGGCGACGGCCCTTCCGCTCCGCCGCCCGAGCGATCGCCGGGTGCCCGGCTCGGCCGGCGGAAGGGCGGCTCCGCGCCGATCCCGGCCGCCGGGACCGGCCGCCGGGCCCGGCCGTTGGGAAAGGCGGCCTCCGCGTCCGGCACGGCTCCGGAGCGGACGTCCCGCTCTCCCTGGCCGCCTTGGCCGAGTCCGTTGCAGACCGGTCGGATACCCGGCGGGCTCTGGGGCGGGCAGGCGTACCGCCGCCCGCGGCCGCCGGTCCGGACGCCGGGGCGCGGCGGCCGGGAGGGCCGCAGGTTCCGCTGCGCCCCCGGCCTCCGGGGAAGAACGGTGCACGGCCCGCCGATGCGCCCGGCAGGCGTTCCGGCCCGGCCGATCCGGGGCCGCGGCCGGGGTCCCGTCCGGGCCTGCGGGCCGCGCCCGGGGTGCCGCGGCCTTCGTGTGCGGGGGATGGCGAAGGCCGCCGGCTCCGCTGGGCGTCCGGCCTTCCGGCGGGGCGGCGGCCTTCCGGAGGCGCCGGGATTCGCCGGGAGCGGGGCAGGGCTCCTTCCCGGGGCCGCGGATCGCGGGGCGGGGGAGGAACCCACCGGTCCGCCGTGCGGGCGGGGCCGGGATCCCACCGGGCCGCCGCTCACTCCCGCTCCTTCGCGGTGCGGATGATCAGCGCGGCCGTGGCCGACGCCGCGGCGGCGCGGGCCGGGTCGACGCCGGGGTCCGGGGCCCGCCCGGTGCCTTCCCGGGCGCCGCGGGCGCGGGCGCGGCGGCCGATCTCCGCGCGTTCCCCGGGGGCGAACCCGCCGAAGGTGCGCCGCAGCAGCGGAAGCACCGAGGCGAACGCCGCCCCGTCCAACCCGGCGAGCCACTCGTCGACCAGCGCGAGCAGCGCCGGATCGTGCGCCAGCAGCAGCCCGCCGTCGGCCAGGAAACCCTCCAGCCAGGCCGTCGCGCGCCTCGGCGGAGCCCCCGGGGAGACCGCCAGCGCCAGGCGGTCCGCCAGCTCGCCGCCGTCCAGCCGGCCGGCGTCGCGCAGCAGCCGGTGGATCCGGCCGGCGACCATCCCGGGCAGCGCCGGGTCCGGCGCCAGCCGGTCCAGCGCCTCCAGCCAGGACCGCTCGGCGTCCCCGCCGAGCAGCACCGCCGACCGGTGCACCGCCTCGACGTCGGCCGCCGCGCGCGCCGCCGCCTCCTCGCCCAGCCCGGCCAGCGCCGGGCCCAGGCCGGCCCGGATCCGGTCCAGCAGCGCCCCGGCCGCGGCCCGCAGCGCCGCCGACCCGGTGCGGCGCACGTCGCCGTAGCGGGCCGCGCGGGCCAGCGGCGGCACCGCGGCCATCAGCGGCTCGACCCCGCCGCCCCGGGCGGCCCGTGCGGACAGCGCCGCCAGCACGTCGTCCAGCACCCCGTCCAACCCGGCCAGCAGGCACCGCTCGGTGAGCGAGGTCAGCGCCGGCAGGTCCGCGCCGGAGGCGAGGTCCCGGGCGCGCGCCTCGGCGGCCTCCGCGACCCCGGTGCCCCACACCCCCGCCTCGACCACCGCCACCGACAGGTCCGGCTCCCAGGCCAGCCGCCAGCGCTCGCGGAACGTGCCCAGGGCGCGCACCGGGTCGGCCACCGGGACGCCCCAGTGCACGCCGAGGATCCGCAACCGGTGCAGCAGCACGCTGCGCGCCCGGCCGCCCTCCTCCCGCAGGTCCACCTCGATCTCGCGCGGCTCGGCCTCGGCCCGCAGGCGCAGCCGCCGGCGCTGGGCCTCCAGGTCGCGCTGGAGCGGGACCGCCGGCGCCGAGGGCGGGGCCGAACCGAGCCGCTCGCCCACGGTCAGCGCCCGGTGCACGAGCGCGGCCCGCTCGGCCGAGCCCTCGCACAGCACCGAGGAGACCGCCTCGGCGGCCTCCGCCGGCCCCGGCAGCGGCCGGCCGCGCAGCGCGGCCAGCGCCTCGGCCAGCCGCACCCCCTCGATGACGTGCTCGGAGGAGACCTCGGCGCCCTCGGCGCGCAGCCGCCGCGCGGCCTCGACCAGCCACCGCTCGACCGGACGGTCCGGGGCGGTGAACAGGTGGTGGTACCAGCCGGGCGCGCGCACCCCGGCGCGGTAGCCGGACGCCGCGGCCAGCCTCCCGTGGCTCCACGGGATCCAGGTCACCGACGCCTTCACCCGCGGTAGGCCGCGCAGCAGCCCGCGGTCGCCGGACGCCGGGGGAGGAGCCAGCAGGGCGGGCGCGTGCCAGGCCCCGCACACCACGGCGATCCTGCGGTGCCCGGCGCGCAGCGCCGACCGCAGCACCGTGCGCATCCGGGCCTCGCGCCGAGCCTCGTGCAGCGGCGGCGGCCCCGGGGCGAGCCGGGCGCGCACCTCGGCCATCGCCTCGGCGATCGCGGGGAACGGCGAGCGGAACGGGCCGCCGCCTCCCCGGTGCTCCACCGCGTCGTCCCACCACCGCTCGGGGTCGTCGTAGCCGGCGGCCTCGGCGAGCACCCCCAGCGGGTCCGGCGGGCGCCACCCGGCCTCGGCGGAGGCGCCCTGAGGACCGTCCCCCGCGGCGAGCAGGTGCGCGGCGGGCAGGTCGCAGAACCGGACCCGGCAGCCGTGCTCGTGCGCGTACAGCAGCGCCTGCCACTCCGGGGAGAAGACGGCGAACGGCCAGAACGCCGCACGCCCCGGCCCGCCGCCGGAGCCCGGGGCGTGCGCCAGCAGCGCCACCGGCGGTTCGGCCTCCCCGACCATCCCGGCCAGCGCGTCGGCCTCCGGCGGCCCCTCGACCAGCACGGCGTCCGGCCCGATCTCCTGCAGCGCCGCCCGCACCGCGCGGGCCGACCCCGGCCCGTGGTGCCGGACGCCCAGCACGTGCACCCGGTCGGTGTCGAACTCGGCCATTCACGCTCCTGGTCAAGGGGAAATCGGAAGGGGGGAATCGGGGACCGGCGGGCGGGTTCGCCACGGGACTGGGCGGGGCGGCCCCGGTCGGGACGGGCGCCCCGGCGGAGGCGCCCTTCGCGGCGCGGAGCCGCCGCGGGCCGCCACCGTCCGGCCCGCGGAGGGGGCGGAAGCACACCGGTGAGATGCCGGACGGGGGACGAGCCGACCCACCGCGCGGCCTCCGCGCTCCGCGGACGGGCGATCCTTTCCCGCCGGCCGGTGACGGCGAGTCGGGCGAGGGGCCGGCGCCCGGCGGACCGCGTGAACCGGGCGGTCCGACCCCACGTGAGGCCGACCCGGGAAGCCCGCCGCGGGCGGGGTGAGCGACCCCGCCCCCCGGGGCGCGCGAGTGGGCGGTCCTGCCGCAGGCCGGAGACGGAGCGCCGGGGCTGTCGCGGCCCCGGGCCCAGAGGGCGGCCGGAAACGGTGCGAGGCGTCCCCGAGGGCCTTGCCGCAGTGGGGGCGGGTGCTCCGCTCTGCAAGAGGTGAATCCGCGAACCCCGCCGCGGGCGGGGCGGCCGCTCCGCCCTTCGGGCCCGGGCCGCGTGAGCGGGCGCTCCCGTCCCGTCGACCGGTGACGGCGCGCCGGGGCGGCCGTGGCCCGGCACCGGCGGAGGGTGGGAACCGGGCGGTGCGAGGCGCCCCCGGGGAGGGAGGGCGCTGCCGCCGCGCCCCGCCCTCCCCGGGGACCGCGCGGGCACCCCGGGGCGTCAACCGGCGGCCTCGCGGCAGGCGGCGTAGAGGTCCCGCCAGCCGGGCCGGTTGCGGGCCACGGTCTCCAGGTACTCGCGCCAGACGACCCCGTCGGCGGCCGGGTCCTGCACGACCGCGCCGTGCACCCCGGCCGCGACGTCGGACGGGCGCAGCACGCCGTCGCCGAAGTGCGCGGCCATCGCCAGGCCGTGGGTGAGCACCGAGACCGCCTCGGCGGTGCTCAGCGTCCCGCTCGGCGAGGCGACCGCGGCCCGGCCGTCCTCGGTGGCGCCCTGGCGCAGCTCGCGGAAGACGGTGACCACCCGCCGGATCTCCTCCAGCCCGGCCGGGACCTCCGGCAGCCGCAGGGAGCGCCCCATGTCGGCGACGCGCCGGGTGACGATGTCCACCTCCTCCTCGGCGGTCGCCGGCAGCGGCAGCACCACCGTGTTGAACCGGCGGCGCAGCGCGCTGGACGGCTCGTTGACGCCGCGGTCCCGGTCGTTGGCGGTGGCGATGACGGTGAAGCCCGGCCGCGCCTGCACCTCCACGCCCAGCTCGGGGACGGGCATCGTCTTCTCCGAGAGCACCGTGATCAGGCCGTCCTGCACCTCCGGGGGCAGCCGGGTCAGCTCCTCAACCCGGGCCGGGCGGCCCTCGGCCATCGCGGTCATGATCGGGCTCGGCACCAGCGCCTCCCGGGACGGGCCGTCGGCGAGCAGCCGCGCGTAGTTCCACCCGTACCGGACGGCCTCCTCGGTGGTGCCCGCGGTGCCCTGCACCAGCAGCGTGGAGTCGCCGGAGACCGCGGCGGCCAGGTGCTCCGACAGCCAGGTCTTCGCGGTGCCGGGCACCCCGAGCAGCAGCAGCGCCCGGTCGGTGGCCAGGGTCGCCACCGCCACCTCGACGATCCGGCGCGCCCCGATGTACTTGGGGGTGACGGCGGTGCCGTCGCCGAGGGTGCAGCCGAGCAGGTACCGGGAGACCGCCCACGGGGACAGCCGCCACCCCGGCGGCCGGGGGCGGTCGTCGGCCGCGGCGAGGGCGGCGAGCTCGCCGGCGAACCGCTGCTCGGCGTGCGGGCGCAGGACGTCGTCGGGGCCGGTCAATCGAACTCCTCGTGCATGTCGTGGCGGAACCGCAGGGTCGCGGTGAGGTCGCGGAGGGCCGCGGCGGACTCCGGGGGGTCGCCGGGGCGGGGCGCGAAGCCCGGCCGGGTGTGCATCTCCGGCGGGAGGCGCAGGCCGGCCGTCCGGCACAGCCCGTCCAGCCGGCCGCCGGGGCGGTCCCGGCCGGCCCGCCCGATGATGCGGGCCGCTCGGGCGGCGAGCGGCGCGGTCCACGGGCCCGGCACCCGCTCCAGCACCACCAGGGCGGTGCCGGGGGCGCCGGCGCCGCGCCCGCGCAACCGGCGCAGCGCCCACTCCGCCCGGGCCTCGGGAGGGGCCAGCCGGACCAGCGCCGGCCCGCGGCTGCCGTGCATCGAGTGGCCGAGCAGCAGCCGGTCCATGATCGGGCCGAGCAGGGCCGCGGCCCAGGCGGCGTCCTGCTGCACCACCGCCGCGTTGGCGAGCGCTTCGAGCAGGTCCCACTCGCGCAGCCGCCCGGCGGCGCGGACCACCTCGGCCCGGCCGGCGCCCAGGTGGCCGATCCAGGTGTCCAGCGGGGCGTGGCCGACCAGCGTCCACAGCCATTCCCGGCCGACCTCCTCGGCGCTGACGCCGGTCCGGTCCCCCGGGCGCAGACCCAGCGCCGCGGCGAGCTCGGCGTCCCGGGGATCGGGCGGCCGCACCACCGGGGCCCGCGCGCCGGGGCGGACGTGCCGTCGGGCGAGCGCGGCCAGGGTGCGGCGGTGCCCGGCCCCGGGCAGCCGGGCGAGCAGGGAGAGCGCCAGCGCCCGCACCCCGGGCGCCGGGTCGGACAGCGCCGCGCCGAGGAACGCCTCGTGCCCGGCGGACGGGCACGGCTCCAGCGCCGCCAGCATCCGGCGCCGCTCCCCGGCGGGGGCCGCGCCCCACCGCTCCCGGCCGGGCAGCGCGGCCGCGGCGTCCCGCGGCGGGTCCGCGAACGACCAGCGCGGCTCCAGCCGGGCCAGCCAGCGGCCGCGCTCGCCGCAGACCCGCAGCACGTCCGGGCGGTGCAGCCCCTCCCGGTTCCGGGCCGCCGCGTCCAGCAGAGCGGGCAGGACGTGCGGCGGGGCCAGCACGCCCTTCAGCACCGCGATCCGCAGCCACTCGCCGGCCGGCTCGTACCGCTCCTCGGCGAGCAGTGCCTCCAGCCGGGCCCCGGCCGCCGGGGGCGCCGCCGGCAGCGCCTCGGCGCGGGCGGGCGGCAGCGGTTCCGCCGCGCCCGGCCGCACCCCGGCCCGCTCCCGTACCACCGCGGCCGCGGCGCGGTCGAGCAGCTCCAGCGCGGCCCGCCCCTCGGCGGCGGGCGGCCCGGGGACCGCGGTGCGGGCCGTCCCGACCAGCGCCGCGGAGAGCAGCTCCGGCCAGGGGGCGTCGGGTACGGACGGGTCGGTCACACGGCTCCTCGGGGCGCGGGCGGTCAGGTGCTCCACGGCGGTGCGGCTCCTCCCGCCGGGCCCGGCCTCCTCGGGGGAGCGGGCTGCGGGTGGTTCCGGCCGGCGCCGCGGAGAACGGCTCCGGCCGGGGCACGGGTACAGGCGGGTCGGTCGAACGGTCCCTCGGGGGCGGGTGTTCCTCGATGGAGCGCTTCCTCCGTGCGGGCCCGCGGTCACCGGCGGTGTGCAGGGGCGGGGACCGCTCGAGGCGCCGCCGGGGGCCTCCCGGGGAGCCGGGATCCGGTCAGGGGGCGGTCGAAGCCGGGCGGGCCGGCCGTGCGGTTCCTCGGGGGCGCCGGAGCCGCGAGCCGTCGGGGCGGCGGTGTCGGGACCGGGGGGAGAGGCGGCCGGCGCCGGCTGTTCGGCTCGGAGCAAAGGAGGTCCTTTCGCGGGGGCGGTGTGCGCGGGGCGGCGTCCCGTCGGCCGGGGCCGCTGAGAGGCCGCCGGGTATGGTCGGGCTCCTGGGACGTTCGGCCGGGGCCGCCCCGGTCCTCCTCTCCCCGGTTCCTCGTCGATGCCGGACGTGTCGACCGCTCCGGCGGGACGGCCGCCCCGCAACTCCGGACCGCGGCCCTCCGCCCCTCGGCGTCGTTGCCGTCTCAACGCCGGTCGAGACGGCAACGACGCCGCGAGATCAACGCCGGGCGGCCGGCCGCACGCCCAGCGGTCTCTCAAGGAGGCCGGAGGGGCACCGGCGCCGCCGAGCCGTCCGGCGGCCAGGCGGTCAGCGGGTGCAGGCCCCACGGGGTCCACTCGCCGGCGACGGTGACCGGGGCGCCGCCGCTGAGCGCGGCGAGCCGCCACGGGGGGTCGGCGCCGGCGGGCAGCGGCAGCGAGTCGCCCGCGGGGTCGGTCAGCCACCACCGGCCGCCCTCCCGCGGGCGGGCCGGGCGGACGTCCTCCAGGACGACCGGCCACGCCTCCAGCCACGGGTCCTCGGCCAGCGCCGCGGCCCAGGAGTCCAGCGCGCCGGCGGCGGTGCTCCCCGCCGGCGGCCCCGCCGGCCGCGCCCCGCCCGCCGCGGCCAGCGAGGCCCGGTGCTCGGCCGGGTAGAAGGCCAGCTCGGCGTCGACCACGGTGCCCGGCCGTACCGGAGCGTCGGGAGCGGTGCCCTCGGGGGCGAAGGAGACCAGGGCGGCGACCCGGCCGGAGCCGCGGCCGCGCAACCAGAACCGGAGTCCGTCCAGGCGGCCGGTCCGGAAGGCGCGCCGGCCCAGCACCTCCCAGGAGTCGCGGACCGGGGCCGAGGCGTCCGGGGAGGCCGGCAGGCCGACCCGGGAGCGGGCGGTGGCGCGCAGCCCCTCGGGCAGCGCGTCGCCGCGCAGCAGAGCCGAGGCCAGCAGGCGGAGCAGGGCCAGCTCGGCCAGGAGCCGGCCGGGCCACTCCGGGCCGCCGGCCGCGACCGCGCCGCCCAGGTCGCGGACGCGCTCGGCCGCCCGCCCCGCCTGGGCGTCGACCAGCCGCGCCGCCATGGCGTCCCAGCGCGCGTATCCGGTGCCGCGGGCCGCGGCCAGCCCGGCGTCGACCTGGTCGCGCAGCCACAGCTCCAGCTCGGCCAGGCCCTCGGCGGCGCGCTCCTCCCGGCGGGCG
>Ga0079224_100001043_pt1 | contig 30426 bp, 22 predicted proteins | sample Stecom2015_FD_80414 | JGI IMG/M metagenome (GOLD analysis project Ga0079224, IMG submission 80414) | Agricultural soil microbial communities from Utah to study Nitrogen management - Steer compost 2015 | ecosystem: Environmental > Terrestrial > Soil > Agricultural land | place: USA: Utah... | reverse complement strand
GGCAGGCCAGCGGTGAGCCACTGCTCGGCCATAAAAACTGGGTTGTGGACATAGAATTCAGCCCGGACGGTCAGATGCTCGCTTCCGCCAGCGGCGATCATACCATCCTGCTCTGGCACATCCCGCAGCGCACCGCACTCGGTAGCGCATTCCGGGGCCACACCGATTGGGTCAATTCATTGGCGTTCAGTCCCAAAGGCGATACGCTGTATTCCGGCGGGCGCGATGGCCGCCTGATCGCCTGGCAGACTGGCCTGAACCTGTGGCAGGCCCGAGCCTGCCAGATCGCCAATCGCAATCTCACGCCGGATGAACAACAGCGTTATTTTCCGGGGACAATCGCAGCGCACACGATCTGTCCACCATTCAATCAGGAGGCCGGGTAAATGCTCTGGTTTGCAACTTTACTGCTGCTCGCCGGCTTTTTCACTGACTCGTCAATACTACCGGCGCAGTCAGCGGCTCTCAGCCCTCTGCCCGCGCAGGAGCCACCGCGCACTGAAGCGCCCAATGATTGCCCGACCATAGTCAGAACGGCGATCATGCTGACTGGCGAACGCTGTGAAAACGCCAGTCTGAACCAGATATGTTACGGCCATCTGGTTCTGGACGCGCAGCCCCGCTCTGGTCTGGTCGAATTTGGCTTCAGCGAACCGGGCGACATCGTCGATATTGTCGAGGTCCAGAGCCTGCGGTTGAGCGCGCTGGATACAAATACGGGCCGCTGGGGTGTGGTTCTGATGCAGCTTGAAGCCAATCTCGTCGAGCCAACAGATACCGCCCCCGCAGTTCAGATTCTGCTCTTCGGAGATGCCGAACTGACTGACGCGACCAGCTTTCTTCCCGGCGAGGTCCGGCAGGCCGCCAATATCCGCAGACAGCCATCCGAAAACAGTCAGATACTCGAGTCGCTTGCTGCTGCGGCTCCAATCACAGCCAGTGGCCGGCTGGCAGACAACTCATGGCTGCGAGTCAACCGTTCAGGAAACAGCGGCTGGATTCGGGCTGATCTGGTCAACCTGCACGGTGATATTGACGCACTGGCAGTCGTTTCACCCGATCTGGCCGATGATGAACTCGCGAAGTTTGGGCCAATGCAGGCGTTCTATTTCCGCAGCGGTATCGGCGATGCGCCCTGTTCCGAAGCCCCCAACAGCGGGCTGCTTATTCAGACGCCGGAAGGCGTTGCTTCAATTTCCATCTGGATGGATGAGGTCGTCATTCAAATGGACGCGACGGCCTTTATTCAGGCCCAGCCAAATGGCAATCTGACGATCAATGTACTCGACGGCACAGCCCAGGTCAGCGCGCAGGGTGACACACGCACCGCTGTCGGTGGGATGCAGATTTCCGTACCACTGGACGAAAACTCCGCCGCCCAGGCCCCGCCAGAAGACCCTGTGCCCTACGATCCTGAAACTGTCCAATCCCTGCCTGTTGCCCTTCTGAACAGGCCGGTAGACATCCCCGCGCCGCGCTCGGAACCCGCACATATTCCGCTGTCGGGTCAATGGCAGTTTCATTGGGATGTGGCAGAATTGACGTGCCCTGATGGCACAGTTGTACCCTTCGAGAGCACCGGCGCAACCAGCACTATCACGGTGTCTGCGGAATCCCTGAGCTGGAATGACACCCGCTATAACGAGACCACAGCCGGCGTTTACCGTGCGGCGTATACAGACAGTAGTGGCAACCTGCATCAGGATACGCTTCAGGTCATCGCGCCGGATCGTATTATCGGCGAAAAGATTCTCGATCTCGACAGCCCGGCCTGCACCCTCAATGTCGGCTTTCAGCTACAGCTATTCCGGGGCGCGGATTGATCGACGCAGAACCAAAAGCAGTGCACAGGACACAGCCAGCGCCAACCCCACGAGCAGCCAGTAACGCAGTCGGGGCGACTCGCCGGTAGTCGGAATTTCGCCTGCCCGCAGGAAGCGCATTTCAGCGCAACTGGCGGTCTGGTTGCTCTGGCTGGTGAGACACGCCCGGTTGACGATCTGATTGCTGCTGTCGTCAGCGCGGATACGTGCACGGACAGTGATGGTCACCCTGCCGCCTGGGTCAAGCTGCTGCTGCCGGAAAGTCACCGTCTGTCCGCGCACCTCAACTGTGCCAGAAGTCGCAGTCGCCTCGACAATATCCAACACCGCCGGCATCTGATCCTGCACCTGCACTTGTAAAGCTGCTTCATCCATTGGATTTACGACTCGCAGCGTATAGGTCACAATGGTATCTGGCCCGGCTACAGGCGGCTCGCCGATTTTCAGCAGGTAAGGCTCGTCAATCACCACCAGCCGCACACCGTCGCTGGTCACGATTGTTTGTCCAGAGGCCGGGTCCGTGCCGTCGGTACTGACGACAAAATCCACTTCGGCAGAGGCTCCGCTGGCGATTCGCCCCAGCGCGCAGTAGACGACACCTGCGTCCTCGATGCAGACCGGCGCGCCGGGTCTCGATGAGAGGTAGCGGACACCGGGACGCAGCGCCTCAATCAGTCCGACGTTGTTCGCATCCGTCGGCCCGACATTCGCCACCACGATCTGAAAACCATCATCGTCAACCGTTTTGGCAACATCCAGATCAGGGGTCATCGTCGGTGATGGGGTGAGCGTTGGCAGCGGCGTAGCAGTATAAGTCGGCGTCCAGCTTGGCGTGACGCTGAATGTCGGCGTCAGCGTTGCCGTGCGCGATGGCGTCAGGGTCGCCGTTGCGGTTGGTGTCCAGGTTAGCGTTGCCGTCGGTGTTCGGGTCAGCGTTGCCGTTGGTGTCAGGCTCGGCGTAACCGTAAACGTCGGGGTTGCTGTTGCCGTCGCTGTTCGACTGGGAGTCTGCGTGGCAGATGGTGATGGCGTTACCATGAGCGTCGCCGTCAGCGGACTTGTCGCCGTCGGCATAACATCCACCGCCGGGGCTGTGGATGGCACGATCTGGGGTGGCGCGTCAGTGGGCTGCGCGACAGTGGGCTGTGCGGTGTCGGTTGCCGGCGCAGTCACCTCAATCGGCAGCGTTGCTGTATCGGTTCCGCCGGGACCGGTGACAGTTAACTCAACAGTGTATGTCCCCGGCGCAGTAAATGTATGAACCGGATTCTGATCGGCACTGGTGTTGCCATCGCCAAAATCCCAGAGGTACGTATCAATCACGCCGGTAGACTCATCGGTGAAGGTGACCGTCAGCGGCGCTTCGCCTGACACCGGTGCGGCGCTGAAATCAGCCACTGGCGGCCCGGTTTCCACCAGTACACACTGTGCAAATTCCGATGTGTTGCCCGTGCTGTCATTAGTCGCCAGCGCCGATACAAATTCGCCGGAAGCAAGCCCGGCAGCATCTACAGAAAAAACCGCATCACCACTGCCGTTGGTGATTACACCGACCGTGACCCCCAACAGGTTTTCGGCCTCGCCATAATCCGAAGGATCGCAGGTGATATTCGAGACCAGTTCAATAGTAAAGGCGGTGTTTGGTGTACTGTTCAGCGTACCCTCAATCGTTGTCGTCGTGCCATCAAACAGGGCCGAAACAATCACCGGGAAGTTTTGCAGATCATTAGCGCCGGTATCCGTGTCTCCGGGGTCATTTAGTGTCACACCTGGAGGCCCAAGATCGATTCCCAGCCCGCCGTTGTCATACATGATATTTCGGGCAATGGTGATACCCATGCCGGGATTGACTGAAACGCCATGATCGCCATTATTGGCAATCGTGTTATCAACAATCTCGCTGTCTGACGCCCCACCCGTGATCAGAACCCCGGTTCCGTCGTTGGCGCTGGCCGCCTGGCTCTCGTTCAGGCCGATAAAATTGTTCGAGATGGTGTTTGCCGTACCGCCGCTGATTTGCACACCATTGATGGCATTGGATGCGATGAAATTGCCATTGATCAGATTATTACTCGCCATCAGGATTTCGACGCCATCACCAGTATTGCCAATCGCTGTCGTACCATCGGCAGCCAGGCCAATCCGATTGGAAGCAATCGTGTTGTCTGATGAGGTGCTGCCGGCTATGCGAACCCCATCCTGACCGCTGGCCGCAATGCTGTTCCCGGTGACATTAATCCCGGTTGAATCCTGAATGTGGACTCCGTGCCCGCTGTTACCCAGAGCGACAGTGCCAAAAGCCGCATCGAGGCCGATCCGGTTGTCGGCAATAATTGTATCCGTACTGTTGAGGACCAGAATCCCATCACCGGCACTGGCCGATATCGTATTGGCGAGTATCTGATTGCCGCCACCGGCATTGGTGATGAGCACGCCGGTATCGCCGTTACCCAGACCTATTATGCCGGTCCCGCCGTCTAATCCGATGCGGTTGCCTTCAATCACATTGTCCTGACTGCCATCAACCACAATGCCACCGCCATCGTTACCAGAGATGATATTGGCCGCTGTCGAAACTGACCCGCCAATCTGGTTGAACTCGGAGCCATTGGTAATCAGGATACCTGCACCGCCGTTCGCCTCAACCGACGTGCCGGTAGCATCCGTCCCGATCAGATTAGCCTGAATCACGTTCGGGGCAGCCTGCGTTCCAGCAGCGTTAAGCACAATGCCATTACCGCCGTTGAGATGGATGACATTGCCCTCGCCGGCTCCTGTGCCGCCGATCTGATTGCCGCTGCCGCCGTCGATGACGATGCCGTCACCGGCAAAATTCTGGATGTGGAGTCCCAGGATGGTGTTGTTATCTGAAGTCACTAACAGGCCATAGGCCAGCGGTTCGAGCGCCGGTGATTGGCTGCCATCCAGAACTACCTGATTCCCGCCTGTGTCAATGGTGACACCATCGGCAGTGATAGCGGGGAGTTCACCCAGCCCACCATCAGAATTTACGAATATCGTGCCCGGTCCGCTAAAGTTAATGGTATCTTCCGGGCCAGCGTTAACGGCTGCGATAGCCGCACGCAGCGTACAGCTCGCCGGGCAAGTGCCGGGTTCATCGGCAAAGTTATTGACAGTGACAACGCCCTGTGCCGATACAAGCCATATCCCACCCGATATGACCACCAACAGGGCAAACAGTGTCAGAACGCAATCTCTGTATTTCACTCAGGCACACATCAAGAATATGGTGGTCGCAATCGCATCGAACAACTGCCAGAAGTAGTTCTGCTCCCTGTCTCAATAAATGATTATATTATTTCATATTCATGAATGATGCGCTAAGTTTCAAACCCTTAACCCACCAAACAAAAACCCCACCTGTGTGGGGTAGAGTGCCTGCTCCATTGGCCGCCAGAGCTAGCGGCCCAGCCAGCCGCCATCCACGTTGACCACCGCGCCATGCATATAGTCTGACGCGGCAGAAGCCAGAAACACGGTCACGCCCTTCAGGTCATCCGGTTCACCCCAGCGCCCCGCTGGAATACGACTCAGAATAGCCTGATGGCGCTCGGGATCAGCCCGCAGTGCCGCGGTGTTATCCGTAGCGATATAGCCCGGCGCAATCGCATTCACATTGATACCCAGCGCCGACCACTCATTCGCCAGAGCTTTGGTCAGCCCGGCCAGCCCACTCTTGGCAGCCGCGTAGGATGGCACGTAAATTCCGCCCTGAAATGCAAGCAGCGACGCAACCTGAATAATCTTGCCCCGCCCCTGCCTGACCATAACCCGCGCCGCGGCCTGCGACAAAAAGAAAGCGGACTTCAGATTAACCTGAAGCACCGCATCCCAGTCCGCTTCGCTGTAATCAATGGCTGGCGTGCGCAGGATAATCCCGGCGTTATTCACCAGAATATCCAGCCGGCCCATTTCAGCCACAACCTGATCGACAACCATGCCCAACTGCGCCGTCGTTGCCTGGCGTAAATCGAGTTTGATCGGCAGGAAGCGCCGGCCCAGATCAACAACCGCCGCCTGCGTTTCCTCGTAGCGGGTGTTATATAGTCCGGCAATATCGGCCCCGGCCTCGGCCAGCGCCACAGCCATCGCCTGCCCCAGCCCACGACCAACGCCGGTCACCAGCGCAACCTGTCCGTCGAGGCGAAAACTATCAAGAATACTCATCACGCTGCTCCGCGTATTTATAGCATTGGTTTGCTGCGGCGCACAAGCTGAAGCGGCACACCCCACGGATCGCGCAGGAACGCCAGTTGATCGCCCGCCGGTGTGGTGTTGATGTCACCCTCCGCAGTAGCTCCCGCCGCAATCAGCCGCTCACGAGCTGCCGCAACGTCGTCTACGCTGAAGGCAATATGAAATACCAGCGGATTCATGCCCCGGTAGTCGGGCATGGGCGAAGCCGGGTTGTTATACAATTCAATCACCACCCTACCCGCCTCATCAACGATAAACTGAGTCTCGTTCGCGTCATTCATGGCCCGGACAACGCGCATACCCAGATGATCGCCCAGCCACTGCGCCATTTTGTTTGGCGCTTCGACGTTGATGGCAATATGTTCAATATTCATCGTGTCAGTGCTCCTTATGCAAGATCGCCCATGCGAACCGGATCCATATCATCAAAGCGCTGATTTTCGCCGCCCATCGCCCAGACAAAACAATAGTTTTTTGTGCCTGCCCCGGCGTGAATTGACCAGCTTGGTGAAATCACGGCCTGTTCGTTGCGCACCACAATATGCCGCGTTTCTTGCGGCTGGCCCATCAGATGAAAGACCACCGCCTCATCTGGCAAATTAAAATACAGATAGACTTCAGATCGTCGCTCGTGGGTGTGGGCCGGCATCGTATTCCACACATTCCCCTCGAACAATTCAGTAAAGCCCATCACAAGCTGGCAGCTTTTTACGCCGCCTTCGTGAATGCACTGGTAAATCACCCGCCGGTTGGAATCCGCGTCACTGCCCAGCGACAACCTGTTGGCTGCTTCCAGTGGGATATGAGTCGTCGGGTAGCTGGTGTGCGCCGGCAAACTCACCAGGTAATAGCGCGAGGGGCTGGCCTGACTGTCGCTGCTGAAGACGATCTCTCGACTCCCCCGGCCAATATAGAGCATGTCCCGGCTCGACAGATGGTAAACCTGTCCATCCACCTGCACCGATCCCGGCTGGCCGATGTTCATCACCCCAATTTCGCGGCGCTGGGCAAAATAATCTGCCGCCAGTTCCGTACCCGCTTCCAGTGACAGCGGCTGGTCTGTTGGCACAGCCGCACCGATCACCATCCGATCCACGTGCGAATAAACGAGTTTGATGCTGCCTACAGCAAACAGATTTTCAATCAGAAACTGGCGACGAATCTCCGTTGTATTGAGCCGGGTGAAATGTTCCGGGTCAACCAGGTAGCGTGTTTCCATATCTGATACCTCCAAAAATCAATAACCGCGCTCCCGATCCACCAGATTCAGCAGCGGCTGCCCGTCAAGATAGCGCCGCAGATTTTCGGCAAACAGCGCCACAATCCGGTCATTGTAATCAGCAGTCATGCCGCCGATATGCGGGGAAATGATGACATTGGGCATGTCCCACAGTGGGCTGTCGGCTGGCAGGGGTTCCCGCGCGAAAACATCAAGGCCGGCTCCGGCGATCTGGCCGCTTTGCAGCGCAGCGATCATCGCGGCTTCATCGATCAGGCCACCCCGACCATAATTGTAAAAATAGGCAGTTGACTTCATCCGTGCAAACGCAGCCGCATCAAACATCTGCCGGGTCGCCGGCGTCAGCGGAGCCAGCATCACCACATGATCGCATTCGGGCAGCATTTCGGCCAGTTCGTCAGCCGCGTACACTCGCGCCGGGATGCGCATCTCACGATCGCCAACCCCCGGTTCCAGATAACCCGTCATGGGCCGGCGCTGGCCGCTGCGATTCAGCGCCAGCACTCGCATCCCCATGGCGTCGGCCAGGCGCGCCAGTTCACCGCCGATTGCGCCATAGCCCACAATACCAAGCGTGCTGCCTCGCAGGTTCGGGTTGGCAAAAATAGCCCAGCGATCTTTAGGCCATTCCTTTTGCTGCTTGTAACCCCATAACTGCGGCAGTTGGGCGCGGAAGGCCAGCATCATCGCCAGTGCCCGCTCAGCGATCGGCGTCAGATGAATGCCGCTGGCGGTTGTTATCATGACATCACTGTTCCAGATCGGGTGCTTCATGAAACCATCCACCCCCGCGCCCCGATTCTGGACCCATTTCAAACGGGGAAACTGCGCAATGTCCCGAACCGGTCCGCCGCCGCCAAGGACAATTTCAACCCGATCACATAAGCCGGCAGGCAGCGGGGCAGAACTGTCATGCACATGAATTTCAAGTCGTGGCGACACGGCCCGCAGTTTTTCCAGTTGCGAATCCGCAAGTTCGACCAGACTGACGATGACAATTGTCTCCAAAACTCGCCTTTTCCATACCTGATGGTCAATCAGGCCCCATAATACCCTGTGAGCTGTGACCAGGCCAACCAGCACAGGACATTGGTATCAAACAGACTGGTAAAGTGTTACAATTGATATACATAAAAAATCAGGTAGAGCTATCATGCAGCCGATCATCCAGACCCGTGCATTAACACGGCAGTTCGGTACTCTTACCGCCGTCAGCGATCTCACGCTGGAAGTCTATCAGGGCGAGGTATTCGGTTTTCTGGGGCACAACGGCGCTGGCAAGACCACCACCATCAGGCTGCTCAACGGCATCCTCGCGCCGACCAGCGGTTCCGCCACCGTTCTGAACTTGTCGCCACAAAATGATGGGCGCGCGCTGCGCCAGCGCACCGGAGTCCTGACAGAATCTCCGGCTCTGGATGAGCGTCTGAGCGGCTATGCCAACCTGTCGATCTATGCCGATCTGTACAGTGTGCCAGCCGCCGACAAGGCATCCCGGATTGCTCATTTGCTGGAAACATTCGGCCTTGCAGATCGCGCCGGCGAGAAAGTTGGTGGCTACAGCAAGGGCATGAAGCAGCGGCTGGCGCTGGCGCGTGCCCTGATCCACAACCCGGAAATCCTGTTCCTCGATGAACCCACCGCCGGCCTCGATCCGATAGTGACCCGCCAGGTCCACGACATGATTATCCGCCTCAGCCGCGAAGAGGGCCGCACCATATTTCTGTGCACCCACAATCTGGCGGAGGCGCAGCGCCTGTGTAATCGTATCGGCGTGATGGAGCGCGGCAGGCTGATTGCGCTGGGCAAAACGGACGAACTGGCGCACGAGGCCGGGTTGACTATCGGGCTGGAAATCGAAGTCACGCCGGATTCCCTGGCTGCCGCCAGCGAACTTCTGCGCAATCAGCAGCCATCGCTGCAAGTGACTGCCGACAATCACCGCCTGACCGTTTCCGGCGTGCGCCACGAAGACATCCCCACGCTGGTTGCCGCGCTTGTCCACGCGGGAGTCGGCATCTACCGCGTCACCCCGCAGGAGGCATCTCTGGAGGATATTTACTTTGCCCTGCACGCGAAGGAGAAGGCGCAATGAACCAGCGCGCTATTCGTGCCATTCTCCGGCGGGATTTGCAGGTCGTGCTGCAAAGCAGAGCAGTGCTGATCCCCATGATTGTCCTGCCGCTGATTATGGTGGTTGGTCTCCCGCTGATTCTGGGCCTCACCACGCGCAGCGCCAGCCCGTCCGACCCGAATATAGCCGAAATCATCACGCTGCTGGAACAGCTTCCCCCCGGTATGCTCGATGAATTTGGCGATCTGTCTCTGATCGATCAGGCACTGCTGTACTCGCTCATCTACTTTTTTGCGCCGCTTTTCCTTATTCTGCCGCTGATGACCGCCAGTGTCATCGCCGCGGATAGCTTCGCCGGGGAAAAAGAACGCAAAACGCTCGAAGCCCTGCTGTACACGCCCACCTCTGACGGCGAATTATATTTCGCCAAAGTCCTTTCGCCCTGGCTGGCGGCGCTGGGTGTCACGATACTGGCACTCATCGGCTATTCGATTGTCGTCAACTTCGTCGCCAGCCCGATTGTCGGACGCATCTTCTTCCCCAACCTGATGTGGATCGCGCTGACCCTCTGGGTCTCCCCGGCAGCAGCCGGCCTCGGCCTTGGCGTTATGGTGCTGGTGTCGTCGCGGGTGAACACCTTCCAGGAAGCCTATCAGCTTGGCGGTGTAGTGGTCGTACCTATTCTGCTGCTGCTGTTCGGCCAGTTGGGCGGCGTCATTTTCTTCAGCCTCCCCTTTGTCCTGTTTGTGGGCCTCGTCCTGTGGCTGATCGATCTGGCGCTGCTCTGGTTTGGGGCGCGAGTCTTCGCCCGCAGCGAACTTCTCAGCCGCCTGTGACCTTGCTGGCGGACATGGCATCACATGGTCTGTGCCTCTGCGCGTTACAATCGTTGCAGCCTTCATCCCAGAAAGTAAACCTGCATGGATTCCACGCTGCTTATCATCTTTATTGGCATTTTTATCGGGCTGGTCAAAGGTGGTGTCACCGGACCGATTGGAGGAGCCGTGATTCTGCCGCTGCTCAGTCAGACGATGACTGTGCCGCAGGCAGCCGGTATTACCCTGCCGCTGCTGATCGTTGGCGATATTTTCGCCATGCGCTTCTACTGGCGCGAATGGGATATGAAACTCATCCGCCTGCTGCTGCCGGCCGCCCTCATCGGCATCATTATCGGCGTTCGCCTGCTGGTTTCGCTGCCAGATGACGTTCTGCGCCGGATACTGGGCCTTTTTACCATCGGCGTGATTATCTTCAAACTCACCAGCGACTCGCTGCGTTCAGTCGAATATCACCATAAAAACTGGCATGGCTATATCGCCGGTTTCGCTACCGGTCTTACATCGGCGCTGGCAAACCTCGGCGGCCCGCCGATCACGGCTTACCTGCTGCTGCAAAAGCTAAAGCCGACAGCCTTCGTCGGCACGATGACCCTGTTTTTTTTCGTGGTCAACCTGCTCAAACTCCCCGGCTTCCTCGCTGAAGGCGTCATCGACATCCCCACACTCATCAGCATTGCCTGGGTACTCCCACTCATTCCAGTCGGTGTCTGGTTGGGCAGAAGGGCGATTGGCTGGGTGAATCGGCTGTGGTTCGAGCGCGCCATGATTGTGCTGCTGCTGTGGGCCAGCCTGAGTTTGCTTCTCGGCTCAGGCTGATGGCGCACCCCACACGCGCCGCAGCAGGCGCAGCCAGTTGCCGTGCATGATGGCGGCCACATCCGCATCACTGTAGCCGCGCTCCCTCAGCAGGCCGGCGATCTTCTGCAAATCGACGATGGTATCCAGATCGCACGGGGACTGCTCCCGGCCAAACCCGCCGTCAAGATCGGAGCCAATGCCGGCGTGGGCGCTGCTGCCGGCCAACTGGCAGACATGATCGATATGATCGACCACCCGCGCCAGCGTCACCTCGCGTGTGCTGGTGACCCCCTTGATCCAGCCCGGATACAGCATCCAGTCATCGAAGGCCGCGCCAATCACCCCATCGCGTTCGATAATCGCCCTGATCTGCTCGTCGCTGAACTGGCGCTGGTGTGGCACAAGTGCCCGGCAGTTGTTATGGCTGGCAATTACCGGGCCGCCAAAACGTTCCAGCGCCTGCCAGAACGATTTGTCCGATAGATGGGTCAGGTCGAGGATAACGCCTAACCGTGCCATCTCGTCAAGCAGCCGGCAGCCGCGCTCCGTCAGGCCGTCCTCAACCCCCGTGCCACCCGCATAGCGCCCCATCCCATAATGCGCCGGGCCGATCAGCCTGACACCCGCCTGATACCATTCTTCGAGGTCCTCTGGCTCCAGAATCGGGTCGGCGCTTTCCATGCTGATGACGAATCCCCGCGGCGGCGGCTCGCCGGCAGCGCCGGCCTGCTCCCACGTTTCCCATTCTGTCACGTGCTGGTTGAGCGTGTCCGAGTCGGTGATGATGCGCGCATAGCCCTGCTGTTCCAGCGCCCGGTAGTAAGCCAGTTGGCCGCGCGCTGTCCCGAATGCCTGCGCTGCTGAAAGAAAATCAACATGAGCTACCGGCGTCCCCGTCGAACGGGACAGCAGCGTTGCAATGCTCAGGAACACCCGCCCCTCTCGCATCTCCGGCAGCGAAACGGTATTTTGCGCCCGCCCTTTTTCCGGTATGCCCAGTTCCAGTGTGCGAATGGTATAAGCAGATTGCAGCAGGTTACGATTCCATTGCAGGGCGTTCCACGCCAGATCAAGATGCGCATCAATGACCAGCATAATATCCCCTATCGCTGAGTGAGAAAGTCCAGGACATGCATCTGGAATACAGCCGGGGCTTCCAGATGAACGGTATGCCCGGCATCCGGCACAATTTCCAGCCGTGCATCCGCTATCCGATCATACATTTGCTGCGCGATACGTACAAATTTTTCGTCCAATGCCCCGGCCAGCAGCAGAACTGGCATTCTAAGATCACCCAGTTGCTTCCACAGCGACGGCTGTACTCCCGTCCCCATCCCGCGCAGGCTGTTGGCTAACCCTTGGGGGTCATTCCGCAGCCGTTGAGCGCGCAAACGCTGGCGTTCGTGTTCTGGCAGCCGGCTCTGGCTGGCGAACAGGGGCAGTTGCTCCCAGTAATTGACAAATGCCCTGATTCCTTCACGTTCGATGCGCCCTGCCAGCGCCTCATCCTGCCGGATACGCGTCTGCCGTTCAGCCACGTCATCCAGCCCCGGTGACGCGCTTTCGAGGATCAGGCTTTGGACGGATGCCGGGTAGTGAATTGCCAGATACAGCGCCAGCCGACCACCCATCGAATATCCCAACAGGTGCGCAGGCACACCGGCCTGCTGATTTATAAGCTGGGCCAGATCCGCTGCAACCTGCTCCATCCGGTAGCGCGCCGGATCAGCCGGCGCACTTGTCTGACCGTGACCGGGCAAATCAACAGCCAGGACCCGGAAGGATTCAGCCAGAACCGCAGCATGTGGCTGCCAGTTTTCCGCCGTCCCGGTGAAGCCGTGCAGCAGCAGCACCGGCGGCCCACTGCCGCTGAGTTCGTAGTGATAGCGCACGCCCTTGATCTCAGCAAATGGCATCAGGTGTTATCCACAAACAAATCTCTGACCGCCGCGCGGGAGACTTTGCCCGACGCCGTTTGGGGCAGCGCCTCAACCAGCAGCACCCGGCGCGGCAGCTTGTAACCTGCCAGCCGTTCCCGGCAAAAAGCGATCAATTCCGCTTCGGTCAATGCTGCCCCGTCGGCAACCATCACAGCCGCCGCGACCCGCTGGCCCCATTCTTCGTCATCGAGGCCGACTACACAGGCATCGACAACTGCCGGATGCGCTCTGATCGCCTGCTCCACCTCCGCCGGGTACACATTCTCGCCGCCGCTGACGATCAGGTCGCTGCGGCGCTGCACAACAAACAAATCACCATCGTCATCCAGATAACCCATATCGCCGGTATGCAGTTCGCCATTGCGCAGAACTTTCGCCGTGGCTTCAGGCTCGTTGTAATAACCCTGCATCACGGTTGACCCGCTGACCACGATCTCACCATACTCCCCCGGCGTGGCAGAGTCGCCATGTTCATCAATGATTTTTACGTTTGTGAACAGCAGTGGTTTGCCGACACTGCCCGGTTTGCGATTCACATCATCCGGCAGCATCGTGGCTACCTGCGAGGCAGCTTCGGTCAGGCCGTAAGTCGTCGCCACAGGCAGACCAATCTCCCGGCAGCGCGCCAGCAGTTCAGGCGGAGCCGCCGCCCCGCCGAGCAGAATCAGCCGCAGCGAGTCCGGCCATCTGCGCCGGCTCTCCAGCAGACGACGCAGCATCGTCGGCACAAGCGAGATCAGCGTGATCGGCTGTGTGTCCAGCGCGTGATTGACCGCATCCACGTCAAAACGCGGATGCAAGTCGACCGTCACGCCATGCAGCACCGCCCGCATGATAATGCTCAGTCCACCGACATGATACAGCGGCAGCACACACAGCCAACGGTCATCGGGCAGGTGGCCCAGCCGGTAGGCCGATGCCATCGCGCTGTAAAATATGTTGCCATACGTCAGCACCGCACCTTTGGGCCGTCCACTTGTGCCGGAGGTGTGGATAATAGCGAAGGGATCATCAAGCCGAAGTTCATGCTGTGGGTGTGATGATACCTTTTCTGTCGTACAGGCTTCGGAGTAGGACAGAACAGAGACATCAGGAAGGTCAAGCCGTAGGGCAGTTTCACGATACCGATATTCATCATAGAGAACAAACGAGCATTCCGCCTGCCGAACCTGAAAAGTCAGTTCCTCAACCGTCAGCCGCGTATTTAACGGGACAATGACTGCGCCGATATGAATCAGCGCATGAATTGTATAGACGGTGCGGATTTCACTGTCACCTAACAGAGCAACATGGGTTCCCTTTTTGATCGAGGGGTGGGCGGACCGCATCGCATTTGCACGCAGGTGAGCCTGCTGGTAAAGATTCTCGTAGGTATTGCTGTGCTCACCGTTTACGGTCAACGCAATGCGATCAGGGGTAACCTGCGCTCTTGCGGCCAGCCAGTCCTGCATTGGTCACGGCCTGCGCGGGAACTTGCTGAAGTCCGGCTTGCGCTTCTCGATGAAAGCGTTTTTGCCCTCACTGCCTTCTTCGGTCATGTAGAACAGCATGGTGGCATCACCGGCCAGCGCCTGAATACCCGCCTGTCCATCCAGTTCGGCGTTCAGTCCGGCCTTGATAAAGCGCAGCGCAATCGGTGATTTTTCCAGAATCTCACGCGACCATTGCAGCGCCTCTTTTTCGAGGTCTTGCAGTGGCACAACCGTGTTGACCATCCCCATCGCCTCGGCCTGCTCAGCGGTGTACTGGCGGCACAGAAACCAGATTTCACGCGCCTTCTTCTGACCCACGTGCGCCGCCAGAAACGACGACCCGAACCCGGCGTCAAAACTGCCAACAATCGGCCCGGTCTGCCCGTAGGTGGCGTTGTCACTGGAAATAGTGAGGTCACAGCACACATGCAGCACGTGCCCGCCGCCGATAGCATATCCCGGCACAACCGCGATCACCGGCTTGGGAATATTGCGGATATACCGCTGCAATTGCAGCACATTCAGCCGTGCCACCCCATCATCGTCAATATAACCGGCCTGGCCGCGCACTTTCTGGTCGCCGCCCGCACAAAACGACCAGACTCCATCTTTGGGACTGGGACCATTGGCGGTAATCCACACCCCACCAACATGGCTGTCGTGCCAGGCATCCAGCAGGGCTTCGGTCATTTCGTCAATGGTTTTGGGGCGGAAGGCATTGCGCACTTCGGGCCGGTTGAAAGCGATGCGGGCAATGCCTTCGGCCTTGTGATAAGTGATGTCCTCGTAAGACCTTACTTCCTGCCAGTCCGCCAGCCGCATCAGGTCTTCGGTTCTGATCTGTGCCTGCTGTTCTCTGGTTGTGACCATGAAACTTCTCCCGTGTATTGCCGTTCTTCTACAAATCCAGTTCTCTGATCCGCGCCTGCACCGCGTCGATAATCTCCTGCCGCCGCTGGAGATCGTGCTGCGCGTCCGTCCGCACCTCGATAATGCGTGACCGGCGGTTATTCACGCTTTCGCTGAATGCCTGCCGGAACGATTCGCGGTCATCGGTGCGCACATATTCTAACCCGTACATTCTGGCGGCGTGCTCGAATTCCAGCCCGTGCGGCATGACGAACAAATCGGTGAATTCCGGCTCGAAGTTCTTGATCGGCAGCCGGTGGAAGATGCCGCCGCCGTTGTTGTTCAGCAGCACAATCGTCACCGGCACGCCATTGCGCTGCACCGCCAGCAGGCCGTTCATATCATGATAAAACGTGATATCGCCCACAATCGCCACCAGCGGCTGACCGGGCCGGGCCGCGCCGGCCCCCAGCGCCGTCGAAATATTGCCGTCGATGCCGCTGGCTCCCCGGTTGGCATAGACGTAAATCCGCCTGTTCTGCGGCTTGCCAAACTGGTCGAGCAGGCGCACCGGCAGGCTGTTGCCGACAAACAATGTCGAATCCGCCGGGATCAGATCGACCACATCATACACCGCCGCGCCGTCGAAATAGTCGCCAGCATCCATGCAATACTCTATCACCTGCCACGCAGCAGTTTCCAGCATGTTGTATTGTTTGCTTATGGTCGTTTCTCGGCGTTGCATCACCTCAAGCGCCCCGGCAATGTAAGCAGGCTGCACCGGGTAGAAGTGAGTGACAGAGTGGTTGTCGTCCGACCATTCACCGTCCGGGCTAATGTGAATCAACGCTTTAGGGCGGCTGGCCGCGATAAAATCATTCAACGCCTTCGATATGGGCATATTACCGAAACGCAGAATCACGTCAGGACGCGGCGCACAATCAGTATAAAAATCATACGCGCCATACCCCTGATGAAAATGCCTGACATGCGAATATGATTCAGCCAGAACAGGATAACCAATCGCATCAGCCGCTGGCTGAATGCCGTATCCAGCAGTTACAGAAAGCCCACCACCACAGATAATAATCCCACGTTCATGCTCACCAACAAGCTGACGCAGCCAGATTGCCTCGTCGCTGCTGGCAAGGTGCGTTCTGGCCGGACGAAGAAGCGAATGGGCTGGTTCTCGCGCCTCCGCACCCTTCGGAACCTCCATCACATCCCCTTCAACCGAAATCGGCTCCAGCGGCTTGCGGAAGGGCATGTTGATATGCACCACGCCTTTGCGAATACCGTTGGCTCTGGCATAGGCGCGGGCGGCCAAGGTGCGCAGGTTACGGATGGCAATTGCCGGCGGGCTGGCTTCTGGCAGGGCCGCATCGACTGACCACAGGGCATAATCGCCGTACATCTTGATCTGGTCAATCGTCTGGTTCGCGCCGCTGTGACGCAGTTCCGGCGGGCGATCCGCCGTCAGGACGATCAGCGGCACGCGGGACATATGCGCCTCGACAATCGCCGGGAAGAAGTTGGCCGCTGCCGTGCCGGAAGTGCAGACCAGCGCCACAGGTTCATCGCTCGCCAGCGCCAGACCGAGCGCGAAAAAGGCGGCGCTGCGTTCATCCAGATGGGTGTAGATTTTGATGCCGCCGTGCCGGGCAAAGGCCAGAGTCAGCGGGGTCGAACGCGAACCGGGCGCGATACAAACCGCTTTTAATCCGGCGCGGGCCAGTTCATCAACGAAAATATCTGACCAGAGCGTGTTGCGATTCGCCATATTCGTCCCTCAAATTGCCCTGTAAAGCAGGTGAGAAACAGGCCACATTACAATTATTATTTCACCAGAGACATATCGCCAATACCCAGCGCCCCCAGCATCGGGCGAAACTTGAGCGCAGTTTCGTCCCATTCTTTCTGGGGCACACTGTCGGCGACAATACCGGCTCCGGCATACAGCCACACGCGCTTATCCTGGCTCACTGCCGAGCGGATCGCCACACCGAATATGCCGTCCAGATTCGAGTCGATCCAGCCAATCGGTGCAGCGTACCAGCCACGCGGAACCGGTTCAGCTTTGCGGATAAAATCCAGCGCCAGATCACGCGGCTGACCGCCCAGCGCCGGGGTCGGATGCAGCCGTTCGACTACCGGCAGTACGCCCATTTCGGCCTTCAACACCCCTTCAACCGGTGTGTGCAGGTGTTGAATGTTGCTCAACCGGAGGATTCCCGGAGTGTTCGGCATCCGCAGTTCATCAGTGACCGCGCGCAGTCGTTCGCGCAGCGCGTCGGCAACCAGCGCATGTTCATGCCGTTCTTTCGGGTCATGGAGTATCTGTTCAGCATAAGCAGCATCATCTGCGGGCGTCAGCCCGCGCCGGATCGAACCGGCCAGCGCCATTGTCCTCAACCTGCGGCCTTCGACCTGCGCCAGCAGTTCCGGTGTCGCTCCGTAAAACGCATGATACGGGCGCGGCTCGAACAGGAAGCGGTAGCAGTCGGCATACTGCTCGCTCAGGTAGTCCAGAGCCGCGTCGACATTGACGTTTTCACGAAAGCGAATTTCTGCGACCCGCGACAGCACCACCTTCTGCAATTCGGTGGATTTGATCTGTCGAGTCGCTTCGTCGATGTTTCGCGCCCACACATCATAGGGCATGGGATAATTAATGTCCTGCGGTTCTGGCAGATGCCTGTCCTCACCCACTGCGGCCTGCCCTGCCAGCAGCGACTCAGCCCGAATCACCAGTGCTTCTCTAAGCTGCGGGATGATCGCCTGCGCATCCTCATCGTAAGGAATGTCCACATTGATCGTCAGCCACGCCTGAGCGCCAACCTGCACAAGCTGGTAATGTGGCAGCGCAAAGTATGCTGGCGCATAGACCGTCCAGGTGTTATCCGGCACGAAATCGTCCTGAAAGGCAAACCCGCCAAACAGGCGCGGCCCCGCCAGCACCTGACCATCGTTCATAATCACAGCGCCGGCAAACAGCTTTTCCGCCTGCCGCCGGATCGAATCGAACCGGTCTCCCCACGCGATCAGTTCAGCCGTAATGCCAAATCCTGCCAGCGCATAACCATCGCGCCGGTTTTCCCAGTAGAAACGTTCCTGCCCGCGCGCCAGTCGCAGCAAACTGCTCGCCGTCAGGCCGGGGCAGGCCATACTCAGACTGATAAGCCGCCCATCCGCCATCGCTCAGTCCTCATAGCCCACACTCTTGAGCAGCAGCGGCAGCAGCGCCGCCAGAATCCGCTGCGGCTCCGGCTCGCCTGTGTACACCCAACGGATGACGACCCCGTAGATCGCGCCCATCCAGGCGTGGGAGACGACCTCCGTATCGACACCACTGATGTCACCCACGGCAATCGCCTCATCCAGATAGGTCTTAATCAGGTTGGCAAAACGGTCATTGACTTCCAACCGCTTTTTCTCGAAGGCGCTGCCCAGCCCGACAGCCTGCACCAGCAGCAGCTTGGCCGGGCGACGATACTTGCCAAATGTTTCCAGACAGGCTTCGAGTGCGGCACGCACCCTCCCCATGCCTTCGGCTTCCTGAGCGATGGCTGCCGTTACGCGGCGTTCCAGCAGATCGGCAAACTGATCGACCAGCGCCAAAAACAGGCGCTCCTTATTGGGAAAGTGGAAATAGATGGCGCCCTTTGATGTGCCGGACTCTTCAGCAATTTCGTCGAGGCGGGTGTCGTGATAGCCCTTGCTGGCAAATTTATCGAGCGCAGCATCCAGTATACGCTCACGCGTCGCATCAGGATCACGGGGGGTATGCTCAACTTTCATGGATCAGCCTACTTTACAAACCGACTGGTCAGTCTGTAGTATAGCACACAATCGCCCTATCTGTGAAATATCTCACCAACCGTTCATCGTCTGGAGCCGGCAGCATTTGCAATTTTCTGTAGATTTGTGTACATTTTGGCAGGTTTTGCACCAGTCAGCAGTCCTCAGTCATCGGTCTCCAGTCGATAACACGCTGAAATCCAGCTCAGCCGCCTGTTGAACGAATGCCTGTAGGCCATCAACCGACAACGTGACAGTATAATTGCAGGATAAAGCTTTCCATGAGACCTCAGCATACCAACGGTTCCGGCGAACAGGATCGCTCGGCCAAACTGACGAAGCGCCAGTATGTACGTTTCGCCTTTTACCGGGTTGATCCGGCGTGGCGGCGGCTGCCCCCGGACAAACAGAGAGCGCACAAACGCGAACTGCGCGATACGATTGAAAGTTTCAACAAGCGGATGCTGCTGCGCCCCTACAGCCTGATGGGAACCCGAGCGGATGCCGAACTGCTGCTGTGGCAGATTGCTGAAACGCCGCTGCATTTTCAGGAACTGGCAACGGCGATTATGCGCACCAGCATGGGCGCCTACCTCAATATGGCTTATTCGTACTTTTCGCAGACCAAACGCTCTATCTATCAGATTCGGGATAACCCCGACGAAGATGAGGAACGCCTGATTATTCAGCCCACCGAGGCCAAATACCTGTTCGTCTACCCTTTCATCAAGACCCGCGACTGGTATCAACTGTCGCTGCACGCCCGCCAGGGAATCATGGATGAGCATATCGTCGTCGGGCGTGAATACCCGTCGGTCAAACTCAATACGACCTATGCCTTTGGGCTTGACGATTACGAGTTCATCGTCGCCTTCGAGACTGATGAACCGTCAGATTTTCTCGATCTGGTGCAGCGTCTGCGCGAAACCGAATCCAGCCGCTACACCTTGCAGGACACGCCCCTGTTCACCTGCATCAACATGCGTCTGATCGAAGCCCTTGATGCGCTTGGCGGTCCGGCGGTGGCCGAGCCGGTTACGCCGGAGGCACGCCGCGAAGCCTGGGTCGAGGTCGGCCCGCTGGATGAATTCGCGTCGGGTTCCACCAGGGTCGTTTATCTCGATGGCAAACAGATTGCCCTGTTCAATGTGAACGGCCAGCTTTACGCCCTCAGCAACCGCTGTACCCACGCACGCGGCCCGCTGAGTGAGGGCGAAATCGAATACGATGGCACGGCCTGCACGGTCACCTGTCCCTGGCACTACGCCAAATTCGACCTGACCAGCGGTCATGTTGTGGATGGCGTTGCCAGCGCACCGGTCGAAACTTATCATGTGGAAGTCCGCGATGGCATCATCCGGGTCGGCACAAAAGCGCCTGAACCTCAGCCCTGACAAAGCGGGGCATCACGGAGGCACGTCAGCCCATGATCGACGTTGACTACAAAAGTCCACAGGATGCGCCGCGCAACCTGATGGACAATGAACCCCGCGAGTATGACGCCCTGCTGATTGTCTCGTTTGGCGGGCCGGAAGGTATGGATGATGTCATTCCCTTTCTGGAAAATGTGCTGCGAGGTCGCAATATCCCCCGCGCGCGGCTGGAAGAAGTCGGTGAGCATTATCGCCTGTTCAACGGTGTCAGCCCGATCAACGCCCAGAACCGGGCGCTGATCGCGGCGCTGAAAGCCGAACTGACAGCCAGCGGGCCTGATCTGCCTATCTACTGGGGCAACCGCAACTGGCATCCGTACCTGACAGACACCCTGCGCCAGATGACACACGACGGTGTCAGACGGGCGCTGGCGTTCTTCACCACCGCCTACAGCAGCTATTCAAGCTGCCGCCAGTACCGCGAGGATATTCAGCGGGCACAGGCGGAAATCGGCCCGGATGCCCCGGCAGTTGATAAAATCCGCGCTTTCTACAACCATCCCGGTTTTATCGAACCGAATATCGAAAACCTGCGCCGCGCACTGGAACAGATTCCGCCCGAACGCCGCGCACGGGCGCATATCGCCTTCACGGCCCACAGCCTGCCTTTGAGCATGGCCCGAAACTGCGCCTACGAAGCTCAACTTCACGAAACCTGCCGGCTGGTGGCTGAAGAAATCGGACACAATCGCTGGCAGCTTGTCTACCAGAGCCGCAGCGGCCCGCCGCATCAGCCCTGGCTGGAACCAGACATTGTTGACCACCTGAAACAGATTGCGAGGGCTGGCGTCACCGATGTTGTGGTCATGCCTATTGGCTTCATCTCCGACCACATGGAGGTACTATACGACCTCGATACTGAAGCAGCACAGGCGGCACAGGCGCTCGATCTGAATATGATACGCGCAGCCACTGTTGGCACGCACCCGACATTTATCCGTATGATCCGTGAGTTGATCCTGGAACGTATGACACCAGGCCAGGAACGCCGCGTACTGGGTATGCGCGGCCCGAGTCATGATGTTTGCGGCGCTGGCTGCTGCCTGCCCGGCCAGCCGGGTAAGCCAGCAGTCTGATCCATCAGGCTGTCAATCCGCTGCCGGCAATAGCACTCCCTCTAGCCAACAAACTATAACGCATGTATAGTCTTAATAATAATTATCCGGGACTCCCTGAGACCACGTCCAACTATAAATGAGGGTACTGGCAGGAAGCAATTCATGGGTGATCTGCTAAAAATTACGACTCTCGGCGGCCTGAGCATCCAGTGCGGCGGCGAACCGGTCAAAGGCTTTGTTTCGCGCAAAGTCGATGCGCTGTTAGTGTATCTGGCAGCCAATCCCCGCGAACACCCGCGTGAGGTGCTGGGTGAGCTTCTGTGGGACGACCTGCCCCAGAATCGTACTATGTCCTATCTGCGCACTGCACTTTCGAGTCTTCAGCAGCAGCTTTCACCCTATTTGATCGTCACGCGCCAGTCACTATCCATAAACCCGGAAAGTCATTACTGGCTGGACATCCAGGAACTCGAAACGGCGCTGGACGAAGCCGAATCAGAATGGGAGCAGCGCAGCAGTTTTTCGCGTCTGATGGCCGGCAGGCTGGAAACCGCGCTCGAACTCTATCAGGGGCACTTCCTCGAAGGCTTTCATATCCGCGATGCCAGCGGATTTGAAGGCTGGATGGTGCTGGAACAGGAACGAATCCGAAACCGGGTTCTGGAAGCCCTGCACCGCCTCGGCAGCTATTACCTGCGCCGGGGGCATTACAGCAGCGGGATCGCGCATATCACCCGCGCGCTCCAGCTTGACCCGCTTTCCGAGCACGCGCATCGTCTGATGATGAGGCTGCTGGCCCAGAGCGGCCAGCGCAGCGCCGCCATCGCCCAGTACGAACACTGCCGCCAGATTCTCGAAGACGAATTAGGAGTCGAACCCGAAGATGAAACGGAAGAACTCTACGAACAGATACTGGCCGGCGAAGTCAGCATCGAGACGCAATCGGCCACGCCGCACAACCTGCCGGTTCCAGCGACTCCTTTCGTTCAGAGGCCGGCAGAACTGGGTCACATTATCGAGCAGCTTGATCGGCCTGAATGCCGCCTGCTGACGCTGATCGGCCCCGGTGGCATCGGCAAAACGCGCCTCGCGCTGGAAGCGGCCAGCCAGCTTTTGCCCGAATACAGTCAGGGCGTCTATTTCATCGCTTTTGCATCGGTCCCCAGCCCTGTTTTTATCAGCCGGACGATTGTGAACGCGCTCAACATCACCCTCAAAGGCGATGCGCCGCTGGATGAAGAACTCATCAAGCATCTGCGCAATCAGGAAATGCTGCTGGTGCTGGACAATTTTGAGCATCTGGTCGAAGGGGCCGATGTTCTGAGCCGGATTCTGGCCGGAGCGCCGGCGGTAAAAATGCTTGTGACCTCCCGCGAACGGCTGAATCTACAGGAAGAATGGCTCTATAACGTCGAGGCGCTGCAAGTACCACCCTCGGCTGAGGACCCGGATGCCGAACGCTACCCCTCAGTCCAGTTATTTGTTCAGGCAGTACAGCGCGTCGAGCCGGATTTTTCGCCGGAGCAGGACCTGCCATCCATCGTGCGGATTTGCCAGCTTGTGCAGGGAATGCCGCTGGGCATCGAACTGGCGGCTTCATGGGTGCGCATGATGACCACCGCGCAGATTATCCAGGAAATTCAGACCAGCCTGGATTTCCTGACCACTTCACTGCGCAATATCCCGGAACGACATCGCAGCCTGCGGGCTGTATTTGACTCGTCGTGGAACATGCTGGACGAGGAAGAGCAGCGGGTCATGCGCCAGCTTGCGGTATTTCGCGGTGGCTTTCAACCGGATGCCGCGCGCACCATCACCGGGGCATCGCTGCTCACGCTCTCGGCTCTGGTCGACAAATCCCTGTTAAGCCAGGTCAATGGACGCTATCAGACCCACGAACTGCTGCGCCAGTACGCAGCCCGCAAACTGGGCGAAAATCGGGACGAAGAACGCCAGTGCCAGATACAGCACAGCCGCTACTTTGCCGAATATATTCATGAACGTGAAAGCCGCCTGACGAATAACCGCAGAGACAGCGCCTATAACGAGGTGATCCAGGATATTGACAACATCGCCGCCGCGTGGCAGTTCGCCCTCGAAGAGGGGGATGCCGATTCTATCGGACGTTTCCTCCGGCCCCTGTACCGCCTGTTTGATATTCAGAGCCGCTATCTCGATGGCGAACAGGTTTTCAGGGCTGCCGCCGAAAAATTAGGCGCTGTTCCCAGCGGCGAAAACAATCTGATACAGGCCCGCGCCCTGCTGTTGCGTGCTTCCTGCCTCCAGAGCATGGCTCAGTATGATGAAGCCGAAAAGATCGTCACGTCGGTGCTGCCGGTTTTCCGGTCACATGACGCCCCCTGGGAACTGCGAGTCGCGCTGGCGTGCATCGGCGCGATTGTCTATGCGCGCGGTGAGTACCATCAGGCACAGGAATATTTTGAAGAAGTCTACGACCTGACGCTGAAGACCGGCGGTGATCCGGTGATTATGCTGCTGCGCCTGAGCGATATTGCAACAGTGCTGGGGGAATATCAGAAGGCTCGCCGCATCATGGAAGAAGCCCTCTCGGTTCTGGAAGACAGCGGCGGCCAGCAGAGCCGGATGCGTTTCCTGCTCACGCTTGGCGACATCAACTGCAAGCTGGGCAATTTTGATGAAGCCCGCGCCAATTTTCAGGAGGCACTCGAACTCAGCGAAGCCCTCAAAGCCACAAACAGCGGCGGGGTGGCCCGTGTCAGTCTGGCGCGGGTGGCCTATGGGGTGGGCGCCTTCGCGGAAGCGCGCAATTACTGCCGCCAGAGTATCGAAATGTTCGAGAGCATCCATAACCAGTGGGGCAAGGCATTCGCCCTCATCCACCTCGGCAAAACCGCCCATGCGCTGGAAAACCATGCTGAAGCCAGACATCACTACCAGACCAGCCTCCAGATCGCCGCTCAGGTTGGCAGCCCCTGGCTCTCGTCGGTGGCGCTGCGCCAGCTTGCCAGAGCCAACGCCAAACTGGACGGAGCCGATCAGGCGTACCAGAATTTGCTGGATGCTCTGCGTGCCGCGCTCGAAATCAACGCAATGCCGCTGGTGATGGATGCCCTCGTCGGCCTTGCCGAAATGCACGCCGAAGATCAGCATCATGAGACCGCCATCGAACTGGCAGCATTTGCGGCCGGCCAGCCCGTCAGCGAATTTGAAACGCTGCGCGACGCTCGCGGCTTGCTTCAGCAGCTCGAAACACACGTTGCTGCAGAGGAGTTCGAGGCTATTAAACAGCGCGCCTTCGACCAGACGCTCGAAGACATCACCGCCAAGGTCCTGAATCCGGCTTAATGCGACATCGTATCGTACTTTGTGAGAAAGCTGACTATTCCACCGGGAACCGGGATCAGGCCGGAGAATCAACCGTTTTTTGCCCCTGAAGTTCCATATAGTTTCAAGTCTTGTGACATTCAAAGACAATTATCGGTTTATGCTAAAAGCAGAGTCGGCTTTGAGGAGACACAAACCGATGAAATACCGCTTTCCTGTACTCATCCTGTTATTATCAGCTGTTCTCTTAATGGGCCTTCAATCCGTTCGCGCTCAGGACGCCACCATCGAAGTAACCGGCAGCATCGAAGCCATTGGTGATGGCACGATCACGGTCAATGGATTAGTGATCGACCTGAGCAGCATTGACGAAGGCATTATCGCCCAGCTTGCGCCCAACGCGACAATCAGCGTTACCGGCAGTCTGCAAAACGGCGTAGTCATTGCCATCAACATCGAGATTATCAGCCTCCCTGAACCGGAGCCAGAGCCAACCGACGGCCTGCTGCTCAACGGCTTTCTGGTGAGTTACGGTGGCCGTGTCTATGAAGCAGGCAGCAATCAGACTATGTTTACCTACATTGTGACGGGTACAGGCACACCGCCTGATCTCAGCCACTTCGATCTCAGCATTCCGATTTGCAGCCCGCAGCTCATCGTAGAAGCTTACAGTCCTACCAGTGCGGTCAGCTTCGGCACGGACCCAACAACCGGCGTCAACGGCATCAAATGGGATTTGCCACTCAAGGTCAACGAAACCCGCACCTACACCATCTCGTTCAGGGGGAACGTGCCTGAAGGCTCGATAACCGCGGCAGTCAAGGGCGGCCCCGGCTTTCAGGCTGGCGCTGTACCCGGAGCAGCCTGCCCCACAGCTTCGGTAGACATCGAGAAGTATATCTCGGTTGATGGTGGCACTACCTGGCATGATGCGGATGATGCCCCCGGGCCTGACGTTGAACCCGGCGCTCAGGTTCTGTTCCGCTTTGTTATCACCAACACCGGCCAGACCGACCTCACCGATTTCATTCTGACCGACGACGTGTTTGATAGCGTCGCCTGTGCCATGCCGGCCAGTCTGGCACCGGGTGCAATGTCGGAATGCGCCATTGGCCCCTTCGATGCGATAGCGGGGCAGCACACCAACTTTGCGACGGTGGTCGCCGTAGCCAGCAGTGGTGATGACGGCGGCAGTATCGAGGTACGCGACACGGACTCGGCCAATTACTTCGGTGGAGATCGTCCCTCGCTTCACATTACGAAGTACGTCTCCGCTGACGGGTCATCGTGGGAAGATGCGAACAGCACACCCGGTCTCGAAGTCGAACCCGGCAGCGATGTTTTCTTCCGTTTCGTTGTCACCAACGACGGCAATGTGCCCCTGTCAGGCATCACTCTGAATGACAGCAGTTTCGACATGGAAGCCTGCGGCATCGCTGAAACGCTGGAACCCGGCGCATCATCTGAATGTATGCTTGGCCCCTTCCCTGCTGAAGAAGGTCAGCACACCAATACGGTGACAGCGACGGCTGTCTACAATGAATTCACCGTCGTTGCCTCGGACACCGCCAGCTACTTTGGCGGCACTATCGACGACGATGATGACACCGGCCAGCTACCCGTGACAATCGTGATCGAAGGGCCGGTCCAGCAGGTCAACGTCAACATTATTACCATCTATAACATCGACATCGAAGTCAATGTCAACGACCCGATTCTGACCGCCATCCGCATCGGAGACAATGTTCGGGTTGAAGGCAATATGGCATCAGGTGGCAATACGATCATCATCGTCGCCATCAATATCGTCATCATTGACGTGGATATTGTCGTTGGCGACACCGGCACTGTGATCTGGCGCGATTCAGGCAGCGGCTGCGGCAACCCGCCACCGCCCTGGGCGCCGGCACATGGCTGGCGGCGGCGCTGTGGCGGCAATAATGTGATTATCGTCCCCGGCAATTCGGGTCGCGGCAGGGGCCGGGGCAGCAGCGGCAGCAGCTAATCCATCTGTCCCTTCCCCGCCTGAATTACCAGACGTGTCCGGTATAATCTGCCGGGCACGTCTTCACTATTCCTGATAGAGATAACATGGTCACATTCAAAGTAGCCCTTCGCACACAGCGGATTACTCCCATTCTGATTGTTATCGCAGCGTATCTGGCCTTACAGAGCGTTGCCTTCGCCTATCTGAGTGAGGTGTACGCTGCTGAACCGGGCAGCCTGATTGCGATTCTTGAAGGGCTGACCAACAGCAATTTCGAAGCCAATTTGCCAACCTGGTACGCAACCATCCTGCTGCTGTCATGCGCCCTGCTCCTGACAGTAATAGCCGCTGCCAAACGTATGAATCGCGACCCCTACCGCTGGCACTGGATCGGGCTGGCGATCATCTTCCTGTACCTGTCCATCGACGAAGCGGCGGTCATCCATGAGGAACTCACCGACCCGCTGCGCACTGCGCTGAATGTCACCAACTATCTGCATTTCGCCTGGATGCTGGTCGGCATACCGCTCGTGCTTGTCGTTATCGTGCTGTATTTCAGATTCCTGAAGCACCTGCCGGCTCACATACGGAATCTGTTCCTGCTGGCCGGCTTCTGCTACACCTTCGGCGCTCTGTTCATCGAAGCGATTAGCGCCAACCAGTGGTATCTCAACGAGGGTGGGACCTTCCTCTACATGACTATCGGAACCACCGAAGAATTTTTTGAGATGCTCGGCGCAATCGTGCTGATTCACACACTTTTACAGTACATTCGCGAAATTCAATTTTCGATCAACTTCGAGCCAGAGCCGGTCGATACGGGACTGGTGGATGCTGTGGATTCCGCGCCGGCCCTCGCGACACCTGCCGCTGAGACATCAACAAGCCATGCTGCCGTCGTGACAGACACTTCTCTGATCCGGCGTTATCCCCTTTTCTCAGGGCTGATTGCCTTCGGAGCAGGGGTCAACTTTGTCCTGATCGGATGGGTCGCGCTGCGCGAACTGACCGGTATCCAACTGGGAAGTGAAGCTGCCGGCCTGCTGATCGCGGCGGCCTACCTGATCGGTTTTCCGGTTGGCGCAAGGCTGGCCCCGAAGCTACCTCAATCATGGTTTATCCCGCTTGGTGCGGTGATATTTGCGCTGCACCTGGCTTTGCCCGCGTGGTTTCGGGTGCTCTTTGCCTTCTTCTTTGATCTGGCGGGTTATGCGCCGGCGCTGGTTCGGATCGCCATTCTGTCCACCGCTGTCATATCGGCCTCTTACGGCGTTTTTCTGCCGCGTTTCGCGCATCATGGGCATGGCAGCCTGTCGCGGCTCCACGCCCTGCAACTGGCAGGATCGGTGGGCGGCATAGCTCTGCTTCTGATTCTGGGCCGGCCCGGCATCCTCACCGCTTATCCGCCTTATGCTGCTGCTTTGCTGGTCATCCTGTTTGTGCTGGGTCTCTCATGGCGCTGGACAGCCGCTTTTGCCGCCGGCGGAATCTTCTGGCTCCTGGTCTTTCCGCTGATCCATCACCAGAGCAACAGCGTGCTTTTCGAGACGCTGCACCGCTTTCCGGTGGGAACTGTAACCCTTTACAGCACCTACAGCCCGTATCAGAAAATTGATGTGTTACAATCGCCCGACGGGACACGGCATCTTTTACTGAACGGCGTCAGCCATTTTGCCAGTGATGCAGGTTCCCGGTTGAGTGTGGCCCTGGGGGCTGTGCCGGCTGCGCTGCTGGAACCGGAAAACGTGCTGGTGATTGGAGCCGGGTCAATGCAAATGGAGCGGATGATCGCCCCCCATGCCGGGTATGTTACCACCATCGAGGTTGATCCACTGGTTGTTGAGGCCGGGATGGATTATTTTGATGACTATAATCTCATGAGCAGTCTGGACAACCGCAGGATCTTGATCGACGACGCCGCGCATTTTCTGGCAAACACGTCCGAACAATTCCACCTTATTAGCGTAGATATACCACCATCGTTCACCGCGCAAACCGCAGCTTTGTATTCGGTTCCCATGATTCAATCGGCTGCTGATCGACTGGCGCCCGGCGGGGTGCTGGCTGTCAACCTCATAGACACTTTTTCGCAGGAGGCCGATGCTTCGCGCCGGATTGCCGCGTCTTTACTAACCGTGTTCGATGAAGTCATGGTTGTTACACCTGCTTCAGCCGGCTGGAGTTTTGCCTATGCCGCAGCTACACTCCCCTTTAGCCGCGATGAACTTTCAGCAGCCCTGCGCGAACAGGGTGAAAGCGCGTTCATTATCTTTGATACGTCAGCGGTGCAGGCCATCGTCGGCGATGCCCTTCCGATCACGCGCAGCTCCCCATCTGTAGCGCATAAATCCAGCCCCAATCACAGCGCCGGCACGCTGGAGGCAGCCTGAGTCATGACTCGCCCACCTGCCCGAATCGTTTACCATTTTCACAAACTGGCTGCGCCATAATGTATTTAGGCACAAACCTGTACACGGCCATGACAAACGGGATGTGACATTGAACAGCTTACGGCGGTGTAATTTATGAAATTAGACAACCTGGTTATCCGGCTGTGTTGGCACAAGCAACTTACCCTTCAACACATTTTTTATCGCTTCCGGGCAGTTTTGAGAGGGCCTGGCTGATGTCAGCGGACCTGGAGCGGGTCATCAAACGGGCACGTCGGGGCGATGAAAAGGCGATCACCACCCTGTACGAACTGCACGCCGATGCCATTTATCGTTATATTCTCTATCGTGTGCCAACCAGTGCCGATGCTGAAGACCTGACTGCCGAAGTGTTTCTCAGAATGGTCGAGAGTCTGCCGAATTACAACATCAGAGGCGTCCCGTTTGAAGCGTGGCTGTATCGCATCGCCGCCGCCCGTATTGCCGATTTTTACCGGCAGAACAAACGCCAGCCTCAGGCTGAACTCAACGAAACACTGGCCGATGATGTGCCCCTGCCGGAAGATCAGATTCAGCAGCGGCAGGAAATCCAGACCCTGCGCGAAGCGTTGCGCAAGTTCAGCGAGGAGGAACAGACCATTCTGCTGCTGCGGTTTGTCGAGCGCAAAAGCCACAGGGAGGTGGCAAACATCCTCGGCAAAACGACGAACGCCGTCAAGGCCGCGCAGCACCGGGCGCTTGTTCATCTGGCTGCGTTGCTGGGTTCCGAAGACAAGGTACGCCATTATCTGCGAGGGGACGATGACTGAGCATAAACATACTCCCGATTCCCTTGCGGATGAACTGGACAGGTTGATTCAACCCGACAGGCAGGCGGCTGAGGCAGCCAGCGATGACCCGCTGGTCCAGGCCGCCATGTATCTGGCAAACGCCCCCCGCCCTGACCTGCCGGCTGATGCAAAAGCCCGCATTCAGGCCCGGATGCTGCGCCACGCGCGGCAGCAGTCTGCAAAGACACTCCAGCCCGATTTTACACCGATTTTGCGCTGGGCGCTGGTCGCCAGTCTTGCGCTGATCGTCATGCTGATCCCGGCAGCACAGGTTACGCTTGCCAGCGTGCCTGGTGACATCTTCTACCCGCTGAAAAAGACCATCGAACAGGTTGAAACCACCCTGGCATCATCGCCAGAATCGCGTGCGG
>Ga0079224_100001041_pt1 | contig 30441 bp, 28 predicted proteins | sample Stecom2015_FD_80414 | JGI IMG/M metagenome (GOLD analysis project Ga0079224, IMG submission 80414) | Agricultural soil microbial communities from Utah to study Nitrogen management - Steer compost 2015 | ecosystem: Environmental > Terrestrial > Soil > Agricultural land | place: USA: Utah... | reverse complement strand
ATTGCCACACAATGGATGTCGTCCTCCAAAACGTAGAAGAGTATAGTTTATATTTTTAGAAAGTTAGTATCAGCTGTGTTTAATGGTTGATATTAACTTTTTTATATGTAAATTTGCAAACTGAAAAAAAATAAACAAGTATTAACGGGAGATCAACGGGTATCGAAGGATAAGATTAAGACCTTAATTCATAACCACTCTCAAAACAACAATTAAAAATGGCAAGATATACTGGTCCTAAAACTAAAATAGCTCGAAAATTTGGTGAAGCTATTTATGGAGATGATAAGGCGTTCGAAAAAAGAAACTATCCTCCAGGTCAACACGGTGCTAACAAGCGTCGTGGGAAACAATCGGAATACGCAATCCAATTGATGGAGAAGCAAAAGGCGAAATATACCTATGGTATTTTAGAACGTCAATTCAGAAACATGTTCAAAAAAGCAACAGCAGCACAAGGTATTACCGGTGAAGTATTGTTGCAATTATGTGAATCTCGTTTAGACAACGTCGTTTACAGAATGGGATTGTCAACCTCTAGAAGTGGCGCACGCCAATTGGTTTCCCACAGACACATCACAGTAAATGGTGAAATCGTTAACATCCCATCTTACCAATTAAAGGCTGGCGATAAAATAGCCGTCAGAGAAAAATCAAAATCACTGGAGACTATCCAAAATTCATTGGCTGCTTCAAGCAATGTTTACGAATGGATGACTTGGAACAACGATACCAAAGAAGGAACTTATGTTTCAATTCCAGCAAGGGTTCAAATTCCAGAAAACATCAAGGAACAATTCATCGTCGAGTTATATTCTAAATAATAAATTAATCATATTGGTATTTAGCCAAAGGGTCTATTCGTCTTCTTCAAACTTATAACCGCGCAACTAAATAACAATTCAAACGAAGAAAATATGGCAATATTAAACTTTCAAAAACCCGATAAAGTAATCATGATAGATTCGACTCCTTTTGAAGGAAAGTTTGAATTTAGACCTCTTGAACCAGGTTACGGATTAACAGTAGGGAATGCATTAAGAAGAGTTTTGTTATCTTCTTTGGAAGGTTTCGCTATCACATCAGTCAGAATCGAAGGTGTAGATCACGAATTTTCCACCATTGCAGGTGTTGTTGAAGACGTTACAGAAATCATTTTGAACTTAAAGCAAGTCAACTTTAAACGACAAATTGATGAAATCGATAACGAAACTGTGACTATCTCCGTTTCCGGTCAAAATCAAATTACCGCTGGTGATTTCCAAAAATTCATTTCCGGTTTCCAGATTTTGAACAAAGATTTGGTCATCTGTAATTTAGATTCTAAAGTAAGCATCAACATGGAGCTTACGATTGAAAAAGGTAGGGGGTATGTTCCGGCGGAAGAAAACAAAAAAGCTTCTGCACCAATCGGGACTATTTTTACAGATTCTATTTACACGCCGATAAAGAATGTAAAATACAGTATTGAAAACTTTCGTGTGGAGCAAAAAACAGATTACGAAAAACTGGTTTTTGAAATCATCACTGACGGATCGATACATCCAAAAGAAGCGCTGACTGAAGCTGCTAAGATATTGATTCACCATTTCATGCTGTTTTCTGATGAACGTATCACATTGGAGGCCGATGAAATTGCACAGACAGAGACCTATGACGAAGAATCACTTCACATGAGACAATTATTGAAAACCAAGTTGGTGGATATGGACTTGTCCGTGCGTGCCTTGAACTGTCTGAAAGCTGCGGAAGTTGATACTTTGGGAGACTTGGTTTCATTCAATAAGAACGATTTGATGAAATTCAGAAACTTCGGTAAAAAATCATTGACAGAACTAGAAGAACTGGTAAATGTAAAGGGTTTGAATTTCGGAATGGACTTAAGCAAATACAAATTAGATAAAGATTAATAATACATCATATTTTGCTCCTCAAAGCGGGTAGATGCAAGATGGTGATTAAACAAAAATGTCATGAGACACGGAAAAAAAGGAAACCATTTAGGTCGTAAAACGGCTCACAGAAAGTCAATGTTGGCAAATATGGCCTGTTCATTGATTGAGCACAAACGTATCAACACTACAGTTGCCAAGGCAAAAGCTTTGAAACAATTTGTGGAGCCAATGATCACAAAGTCAAAAGAAGATACAACCCACAATAGGCGTATAGTGTTCTCCCGTTTGAGACAAAAAGAAGCGGTTGCAGAATTGTTCCGAGATGTAGCTCCAAAAGTTGGCGATCGTCCAGGGGGTTATACACGTATCATCAAAATGGCGAACCGTGCAGGTGACAACGCTGAAATGGCAATGATAGAATTGGTGGATTTCAACGAAATCTACAATGCCGACAAGCAACCTAAAAAGAAAACAACCCGTAGAGGTCGTTCTAAAAAGTCTGATGACGCTGCAGTAGCTGCACCGGTTGTCGAGACTAAAGCAGAAAAAGCCCCTGAAGCTCCAGCAAAAACTGAAGATAAAAGCGGTGAGGAAGAATAAATGACAACATTCATTTATAAATATAAAAGGATAAACAAATTTTAGTTTATCCTTTTTTTTATGCAATTTTGCAAAACCCTTTTTTAAAATGAAATACCACAAAAGACAAAAAGCCATCATCCTTCTTTCTGATGGAACAATTTTTCATGGCAAATCCATAGGAAAAGAAGGTTCAGCCTTTGGCGAGGTATGCTTTAACACTGGAGCTACCGGTTATCAGGAAATTTTTACCGATCCTTCTTATTATGGACAATTGATGGTAGCTACCAATGCCCATATCGGAAATTATGGAACGCATGCTGAAGAAATAGAATCTGATTCCATTAAAATTGCTGGATTGATTTGTAAAAATTTCAGTTTTAATTATTCTCGACCAGCTGCGGATGCGTCGTTGGAAGATTTCTTTGAAAGAAATGATCTTCTTGCAATTTCTGATGTTGATACGCGCGCATTGGTCGCCTACATTAGAGATAATGGTGCAATGAACGCAGTGATTTCTACTGAGGTGAACAATATTGAAAGCCTGAAAAAACAATTGTCGGAAGTTCCTGATATGAACGGTTTGGAATTGGCTTCGAAAGTCAGTACAAAACACCCTTATTTTGCAGGAAATAAAAATGCTACTTTTAAAATAGCCGCATTGGACGTGGGAATAAAAAAGAACATTTTGCGACACTTTGCGAAGCGCGATGTTTATATCAAAGTATTCCCATACAACGCCACGTTTGATGAAATGAATGAATTCCAACCGGATGGCTTTTTTATTTCAAATGGCCCTGGCGATCCCGAGCCTTTAAATGAAGCAATTACGTTGGCAAAAGAAGTCATAGAAAGAAACATCCCTCTTTTTGGTATCTGTCTTGGGCATCAGATCATCGGTTTGGCAAACGGAATTTCCACTTTTAAAATGCGGAATGGTCATAGAGGCATCAACCATCCTGTAAAGAATTTAATCACCGGAAAGGGAGAAATAACTTCACAAAATCACGGTTTTGCCGTTAATAGGGAAGAGACGGAGAACCATCCAGATATAGAGATAACCCATAATCATTTGAATGATAATACGGTCGCTGGATTGCGAATGAAAAGTAAAAATTGTTTTTCAGTACAATACCATCCAGAAGCAAGTCCCGGTCCACATGATGCATCCTATTTATTCGATGAATTTATAGAAATGATTAAAAATGAAAAGTAAAGAAAGGGCAATGAAAACATAAATTCGTTGCTTTTTTGCATATCGAAAACATTATAGTACATTTTTAACGTAATTCTAAAACGAAGTCGCGCATTAGCACCAACTATTTTGTAAATTTGGATATCACACTATAATAACATAAACCAAAAAATACAATGAGTATTATCATCAAAATCCATGCAAGGCAAATTTTAGATTCGAGAGGAAATCCAACAGTTGAAGTTGATGTCATCACCGAAAATGGTGTTCTTGGACGAGCTGCCGTACCATCTGGCGCATCTACTGGGGAACATGAAGCGGTGGAACTTCGAGATGGTGGAAAAACTTATATGGGGAAAGGGGTAAAGAACGCCGTGGAGAATGTGAATACCTTAATTGCTCAGGAATTATTGGGTACTTCGGTGTTTAAACAAAATCAAATTGACCAACTGATGATTGTCCTGGATGGTACCAAAAACAAATCAAAATTGGGTGCGAATGCCATTTTGGGAGTTTCCCTTGCAGTTGCAAAGGCGGCGGCCAATGAATTGGGAATGCCATTGTATCGTTATGTGGGTGGCGTTTCTGCCAATACACTTCCTGTTCCCATGATGAACATCATCAATGGGGGTTCTCACAGTGATGCCCCGATTGCCTTCCAGGAATTTATGGTGATGCCGGTAAAAGCAAAAAACTTTACCCACGCCATGCAAATGGGGACGGAGATTTTCCATCACCTTAAAAAAGTATTGCACGATAGAGGTTTGAGCACCGCCGTGGGTGATGAAGGAGGATTTGCACCAACGTTGGAAGGTGGTACGGAAGATGCCTTGGACACCATCAAGAAGGCGGTTGATAATGCTGGTTATAAATTAGGTGATGATGTCATGATTGCATTGGATTGCGCTGCCGCAGAATTTTATGTCGATGGCAAATACGATTACACTAAATTTGAAGGCGATGCAGGAAAAGTTAGAACCAGCAAAGAACAGGCAGATTATCTGGCCGAATTGGTTTCTAAATATCCCATCATTTCCATTGAGGATGGCATGGATGAAAATGATTGGGAAGGATGGAAATATTTAACTGAGCAGATTGGCCATAAAGTACAGTTGGTGGGTGATGATCTCTTCGTGACCAATGTAGAACGATTGTCAAGAGGCATCAAGGAAGGCATTGCCAATTCCATATTGATAAAAGTCAACCAGATAGGAACGTTGACCGAAACCATTGCAGCTGTGAACATGGCGCACAATGCAGGTTATACTTCTGTAATGTCACATCGTTCTGGTGAGACGGAAGATAATACTATCGCAGATTTGGCCGTAGCATTGAATACAGGACAAATCAAAACCGGTTCTGCATCACGTAGCGACCGTATGGCGAAATACAACCAATTGTTGCGCATTGAGGAAGAGTTGGGCAATATTGCCTACTCTCCGGGGTTGAGAGCATTTAAAGTAAAATAAATTTAATTCAAAAGATTTACAAAAACCCTTCGTTAATTCGTATTGGGGTTAGGTATTATAGATTATCAGATTCCCAGATAGACCGATAGTTATAATTTAAATCGTAGTTTTTTCCACCAAAAGATAAAATCAATTCCACAATGGGCATGATATTCTGGTTGGGAGATGGCCTCCGTTTTCATGGATTATGTGGTTACCATAAATGTTCTGTTCCGTTATTGATAATGGACGCACCTTCCTATTTTTTCAAACTTTAGATCAATAAAAATTTCCATATTTATAAGCATTGAATTGACATGTTGAGATGGGATTATGAAGAGTGATAAATATAGATTTTATGAATGTGCAAATTGTTAAAATGCTTGTTAACTTACTTTCTATATCGTTATATATTTTGTAAATTCGTGACATCTTTTTTTTAAATATTCAATTCAGAACAAGTTACAAATAAATATGTCAGATAAAGCTACGTTAGAAATCAGCGGTAAAGAATACAATCTCCCATTAATCAAAGGAACGGAAAATGAAGTTGCAATAGATATCAGCAACCTTAGAAGCACCACGGATGGTGTCATTACGATGGATCCCGGATATAAAAACACAGGATCCTGTGAGAGTGCCATCACTTTTCTGGACGGCGAAAAAGGAATTCTAAGATATAGAGGGTATTCCATTGAGGAATTGGCGGAAAAAGCAGATTTTCTTGAGGTGGCATTTCTTTTGATTTTTGGCGAACTGCCAACAGAGGAACAGCTGAAAAAATTTCATTCAGACATTAAATCCCAATCCGTCGTCGATGAGGATGTACGCAAAATTGTGGATGCCTTTCCAAAATCAGCACACCCCATGGGCGTCATATCATCTTTGACCAGTGCGCTTACAGCTTTCAACCCATCGTCTGTAAATGTGAATTCGGAAGAGGATATGTACAAAGCCATTGTAAAGATCTTGGGTAAATTTCCGGTTTTGGTGGCATGGACATTCCGTAAGAAGCATGGATTGCCTTTGGATTATGGCGATAAAAATTTGGGTTATGTAGAGAACATCCTGAAAATGATGTTCAAACAGCCCAATGAAGAATATATTTTAAATCCAGTGGCCATCAATGCATTGGACAAGCTATTGATACTCCATGCCGATCACGAACAAAATTGTTCTACATCCACCGTTAGGATAGCAGGCTCCTCTCATGTAGGACTGTTTGCATCACTCTCTGCAGGAATTTCAGCACTTTGGGGACCACTTCATGGCGGGGCCAATCAAGCCGTTTTGGAAATGTTAGAAGCTATCCATTCAGATGGTGACGATACGGAAAAATATATGGCAAAAGCAAAGGATAAAGAAGATCCATTCCGTTTGATGGGCTTTGGACATAGGGTGTATAAAAACTTTGACCCGCGCGCAAAAATCATTAAAAAAGCGGCAGATGAAGTATTGAATAATTTGGGTGTCGAAGATCCAATTTTGGAAATTGCCAAAGGCCTGGAAAAAGAAGCATTGAAAGATCCTTATTTTGTAGACAGAAAATTATATCCTAATGTTGACTTCTACTCTGGCATTATTTACAGAGCGATGGGCATTCCAACGGATATGTTTACGGTGATGTTTGCTTTGGGACGTTTACCGGGATGGATCGCCCAATGGAGGGAAATGCGAATGAAAAAGGAACCAATTGGACGTCCACGCCAAATTTATGTTGGCGAGACTTTAAGACCTTTTAAGTCGATAGATAAACGATAATGAATATATTATTATATTGAAAAGCTTCATCTTTTTAGATGGGGCTTTTTCTATATTTGCAACTATGGATTATTTAAAACTGAATATCAAAGACGAAACTTCACGATTAAGAGCCGTGGTTTTGGGAACTGCAAAAAGCAACGGTCCAACACCAACAGCCGAAGAAGCCTATGACCCAAAATCCTTGGAGCATATTAAGGCGGGAACATATCCGTTAGAGGAGGACATGGTGCGGGAAATGGAAGCCGTGTCTAAAATATTTGAAAAGTATGATATCACCGTGTTTCGCCCGGAATTGATTGAAAATTATAACCAAATTTTTTCAAGGGACATTGCCTTTGTTATCGATGATCTGTTCATCAAAGCAAACATTTTACCCGATCGTGATGAGGAATTGGATGCCCTTCAATATATAATTGAAAAAATAAACCCCCATAACGTGATTCTGCCACCAGAAGAAGTTCATGTTGAGGGCGGGGACGTGATGTTATGGAACGACCATATATTCATCGGCACCTACAAAGGAAGTGATTATAAAGATTATGTTACGGCCAGAACGAACATGGAAGGTGTGGAGTTTATCAAGGACCTCTTTCCAAATAAAACAGTCAAGGAATTTGACCTGGTAAAGTCAAGAATTGAGCCGCGTGATAATGCACTTCATTTGGATTGTTGCTTTCAACCTGTCGGAAAAGACAAAGGCATTATATATAAAAGTGGATTCAGGGAAGAAAGTGATTATGTCTATCTTTTGGATTTGTTTGGTAAAGAAAACCTATTTCATATTACAAGAGAGGAAATGTACCATATGAACAGTAATATTTTCTCCATTGCTGAGGACGTTGTCATTTCTGAACGAAATTTTACACGTTTGAACGCTTGGCTAAGACAAGTAGGGGTTACAGTTGAGGAAGTACCTTATGCAGAAATTTCAAAACAGGAAGGATTGCTTCGCTGTTCTACAATGCCTTTGATCAGAGATTGATTCTTTTTTCTATTTTCTATACAAAAAATAATTGTTGACCAAATCTATGTAGATGCGTTTTGCTTCATCAGGAGTGACCTCTTTTACCTGAAAAAGTGCATTGGTCTTAAAGGCGTTGATGATGGGTTTACTGCTGCTTGGCCGTTCATAATTATTGGTGGCTTTCTTGTAATAAGCATAAAGGCGCAATAGAAAATCAGCAGGAAATGGCTCTGTGAAGTTATTGATACGTTCCACGGCATCTTCAAATTCTATGTCCAATGCTTTGTTTTCCATTATTTTTCGGCAATGATGCTCACACCGCCTTTTACTTTTTGATTGAGTTGTACTTTGATATTGGCATCCAATGGTAAAAACACATCCACTCGTGAACCAAATTTTATAAACCCAGAATCCGACCCTTGGATCACCGTTTCATGTTCTCTCGCATAATTGACAATTCGTTTGGCCAGGGCGCCTGCAATCTGTCTATGTAATACCTTGCCAAAAACAGAATTTTCAACCACAACGGTCGTTCGTTCATTCTCCTCACTGGCTTTTGGATGCCATGCCACTAAAAATTTGCCAGGATGGTACTTGCTTAATACGACATTCCCTCCCACCGGATATCGCGTCACATGGACATTAATAGGCGACATGAAAATGGACACCTGAAGACGTTTTTCATTAAAAAATTCCTTTTCAAACACTTCTTCAATAACCACCACTTTGCCATCCACGGGAGAAAGCACATGATTGTCTTGAAGTTCTGCCCAACGTTTGGGATTTCTAAAAAATTGCAGTATGAGCAAGAAGAGACCAACAAACAACAACATTAAGCCTTTTCGAAGCCATTCCAAATCGATAAAATAATCAATCAATAAAATGGAAATCACCAATGTTACTAAACTGATGAAAATAATCTTATGTCCTTCTTTATGAAACATAGGGAAACAACCTTAAAAATAAATGGAAAAACGGTGCCACAAAAATAATACTATCCAACCGATCTAACAAACCACCATGTCCGGGCATTATGACGCCGCTATCCTTTACGTTTGCCTGACGTTTGAATTTAGATTCTATTAAATCACCCAGCGTTCCAAAAACACTGACGATAATGCCCAAGATCAACCAATAGGTAAAATCCAAGCTGCCTGTAAATTTAGCAATAAAATAACTGGCGATACAGGCAAAGAACAAACCACCTAAAAACCCTTCAACTGTTTTTTTTGGTGAGATGCTCGGGAAGAGTTTTTGTTTTCCAAAATTTTTCCCGATCATGTATGCTCCGGTATCATTGACCCAAACTAAAATAAACGCGCCCAAGAGCAATAAGGGTGTGAATGTATAATCATTATTGGCAATCAAAATCAAGAATACAAAAGCACTTGAAAGATAAAATGTAGTAAGGATATAGCGTTTTGTATTGAATAGTGGAATTTTTTTTTCGGAGAAAAGATCTTTCACCAATAATAATTGGACAAATAAAGTAATGACCTGTAGAATCTGTATCGCTTCATTAAACCCTGAATCCACTGAGGAAAATATGCACCAAATACTAAACCCCAAGTACATAATTATGAATACAGTGTAAGGTGCTTTGCTATCCAGTTGTATTAATTTTTTGAATTCTGCCATGCATATCAGACCAAAACCAAAAAAAAGTAGTATTAGGGCATATTGCCAATAGATACAAAGTATGAGTAATGAAATGTAAAAAGCTCCAGATATGGCTCTTGTGCTGAGTTCCTTCATTTATAAGTCTTCTAACAGTAGCAAATATAAGTTTTTAGAGCTGCTTCCGTAGGTAAGAAAATCTTTATCTTCTAGGGTCTTGAAATGTTTTATGGTGGTGATGTTGGTAGGGATTTTGTCTTTGTTCTTGTTTTTTATCCCTCTTAAACCTTCACCAATGCTTTCAACAAATTGGCTCGTGGTGGCAAAGATGATAAAATTGGGCGGTAAGTCTTTAAGTTTCTTTTCTGCGATTTGATTGGATGAGATCAGAAGCGAGCCATCATCGGCAATCAAATATTCACAGGTTGAAAAAAAATAACTGCTCTCTGCAATTTTTTTGGTGGCATGTAGGTCAAAATCCCTGAACATTTCATTCAGACGGTCGTCGATAAGGTACACTTCTTTGTCCTGCCAATTGTTTTCATTAAGAATTTCGGTTAATGAATTCTTGATTTCCTGCATGTTTTCACAATAAAGGAACTTTCCACCATTTGCTTTAAAATTTATTGTAAATTTCTCGTCAATCGGCAGTTTTATCTCAGGCATATATTTGCCTCGTTCTTCGTTTTTTATGTTATCTCCTTCACTTTCTTTTAAGCCGAAGATTTTACGAAATAAACTCATTTATGGGTTGCTATTAACCTAAGTTTTGAAATGATTTCATCAAATATAAAAAAACTTAAATTAACCCAAGATTAATTTAAGTTTTTTATAATATTCCCAACTTTCACTTATTTTATCAAGTCGTCTTCCACCTCTTCTTCTGGGACATCATTGATTTCAATTTCTGAATCATTACCTGACGCTTCCGTACCGGTATTTTTCTGCTCTTTTTTGATGTCTTCGAGAAGTTCTTCTTTTTCAAACGCTCTCTTTCCAAAGATTTTTTCCAAATTATCCTTGAAAATAACTTCTTTTTCTAAGAGTACTTCAGCCAGTTCGGTTAATTTGTCTTTATGTTCTTCCAATAATTTTACAGCTCTTTGGTATTGTTCTTCAATGATGCTCGATATTTCCTTGTCAATCAATTCGGCCGTCTGTTCGCTATAGGGTTTGGTGAATCCCATTTCATTTTGTCCGGAAGAATCATAATATGTGAGATTCCCCACTTTTTCGCTCAGTCCGTAAATGGTGACCATCGCTCTGGCTTGTTTCGTTACTTTTTCAAGATCGCTCAAAGCACCGGTAGAAATTTTTCCAAATATCACTTGTTCTGCGGCTCTACCTCCAAGTGCGGCACACATTTCATCAAGCATTTGTTCAGTCCTCACGATCAATCGTTCTTCTGGTAAATACCAAGCAGCTCCGAGGGAGCGTCCACGAGGCACAATGGTTACTTTGACCAAAGGCGCGGCATGTTCCAACATCCAACTGATGGTGGCATGTCCTGCTTCATGAAATGCAACGGCACGTTTTTCGGAGGGTGTCACAATTTTGTTTTTCTTTTCCAGTCCACCGATAATCCTATCGACGGCATCCAAGAAATCCTGTCTATTTACCGCTTTTTTATTTTGACGTGCGGCAATCAGGGCGGCTTCGTTACATACGTTTGCGATGTCAGCCCCAGAAAAACCTGGCGTCTGTCTCGCAAGAAAATCGATATCCAAATCATCTGCCTTTTTTATGGGTCTCAAATGGACTTCAAAAATCTCTTTACGTTCACGGATGTCCGGTAAATCAACAAATATCTGTCTGTCAAAACGACCGGCGCGCATCAAGGCTTTATCCAATACATCTGCCCGGTTAGTGGCTGCCAAAACGATGACATTGGTATTGGTTCCAAAACCATCCATTTCGGTCAACAATTGGTTCAAGGTATTTTCGCGCTCATCATTGGAACCCGAAAAATTATTCTTTCCTCTGGCCCTGCCAATGGCATCAATTTCATCAATGAAAATAATGGCAGGTGATTTTTCTTTTGCTTGTTTGAACAGATCTCGAACACGTGAAGCTCCAACACCTACAAACATTTCAACAAAATCGGAACCTGATAGTGAGAAGAAAGGGACCTTTGCTTCACCGGCAACAGCTTTTGCTAACAATGTTTTACCTGTTCCTGGAGGTCCTACCAAAAGTGCTCCCTTTGGAATTTTCCCGCCTAATGATGTATATTTTTCTGGGTATTTCAAGAAATCCACTATTTCCTGAACTTCTTCCTTGGCACCTTCCAATCCTGCAACATCTCTAAATGATGTTTTTACATCTGTATTTTCATCAAAAAGTTTGGCCTTAGACTTTCCTATGTTAAAAATCTGTCCGCCTGCACCACCGCCTGCTCCGGACGACATACGCCTCATGATGAAAATCCAAACTCCGATAATCAATATAAATGGAAGTAGTGTCAATAAAAAGTCGCCCCACACATTGTGCTCGGTTTCAAATGTCACTTTGGTATTGGTCAAGTTGTTTTCGTCAATAGTCTTGTTGATTTTTTCTTGAAACAATGCCAAGTCACCAAACTCAAATTTATAATTTGGGGGTGGAGTCAAGGTTGGTAAAATATTATTTGGCTTTGTTTTTTTGTGCGTTTCAGTATCCAAAGCTTCATCTGTAATATAGACTTGGGCTTCACGATTGTTTACGATTACTACTTTGGCAACGTCGCCATGTTTTAAATAATTGAAAAATTGGGATGGTGTTGTGGTGGCAGCATCCTGCCCTCCAAAACCTCCTGAGAATATTTGTATACCAAAAAATATGGCGATGATCACTCCATAGATCCAATACGGATTCAATTTTGGTTTTTTGTTCAGATTTTTATTTTCGTTTGCCATGTGTTTTTCTCTAGTAGCTTGTTTCTATAACGGTTATTTTTGCATCTCCCCAAAGGCTCTCGATGTCATAATATTGTCTGATGTGCTTTTGAAACACATGCACCACAACATTGACATAATCCATCAATACCCATTCGGCATTGTCACTACCTTCAATATGCCATGGATGGTCCTTAAGTTCTTTGCTTACCTTTTTTTGGATGGAATTTACGATGGCGTTCACCTGTGTGTTTGAAGTTCCTTCACAGATGATGAAATAATCACAAACCGTATTTTCCAATTCCCTTAAATCTAGAATTTTAATATCTTTTCCTTTTACATCTTCAATACCACCTAATATTACTGTTATCAACTGGTCTGTGTTATTATTGTTTTTCGCCATTAAATTAATTTACAATTTTGTGCAAAGTTATTATTTTTTTAGTTCTTTTGGGCTTTTGACAATCATAAGAATTTTATAATTTCCATCATATCACTGCCCATGCGTATCATCAAACTTAATGCCATTGATTCTACCAATTCATTTTTACGTCAAATGAGTATGAGAGAGCGCATTGAGGATTTCACCATAGTGGTTGCGGAACATCAAATGAAAGGGAAAGGGCAAATGGGCACGACATGGTCTTCCCAATATGGAAAAAACCTTACGGTCAGTGTGTTTAAGGATGTTTCATTTTTAAAAACTGAACAAAATTTCTATCTCAACATTGTTGTTTCATTATCTGTTTTAAAGGCTCTAAAAGTGTTTCACATCCCTAAATTGAAGGTTAAATGGCCAAACGACATTTTGTCAGACAAGAAAAAGTTGTCGGGCATTTTGATTGAAAATGTCATAAAACAAAATCAGTTGCAAGCTTCTGTTGTGGGTATTGGATTAAATGTGAACCAAACTGAGTTTGAAGATTTGCCAAATGCCTCGTCCATGCGCGTGGTTTTGGGACGCATATTTGAAAAGGAAGAAATACTGCAGGTCATTTTGAACCACCTGAAGAGTTACTTTCAACTTTTGGAAAATGGAGATTATGAACGGCTTAAGGTTGAATACGAAAAGCATCTTTTTAGAAAGGATAAGCCTTCCACGTTTAAAAATGCAAAAGGGGAGGTGTTCTCAGGAATTATTACCGGCATTTCTGATTTTGGGCAGTTGCAGGTGAGAATAGAAAACGAAATAGTGATGGAGTATGATCTAAAGGAAATTACATTATTGTATTAAATGGCCTTTGGAATATTACTGACCCACGTTTCAATCAATTTGCCAATGGGGCCTTTGACCATCATCCCAATCATGGCGTTGAAATCGCCTGTAAATATAAACTGTGTTTCACTTTTATTTTCTGAGAGTTCCCGGATGTCAATATCCAGATTGAAATTCAATTTTCCTCCTGCTGATTCCCATATAATTTTATTGGGAGCCACGGCTTCCTTTTTTTGAAGCGACACTTCGGGCATGCCAGAAAGGGCAAAAACGACGCCATCTGTCCCAACAACTTCAAATTTACTGATATTTTCGGGCATTAGTTTTTCCAGATTATTGACGTCATTCAAAAAATCAAATACTTCTTGTGATGGTTTTTCTATGGTTTGTTTATGTGTTTCTAATTTCATTTTTTTTATTTATTTAAACACTTTCATTTTAAAATATGAAACGCATTATATTTTTATAATTTGAATGTCAAAATGCATTCCATTCGCTTGGATTGGCATTCCAGGTGGCTAAAATGTCTTGTTCTTTGGTTGTGATATATTTGGTGTCCAACGCTTGTTCCAACAAACTTTCATAGTTGCTCAAGGTATGAAGTGTCACTTCATCTTTTTCAAAATTGTTTTTGGACACCTCAAAACCATAAGAAAATATGGCGACCATTCCTTTAACATTAAGTCCGGCATCCCGCAAGGCTTTCACCGCATTCAGACTGCTTTTTCCTGTGCTGATTAAATCTTCAACTACCACTACATTCTGTCCACTTTGTACAAATCCTTCGATTTGGTTCTGGCGGCCGTGATTTTTTGCTTCGGGCCGTACATAGACAAATGGAAGTCCCAGCTGTTCGGCGACGAGAATACCAATACCAATGGCACCAGTAGCTACTCCCGCTATGACATCCGGTTTGCCATACAGTTTTCCAATCTGTTTTGCAATCGTTTCTCGAATATAATTACGAATGGGGGGAAAGGAGAGCACAATACGATTGTCGCAATAAATGGGTGATTTCCAGCCTGAAGCCCAAGTAAATGGTTTGTTAGGTTGAAGTTTTATTGCATTTATCTGCAATAAAAGCTTAGCGGTTTGTTTGGCGGTAGGTTTATCAAAAATCATGACGCAAAATTAATCAAAATTGTGAAATTCCATTTTGAAAAATGACTAAAAATTAATTTTCAAAATGAGCAGTGATTATCCAAAAATTGATATTTTTACCAATTCAAGACATCCGTTAGCCATATAATGACTACAATTTTCGTCAATGACAAACCCATTATCCTAACCACTGAAGTTGGATTTGAAACCAATTTTAAGAATTATTTATTGGATTCGGTCCATATAGGTAAGGTCATTAAGGAATTGAATTCGACATCACTTGAAGGTGTCCGACTTATTGGAAAGAACGAAAACAAACTTCTTAAAAAATTTTTGAAAAAACTTCCAAACATTGTTGCTGGCGGTGGGAAAGTCTTGAACGGTAATGGTGAAATTCTATTTATCTACCGAAATGACAAATGGGATTTACCAAAAGGAAAAGCAGAGGGCAAGGAAAGCATTGAAGAAACAGCTTTACGCGAGGTAGAGGAGGAGACCAATGTCACAGATCTCAAAATAGTAAAACCTTTGGATACCACCTATCATATATTCAAACGTAATGGACGCCACAAAATAAAAATCACCTATTGGTTTGAAATGATTTCCGACTACAAAGGCAAATTGGAGCCTCAGGAAGATGAAGGGATTACCCAAGTGGAATGGCTTAACAAAGATCAAACCATTGAGGCAATGGAAAATTCATACGCCAATATTAGGGTTTTGATGTAGGGTTTTTCCAGCAGTTTTTATTGGGCTCTATAAATTGGGTATTGCATGTGCGCCATTTCATAATTGGGACTTTGTTTGTGCAACCAATTCAACTGAGCATACCAATTTTCCGCAAATTCAGGTTCTGTTTTCTTTTTCCTCTCGAATTGCATTCTTAATTTTTCATTGTTATTTAGTAATTCCTTCGCGATATCTTCCCAAACATACGGGGAAAATCCTTCTTTCTGTTGTAAGATTGAATCAAAAAAACCCCAATTGAAAAAAGAGTCTGGAGCTTGGGGTTCCAGTGTTTCCATCAAATATCTAAACGCTTTTTGATTGGTTTCAATATAATAATCACCTTTAGAGAATGTCATCATTTTTTCAGAACTTTCGATTTTCGTGTTATAATGTTGATAATGGCCTTCAAAAGGTAGTTTTCTGCTTTCATAAGAAATTATTCGATAGTTTTCAACAGAAATGGTGGTGTCATTTTCCATTTCTTGCATCTTCACATGGTTCAATTTCAATAATGCGATGATGTTCCACCAACCTTGAGGAATGATATATGCTTTTGGTACCGAAACTTCCACAAGTGGTTTAAAATAATCTTGGTAAGCCACATCTCTGGTGAAAGGTTGGTTTCGGTCATATTTCAAACGTTCTTTTCCTGTGATTTCACTTGGAATCCTTCGGCCTTCATAGCCTTTGAACTTCAGGGTGGAGCTTTTAGTGGTGTCAATCGTCCAATCCAAGGTATATGTTTTGGATTCTTGAAAGCTGTTAAAAGCGTTAGCCCGTAGTTGTTTTATTTTTTCTGAATCTGAATCTACAATCTCAATCATGCATTTCATCAATTCATAAGTGCCTTCCACTCTTTGTTGATAAGGTTTGAGCATGTGCGTTTCGACCATCATTCCCAAAGTATTCCACAATGCAGCATATCCCGTGGAATAACGCGGTGAATCCATGAATTGGCTAAAACCTTTTTCTGGAACTTCATTAAAAACATTCACATAAGGTGTGATGTCCCAATTTTTTATTGACAATTTTTGTTCTAAACTAGGCATCATCTCAGTATGGAGATATTTGCCCAAATCACCTCCCAATTTATTGTGCTGTGTGAACAAATGTGTCAATGTATATTGATAATCAGCCCCATTGCTCACATGATTGTCTATGAAAACATCTGGCTGTACGAGATGAAAAATCTGTGCGAAGCTTTTGGAGTTTTTGGTATCGCACTTGATGAAATCGCGGTTGAGGTCAAAATTTCTTGCATTTCCCCTAAAGCCATAATCCTTTGGCCCATTTTGATTGGTTCGGGATGTTGAATTCCTATTGAGGCTTCCGCCAATATTGTAAATCGGGATCGTAACCAAGACGGTGTTTTTAGGCGCAATGACCTTTCCCAGGGCAATGTCCCGAAACAATAGCATTGTAGCATCGATACCGTCGGGTTCACCAGGATGGATGCCGTTGTTAATCAGTAGGATGCGCTTTGTTTTTCTGATATGCTCAAATGTGAATTCATTATCGGGATTTAGGATCACTAAATGCAGTGGTCTCCCCGAATCCGTTTCACCGATGGATTGTATCGCAATTTGAGGATGGATTTCTGCAAGATTTGTATAAAAGTCAATGGTTTCTTGGTATGTAGCGGTCTCTATGCCATTGCTTTTTTCAAAGACCGTTATAAAATCTGTCAGCTTTGAGTTTTGGGCCATGAGCTTGGTGGTAATAAGGAAAAGAAGTGCAAATTTTTTCATTAAAGATGAGTTATGGATTCTTTAGGGATGGAAATCTCAAAATTTTACATCCAAACTTAATCATTTTAGTCTAATTTTGGCACATCAACACTTAATCTATATGCACCAAACCACAAATACCATTTTGATGATTCGTCCAGTCAGCTTTAGGATGAATGAACAAACAGCAGTCAATAATTATTTTCAGGAAGATTTAAATATTAAAAATGCCGAAATAAACGCAAAGGCGCAAGCGGAATTTGATTCTTTTTTAGAAACCTTGCGCAACGCCGGTGTCAATGTGATTGTGGAGCAGGATGATCGGTTGAGGGATACACCAGATTCTATTTTCCCTAACAATTGGGTGAGTTTTCACGAAAATGGTGACGCCGCCATCTATCCGATGTTTGCCGAAAACAGAAGAAAGGAACGTAGGGAAGAGGTTTTTGACAATTTGGAAAAGGCGGGTTTTCATGTTGAGAATGTTGTGGATTATACCAGTGCAGAGGAAGATGGTTATTTTCTTGAAGGCACCGGAAGCATTGTTCTCGATCGTGCCAATGGAAAGGCTTATTGCGCCTTGTCTCCTCGTGCAGACGAAGAATTATTTATCGAGTTTTGTGAGGATTTTGAATATACGCCGGTTGTTTTCATCGCCAACCAAACGGTGGAAGGGAAACGCCTTCCCATTTACCATACCAATGTGATGATGTGCATTGGGGAAACTTTTGCGGTTGTTTGTATGGAATGTATTGATGACAAACACGACCGTAAAAATGTGTTGAAACATCTAAAACAGGATGGAAAGGAAATTATAGAAATAAGTGAAGCACAAATGGGGCAATTTGCAGGAAACATGCTACAGGTGAGGGGCCAAAACGATAAACGCTATCTTGTAATGAGCAAAACGGCGCATGATAGTCTGAACTCAATGCAGATTTCCAAAATCTCGATGCACTGCGATATTCTTTATAGCGATGTACAAACCATTGAAACTTGCGGCGGTGGCAGTGTACGTTGTATGATGGCAGAAGTGTTTTTGCCGAGGAAACGTTAAGGCTGCTTGTTACTTAGTTTTATTTTTCGGTAATTCCACGTAGAACTTACTTCCTGCATTTGGAGTGCTTTCGGCCCAAATTGTACCTTTATTGAGTTCTACAAGCTCTTTGCAGATGGTAAGGCCAAGACCAGTTCCTTTTTCATTTTTGGTGCCCACGGTCGTAAATCCATTCCCTTTAAAAAGTTTGTTTAAATTTTCCTTGGACATGCCGACACCTGTATCCTCAATACAAAGGAGTGATTTTCCATCTTGATCCTTATTGGATATGGTGATGATATCTCCCACTTTACTGAATTTCACCGCATTTGTAATTAAATTTTGAATAACGATTTCCATCATGCTCTTGTCTGCATAGACAAAATCGGGTTGTGACTCATCAATTAAAACAATGCGTTTCTGTTCCATTGTTGGTTCTACAAGACGCATTTTGTCATGAAAGACATCCTGTATATTAAATTGCTCAGGATTTGGCTCCAGGTTTTGCATCTGCGATTTTGACCAATTCAATAAATTGTATAGCAACAAAGAGGCATTATTGGCGTTGTCGCTCAATTCTGGGATCAATTCGGTAAATTCCTCGCGAGAAATACTATCTTCTTTTAATAAGTCCAAAAACCCTTTTATGGAAGAAATGGAATCCTTTAGATCATGTGAGACAATCGAGAACAAGCGGTCTTTGGCTTTGTTAATTTCCTCAAGATGTTGTGTCTGCTTTAAGATGGCTTCATTTTGCAGTTGTATTTGTTCATTTTTGGCTTCGAGCTCCTCTGTATATTTTAGCGTGTTTTTGCGTTTCAGATAGATCAACAACAATACGGTTAGAACGGTGACGAAGGCGGCAATCAACAAATATGAAATCGTTTTTAATTTCTTCAACTGATTTTCGTTTGCTGAATTTTCTGCTTGGGGAATTGAAATGGTGTCAGAACCCTTTTCTGTTTCATAGATGTCTTTATTGAAAGAATCCGTATTTGTAGGGATTATGGGCTGCTCTTGGTTTTCCAGTTCTTCCTTTAGGATAAAATATTCCCGTTGCCATTTAAAAGCACTTTGAAATTTATTCTGCATGGAATCCAAAGCAACCAAAAGCTTGTAGTTTTTCAGAATTTCACGCTTGTCGGACGACGTTTTGGCCAGTGCGTGTGCTTCCAGAATTTGCGTTGCCGCAAGTTTGGTTTTTCTTCGTTGAAGGTTCAGGTTGCCAATTGAATTCAATGATTGAAAAATGCCTTCCTTGTTTTCATTGGAACGATTGTATGATAAACCTTCGATCAAATAGCTTTCGGCTTTATCAAATTCCTTGAACTTTAAATACTGATCACCGAGGCTTGGTAAGATTTCTCCACGTAGCACCTTGTCCTTATTTGGATTAAGCAGTGACAAAACGGTCTCATAATGTTCAATTGCCTTTCGATATTCGTGTCTTACAGAATATAGCATGGCAATATTTTTATTGGAATGTTTCATTCCTGAACTATCGCGCAGTTGTTGGTGAATCGTAAGAGCCTTTAAATTGAATTCCAATGATTTGTCGATTTGATGTGTGTTGAAATAAGCTTCGGCCAAATTGCTATATGCCATGCCTAAATCCTTTTTCAAATTTTTATCCTCGAAAACCCTTATGGCAGAGAGCGAAAACTTCAATCCCAGTGCATAGTTGCCACGTTTGATTTCGATGAGACCGAGAGAATTGTTGACTTTTGCAAGGCCAAGTGTATCATTGATTTGTTGGAAATACTGTTTTGATTTGCTATAGTTGTCGATGGCATTGAAATAATCATTTTTATCAGAATAAATCAACGCTTTATAGTAATTGACCTCAGCCAGCCCTCTGGTATAGTTCAATGATCTTGATAATCGTTCGGTTTCATCAATAAACAACTGTGCCTTTTTTGGTTCGTTTGCTTCATATAGGGCCTGAATCAAATAAAGCGATGTCTCGACCTTTGTGGAGTCCTGTTTTTGATAGGCCAAATTTAGGATGAGACTATCGACCTCATGGGTTTGGGAAAAACCAATAAGTACATACAAAAAAGCAGCTAATGAGATTAACTGTTTCATTCAGTTGTATTTACAATTTTAATTTGGTGAAAACTTACCTTGAGGGAGAGGAAAATTAAATACACAAAATATAATAACAATACCATTAGGGTATAAGCGGTCAGTATTATCAACATTTGGGACTTTGATTAATAGCTGTTCAAAATTGGACAAAAGTCATTTATAAATCTAATTTCTGGGTTTTAATACCAATAAATTAGATAAAGTGAGCTATTGGTTTTTGAAATGGAAAGAGTGTCGATGAACGACATAAAAAAAATGGAAAAGTACGATTGGAAATCCTGGTCCGGTTTTCAATATTCCAAATATTGGTGATTAAATGATCGCAATTAATCTTAAAAGTTTAGGTGAATCCTTGAAAGATAAAGAGGCTAATTGGTTCTATACACATCAAACACTGGGAGGGCCTTATGCTCAAAATCGAACATGCATTGGTTTTCCCATGAGCTACCATTGGTTGAAGTGGTTTCATTGCCTTCAAATGCCACCCAGTCTGGTGCCCAATAGCAAAACCCGATTCCTTTATTGCTTGGAATGGCCTGAATAGCCGAGACCAACCATTGGAAATAGGCTTTTTGTCCTTCCGGAGTTGCGGAAAATTCAGTTAAAATCTGACTGCTGTTCCCGATGTAGTTAGTGCTGTCATCATTCCATTGAAGAGTGAATGGATATGCAACTTCAGCCATGAAAATTTCTTTTCCAAATGTAGTTGCCAATTCATTCAGTTTGGATTGGACCAGGTCAAGGTTATGTGTTTGGAATTGGGGGTAATAAGACAATCCGATAATATCAAAATCAACATTGAATGGTTGCAGTTCATCAAAGAAATAAATTGCATCTTCAACTTTAGAATGGTGCAGCATTATTTTTACCGAATCCTCGGTATCAACTTCCCGGATTGCCCGCGCGGCCTCGCCAACCAGTGCAGCATAGTTGGGCCAATTGTCACTGAATTCATCCCAAACGCGCCCATGATCCCATAAAAAACCACTGTCGGTTTCATTTCCTATTTGAATGATTTTTGGCATTGTATTCTGGTTTTTGAGTTCTTGCACCACATCTTTTGTGTAAGTGTAAATTGCTAATCGTAATTCTTCATTGTTCAGATTTTGCCAAGCCGCAGGAGGCGTTTGTTGCCCTGGGTCTGCCCACGTGTCTGAGTAATGAAAATCCAGAAGAAAATCCATATTCTCATTTTTTATCCGCTGTGCATAGGCTTTTACATCCGAGAGGCTATTCTGTCCATCCTGTGGGGTGTGCCACAATTTAAGTCGTACGAGATTGGTTCCGTTGTTGGCCACATAATCAAGCAGTTCTATTGGATTTCCGTCAGAATCCTTATATGCAACATCATAATTCTCAAGTTCCGATTGAAACGATAGATCCATTCCTTTATAGAAGACAGATTCTGGTTCTGGTGACACATCATCCGTTGCGTCATCTGCATTATTTGATGAATCGCTACAGGTAAAATAAAGTAGGGAGAAGGCTATAAAAAAGAGAATGTTTTTCATAATGTTCCAATAATATTGAGGAAAGGCTATTTACAAACTTACCATAAAAAACCTATCTTTGCAACCTTAATAAATGCAGGAAAAATGAACCTTCAGGATACGCTTTCAATACACATAAAAAACGCTGTAAATTCAATTTTTGGAATTGAATGGGATTCCATGGAATTTCAGGCGACACGCAAGGAGTTTGCAGGCGATATTACATTTGTTGTGTTTCCATTGTTAAAGTTGATTAAAGGAAATCCTGCCGCCATTGGCGAACAAATTGGTAATTATTTATTGGAGAATGTCGAAGATGTGAAGGGGTTTAATGTGGTCACCGGATTTTTGAATATCGAAATCAGCGATGCCTATTATTTGAATCATTTTGATGTCATTAAAGAGATGGATGATTATGGTTTTGCAGCTCCAAAATCTGATGATAAGGCAGTGATGGTTGAATATTCATCTCCTAACACCAATAAACCGCTGCATTTGGGACACATCCGAAATAATCTGTTGGGATACAGTGTGGCTGAAATTTTAAAAGCATCCGGGAAAAAGGTCTACAAAACCCAAATCATCAATGACCGAGGTATCCATATTTGTAAAAGTATGCTGGCATGGCAACGGTTTGGAAATGACGAAACTCCTGAATCAACAGGTTTGAAGGGTGATAAATTAGTTGGGAATTATTATGTAAAATTTGACCAAGAATATAAAAAGGAGATTAACAGGTTAATTTCAGAAGGAAAAGCTGAAGAAGAGGCAAAAAAAACAGCTCCAATTATCCTGGATGCCCAACAAATGCTCCAAAATTGGGAAGCTGGTGATTTGGAAACGGTCGCTTTATGGGAAAAAATGAATGGTTGGGTTTATGAAGGTTTTGCCGAAACCTATGAAACTCTAGGTGTTGATTTTGATAAATTGTATTATGAAAGTCAAACCTATCTTTTGGGAAAGGAATTTGTGACTGAAGGATTGAGAACAGGTGTTTTTTACAAGAAAGACGATGGCTCGGTTTGGTGCGATTTGACCGCGGACGGTTTAGACGAAAAAATAGTGTTGCGGGCAGATGGCACAGCTGTGTACATGACTCAGGACATCGGAACCGCCATACAGCGTGCCAAGGATTTTCCAGATGTTGGTGGAATGGTCTATACTGTTGGTAATGAGCAAGAATATCATTTTAAGGTGTTATTTTTAATCATCCAAAAACTCGGTTTTGATTGGGCCAAGAATTTATATCATTTAAGTTATGGCATGGTCGATTTGCCTTCGGGTAAAATGAAAAGCCGGGAAGGCACAGTGGTCGATGCCGACGATTTGATTGGGGAAATGGCACAAACAGCAGGCCTAATTTCTGAAGAACTGGGCAAATTGGAAGGTTATTCAGAAACCGAAAAACAAGAACTTTATAAAATCATAGGGCTTGGCGCATTGAAATATTATATATTGAAAGTTGACCCAAGAAAAAGAATACTTTTTGATCCAAAAGAATCCATCGATTTCCAAGGAAACACAGGGCCGTTCATTCAATATACCTATGCTCGAATTCAATCCATTCTACGTAAAGCCGGGACAGCTTCCCATTTCTCTTTAAAGGATTCCAATATAGCTTTACATCAAAAGGAAAAAGAACTTATAAAGCAAATGTTATTTTTTCCGGAAATTGTTCAGAATGCAGCTGAAAATTACAGCCCTGCTTTAATAGCAAATTATACTTATGATTTGGTTAAGGAGTTCAATTCATTCTATCAAAATTTGCCTATTGTGCTTGGTAATGACGATGAGGTTTCCAAAAAATTTAGAGTGCAACTTTCCAAGACGGTTGCTTCAATCATCAAAAATGCTTTTAGTCTTATGGGCATAGAAGTGCCAGAAAGAATGTAAGCGGTTCTTAAAAACTTCCTTGATGTTGCAGTGCCTGTTGGATATGTGCCAAATGGTGATTGCCATGCCACACATACATTCCCAAGGCTTCTTCCAAAAGAAATCGCTTTCCATGCTCGGGATGGATATAAACAAGTTTAAAATCTTCTTCAGTCAGCGTGCGTAAAAGTTTTGCCCATTTGGCATGAAGATGTTTCAACAAACCTAACGAATTATGAATGTCATCACTTGTAGCATCATCCAAAGTTGCCCATTTGTCTTCTTCGTAAGGTTTGATAATTGGAGACTCTTCCGTCAAAGCCAATTTAAATCTTATGAAAGCATTCATATGGCTGTCCGCTAAATGATGGACAACCTGTTTTATATTCCAACCGTCAGGACGATACGGTAAATTTAAATCTTCAATTGACATATTCATTATGGTAGTTTCAACCGATTGTGGTAGCTTACTAATATCAGAAATCCAAATCTGTATTTGTTCTTTGCTAATGCTATCTGGAGATATAAATTTCCCAATGGGATATTTTAATTTTTCAAGTTCCGGTGCTGTCATTTTATTCAGGTAAAGACGTTATCCACCAAACATTTCCAAAAGGGTCTGTCACACCGCATGTTCTGCCATAATCCTGGTTGCTCAATTCCATTAGCATGGTTGCGCCGTTTTCTAATGCCAGATGAAAACGTTTATCTGCGTCATCCACATATACAAATAAGTTTGCAGTTTGAGGCTGAAAATCATCGGTGGAATCTGCAAACATAATGGTGCTTTGCCCAATTTGGAGTTCACAATGCCCCAAAGCGGATTTGCTTTCATCCCTATAGCTTTTATTAAGTAGTTTTGAATTGAAAACATGCTCGACAAAATGAATAAATCCTGAAGCATTTTTCAATATAAGATAGGGCATCACGGTTTGATGGTTCAAAGGTAAATTCATAATTGTTCAGGTGTTTAAAGCTTCCCACTAAAATAATCAAAAATATCGGCATCCAAAAGTTAAAACCAAACCCTAAAACTCACATTAGGAGTGATGCCCAATGATTGGCTCTCCAATTGGGAGATACTCTCATCGTCATTAAGGATGTAATAACGATTAAGCGTGTTTTTTCGGTCAAAAAGATTCCAAATGGAAATGCCAACGGTTGCCTTAGTAGTATTTGTCATTTTGAATTGGTAAATGGCCGAAACATCGGTCCGCAAATAATTAGGAATGCGTTCATCGTTGGGAACATCATAATCGATCGTGGAAGTGCCGCTTGATTGGTTTTCCAATGGGAGTGTTAAAGGTTTTCCAGAATGATAGTTCAGGCCTACTGCCACTTTAAATGCATCTATATTGTAAATTCCAGCCAATGTAACCGCATGTCGAATATCTACATTATTGGGAAATGAATTGCCGTCATTAAGAGTTTCAAATGTGTAATCATTGGAACTGAACGAATAGCTCATCCAGGCACTGAAATTATCAAACTGTTTATTTACCAAAATATCCACGCCTTTGGTCAAATAACTGCCAATATCATTTTGAAATTGATATTGATTTTGGAAACCTTGGCTCCGACTGGTAATGCCGTCAACATCCTTCAAAAATGCTTCTGCACTCAACAACAATTTGTTTTTGTTATAATGTATGCCTACGGAAGCTTGCTTGCTTTCTATAATGGGAATTTCCTCATTGTCAGATAAAATCCAGCGTCGTTTTTCAATGCCCAAGAAATCATCTTGCAAGTCGATGGTTTGCGACACTGTTTGGCTTTTGAATTCTGCAAGAAATTCCAACCGGAATTCGTTATTGAGTTTATGGCTTACGGCGATACGCGGTTCTGTAAAAAATTCTCCAAATTTATCGATGTAATTGATCCGAAGTCCGATACGTGCGTAGGTGTTTTTGTTTGCAGACGTAAACTCCGCTTCACTGTAGATGGCATGGCTACGATTGATGAGTTTGCTGAAACTGTTAAAATTTGGATTATCAACAGCTTCTGAATTGCGTACATTCACTTCCGTGAATTGATATCCACTGTGCAATTTTAAATTGGTGTCAATATGATTGGTGGCGTGGAGTTTAACTCCAAAATCCCTCACCTTGTTTTCTTGAATCAAACTGAAATCGTCCGTAAGATTTACATTTGTGGCATCTAAATTATAAGTTGACAAATAAAGTTGTGCTGTGGTGGTTAAATTACTGTTCCAATATTTTAAATACTGCAATCCCGTGACCAGATTTTTTTGTTCCAAATTGCTCTCTAGGGTTTGGGCGACGGATTCGGATGTTGAAGTTTCATCGTAATTCAATTTGTTATTGATGGTGGCAAAATTGAAACGGAACTGATCGGAATCCGTCAAGTCATAAAGAAATTTGGTCGAGACATCATAAAAATAGAAACGCTCGTTGTTTGAAACTGTGGTTCCTGAATTTTGTTGCGAATTGTTAAAATCGGAATTTTCAAATACACGTTTCAGATATTGGTCATAGGTGGGCGTGTAGATAAAATCAGTGATGCTGCGGCGCGCAGATACTTGCACCTCCATTTTTTCGGATACAGGCACTTTTGCAAAACCACCCACATTCAAAAGATTAAAACCCGCTCCGGCTTTAAAATCTTGGTCCAATGCATTGGGTTGTTGAATATCGATTACGCTGGAAACACCATCACCATATCGTACGCTAGTGCCATTTTTCGAAACATTTATTTGTTTTGACAGATAAGGATTGAAAGCCGATACCAACCCGAAAAAATGCCCTGATTGGTACATTTTGATGCCATCCCAAAGAATGAGGTTCTGGTCGTGCGTGCCACCTCTTACGTTGATGTTTGAGACGGTTTCATCAACACTCAAAATTCCCGGCAATGCTTGAATGGTCTGTAAAATATCTGGTTCGGTCAGCCCAGGTAAAATCCCAAAATCTTCTGTATCAATGGAAATTTTACCATCGCTCTTTTTGGTAATGCCTTTCGTCAAATAATTGGAAACCACCACTTCTTCCAATTTCTGTACGATGAAATCACTGAAAGGATTGGACCTAATGCTTATGACCACACTGTGTGCATCAACCAGAATAAAATCAAGGTTTGTTTGAGAAGTCAATACACCAAGAGCCTCGGAAATTGATAAGTTTTCAGCCGGAACAGAAGCGGTTTTACCTTCAATCGCTTGATCCAAATAGGTGAATTGAATGTTATAGCGGGTTTCAAAAATTTTTAAAATTCCAGATAATGGCTGAGCATCCGTCGGCGTTCCTTGCGCTAGGCCAACAAATATACTTGATGTTAAAAAGAATAAAAAGAAAAAATTAAGGCGAAAGTCATTCACGCTTCAAAATAATCGTATGGTTTGTTTTGTTATACGTTAGTTGTGAAGGTAAAGTTATGGATTTTAGGGCAACTTCTATATCGTTATGTGAAAAACTTCCCGTGAACAATTGACTTGTATCAATGCCTTTCACATCAATTTTCACATCATATTGTCGTTCAAATTCCCTTAGCACTTCTATTAATGGAGCACTTTTGAACATACTGTAATTTTCAGTCCAAGAAGGTGCAATTGAATTTTCTTTTTCTTTAGCAATTAATTTCCCATTTCTTAATAAAAATGAATTTCCGGCAGACACATTGATATTATAAGACTGATATATGACATTGACCAGACCTTCATAGCACACAACCTCAAAAAAATCGTTGCGTTGTTTTACATTAAATTGAGTTCCGAGCACGATCACTTTGCCTGCATCTGTTTGCACTTCAAATTTTGAACCTTTCGCAACTTTGAAAAAAGCTTCGCCCTTCAATTGTACCTCTCGATTGTCATTCCAAGTATTGGCGTTGAAGCTCAATTCGCTCAAGGCATTTAATTCTACCGAGGATCCGTCAGGTAATTCAACAGATTCTTTTTGGGCGGCGAGTGTTTTAAAAGTTGAATCCGTTGTGGTTGAATAATAGAAATACCCAAAGCAAACAATAAATACAGCAGCGATGCTTGCGGCAATTGGGAGCCATGTTTTTTTGTTGGATTTTTTTTGGTCGATACGTGCCAACACGGTTTGAAGCTCTTCTGAAACACGGTAATCAGAAGCTTTAAAACCTTGAACACCTTCATTCAAATGCATCAATTGTTGATAATCTTTGAGCTGCTTAAAGGCGTTGAACTCTTCTGCGTCAAGTTCATGGTTCAACCATTTATATATCAATTCGTCTCGGTCCACGCTGTTGTATGTTTAATCAATAATTTCAATGACAATGGTCAATTCCTGCCCATTTCCCAGTTTTGGTATTAATGCATGATAGGTTAGATCTGGAGCTTGTGCTGTTGGGTTTTGGTTGAAAGTGACGGTCAGCGTTTGGTCCCCGCTCTCGCAATCTTCTTCAAGGTCGTAAGCAATCGTGTCATTTCCGCTTAACAGTCCTTTTTTACCAATCGCTAAATCATACATATCAAAATCAATGGTAGGCTGACAACTGCCGGTCACCAAACTGTCAAAATCAGACTGGTTTTTGATGATGGTGTAATCATTTATCAATTCGATTTCCATTTGGTATTTTGTCTCTATACACCCATATTCATTTTCAAGACTCGTAATGGTGATGTCTGAATCGGAACATTCATCGTCATCGTTGCATGAAATGAAAACGAACAAAATCATCACTAATGTGAAATATTTAATCTTCATGGCTTTCGTTTTTTTAAATGGTTCCTATGTTATACTACTGTAACAGTTTTAGTTGCAAAACTCCTACCTTTTTAGAATTTCAAATCCCAGAATCCAATACCAAATTCAGGGTTTACCATTCAATTTGTATTGAATGTTTTTAATTTTATAATCCATCAATTTCATTTCTTAGTTGTTTCAAAGCTCCATAAATGCGTTTTTCAACAGCCTTTGTGGAAATGTCCAAAAGTTTTGCAATCTCTTTAAAGCGTTTGCCTTCCACGCGGTTCATCAAAAATGCCACACGCTGCGCTTCTGTCAAGCCGGCAATGGCTTTTTCAAGTTTTTGTCTGTACTCTTTCTCTTGAAGCAAAAATTCTGGAGATTCGTTTGTATGGGATTTGGTAGGTTGCTGTTGATGCTTAAACACAACCTTTTGATGCGCGTACGCATTTAACATCAAATTATTTGCCGTTGTAAACAAAAAACTTTTGGCTTTATCAGGAGGAATGGTGGCACAATTCTCCCATAGTTTTACAAAAGCCTCCTGAACTTTGTCTTTTGGGTTGAGATGGTTTCCGAACTTATAGTACAAAAAATCATGTAAATCCTTGGCGTGCTTTTTAAACAGTGTTGTAAACAGCCGCTCTTCACAAATATGGTCTTGTAAGGGTTTGTCCATGAGTTTTTCTTCGCCGTGAATTTAAAAAAATAAAAAATAAGGTAGGGATTTTTTAATGGAATCTGTTTTATTAAAAAATCACAAAAACTTTTTAAAATGAAAATTATAGCCAATCACAAGTTACTTATTGTCTTTTTTGCTCTTTTTTTATGCCTTTCCTGCGAAGATGAACCGGTGGATAACATTCAAGATGCGGTAGAAACCATTCTTCCAAATTCCGATTTGGCCAATTTAATGGCGGATGTTTCGGCGGTGGATGTTTTTGAATGTGTGAATTTTCAATTTCCTATTTCATTCACACTTTATAATTCCAATTTTCAGGTTGTCGAGACCATTGCCATACAAAGCGATGTTGAATTGTTGGCTTTTTTACAAGGTTTGGAAGAAAATGATAATGGTGTTGTCCTGGCCAGTTTAAATTTTCCCGTGAATTTGATGTATGACAATGGAACCGATTTGGAAGTCAATACCAATCAAGAATTGGAGACTGCGATTCTGGCCGCTAGCGATAATTGCGGAGATGCATCAGCCTGTGATATGGAAACGGTGCGGGATTTCTTGATATTGTGTCCTCAGATACCCACTTTGAATGACTATTCACCTTCTCTTACGGCGTTTGAATTCTACGACAGCAATGAACTCTTCACAATGTACGAATTGGATTTGCCTCACAACGGTACTTGGGACATTGCAATGGTAGAAGGACAATTGCATGTATTTATAAATTTCAACGGACTGGAGGATTTCAATGGTGAATATACGGTGATTGATTGTTCCGAAACCACATTGGTTTTACAGGAAGGTGATGATATTTTAATATTGAATAAAGATTGTGACACTGGAGATGATCCGTTTGAATGTTTCGGATCGTTTAATGCGCAAATCACCTTGTGTGACGAATTGAATGATGGCGTTGAAACGTTTGATTTGACACAAGTTTTTGCAAATTGTACACCAACGGCAACTTATGGCATTATGTATTATTTATCGCTTGCAGATGCCGAAGCAGATACAAACCAACTTCCTAATCCTTCGTCCTATACCAACATATCCGTTCCACAAACCATTTATATTAGGGCAGTTTTTGAAGGAACGGTTTCGTCTGAAATTTATGAAATCGATTTGATTCTTGATAATTGTAACTGTGACAATCCGGCAACCATGACCAGCGATTTGGTAATCTATATGCCATTTGGAAATCAAGCAAAAGATTTAATCAGTGGAAATGAAATTTCGGGGATTACAAATAGTTTTGTCTCAGATAGAGGCGGCAATTCTACATGCGCCATTGCATTCAATGGAAATGAACCTTTGACAATTCCTGTTACAGATAACAACCAACTGGTACAAGGCGATAGCTTTACAATAAGTCTTTGGTTTAAAATGCAAAATATAGATATGTCCAATCATGAAATATTCTTCCAAAAAGGAGAAGCGGTTACCGAAGGATTTCAAGTAGCAACTTTCGATTTAAATACGCCATTGTTCAGCGATTCTT
>Ga0079224_100001039_pt1 | contig 30477 bp, 23 predicted proteins | sample Stecom2015_FD_80414 | JGI IMG/M metagenome (GOLD analysis project Ga0079224, IMG submission 80414) | Agricultural soil microbial communities from Utah to study Nitrogen management - Steer compost 2015 | ecosystem: Environmental > Terrestrial > Soil > Agricultural land | place: USA: Utah... | reverse complement strand
GGCCGCCTCGTCACCGGCGGCCACAGGGGGGAGGACTGGTGGCCGCCTCGATACCGCTTGGCGCGGATTCAGTCAAAACCTCGTCGCGTTGCGCGACCAAAAAAAGGGGGCCAGGTCCGAACTTCCTTGTTCTCTCCTTGCGGAGGAACCGTTCCTGGTTCGCCGCCGGGACTCGAAAGACCCGGCCCCCTAGTTTTACGGCCTCCCGGCCGGCCCGGCGCCCACCAGGGGGGAGGACTGGCGGTCGCCTCGTTACCGGCGGTCACCAGGGGGGAGGACTGGTGGCCGCCTCGTTACCGCTTCGCGCGGAACCGATCAGAGCACGTCGCGTTGCGCGTCGAAAAAAAACGGGGGCCAGGTTCGAACTTCCATGTCCGCTCCGTTGCGAAGCAACCGTCCTAGTTCGATGCCGGGCAGAACCCGGCCCCCTTTACACCGGCCGTCCGGCTTCGGCCCTGCGGCCGCCACGGGGGAGGTATGGCGGCCGCGTCGACACCATCAACCGCGTACGGGCTCCTCGATACTCGCCAACTCGAGCTTCGGAGCCGCCCGACTCTTCACGCTCTCGAGCAGCGTAGCCTTGATCTGCTCGTTCAAAGACCGGATGTATTCGTCCATTTCGGAGCGAAACATCGCCTCGCGCGCCTCGAGCTGCGCGAGCACCTCGGTCCCGTAAACGACGATCTCTTCCGTGGCCGCTGCCTGTTGACTGACCGAGCCCAGCAGCGCCGCAACCGCAGCCGTCGCACCGGGGGCCAGTATCCGCGTGAACATGGGGCTTTCCTTTGCTTAACGAAACTCCGATACTTGCATCGCTCGCCAGCTTGCTGATGCGCCTGATATATGCACCGAGCGTGCCAGTTTCAAGAGCCTGATAATTCAATAACTTACGGAAACACTCATTAACGGAAATCCGTAAATTCGCGGAAAACCGTTACCCTGAATCACGGAAATTCGTAAGTTTGCACCATGTCACTCGCAGATCGCTACCAATGGCTTTTTCGTAAAACGCCCGCGTTGACCGTGTCGCTGGACGAGGACGGGTACTTCCTCGACGCCAGCGACGCCTGGCTCCGACGCTTCGGCTACACGCGCGAGGAGCTGCATCATCTGCGCCCGCAGGACCTCGGCAGCCCGGAGTCGGCGCGCCGCGTGAACGAGGAGTACCTGCCGCTTCTGCGGCGCACCGGCCGGCTCGACAACGTGCCGTTCGACATCACGACGAAAAACGGGGAGCGGGTGGATCTGCTCGCAAGCGCTATCGTCGAACGCGGCGCGGAAGGCGACTATCTGCGTACCGTGGCGGTGTACACGGAGGTTCGGCAGCAGGCGCGCCTCGAGGCTCATTACCGCGAGCTCTATCGGCAGACGCCGGCGATGCTGCACACGGTCGATGCGGAGGGCCGCATCGTGCACGTCAGCGACCGGTGGCTCGCGAAGCTCGGCTACAGGCGGGAGGAGGGGCTCGGGCGCCTGATCACCGATTTCATGGCGGAGGAGTCCCGCCAATCGCTGCAAGGCGGCCGGCTCGAGGACATCATCGCGCTCGGCGAGCTCGAGAACGAGCCGCGGACGCTGGTGACGAAGTCCGGCGAGATCGTCGAGGTGCTGCTGTCCGCACGCGCCGAGCGGGACGAGCAGGGCAATGTCGTCGCGCTGCTCGTGGCCGCGAAGGACGTGACGGAGAGGAACCAGGCCGAGCGCCAGCTCCGGGCCGCGTTCGAGGAGAACGCGCGCCTCAGGGAGGAGCTCGAGCGCGAGCGCGATTACCTCCGCGAGGAGGTGCAGGTCTCGATGAACTTCGGCCGCATCATCGGCGAAAGCCCGGCCCTGAAGAAGATGCTCGCGCGGCTCGAGGCCGTCGCGCAGACGAGCGCGAGCGTGCTGATTCAGGGCGAGTCGGGCGTCGGCAAGGAGCTCGTCGCGCACGTGATCCACTCGCGCAGCCCGCGCAGCCAGGGTCCGCTGGTCAAGGTCAACTGCGCGTCGATCCCGCACGAGCTGTTCGAAAGCGAGTTCTTCGGGCACGTGAAGGGCGCGTTCACGGGGGCGCATCGGGACCGTGTGGGCCGCTTCCAGCTGGCCGACGGCGGCACGATCTTCCTCGACGAGGTCGGCGAGATCCCGCTCGACCTGCAGAGCAAGCTGCTGCGGGTGCTCCAGGAGAACGAGTACGAGCGAGTCGGCGACGATCGCACGCACACCGTGGACGTACGGGTGATCGCGGCGACGAACCGCGACCTCGAGCAGGAGGTCGCCGCGGGCCGTTTTCGCGAGGATCTCTACTACCGGCTCAGCGTCTTTCCAATCGACGTGCCGCCGCTGCGCGAGCGCGACGACGACGTCGTGCAGCTCGCGCACCACTTCCTTGAGAAGACGTGCCAGGACTTCGGCCGCCCGCCGCTGCAGCTGTCGCGCCAGCAGGCCGCGCTGCTGCAGCGCTACGATTGGCCGGGCAACATCCGCGAGCTGAAGAACGTCATCGAGCGGGCCGTGATCCTGTCGCGGGGCAAGGTCCTGCGCCTCGATCTGGCGATGGCGGACATCCTGACCGCGCCGCAGCTTGCCGCCGCGAGCCAGAACGGCAACGGCGACGCCGCGGAGCAGGTGCTGACTGAAGCGCAGCTGCGCGAGCTCGAGCGCAACAACATGCTCGCCGCGCTGCGGCTGACGAACTGGCGGGTATCCGGGCCCTCCGGCGCTGCGAAGCTGCTCGGCATCAAGCCCAGCACGTTCGCCGACCGGATGCGCAAGTTCGGCATCACGCGGCCGACCGGCGCGGAGGACCGCTCGAGCTCTGCCGCTTGACCGCGGGCGCTTGCCGCGCGTTTCCATAATCTGCTATACGTCCCGCCGAATGGGGGTGCGGTGCTCGCTTCGCGAGGGCCGCTTGGCGCTCGCCGCTGCCGTTCTGCATGACCGACACATCCACTCGAACTACAACGGGGCATTGGCGCCCCGAAGGCGTGGTCCATGCTGCATCTCACCAAACGATTCGAAGCCGCGGTTCGCGAGCTCGTCGCGGACGGTCCGATCAAACAGCGGCTGACACTGGCTTATGGCCGTCACCTCGAGGATCTCGTGATCGACGATCTCCCCGAGCCGCTGCGTGAGCGGCTCGCGGCGCTGCACCGTGCGCTCCACCGCGCGGAGCCGATCGGGCGCGAAGGCCGGCTCAAGGTCAGCGTTCGCAAGATGTCGTTCGCCGAAGCGGCGGCGCATGCCGAGACGATCCTCGAGCTCTACACCGAGGTCGTGCGCAACTCGGATCGCGCGGAGCCGCTGAAGGTCGTGCATTCCGACGAGAAGATGCCGCGCTACCTGACCGGCCGCTGATCCGCGCTCGACCGGCCGCTCCGCGGCGTGGCGGAGTTCACGGTTCGCCGCGGGGCGCGTCCCTATAATCCGTCGCCTACGTTCGAGCCGAGCGACGGATGGCGGGACGACTTTCGATCGCACTTCTCTGTCTCGCGTGGGCGGCCGCCGCGGGGGCGGCCGACACGGCGTACGTCACCGACATCCTGCAGCTCGGCCTGCACCGGGCATCGGACACGAGCGACAGGCCGTTCGAGAACCTGGTGAGCGGCACGCGGCTCGAGATCCTGGAGCGCACGACGCACTACGCGCGAGTGCGTACCGAGAGCGGCGCCGAGGGGTGGGTGAAGGCGGCGTACATCGTCAGCGAGACGCCCGCCCGATACCGGCTCGCGGAGCTGGAGTCGCGGGTCGATGCGCTGACGGCGGAGCTCGCCGACGCCCGCGCGACGGAGAAGCGGGCCGTCCGCGAGGCGGAGCGGCTGCGCGGCCTCGAGGCCGAGCACGAAGCGTCGATCGAGGACCTGCGGCGGACGCTGGGGCGCCTCGAGCAGCAGAACGCGGAATATGCCGCCCGGGTCGAGCGCTATCGGGCCAGTCTGCCGCTCCCGTGGGTGCTCGGCGCGCTCGTCCTCACGTTCGTCGGCGGCGGCGCTGCCGGATGGTGGACGCTCGACCTCTTGATCCGGCGCCGCTACGCCGGCTATCGAATGTACTGAGCCCGTTCGGCCTCACGCGCCGCGCTGCGCGGCCGCAGCGGCGGCCCGCCGGCGGCGCGCCCGCAGCCGCGCGTCGACCGCCCGATACCCGAGCAGCACGCCGAGCAGGACCGCGTAGACGAGCGGCTCGCGGATGTCGGCCTTGACCTGCCACCAGAAGTGCACGGCGCCGAGGATGGCTGCCGGATACACGAGGCGGTGCAGCCGGGTCCAGTTCCGCCCCAGCCGCCGCTGCCACCCGTGCGTCGACGTGACCGCGAGCGGAATCAGCAGCGTGAAGCCCAGCATGCCCGCGGTGATGTACGGGCGCTGCGCGACGTCGACGACGAGGGAGGCGAGATCGAGGCCTCGATCGAGCACCGCGTACGTGACGACGTGCAGCGTCAGATAGAAGAAGCTGAACAGGCCGAGCATCCTGCGCAGCCGCACCAGCCAGTTCAGCTTCGTGAGCTTGCGCACCGGCGTGACGGCGAGCGTGATCCACAGCAGGTTCAGCCCCGTCTTGCCCATCGAATGGAGCACTTCCTCGACCGGATTGGCGCCGAACGGGATGAGCGCCGCGATCTTGGCCGCGACGATCGCGAACGGCACGAGGCACGCGGCTGCGACGAAGACCTTCGCGACGGCGACTCGATCGCGCGGCAGGATGCGGAACGACGGTGCTGCTGGCCGGGATCCGGCACGCGGCAGTGCTTCCTCGGGCGGCATCGGCGAAATCCGGGACGGCTGCGGCCGATGCCTGCGGCATCGGGCCGCGCCGCCGCTCGGGGCTTCAGTAGTTCTTCACCAGGTCGAGCCCGGTGTAGAGGGAGGCCACTTCCTCGGCGTAGCCGTTGAACATCAGCGTCGGCTGTCGCGACGAGATCAGGGCGCGAAAGCCGCTGCCGCCGAGCACGCGCTCGGTCGCCTGGCTCCAGCGGGGATGGTCGACGTTCGGGTTCACGTTCGAATAGAACCCGTATTCGTGCGGCGCGGCCATGTTCCACGTCGTCTCGGGCCGGCGCTCGGTGAAGTGGATGCGGACGATCGACTTGATGCTCTTGAAGCCGTACTTCCACGGCACGATCAGTCGCAGCGGGGCGCCGTTCTGATTAGGCAGGACCTTGCCGTAGACGCCCACCGTGAGGAGCGTCAGCGGATGCATCGCCTCCTCGATCGTGAGGCCTTCTCGGTACGGCCACTTGAGCACCGGGTAGCGGACGCCGGGCATCTGCTTCGGGTCGTTCAACGTGAAGAATTGCACGTACTTCGCCCGCGACGTCGGCTCGAAGCGCTTCAACAGGTCTCCGAGCGGAAAGCCTACCCACGGCACGATCATCGACCAGGCTTCGACGCACCGGAAGCGATAGATGCGCTCCTCGAGCGCGTGCGGCTTGAGGATATCCTCGAGCGTGAAGCGGCCCCGCTTGGCCGCCTCGCCGGTGACCTCGACCGACCAGGGGTCGGTTTTCATCAGATGCGCATAGCGCACCGGGTCGCCCTTGCCGGTGCCGAACTCGTAGAAGTTGTTGTAGGTGGTGATCACGTCCCACGAATGCGGCTCCTCGTCCAGCGACCCGGGCCACTTCTTGACGTTGGCGAACGTGTCCCCGTTCGCCGGGATCGCCGCGGCGGACGCATCGCTCGCCATGGAGGGCAGGAGCCCCATCGCCACTGCGCCCGCGATGATCTGGCGCCGATTCATGAACACGTCTTCCGGCGTGATCTCGGACGGCTTGATGCGGTTCTTCGCCATGGTCAGCCTCGCTGCTGCTCGAAACTCTTGCCGGTGATCAATGCCGTGATCACTCTCCCATCGCCCGCGGAGCCGCGACTCCGCTACAATACCGTGCTCGAGAGCACACCTTAGCTCGCTGCCAGGGCGCAGTTCAAGGCCGAATTCCCGAGAAGAATCAACACGAGGCGCTCCATGAAGCTGATTACAGCCGTCGTCAAGCCGTTTCGCCTCGACGACGTCCGCAATGCATTGGCCGAGGTCGGCGTGCAGGGGATGACCGTGACGGAAGTGAAGGGCTTCGGACGCCAGCGCGGCCATACGGAGCTTTACCGCGGCGCCGAGTACGTCGTCGACTTCCTGCCGAAGGTCAAGGTCGAGGTGGCCGTCGCGGACGAGCTCGCCGAGCGCGTGATCGAGGCGATCATCGAATCGGCGAAGACCGGCAAGGTCGGCGACGGCAAGATTTTCGTCACCGCGCTCGAGCAGGTCTACCGCATCCGTACCGGGGAGACGGGGGACCAGGCGATCTGAGGCCTCGGTCCGGGCCGCTCACCGCTCGGCTTTCGGCGGCTCGGGCGGCGTGACCGGCACGACGAGCTCGACCTCGAGGCCGCCGTCCGGGCAGTTCCGGGCCTTCACTGTGCCGCCGTGCAGGTCCATCACCCGCGCCGTGATCGCGAGGCCGATGCCCTGGCCGTCCGAGCCGTGGTCGCGGCTCGGGTCGACGCGGAAGAACGGCTCGAAGATCCGTTCCACGTCCTCGGTCGGGACGCCGGGGCCGTGGTCCCGCACGGTGATGCGCACTTCCTTCGTCGTGCCCGTGAGCGATACCTCGACCGGCTTGCCGACGCCGCCGTGCGCGACCGCGTTGCGAACCACGTTCTCGATCGCGCTCTTCAGCCCGGAAGGGTCCCCGAGGACGGCCGGCACCGTCGACGGCGTGTAGCGGATGTCCGCCTCCGCCCGCTCGAACCGGGCGTCGGCGACGACCTCCTCGACGATGGACGACAGCAGCACCGGCACGCGGGTCGGCTCGGTCTGCGTGCGCAGGCGGGTGAGCGTCATGACCTGGCCGACCAGCTCGTTCAGCCGCTCGACCTCGCGCTCGATGCGGGCGAGATCCGGCGCCGCGGCTTCCCCGGCGCGGCGCTGCGCGAGCGCGAGCGCGACGCTGATCCGCGCGAGCGGCGAGCGGAACTCGTGCGAGACGTCGCGCAGCAGCGCTTCCTTCTGCATCACGAGCATCTGCAGCTGGTCGGCCATCGCGTCGAAATCCCGAGCGAGCTGCCCCATCTCGTCGGCGCGCCGGACGGACGGGCCGATGCGGGTGTCGAGATTCCCGGCCGCGAGCGAGCGGGTCGCTTTCCGCATCCGCACGATCGGCGCGGACAGGTAGCGGGCGAGCAGCAGCGACGCGAGCAGGGCCGCGACCAGCGCAGTCGTCAGCACCGCTACCTGGGTGCCCGGCCAAGTCAGCACACCGAGGAACGTCACCGGCGCGAGGGCGAAGATCAGCCGGTACGAGCGCCCGTCCGGGCCGATGATCTCGGTCGCGATCTGCTGCGGACGCACGTTCGGCGGACGTCTCGACTCCTTCAACGGCTCGGTGCTGAGGAGCCGCGCGACCTGCCGAGGCAGCTGCCGGCCGAGCAGCTCGTTGCCCCGCTCGTCGATCACGAGCAGCGCCATGCCGGGAGCCGGCCGCAGGTTGCGCCACATCCAGCGCTCGAGCCCCTGCTCGCCGCCGGTCTGCAGCGCCGCGGCGGCCTCGTCGATGATTCGCCCTCGGCCCTCGAAGTTGAGCTGATCGAACGCGCGGTCGCCGAGCCGGAAGCTGACGTAGACCGTCGTCGCGATCATGGCCGCCATGGCGAACCCGACCGCCGCGAAGATTTTCCAGAAAAGCCTCATCGTTGCGTGTCTTCGGCAGGCGGCACCAGCACGTAACCGCTGCCGCGCACGCTGCGGATCTGCACTCCGCTGCCGCCCTCTTCCTGACCGAGCTTCTTGCGCAGATTGCTGATGTGCGTATCGAGGCTGCGGTCGTCGGGCAGAAGCCGCCGGCCGAGAGCCGTCCGCGTCAGCGTCTCGCGCGAGACGACGTCGCCCGCCGCCCGCATCAGCGTCGCGAGGATCACGAACTCGGCGTTCGTCAGCTTCAGCGGCTCGCCGTCGAGCAGCACCTCGCGCCGCTGCATGTGCGCGCGCAGCGGCCCGACCTCGAGCTCGACGACGTCGTCCTGCTCGGCCTCGGCCGTGCGGCGCAGTATGGCCTTGATCCGCGCGAGCAGCTCGCGCGGGTTGAACGGCTTCGGCAGGTAGTCGTCGGCTCCCATCTCGAGGCCGACGATGCGGTCCACGTCGTCGCCGCGGGCCGTCAGCATCAGGACCGGCGTCTCGGAGCCCGATTCCCGCAGCTGGCGCAGCACCTCGAACCCGGACAGGCCGGGCAGCATGACGTCGAGCACGATCAGGTCGTACTCGCCCGTCTGCGCTTCGCGGAGGCCGGTCGAGCCGTTCGAGAATGCCGTCACCGACAGACCTTCGGGCGCGAGATACTCGGCGAGCATCTCGGTGAGCCGCGTGTCGTCGTCGATGATCAGTACCCGATTGGCGCCCATTCGTAAATCGCCCCAGCCATGGGAAATTGCCATAATGGCGCGCAAACGCGAAGCCTCGGCCCGCTCCGCGGGCGCCGGCTTCACAAAAATTTGCAGAACCGCCGCTTGGGCGCACTCGCACCCAAGGCGCCTAATCGCGCTCAGGCGGCTGGAACCCCGGCGGCTTGATAATGATGAGGTCGCACGGCAGCCGATCCAGCGCGCGCTCCGCGGTGCTGCCGACGAAGATCCGCTGCAGGCCGCTGCGCGAGACGGCGCCCATCACGACGAAATCCGCGTTACGCGCGGCCGCCTGCTCGACCAGCACGTCGTGCGCCACGCCCTGCTCGAGATGCACGTTCTCCGGCGGCACGCCGAAGTCCGCGACCAGCTCGGACAGCGCCTTGCCGTGCTCCTCGCGGGCCTTGGCCGTGATCTCCTCGATCGGCACCGCCGTGGTCGCGACCGGCGTGCCCGATATGACCGCGAGCGTCGGGCCGACGTCGAACGAGTGTATGACGTGGAGCACGCCGCCGAGCACCTGCGTCATTTCCTTCGCGAACGACAGGATCGCGCGATCGAGCTCTGCCGGCTTGTCGTGCTCGTGCAGCGGATCTACCGCGGCGAGCACTACCGGCGCCTCGGCGACCTCCCGCGGCTTCACGAGCAGCAACGGCGCGGGGCAGGACCGAATGAGGTTCCAGTCCGTATTGGACAGCAGCGACCGCTTCAGCGCCGGATGGTAATGCGTGTCCTTCACGACCAGGATCGGCTGCGACTCCACGACCTTGCGGACGATGCCGCGATCGAGCGGGCGCCCCCAGCGCGCGTCGACCTCGACCTCGATGCCCTGCGCGCGCAGCGGCTCAGCGCGCTTCTCGAGGCGCGCGCGGTGATTTCGCAGCAGGCTCTGCCGCGCCTTCTCGAGCCCCTTCGAGTCGAACAGAGGGCCGCCGGCGAGATACTGGTCGTAGTCGCAGATGAACAGCTCGAGCTTCGCGTTCAGCGCCTTCGCGAGCCACGCGGCGCGTTCCATCGCCGGCTGCTCGTCGGTGGTCGGGTCGATTACGGACAGGATTCGCTTGTTGGTCATCGTTGCTTGTGGCCGCTCGTCGCTCGGACTTCGAGCTGAGCTTACCGGCTTTCCGCTGCGCCGAACAGCCGCGGTGCCGCGTCAGGCTCCGTCCTGCTAAGCGCGCCGGCTCAGTCAGCCGCAGGGTAATACCGAAAATAGTGCGTATAGCGGACGTTCCGGGTCGCCGCGGGCTCACCGCCGACGATGCGCGGCCTGAAGTGCGCTTCGCGGATCCGCGCGACGTAGGCGGCTTCGACCAGCCCGGCGGGTTCGGCGGAAACGACGCTCACCTCCCGAGCCCGGCCGTCGGCGCCGACGTCGAAGCGCAGTTCGATCGTGCCCCAGGCGTACGGGCGCGGGCTGGCGGCGCGGTCGACGGCGGTCAGCGGCGCGACGAAGTCGAGCATCTCCGGCCGGCCGAGCAGACGCTCGCGCTCCGCCGGCGCCTCGGCAAGCAGCGCATGGGCCTCGGCGTAGCGGCGCTCGGCCGCCGCCCGGTCGCCGTCGCGGGCGAGCGCGAAATCCCCGAGCGCGACGAGCGAGCGTGCCTTCTCGACGGCCGGGAGGTCCGGCCGGCGAGCGAGGATCGCGGCGATTCTGTCGCGCGCCGCGTCGCGATCACGCAGCTGCAGCTCGATCCGCAGCAGGCGGCGCAATGGCTCGAGCAGGGCAACCTCGTCGCCGAGCGGCTCGAGCGCCTCGAGCGCGGCCTCGTACTGCTCCCGGGCGGCGCCGCGCAGGCGCGACTGCTCGTAGTAGCGCGCGAGGCCGTACCGGTACGGCACGACGCGGGGATCGTCCTCGCCGAAGCGCCGCACGGCGTTCGCGAGCCGCTCGAGCTGCAGGTCTCGTGCGGTCGCGGTGTCGCCGAGGCCGAGGTACGCGGTCGTCAGGTCGTCGATGAGATCGGCCTGCGCGACATTGAAGAGGCCGAGATTACGCTGGCTGACGTGCTGCGCCTGCTCGAGCGCGGTGATTGCCTCGACGAATCGGCGCTCCTGGATGTAGCTGCGCCCGAGCGCTCGATAGACCTCGACGAGCCCGAGCGCGAACTCTCCCTCCGCCGCGCGGATCGTGTCGGCGGCCTCGAAATAACGGCGCTCGGCCGCCTCGAAGTCGCCGAGCATCGTGTGGATCACGCCAAGGCGGACGAGGTCGTCCGGGTAGCGGGGGCTGTCTGCGGCGTCCGGCCGGTCGACGAGCTCCTGCGCCGGCGGGAGCGCGGCCGCCGCGTCGCCGGCGGCGAGCAGCGCGTCCCGGGCCCGGCGGAGCGGGTCCTCGACGTCGCCGGTCGGCGCGGGCGGGGGCGCGTCCAGCAGATCCGGCTGGCTCGGCAGGGGTTGCGGCTGCGTCAGCGCCGCCGCCGGCCACGCCGAGATCGAGAGCGCTGCGACGAGGACGAGAGCTCCGCGCTCACCGGGCTTGTGCCGCTTGCTCATCGGGCAAGTACCGGAAGTTCACGCGCAGCGCGACGTCATCGCGGGTGACGATCTCCGCGTCCTCGACGAGGGGACGGAAGCGCCAGCGCCGGACCGCCCGAACGACCGCGTCGTCCTTGAACCCGGGCGGGTCCGACTGCGCGACGCGCACGTCGGACGTGCGTCCGTAGCGGTCGACGTCGAAGGCGACGATGACATGACCGCGGACCGCTTCCGGCGCGCGGCTCAGCCCGCGCTGGCTGATCGGCTCGTCGAACACGCTGTGCAGCTCGCCGAACCATTGCCGGCGCAGGTCGTCGCCGTTCTCCACCTCGCCGAGCAGCTCCCAGGCCGTCCGGTAGACGGTCAGATCCGGCTCGACCTTGCTGAACGCGACGTCCCAGTCGCCGATGTCGCGCAGCACCTCGGCGCGCAGCAGCGGATCAGGATCGCCCTGCGCTTCGAGGAGCTCGAGCGCCGACCGCAGGGAGCTGATGCCCTGGTTGTCCGGCAAGCGCTGCTTGCGGTAGCTGTTCGCGGTCTCGCGCAGCGGCCGCACGAGCAGCAGGCTGTCCTTGCCGTGCAGGTTGCGGATCAGGCGCATCGCCTGCGCGTAGCGTGCGCGCTCGTCGTGATAGCGGCCGCTCTCGCGCAGCCACAGCGCGTAGCGATAAATGGCCTCGAGGTGCTCCGGCGAGCCCTCCGGGTGATTGCGCTCGGCGAGATTCAGGATCGTGAGCTGCTGGGCGTCGGCCTCGGCGTACTGATCGAGCGCCTCGAACGAATCCGTGAGGCGATCGAGGATCTCGACCTGCCCCTCGTTCAGCAGCCCGTGGACGCGCCGGCTCACGGTTCGCTCCTCGTTGTAGGCCGTGATGGCGTTCACGTACTGACCGGCATCGTGATAGTTGTCGCCGAGGCCGATCAGCGGCTGGATCGCGAGCTCGGAGTAGGTGCCGTCGAGCGAGCGCACGAGGTCGACGGCCCGCAGGTAGTGCTCCTCCGCGCGCTGATGATTCCCGGCGTCGCGCTCGACGCGGCCGGCGATCTGGTACGCCTCGGCGGCCTCGACGCTTCGCGCGCCGAACTCCTCCTCCGTCAGGCGGATGAGCTGCTCGAGGAGGGGACGAGCTTCCTCCGGATGCCCCGCGTCCGCGAGCCGGTTCACCTCGAGGAGCGTCTCGAGCCGCGTGACGGGATGCGGCGAGGCAGCCGCCTGCTCCGGATCGTCGGCTGCGCTGCCGAGGAGGTCGGGAAGCTCCCGGAGCGCGTCGGTGACATCTGCTCCGGCGTCGCCTTCGTCCTCGTCGAGACTGCCCCCGGCGCGGGGCGCTCGAAGCGTCTCGTCCGCCTGCTCGGCGGACAACGGCGGCTCGTCCGCGGCATCCTCGTCGGGCGTCTGAGCCAGCCCGTCGGCCCCGAGCAGTCCGCCGAGCACGAGCGGCAGCAGCGTCCGGGACTTGCGTCGTGCTCGAAACGTGCGCAGCGTCATCGAAACCATTCTATCCAAATTATCGGCGCCGGGACCGGACGCGATTTCCGCTTCAGACCGCGGCGTTGCGCCCCGGTTCCGGGGGCGCGGCGCGGCCTTCCGGGCTGCGCGTGGGCCGGACATCTTGTGGCGTTCGAGCCCACGTCTATAATGGCCCGCCAGGTCCCCGAAAATCGACGCATGATTCGAGCTGGACTCCGCGTTGTTGCGCAGATGTAGCATCCGCGGCCGCATCTCGGCCCCGTTCCTAGAGTGCCGAGTCTGCCTCGCGAACACTCCCGCCGCCGCGTGCCCGGTGGTGCGGCGCGTATTCCCCGCCGGGTACTGAGTTCCGCGAGTTCTCCGATAGGTTCAAGCCGAAGCGTAAGGCCGAAGTCCGATATCGTATGCTTGTATCGACCGCGCCGAACGCTTCGCTTTCCCCGTGTTCGGCCGCGGCGCGACGTGCACGGCCGGCTTCGACGAGGCCGCTCTAGAGATGGAACCGACACAGACGGAAGGGACCGAGTACTATCACCGCGTCGTGGACTGCCAGTGGGCCTGCCCCGCGCATACCGACGTTCCCGAATACATCAGACTGATCTCCCTCGGCCGGTTCGACGATGCGTATATGCTCAACCGGCGCTCGAACGTCTTCCCCGGCATCCTCGGCCGGGTCTGCGACCGGCCCTGCGAGCCGGCATGCAGGCGGGGGCGGGTCGAGGAGAAGCCCGTCGCGATCTGTCGGCTGAAGCGCTCGGCGGCGGATCATCGCGGCGACATCACGAGCCGGCTCCCCAAGGCGCCGCGCGTGAAGAACGGCAAGCGCATCGCGCTCGTCGGAGCGGGCTCCGCATCGCTGACGGTGGCGAATGACCTGATGCCGCTCGGCTACGAATGCGTGATCTACGAGGCGCTCGACAAGCCGGGCGGGCTGATGAGGACGAATATTCCCGCGTTCCGCCTGCCCCAGACCGTCCTCGACGAGGAGATCGGCTACATCATCGACATGGGCGTCGACCTGCGGCTTTCCACGCCGGTGAAGAGCATGCGCGCGCTGCTCGCGGAGGGGTACGACGCGATCTTCGTCGGCAGCGGGGCGCCGAAGGGCAAGGACCTCAAGATCCCCGGGCGCGGCGAGACGGACCGGATCCACATCGGCATCGAGTGGCTCGAGTCGATCGCGTTCGGGCACGTCGACTCGATCGGCGAGCGGGTGCTGATCATTGGCGTAGGCAACACGGCGATGGATTGCTGCCGCAGCGCGCTGCGCCTCGGGGCGAAGGACGTGAAGGTGATGGCGCGCAAGCCCCGCCAGTTCTTCAAGGCGTCCGACTGGGAACTCGAGGACGCGGAGGAGGAGCGCGTCCAGATCGTCGTCAACCATTCGCCGAAGGCGTTCGTCGTCGAGGACGGCAGGCTGGTCGGAATGCGTTTCGACCGGCTCGAGTACGACCTCGACGATGCGGGCCGCATCGTCGACAGCCGGGTCGTCGACGAGGTGCTGATTCCGTGCGACGACGTCGTGCTCGCGATCGGCCAGGAGAACGCGTTCCCGTGGATCGAGCGCGATCTCGGCATCGAGTTCGACAAGTGGGACGTTCCGGTCGTCGATCCGGTCACGTTCGAGTCGACCCTGCCCGGCGTCTTCTTCGGCGGCGACGCGGCGTTCGGCCCGAAGAACATCATCTGGGCCGTCGAGCACGGCCATCAGGCGGCGATCTCGATCCATCTGCATTGCCAGGGCCGCCCGCTCCGCGACCGTCTGCCCCGCGGCGTCACGCTGTCGAGCGCGAAGATGGGCATACACGAGTGGAGCTACAGCAACTACTACGAGCCGTCCGCGCGCAGGCTCATGCCGCACGTGGACCTGAAGAAGCGCTTCCGCAAGCTCGACATCGAGGTGGAGCTCGGCTTCACGCCCGAGCAGATCGCGACCGAGGTCGAGCGTTGCCTGAACTGTGACCTGCAGACGGTGTTCACCGCCGACCTCTGCATCGAGTGCGACGCGTGCATCGACATCTGCCCGGTCGATTGCCTGACGATCACCGAGAACGCCGAGCTTCCCGAGCTCGAGCGCTCGCTGAAGGCGCCGCGGCTCGAGCCGGAGCAGCCGCTCTACGTCTCCGCCGAGCTCAAGCAGACCGGCCGCGTGATGGTCAAGGACGAGAACCTGTGCGTGCACTGCGGGCTGTGCGCGGAGCGCTGCCCGACCGGCGCGTGGGACATGCAGAAATCGACGCTCGTCGTGCCGTATGCGGCCGACGAAGGCATGGAAGCGACGGAGGCGCCGTGTCGCAAGATCGGGTGAATGATTTCGTCGTCAAGATCGCGAACGTCAACGGCACGGGATCCGCGAGCGCGAACTCGCTGCTGATGAAGGCGATCTTCCGGATGGGGGTGCCGGTCAGCGGCAAGAACTTCTTCCCGTCGAATATCCAGGGCTTGCCGACCTGGTACGAGATCCGGGTCAGCGAGGCCGGGTATCTCGCGCGCTCGGGCGAAGTGGACGTGATGGTCGCGATGAACGCGCAGACGTATCTGCAGGACGTGCACGAGGTCTCGCCGGGCGGCGTCCTGCTCTACGACTCGACGTGGCCGCGCGACCGGCTGTTCGCGCGCCCGGACATCACGGTCATCGGCGTGCCGCTCGCGAAGATGTGCAACGAGCACTTCAAGAGCGCGCGCACCCGGGTGCTGATGAAGAACATGGTGTACGTCGGCGCGCTCGCGGCGCTGCTCGATCTCGACCGCGAGGTCGTGACGGAGCTGATACGCGAGGTGTTCGCGAAGAAGCCGGCGGCGATCCAATCGAACCTCGAGGCCGTGGACCTGGGCTTTCGCTACGCGGCGGAGCACTTCGAGTGCCCGCTGCCGACGCGCGTCGAGCGGCGCGATCTCACGGCCGGCAAGATCATGATCGACGGCAACACGGCGACCGCGCTCGGCTGCGTGTACGCCGGTGCGACGGTCGGCGCGTGGTACCCGATCACGCCGTCGACCTCGGTGATGGACGCCTTCAGGGCCTACTGCGAGCGCTTCCGGACGGACCCGGAGACCGGCGAGCGCCGCTACTGCGTGATCCAGGCCGAGGACGAGCTCGCGGCGATCGGCATCGTGCTCGGCGCGACGTGGAACGGCGCACGGGCGTTCACGCCGACGTCCGGCCCCGGCATCTCGTTGATGAGCGAGTTTCTGGGGTTTGCGTACTTCGCGGAGCTGCCCGCGGTCGTCGTCGACGTGCAGCGCGTCGGCCCTTCGACCGGCATGCCGACGCGCACTCAGCAGGCGGACATTCTCGCCGCGGCGTACGCGTCGCACGGCGACACCAAGCACGTGCTGCTGTTCCCGTCGAACCCGCGCGAGTGCTTCGAGCTCGCGGTCGCGGCGTTCGATCTCGCCGACCGGCTGCAGACGCCGGTCATCATCCTGTCGGACCTCGATCTCGGCATGAACGACTGGATGACGGACGAGCTCGAATGGGACGAGTCGTACCGTCCGGACCGCGGCAAGGTGCTCGGCGCGGAGGAGCTCGAGGCGGCGCAGAGCTTCCATCGCTATCTCGACAAGGACGGCGACGGCATCCCCTACCGCACCTTCCCGGGCGTGCATCCGAAGGGCGCGTACTTCGTGCGCGGCTCGGGGCACAACAAGTACGGGGGCTACACCGAGAACGCGCGCGAGTACCAGGAGGTCGTCGACCGCCTGCTGAGGAAGTGGCGGACGGCGGCCGAGATCGTGCCGGGGCCCGTGATCCGCAGGCACCCGGACAGCGACGGGGTGGGCATCGTCGCGGTCGGCAGCAGCGATCCGGCCGTCACGGAGGCCGTGGACAAGCTCGCCGAGGACGGCATTCACGTCGACTACTGCCGGATCAGGGCCTTCCCGTTCGGCGCGGAGGTCGAGCGTTTCCTCGCCGATCACGAGCGTATTTTCGTCGTCGAGCAGAACCGCGATGCGCAGCTGAAAGCGCTCCTGACGCTCGAGACGAGCTGCCCGAAGGAGCGCCTGACGTCGGTGCTGCATTACGGCGGCCTGCCCATCGACAGCCGCACCGTCGTCGACGCCGTGCGGAACGCGAGGCTTGAAGGAGTGAGCGCATGACGTCGATCGTCAAGCCGAGGATCGTCCACAAGGGTCTCAAGCGGAACGGCCTCGGCCTCACGATCCGCGACTACGAAGGCGGGATGTCGACGCTTTGCGCCGGCTGCGGCCACGACTCGATCACGGCCGCGATCGTGCAGGCCTTCTTCGAGCTGGACGTGCCGCCGCACCGCGCGGCAAAGGTCAGCGGGATCGGCTGCTCGTCGAAGACCCCGGCGTATTTTCTCGGCGCGTCGCACGGCTTCAACGCCGTGCACGGCCGGATGCCGTCGATCGCGACGGGCGCCTCCGCCGCGAACCGCGAGCTCTACGTGATCGGCGTGTCCGGGGACGGGGATTCGCTGTCGATCGGCCTCGGCCAGTTCGCGCACGCCGTTCGCCGCAACCTCGACATGCTGTACATCATCGAGAACAACGGCGTGTACGGCCTGACGAAGGGGCAGTTTTCCGCGTCGGCGGACATAGGCACCAAGGCCAAGCGCGGCGAGGAGAACCGTCAGCCGCCGATCGACCCCGTGCAGATGGCGCTCGCGCTCGGCGGCACGTTCGTCGCGCGGGGCTTCTCGGGCGACAAGGAGCAGCTCGTGCCGCTGATCAAGGCGGGCTTGCGCCACCGCGGCTTCGCGCTGATCGACGTGCTGTCGCCGTGCGTGACCTTCAACGACCACGAGACCTCGACGAAGAGCTACGCCTACACCCGGCGCCATCGCAGGAGCGCCGTCGAGACGGATTTCGTGCCGCCGCGCGAGCCGATCCGCGCCTCCTACGCCGAAGGCGAGGTCGTCGCGGTCGAGATGCACGACGGCAGCCGCGTGCTGCTGCGAAAGGTCAGCCGCGATTACGAGCCGCGCAACCGCGGCGCCGCGCTCGACTACATCCGCACGCGTCAGAGGGCCGGCGAGATCGTCACCGGGCTCCTGTACATCGGCAAGGACGAGCCGGACCTGCACGACATCAATCACACCACCCGCGTCCCGCTGAACGCGCTCCCCTACGAATCGCTTTGCCCGGGCGCGGAGGCCCTCGCGCAGCTCCAGAAACGCTTCAAGTGACGACCACGCGTCCGGGCTGTGACGTACGTCCGGGCGGTATGTGACGCAGGTCGGAGCGGGATTAGGGAAAACCGGGCACTTTAGCCGCAGCGGCTTTCCTAGCCCGACGGGACCTGTTCGATGACCGACCGAGAAGCGACGACCGACGCGCTGCGCGAGCGCCTCACCGACCTCCTCGCCGAGTGGGGCGCGGAGATGTCCGCCTTGATTACCGAGCTCGAGCAGGCACGGCAGCGGCTCGCGTCCTTGGACGACGAGTCTGCACGCAACGACAAGGCCGTCGCCGAGCTGTCGGAGCGGGTTCGCGGCCAGGAGGAGCTGATCGCCGCGCTGCAGGCCGACGCCGAGGCGGTGCCGGAGCTGCGCCGCGAGCTCAACGCGCGCGACGTCGAGGTCGAGCGCCTGAAGTCGGAGCTCGAGAGCAAGCAGGAGCTGATGCGCGTGCTGCGGCGCGATGCGGAGGAGTCTGACCGGCTGAAGGCCGATCTCCGCCGCAAGGAGCAGGAGATCGCCGGGCTGCTCCACGAGAAGAGCCGGCTGGAAGCGGAAACGGCCGAGCTCAGGCGGACGATCGAGGAGCTCGAGCAGGCTTCCGCGCAGGAGTCGGCCGACGGTGCCGCCGAGATCGAATCGCTGCGCGCCGAGCTCGAGGCGCGCAAGTCGCTGATCAGGAGCCTGCGCACCGACGCCGAGCGCGCTCAGGTGCTGGAAAGCCGTCTCGAGGAGAACCGCCAGCTCGTGCAGCAGCTCGAGGCGACGATCAACCGGCACGCGAACACGATCGTCGAGCTGAAGCGCGCCGCCGAGGGCTGGAAGCGGAAGTACCGCGCGCTGAAGGGTACGGACACTGTGACGACGACGCCGTCGCTCGAGTCGCTGACCGCGACGGACACGGCCACGCCGACGATCCCGCCGATTCCGGAAGGATTCGGCGGGGACGCGGTGCCGGAGCGGACCATCGCGATCGACATGCGCCGTGCGCTGCTCGAAGCGCGGCGCGCGGCGCAGGGCAACGACAACAAGTAGCGGGCGCCGTCGCGCTCGGGGCAGGGGTGGTGCTTCGGCTCAGAACGGGATCCAGGACTGCTCCGGCGACAGGTGCATGTAGCCGACGTTCACGCCCTGACGCCAGCCGACCCCGAATCGCACCGGCGCGAGAACGATGTTATCGGCCCGGTTGTACGTGACGCCGACCCCGCCGACGTAGTACAGGCTTCCTTCGACTCCGCCGAAGCGCTGGAAAATCGAATCGATGTCGTCGAGGTTGTAGATCAGCACGAACGTCTTCGCCGCGCTGCCGCCGACGTCGAATCCGAGCGACGGCCCCCGCCAGTACACCTTCGTGCTCGTGCCGTCCTTGTAGTACAGCGTGCCATGCCCGTAGCGGAGCCCGACGCCGACCGCTCCGCCGCCTTCCTCGCCCTTGATGTAGGCGTCCGGCGGTCCGTTGTCGTCGAGCACACGGTTCACAACCTGCGCGACCCCGCGCGCGCCGCTGCCGAAGAAGGCCTCGGCTTCCGTGAGCACGGTGTCGCGCTGATAAGGCTCGGGCGGCAGCGCAGAGCGCTGGGCGGCCGGGCGTGACGCGGGCGCGGCCGAGCGTTGACCGGCACAGCCGGCGGCGAGCATGAGGATGCATGCCGCGAGGAATAGGGTATGGCGCATCGACAGTCTCCGAAGCTCCGTTGCGCGCAGTGTGTGCGGCGACGGTATTTTGTCAAGTTGCAGAGGGGGCCAAGCGAGCTCGCGCGCAACGTTTACGGCGCGCGAGCGGCCGGCGCTGCGTGACGGCGGGGGCTGCGTGGTGGCGGGCGCGGCGTGCCGTTTCGAAGCGCTTTTCTCGGCGGCGTGCCTTCAGCGCTCGAACAGCGCCTCGGCTGCGGCGAGCGGATCGTCCGGCTTGCCCTTGTCGGCCGGCGCCGCGTTTTCGCCGGCGGCGCGGTCCTGCGCCGCCGGCGCGCCGAAGAGCGCCTCGAGCTCGGCGCGGGCCGCGGCCTCGGCCGATGCGCGGCCGGCGTCGAAGGCCCGCGGGCTCGGCTTGAAGTAGTCGCAGAAGTTCGCGGTCTCCTTGTCCCGCACGTCGGGCGCGTCGTCCTCGTCGCAGCCGCGCAGGAGGCGCGGCGCGTAGTGCACGCACATGCGGCAGACGTGCAGCTCCGCGCGGCACTTCGGGCATTCGTCGCGCCGCGACAGCGGCAGCGTCAGCTCGGCGAGCGACTCGCCGCAGCGCCAGCACAGGAGCGGTTCGGCCACGTCGGATCCTGATTCGGCGATCGCCGCTATTGTAGCCCGCGCCGTTACGGCGTGCCCGTCATGAATAATGCGGCCGGGGTGCCGACGCCGGCCGCGGAGGCCGGCGGCCCGGGCAAGCGCGTTCCCCCGCGCGCGTGACGAGCGAGCCGAGCATGGTGTGGAATCCCGAGGAACTGGTGACCGTGTGGCGCGGCGCCTCCGAGCGCCAATGCGCCGAGCTGTCGCTCGTGCTGACCGCCCGCGGTATCGAGCACCGGCGCGTCGCGGATTCGCGCGGCGAGTTTCTGCTCCTCGTGTCCGCGGCGGATGCGCCGGCCGCGGCCGGCGAGATCGCGGCGTACGAGGCGGAGCATTCGGCGGCTCCGGCTCCGCCCCCTCCGCTGCGGAGCCATCCCGGCGCGTGGATCGGCGTCGCCGGATACGCGTCAGTGCTGATGCTGTTCGCGATCTTCACAGAGCAGGCGGTGCTCGGGGTCGACTGGCGGCGCGCCGGGATGCTGATCGCCGGCGCGGTGCTCGGCGGCGAGTGGTGGCGGGCGGTCACGGCGCTGACTCTGCATGCCGACACCGGTCACCTCGCGAGTAACCTCGCGTTCGGCGGCTTCTTCGGCTTCTTTCTCGGCCGCTACTTCGGTCCCGGGGTGGCGTGGCTCGCGATCCTCGCCGCGGGATTCGCGGGGAACGCGCTCAACGCGGCGATCCAGCCGGCCGATCATCGCTCGATCGGCGCGTCGACGGCGGTTTTCGGCGCCCTCGGTCTGCTGACTGCGTACACGTGGCGGCGGGGCCCGAGACACGGGAGCCTGCGGGCGCGGCTCGCGCCGATCGTCGCCGGCATCGCGCTCCTCGCGTTCACCGGGACGGGCGGCGAGAACACCGATATCTTTGCGCACCTGACCGGTTTCGCGACGGGCTTCGGCCTCGGCGCGCTGCTGCTCCACAAGATCGACGTCTCGCGCCTGCGGCATGCGCAGGCCATCGCGGGCGCGTTGGCGCTCGGTTTGCTCGCGCTCGCCTGGGCCCTCGCGCTCGGGGGGGCGGCGTAGGCCGTCAGAGCGCGCTCGCGACGAGCTCGAGGAAATCCTGCTCGGTCCGCACCTGCTCGGCGCGGCGCGCGTCGACCGTGTAGCCGTGCTTCGCGGCGAGCGCCTCGTATTTCGGGCGCCGGTGGGCGACGAGCGCGGGGAAGATCCAGCGGACGAAGTCGTCCGGTACGATCTGGTTCGGGCTCGACAGGCCGGTCTCGGCGAGATATTCCTCGAGCTTGCGGTCGAGGAACTCCTCCTGGTAGTAGAGCGGCTTCGGGTTTTCGATCGCCCGCCGGACGAGTTCGCGCTCGAGCTCGGGGTCCGCTTTCAGGTACAGGATCAGCGTGTGCTCGGCGAGCACGGCCTCCGTCGTCGGGTCATCCAGCTCGACGACGCTGCCGCCCGCGTCGTTGATGAAGTGGTCGTAGCCGTAGATCTCGCGGGCCTTGCGGATGAACTGCTCGACGTCGCGCATCGCACCGATCTCCGCCTCGCGGTGCAGCGCCTGGCGCTTCTTGAACTCCTCGACCGGCAGCCCGCCGAGATCGGGGCGGCCGATCTTGCCGAGGAACGTCGACACGGGCTCCAGGTTGTGCACGGTGATGTTGCTCGCGATGTAGATCGAGTCGCTGCGCAGGAGATCGCGCAGGAAGCCGATCTGCATCGCCTGGCGCTTGATGTTGTCGAGGATCGGCTCCGCGAGATACTTGGTGCCGATTCGATAGTCGCCGGAATAGTGGAACCACGACGTTTTCGGCAGCTTGTTCGCGAGCGTCGTCTTGCCGACTCCGGACATGCCGAGCAGCGTGATGGCCTTGTGAGGCCACTTCAGGAACTCGTCGCGTGTCATTCGCATGATGCAGGCCGCCCGGAGGGTCGTCGTCGTCGCCGATTATAGTAGGCGAAAGTACGCTGAGAGGGGGGCCGGTCCCGATGCCTGCCCGAAGCCTCGCGTCTCGAATCGTCTCGCACGCGGGGTCGGCTCCGGCACAAGTCTCGGATAGACTATCCGCATCTCCGGCTCCTGCAGACGCGAGCCCGTCCCCTGTCAGCCGTCACCTGCGAGCCTTTCATGGGCGTACAGCGACTTCACCCCGCCGTCGCGGGCTGGTTCAGCCGCGCGTTCGATGCGCCGACCCCGGTGCAGGAGCGCGCTTGGGACGCGATAAAGCGCCGCGTCTCGACACTGATCTCTGCCCCGACCGGCTCCGGCAAGACGCTCGCTGCGTTCCTCGCCGTGATCGACGATCTCGTCCGTGACGCGCTCGACGGGGGCGCGCTGCCGGACGAGACGCGCGTGCTGTACGTCTCGCCGCTGAAGGCGCTGTCGAACGACATCCAGAAGAACCTCGAGGCGCCGCTGCACGGCATCCGCCGCGAGCTGCTCGAGCTCGCGCTGCCGGACGCGCCGATCCGCGCGTGGGTGCGCACCGGGGATACCCCGCAGAGCGAGCGTGCGCGGATGCGGCGCACTCCGCCGCACATCCTCGTGACGACGCCCGAGTCGCTGTACATCCTGCTGACGTCCGAGTCCGGCCGCCGGACGCTGTCGACCGTCCGCACGGTGATCGTCGACGAGATCCACGCGCTCGCCGGCAACAAGCGGGGCGCGCATCTCGCGCTGTCGCTCGAGCGCCTCGAGGCGCTGACGGCGGAGCCGCCGGTCCGCATCGGCGTATCCGCGACGACCAAGCCGCTCGAGCGGGTTGCGGAGTTCCTGGTCGGCGCCGGCCGCGGGCCCGCCGAGATCGTCGACGTCGGGCACGTCCGCGAGCGCGACCTCGAGCTCGAGCTGCCGTCCGCGCCGCTCGAGCCGATCATGCCGAACGAGGTCTGGACCGAGATCTACGACAAGCTCGCTGACCTGATCCGCGCGCATCGCACGACGCTGCTGTTCGTCAACACCCGCAGGCTCTGCGAGCGTGCGGCGCGGCATCTCGCGGAGCGGCTCGGCGAGGACGCCGTGACGTCGCATCACGGCAGCCTCGCGAAGGAGCACCGCCTGTCCGCCGAGCAGCGCCTGAAGTCGGGGCAGCTCAAGGCCGTCGTCGCGACGTCCTCGCTCGAGCTCGGCATCGACATCGGCGACGTCGACCTCGTCTGCCAGATCGGCTCGCCGCGGGCGATCGCCGCGTTCCTGCAGCGCGTCGGCCGGTCCGGGCACGGGCTCGGGCGCACGCCGAAGGGGCGGCTGTTCCCGCTGTCCCGCGACGAGCTCGTCGAGTGCGCGGCGCTGCTCGGCGCTGCCGGCCGCGGCGAGCTCGACGCGATCCCGCCGTGCGGCGCGCCCCTCGACGTGCTCGCGCAGCAGATCGTCGCGGAGGTCGCGATGGGCGAGTGGCGGCTCGACGACCTCTACGCGCGCTTCACCGCCGCGGCGCCGTACCGGTCGCTTCCCCGCGAGCGCTTCGACGCCGTCGTCGACATGCTGGGGGACGGCTTCACGACGCACCGCGGCCGGCGCAGCGCCCACCTGCATCTCGACCGCGTGAACGGCATCCTGCGGCCGCGGCGGTCCGCGCGGCTGACGGCGGTCACGAACGGCGGCGTGATCCCGGACCAGTTCGACTACGACGTCGTGCTGCTGCCGGACGAGCATCCGGTCGGCACGCTGAACGAGGACTTCGCATTCGAGAGCATGCCGGGCGAGATCTTCCAGCTCGGCAACACGTCGTACCGGATCCGCAAGATCGAGACCGGCAAGGTGTACGTCGAGGACGCGCACGGCGAGCCGCCGAGCATTCCGTTCTGGTTCGGGGAGGCGCCGGGCCGGACCGACGAGCTTTCGGCCGCCGTCTCCGAGCTGCGCGCCCGCGTCGATCTCGCGCTCGAGACGGGCACCGCGGAGCAGGCCGCACAGGCGCTCGAGCGCGAGATCGGCCTCTCGCCCGACGCGGCGACGCAGCTCGTCGACTACCTCGCCGCCGCGAAGGCCGCGCTCGGCGCACTGCCGACCGCCGGGCGGATCGTGCTCGAGCGCTTCTTCGACGAGACTGGCGACAGCCACCTCGTCGTCCACTCGACCTACGGCTCGCGCGTCAACAAGGCCTGGGGCCTCGCGCTCAGGAAGCGCTTCTGCCGGCGCTTCAACTTCGAGCTGCAGGCGGCCGCGCTCGAGGACTCGATCGTGCTGTCGCTCGGCACGGTGCACAGCTTCGCGCTCGACGAGGTGCCGAAGTACCTGTCGAGCAGGACGGTCCGCGACGTGCTGAGGCAGGCCGTGCTGGCCGCGCCGATGTTCCCGACCTACTGGCGCTGGAACGCGACGAATGCGCTCGCGGTGCGCCGTTTCCGCGACGGTAAGCGTGCGCCGCCGCAGTTCCAGCGCACGGACGCCGAGGACCTCCTCGCGACCGTGTTCCCGGAGCAGCTCGCGTGCGCGGAGAACCTTGCGGGCGCCGACCGCGAGATCCCGGACCATCCGCTCGTCGAGCAGACGATGGCCGATTGCCTGCACCGCGCGATGGACCTCGACGGCCTCGTGCGGCTGCTCGAGCGGATCGAGGCGGGCGAGGTCGAGGTCGTCTGCCGCGACCTGACCGCGCCGTCGCCGCTCGCGCAGGAGATCCTCGGCGCCCGGCCCTATGCGTTCCTCGACGACGCGCCCGCCGAGGAGCGGCGCACGCTCGCCGTGCAGAGCCGCCGCTACATGAGCGTCGAGCAGGCGGCCGAGCTCGGCCGGCTCGATGCGGAGGCGATCGAGCGGGTGCGCGGCGAGGCGTGGCCGGATGCGCGCGATCCGGACGAGCTGCACGATGCGCTCGTCTCCGTCGGGTTCGTGACCGCGGCCGAGGCGGAGACGACGCCCGGATGGCTCGCGCACTTCGACGCGCTGCGGCGGGCACGCCGGGCGACGGTGTTCGCGCCGCCGGGCGGCGAGACGCTCTGGGTCGCGGCCGAGCGGCTCGAGGATTTCCGGCTCGCGTTCCCGGACGGCGCCGCCGGCGACGACGCGGCGCCGCTGCCGGGCCGCGCCCCGGATTCGGATAACGCGCTGCGCGAGATCGTCCGCGGCCGCCTCGAGGCGCTCGGGCCGGTGACGGCGTCCGAGCTCGCCGCGCCGCTCGGCCTGCCGCCGTCCGCGCTCGCCGCGCCGCTCGCGGCCCTCGAGCAGCAGGGCTTCGCGATGCGCGGCCGCTATCGAAGCGAGCTTCCGGCCGGCGAGGTCGAGGAGTGGTGCGAGCGCCGGCTGCTCGCGCGCATCCACCGCTACACGCTGCGGCGGCTGCGCAGCGAGATCGAGCCCGTCTCTCTCGCGGACTATCAGCGTTTCCTGTTCCGCTGGCAGGGGCTCGGCGACGACCGGCGCGAGGGCGTCGACGCGCTGCGCGCCGTGCTCGGTGATCTGCAGGGGCTCGCGCTGCCGGCGATCGCGTGGGAGCGCGAGGTGCTGCCGGCGCGGATCGCGGACTACGGACGCGACCTCCTCGACCGGTTGTCGGCGGCCGGCGAGATCGTCTGGTGGCGGCCGCGCCCCGGCGGCGCCGCGCTGGGGCCGCGGCCGGCGACTGTCGCCGCGTCGCCGATCGTCCTCGTGCCCCGCGCGGCGCTCGCCGAGTGGCGGGAGCTCGCGCAGCGCTCATCCGGCCTCGAGCGTGCGGACGATCCGCCGCCGTCGTCGGCGGCCGCGCGGGTCGAAGCGGTGCTCGCGGCGCGCGGCGCGCTCTTCTTCGTCGAGATCGTGCAGGCGACGGGGCTGCTTCGCGTGCAGGTCGAGGAGGCGCTCGGCGAGCTCGTCGCGCGGGGGCGTGTCACGGCGGACTCGTTCAACGGCCTGCGCGCGCTGCTGACGCCGCAGCGTCGGCGCGCCGGCTTCGGCGGCCGTAGCCGCCGGCGCGGCGAAGGAGGGTTCGACGCGGCCGGACGCTGGGCGCTGATCGTCGAGCCGGCGGCGGCCGGCGTCGCGGGCGGCGAGGACGTGCCGCCGTTTGGGGCGCTCGACGGCCGGCCGGCCGGCGACGGCCCGTCGCCGGCGGCGGTCGAGCATGCCGCCCGGGCGCTCCTCAACCGCTACGGCGTCGTCTGCCGCGCGATCCTGGGCCGCGAGCTGCTCGCGCCGCCGTGGCGGCTGCTGCTCGACGTGTACCGGCGCTGGGAGGCGCGCGGCGAGATCCGCGGCGGCCGCTTCGTCGCGCCGCTAGGCGGCGAGCAGTTCGCGCTGCCGGACGCGGTCGCCGCGCTGCGCAAGGTGCGCCAGGCGGAGGCGGGCGACGAATGGGTCGTGATCTCCGCCGCGGATCCGCTGAATTTCGCGCACCTCGCGGGCGCCGCGCCGCGGACGCCGGCCGTGCCGTGGCGGCAGCTGCTGTTCAGGCGCGGCAAGCTGGTCGCGGCGCGCGGCGCGGCGGGCATCGAGTGGTTCGAGCGCTTCGATGCTGCCGAGCAGCGGCGCGCGGCCGACGCGTTCGGTCAGGGCGATGCCCGGCCGCCGACGCCGTTCGGCGCGCGGCGCGCGCGGCTCGGCTGAGCGCGCTCAGAATGCGAACGACGCGCGCGCGTACACGACGCGGCCGCGCGGATCGTGCACCTTCGAGTCGTAGCCGCCGTTCGTCGCGACGTGCGGCGGGTCCTCGTCGAACAGGTTGATCACGCCGACCGCGAGCCTCGGCCCTTCGCCGCCGCGGAACTGATAGGCGTAGCGCACGTCGGCCGTCACGTGGCTGCCGATCTTGCGGAACGCCTCCTCGCCCTGACCGAGCGCGACCTGGTCGTCCGTGTACGAATCGATGAAGCGCACGAAGAGATCCACGAGGTGCGCGTCGCGGCGCCAGTTGAAGAAGGCGTTCGCGCGCAGCTCCGGCATCGACGTCGCGAAGTTCGAGAAATTGCGCCGCCCCGCGCCGTCGATCCTGCCCGCCTGGGGGTCGTCGAGATCGTAGCTCCTGACGAACGTGCTCTCGAGGCCGAGCCGGTAGGTCGATGCGCCGGACGTCGGCAGCTCGTAGGCGACGCGCAAGTCGAAGCCGTCCGTCTTGAGCTCTGACGCGTTGTCGAAGTACGCATCGACGCGCAGGAGCAGGCCGCTGCCCGGATCCCGGATGACCTGCGACGCGGCCTGAGCATCGCCGGCTGCCGCGGCGTTCAGGATCGCCTGGGCGTTCTGCTCGATGATGACGTCCGTGTAGTCGAACGACCAGTAGTCGAGGTCGACCTGCAGCCGGTCGCCCGCGAACCACGACACGCCGAGGTTCAGCACGTCCGCTTCCTCGGGCTGCAACGGCCTCCCGCTCGGATCGGGCTGCGAGCGCACCGGGAAGAATTGCGGCGTGCCGACGTTCGGATCGATCAGCTCGCTGAGCGTCGTCTGCATGCCGAACGACTGGAACATCGACGGCGCGCGGAACGACGTGCCGACGGAGCCGCGCAGCGAGAGCGCATCGGACGGCTGCCACAGCACGGTGATCTTCGGGTCCGTCGAATCGATGTCGCCGTAGTCCTCGTGGCGGGCGGCGAGCTGAAGATTGACGGTCTCGGTGATCGGCAGCGCGAGCTCCGCGAACAGAGCGTTGATGTTGCGGTCCTCGCGGAAGTCCGGATTGCCGACCAGGAAGATGAAGTTGTCGCGGTTCGCGTCCGCGTTGTAGTCGTGGTGAAGCTCCTCGGCGCGATGCTGCACGCCGACGACGAGCGCGGCCGGCCCGCCGCGCAGCTCGCCGAGCTCGCGTGTGACGAAGCCGCCGACGGTGAGCAGATCGCTCGTGGCGTCGATCTCGTAGAAGCCGAGCAGGTGGTTGATCAGCTCCGGCGGATTCGGGCTTCCGGTGCCGGTGATCGCGCTGCCGAACGGGTTGAAGTAGAGGCACGGGGCGACGCCGGGCGTGCCGGTCTCCGGGTCGCAGCCCGGCCCGCCGAGGCCGCGGATCGCGGCATCGAAGCGGTCGACGAGGACGTCGGGCGCAGCGATGAAGAAGTCGTTCTCGCTGTACTGCACGCCGAGCTCCCAGCTCCACGCATCGCCCGCGTCCCCCGACAGCGTGCCGGCCAGGCGGCGCGTGGTGCTCTGGTATCGGCTTTCGATCGGCTCGCCGCCGGCGCCGATCAGCCGGCCGATGAACTGCACGTCCGTGCCGTACGGGTTGTCCGGGTGAGTCACCTGGACCACCGGGAACCGCGCGAACGGGAATGACGGTGACGTGTTGCTGAACGCCTCGTTGTCCGCGACGTGGAACTCGACGCGTCCCTCAACGCGCTCGCTCATCTGGTGCGAGAGCTCGAGGTAGCCGATGTTGCGCTCTTCCTCCGGCACGAGGCTCCAGAACGAGCCGAAGTCGAACTGGCAGAGGCCGAGCGGTATCGTGCCGATCGGCGTCGGCACCTCGGCCGCGAACGTCGGCACGACCTTCGGATCGACGGCGGCGACCGCTGCGCAGTCGTTGTCGGCGAAGACGGGCGGCTGCGCGCCCGGCACGGCGGGCAGCCCGATCGTCGGCTCGATGAAGTCCGCGATGCCGTTGTTGTTCGAGTCGAAGGCCTCGGTCCACACGGCGCCGTAGACGGGGTGCGCAGGACGCGTCGGGATCAGGAACGATCCGGGGTTGCCCGCCTGGCTCAGGTCGTCCGTGACGGTCGAGAGCCTGCGGTCGGCCGTCGTCAGCATCGTCCGGTCGAGCCGGCTGAACGCGGCGAGGAACTGCGTCGTGTCGTTGCCGACGCCGTACAGCACGCCGAGCTCGACGTCGCGCTGGTCGTGACCCGGGATGTCCTGGTAGCCGAGCTCGAGCTCGACGCCGGTGAAATTTCTGCGGGTGAGAAAGTTCACGACACCCGCCACGGCCTCCGAGCCGTAGAGCGCCGTCGCGCCGTCCTTCAGGATCTCGACGCGGTCGAGCGCGATCAGCGGCGGCAGCGACGACGTGTCGACGAAGTTCTCGCCGCGATCCGTGGCCATCGCGCTCGGCGTCTGGCGCTGGCCGTTCAGCAGGACCAGACTGGACGCGACGCCGAGCCCGCGCAGGTTGATGCTCGTCGTGCCGATCGTCAGGTTCTGGGTGAACGCGTCCGGGTTGTTCAAGGAGCCGGAGTTGATCGTCAGGTCCTCGATCAGCTCGCCGATCTCGTTTGCGCCGGCCGCCTCGATCTGCTCCCGGCCGACCACGACGAGCGGGGACGGCGAATCGAACTGTGACGCTCTCGGGATGTACGTGCCGGTGACGACGACCTCCTCGACGGGGCCCGCAGGCTGGGCGCCCGAGGTGGCCGGAAGGCAGAAAGCGACCGCGGCCGCGCACGCGGACAGCCCGAGGGTTCGTGACACCATGTTTGCCGCTCCTTGATGCTCCGAGGGTACGGATCACGCCGTACCGAGTCCCGCGGATAGTTTAGCCCTCGAAGCAGATCGCGTCGCGTGACGAAACGGCGCGAAGCCATCGATTACAATGTCGGCGAGTACCGGCCGGAGTCGTCCGTGAAGATCGCAGTGCTGTTCGGCGGAGAAAGCATGGAGCGCGATGTCTCCGTGGCAAGCGCGTCGCAGGTCGTGCGGGCCTTGCGCGCCCGCGGGCACGAGGTTATCGCCGTCGACGCCGTGCGCGGCGTGCTGGGGCCGGAAGAGGAGAAGGCGCTCCTGACCGGACGGGTCGAGCGCGAGCCGCCGCAGGAGGTCATCGACCGCGCCTCGCTGCCCGCCGTCGTCGCGAGGCTTGACTTGCGCGACGCCGATCTCGTCTTCCTCGCGCTGCACGGCGGGACGGGCGAGGACGGCACCGTGCAGGCCGTGCTCGATCTCGCCGGCATCGCGTACACGGGCTCGGGCCGGATCGGCAGCGCGCTCGGCATGGACAAGGACGTCGCGAAGCGCCTGTTTCTCGCGGCCGGCGTGCCGACGCCGGAGTGGCTCATGGCGCCGGTGTCGACGGACGTCGTGGCGGAGCGGCTCGGCTTCCCGGTCATCGTGAAGCCCAACGGGCAGGGCTCGACCGTCGGCCTCACGCTGGTCGAGCGTCCGGAAGACCTGCAGAAGGCGATCGACGAGGCGGGCCGCTTCGACGACGCGGTGATGATCGAGCGCTACATCCCCGGCCGGGAGCTCACGGTCGGCATCCTCGACGACCAGCCGCTCGCCGTCGGCGAGATCGTTCCCCGCCTCGCGCCGATTTTCGACTACGCCTCGAAGTACCAGGCGGGCGGCGCGGACGAGATCTTCCCCGCGGACTTGACCCCGGAGCAGACGCGCCGCGTGCAGGAGCTCGGTCTCGCCGCGCATCGGGCGCTCAAGCTCGAGGTGTACAGCCGGGCGGATTTCCGCATGGATCCGGACGGCGGGCTCTGGTGCCTCGAGATGAACACGCTGCCCGGGCTCACGTCCGGCAGCCTGCTGCCGCGCTCGGCCGCCGCGGTCGGCATCTCGTTCGAGGAGCTGTGCGAGCGGATCTGCCTCGCCGCGCTCAAGAAGCGCGGCGGCCGGAAATGACGGCCGCTAGCGCGAGCGACGCCCAGCCGGCGATGAACAGCGAGCCGCCGAACGGCGCCGCGGCGCCGGCCCGGGCGAGGCCGAGCAGCTCGTCCAGGTAGATCCCGCCGCAGAAAAGCACCGTGCCCGCGACGAACAGCGCGCCCGCTGCGCCCACCCAGCGCGAGGTGAGGCGCTCCTCGAGCAGCGCCACGGCAAGCAGCGCGAGCCCGTGATAGAACTGGAACGCGACGGCGGTGCGCACCGCGTTGACGCTTGCCTCCGGCGCGGCGCTCATGCCGTGGCTCGCATAGGCCCCGATCATCGTCGCGGCCAG
>Ga0079224_100001038_pt1 | contig 30518 bp, 27 predicted proteins | sample Stecom2015_FD_80414 | JGI IMG/M metagenome (GOLD analysis project Ga0079224, IMG submission 80414) | Agricultural soil microbial communities from Utah to study Nitrogen management - Steer compost 2015 | ecosystem: Environmental > Terrestrial > Soil > Agricultural land | place: USA: Utah... | reverse complement strand
TAATCAGTTCTTCGGTTAATCCCTTTCCATAGCTGGTTGCATTCCGCGTGCCGACAATGCTGACACACCTAGGCGGATTGAGCGGGACACCTCCCTTATAATAAAGAAGTATAGGAGCATCCTCGCATGCTTTTAATCGCTTGGGATAGGCTTTATCTTCTATCCATAGCACATCGATATTGTGCTTTTCGACAAAGGCCAACTCTTTTTCTGCTTCCTTAATATGCTCTTTGGCTTGTAAGGTATGGATGATCTGCTGTCCAACATAAGGAATCTGCGCAAGCTCTTTCTTTCCGGCATGGAATATTTCCTCTACACACCCGAAATGAGCCAATAGTGTTCGGGCAGTCTTAGGGCCTATACCCTTGACCTTCGTCAGTGCTATTTGTTGTAATCTGCTCATAATTGGAAGTTTAAAAATAAGAAAATTGGCGTAAAGTTTTAATAAAGTTGAAAATTAAGTGCTTTTTAAAATATGGGTGTGCATAATCACAACAAGGTGAAGACATCAAAAAACGTTTTTAATGGGATTTGTATTGTGGTAAAATGGGGGTTTTCTTTCGGTAATTGTCTAGTCTTCCCATCCCACAACCTTTCCGTCCCTCGCCGGGACAGGGCATTCGTTATCCATTAATATTTGCTAAAAAAGGAATGGATGATTGCTTCGCAATTTTTGAAGGCCAAAAAGGAATCAAAAAGCCTTTGTCCCATCCGAGGTGGCCTGTCGCTCCATTCCAACGCACACAAAGAAAATCCCTCCCAAGGCTGAAACCAATGTCCGAAGCTTTTAAATTGCTTCGGACAATAGTTTCAAGGCCTTTCCCTTCACACAATCCCTCGGAATTTCCTTTGTCTTTCCGCCACTTGGATGAGACGAGGAAGCGCTTTGGCGTCTATGCGGCGTGTACTCAAACATATTGGGGTCAACCCTTTTATTGAAGACTTCCGAAGTTTTTGAAACTTCGGAAGTCTAAACTCTACTCGCACAAAACCATCCTTAACATCAAATGTCGCCTTAAACTATTCTCGATGTGGGATAAGTGCGGGGATGTGGGACGCATCAAACGTTTTGACCATGTAGAAAGATATTCCATTCACTATCCATCTGTTCAAAGCTTTTCAGCGACGCTTTATCTTCGATGAACTCCACTTCGTTCCGGTTTTGGGTGCTTTTTCTAAAAAAGTACCATGCCTCGCCGCTGTGTCCCGAACACATTCGGGGGCATAGAGGCGAAACGAGAGTTGTTGACAAAAGAAACCCACCTTTACTTTAAACATAAAAATAACATGCGTTTCCTTATAAAAATCACAAAGATTCTGTCTTATTATAATAACCTTTTTCTTTACTTTTGAAATTATGGTATTAAGTGAATTTGCGAAAATCAGAGCGGTTTTTTTAGATGTGGATGGCGTGTTAACGGATGGGACAGTGACGGTTACTGAACAAGGGGAACAGTTACGGAGGTTTTCTATCAAGGATGGATATGCAATACAGTTGGCTGTAAAAAAAGGGCTGTTTATTGTCGTGATAACTGGAGGGAAGTCGCAAGGGATTTTACTCCGTTTAGAGGGATTGGGTGTGAAAGAGGTGCATCTCGGTGTTTCGGATAAGCTGACCTTAATGCAATCGTTGATAAGATCGCATGGATTTGCTGTAGAAGAAACTCTTTTCATGGGCGATGATATGCCAGATTTTGATTGTATGCAGGCTGTAGGATTACCAGTTTGCCCGAATGATGCGGTGGAAGAGATTAAGACGATAGCCAAATATGTGTCTCCTAAAAGAGGGGGAGAAGGGTGTGTGCGCGATGTGTTGGAGAAGATACTCAAGTTGCAGGGACTATGGCAGGTGGATACACAGGTAAAAAGTATATAAGATGTTGAAGGATTTATTGGGCGGAATCCGGGTGATATTGGGATCTCAATCACCACGTAGAAAGGAACTGTTAGCTAAAATCGGTGTAGACTTTGAGGTTATTGTTAAAGAAACTGACGAGAGCTATGATAGTAACGAAAAACCGGAAAATATTGTCAGAAGTATCGCATTGGGTAAGATAAATGGTTTTGATGGACGGGAGTTCGATGGGGCGTTGGTTATTACGTCTGATACGATCGTCGTATGTAAAGGGATGATTTTGGGAAAACCTGTCGATAAAGAAGAAGCTTTTCGTATGTTGAATATGTTGCAGGGGTGCACACACGAAGTAATGACTGCTGTAGCGATAGCCTATAATGGTGAGGTCCGTACCTTTGTGGAGAATACGAAAGTTGCGTTTGATCCACTGACCGAAGCGGAAATCAGTTTTTATATTGAGCAATATCAACCCTATGATAAAGCGGGGGCTTACGGCATACAGGAATGGATAGGATTTGTTGGGGTAAAGCGTTTGGAAGGATCGTATGAAAATGTGGTTGGTCTGCCTACAGCGAGGCTTTATAAGGAATTAAAGGAGATTTTATCAAATAAATAAGGGGCTTTAAAGCCCCTTATTTATTTGATATGATATCTTACTCCTGTATAGAATAACCTTCCGGTCAACGGACCCCAAAGCAAATTGGTATCAAAGTGTTGTCCAAATGGTTGTTCAAACGCGAGGATAGGATCTTTCTGGAAGAAGTTGGTCAAGTTTTCTCCACCCACATATACCGTGAAATTTTTATTCAGTCCGAAACTCTTGCTGATTTGGGCATTCATGGTGATATAAGCATCGGAATATTCACCCAACTGGTAGGCTGTCGGATTAGAGGCTGTTGAAGGCAAACGTTTTTTACCTACAGCATTGAGGGTGTAATCGAAGCTCCATCCACTGTGTAGATTATATGCCATATTAATAAATCCACGATGTTTAGCTGTTAAAGGTTTTTGTAGCCTTCCAGAGTTGTAATAATCTGTCTGCACGTCTAATAGACGATAAGCTAAACGGGTTTCAAAATGTGCCAAAGGCATGAAGCGGAATTCAGCCTGTAGGCTGTTTGAGAAGGATTTTCCATCAAGGTTGTAGAAAGAAACAGTGCTTGGATCTTCCCAATCGACGACAACTTGATTAGAAAAATTGTTATGGAATAGTTCCAGAGAAATACCTGATTCACGCCCGAATAACCGAAAATCTTGATCGATAGTAAACCCCGTGTTCCAGGATACCTCAGGCTTTAACCCGTAGGCTGCATCTTTGCTTCCTGTTAGCGTAGCGTAGTTTATCTGACGGCTGGAAGCTAGCATACCTAAGTTTTCAGCAAAGATATTCGCTGTGCGTTGACCTCTTCCCGAGCTTAAACGTAGTGTGGTTGTAGAGGTAGGAGCATAGCGAATAACTGCTCTTGGTGTCGTGAACCATCCATATATACTGTTGTAATCTTGCCGAAGTCCCAAAACAGCATCAAAACTTTCATTTGGCGCATAGGTATATTCTACAAAAGCACCGGTTACCGCTTCATTCCTATCAAAATCGTGCTGATTGATCGCTTCTCTATATTGGTCGTATGCCATTGAGATTCCTGCTCTGTATTTATGCTGTACATTGCCAATGACATCTTGGTATAAGAGGTTGGCATAACCACTGTTTTGTTGGTTATTGTACGTTGTCAATCCGAAGTAGCTGTCCTGTTTGTAATGTGAACCTGAAAGTTGCAAGCCTATGCTGCGGAGCCTGTTGTTGGGAAATACATATCCTATTTTGGCGAAACCCTCGATGCGTTCGATGTCAAACCCCAGTCCATATTTGTTTTGGGTAAGTTTGTCAGTCTTTTCGTTAAAGTCAATTTCACCACCCACGCGGTCGTCATTTAAGTATTTAACACCAAATTGAGCGATAAGTCCTTTCCCATTCTCATAATGCCAACGGTTGATCCCTGAAAAGACATTCCCAACAGGCATATCCCGAAATCCATTGTCGCTGAAGTTCATCTTTTTGTTGTACATGAAGTTGTCATGTAACAAAAGCCCAACAGACCACTTATCGTTGATTTTCTGTGCTAAGTTAAGGTTGACATCCGTACGTCCCATATTATTCGCATAGGCATTGAAATATAGCCGGTCAGTATTGTGCGGTTTTTTCAGTTCCACATTGATTTGTCCTGACATGCTTTCGAAACCATTAGCTACGGATCCCATTCCTTTACTGATTTGTATAGATTCTATCCATGGGCCGGCCATACTGTTCAACCCTAAAGGAGCTGCAAAACCACGAGGACCGGGTAGGTTTTCGACCGTCAATTGCGTGTAGATGCCGCTTAGGCCTAAGAGTTGTACTTGCTTGCTTCCGGTAACAGCATCGCTACTAACCACATCTACCGAGGCGTTTGTCTCGAAACTTTCACTGAGGTCACAACAAGCTGCTTTGAATAGCTCTTGAGCAGTTATGGTTTCCACACGATTGGTATTTAACTTGGAAATGTAGTTAGAACGTTGACGCCGAGAAACGACAATCTCTTCCAGTACATTGTCTTTGGCATGGATAACTAGAACCTCATGCAGGTTCTTCACCTCAATTGTATCCGGTTTCATGCCTGCGAAACTGACAACAAGCTTTTTATATCCTTTTTCATGCTTGATGTCGAATACGCCATTTTCATTGGTATATTTTTGTGTATTCTTGTTCTCTAACCAGTGAACATTCACACCTGCGATTGGGGTAAGATCACCCCGTTCGTTTTCACGCACTACCACGCCACGGATAATGTGATCATGATTGTGATCATGGTGGTCATCGTCTTCTTCATGGTCATGCCCCTCTTCATGATTGTGTCCGTCTTCACCCAGGCGTTCATAGAGACAGCATTGGTGAAGCGCTTCGTAGGTTTCGTCCTTTGCACGGAATTCCCCCGCATCATGTCCTGCATCGGCTATTGCCTGTTTTACTTGAGTGGAGGAAGTTTTTTGCGGATTGAAAACCACAGTTGCTTTCTGAGTTTGACCATCCCAAACAGCTTTAGACACGCCAGGGATCTGTGCTGCTTTTTCAATCCGTTGTTTACACATAGCACAATTACCCGCTACTTCAAAAGTAGCTGTAGAATCCTGTTGTGCAAAACTGAAGGTATATATGCTTATAAAAAGTAAAGTAAGCAATCCTTTAAATATCGATTTCATTTCTATTCAATTTAATTATTCTTAATCATGAGCATAATGCTCGTTTTTGGTCACTTATCTCCATGTCTTAAAGGACAGGGAAAAAGAAACATACGACAAAAAGTACGTTACGAAAGAATAAAAAAATCAAATCCGGAAATTACAATGGACAAGATAAGGAGGTTGGGTAGGGGTAATGTTTGCTAATCTATCGGAGATAGTTGCTGATTCGGTTATTTCGATGTCATCATGAAATACGACAATCCAAAATAGGGTAAGGGTGGTTGGAGTAAGTGTAGGGAAAGAAAAACCAGTTGATGCACTTTCCACTTTCTCTTGACCTTTCTTCAGATCAAGAACAATATCATTACAACAATCTTTAGAAGTGTGGTCACACTTGTCATCATGGGTATGCTGATGTTCCTCGGAGCCATCATGATGGTGATCTAAGCATATAGAGCAGCTTGCATGATGATTTTCTATTCCTTCTTGCAATAGGAAAACTTGGGTTCCATGACATTGATGCATGTAAACCGTGGCACCTGTTGATGTCAAGGCATAAAAAAATAGCAATATGCAGGCAATGAATGCTCTCATGTTTTACAAAGATATAAAATTAAACTTTTCATTTCTAATGGAATATTGTGAGAAAGTTAAAAAATGTGGAAAACTTAATTGGATAGCTTCGTTTAAAATAAATAATTTTAACTCATGAGAGTTATAAGCAGAGTATAAGCCATATTTTACAATGAAAGAGTTCATCTTACAACCGACAGTATTGATTCCCTGTGTCGTCATTCTTGTTTTCATGGCGGTACTTATTCATAGGGTTTACTTTAAGTACGTCAATCATTTGTAGATTTGACAAACATAATATTATGTTTGCTCCTTTGATAGCATTGTCTGGAGGATAATCTTTTTCGGACTTTCAGCTTAATCTAAAGCGGCGGTCTTGCCCTCTTTACCTGTTTCCTAATTTTAAGATCTTGCGCCTTTCAAATCCTGTCTCCTTATTTTTTAAACGTTATTCCCCCTAAATTTTATATTTTAGCAAAACATCGATTTACGAAACAAGTCATGAACGGGAAACAAATATTGCTGATTGAAGATGAACGGAATGTTGCAGATGTCATTATTCAGGGACTGGAGGAAGATGGTGCAACGGTCTTTCATGCCACGAATTATGAAAAAGGACTTCACCTTTTACAGACCAATAAAGTGGATCTTGTTATTCTTGATGTGCTGCTTCCGGAAACGAACGGATTGGATATCTGTAAGAACTTTCGCGCATTAGGTTATACCAATCTGCCTATCCTGATGGTTACTGCGTTGGGCGGTCCGGAGAATGTCGTTCTGGGGCTCGATAGCGGAGCGGACGATTATCTGTCTAAACCCTTTAAATTAATAGAGCTTAAGGCGCGTGCTCGTACATTAATCCGCAGAAACCAAGAAATGAGCAAATATGCGCAGCTTGTTGAACAACATCGCTACGTATACAAATTTATTGAGATGGACGATTATAAAAAAGTAGCTTACGTAGATGGACAGGAACTGAATTTAACGGCTACCGAATACCGCCTGTTGTTACTTTTTATTCAGTCGCCGCAAAAAGTGTTTCAACGGAGTGAACTATTGGATAAAATATGGGGAATCAATTTTGACATTGGTTCTAATGTAGTGGATGTGTATGTGAATTATTTGCGCCGAAAGATAGAGAAAGCTATACCTATAAAAGCTATTCATACAGTGATTGGGATGGGATATGTGTTAAAGATAGACGAATAGACCACATGGGGAATTATAACAGGACTTTATACGCGTTGATTGCCATATTGGTCATTTATACCGTGTCGTTCGTGGCATTTATCATGTATTCGATTACTAATTTTGCCTTCTCCGATTTTTATAAACGATTGGATTTCCGAAGAAATCTTGCCTCAGAACGTATGCTGAATGGTAAGGCAGATGAACCGAATTGGTCATTAAATTATCTGGAAGAGCTACATAATCAACGAGAGTTTATCGTCGAATTAGATGAGCGATTACATGTTGTCCGTGATAGCGGTTTTGATAAATCGTTGTGGGAACGGGTAAATAAGAAGGGAGAGACCAATTTTAAGGAAGGTAATACTTTTTATTCTACCAAATTGTATCAGCAGCAAGGCAAGAGCTATATTGTGGGTGTTTCGGCAGAAAACTATTTTTATACCCACCATCTGCGCTATCTGCAGAATCTGCTACTTATCGCACTGGTTTTGGGATTGTTGTTCGTTACAGTTGTTTCCTTATTGGTAAAACGATCTTTTATCCGGCCGATTACGGGCTTGATCGATGAGGTGAAAAAGATAGGGTCAGAAAACCTTTACCTTCGTTTGAGCGAGGACAAATATACCGGGGTTTTGAAGAAATTGGCCAATACGTTTAACCGGATGCTGAATCGGGTAGAGACATCCTTTGAAACGCAGAAAAACTTTATCAGTAATGCTTCTCATGAGCTGAATACCCCTTTGACATCCATCATTGGGATAGCTGATCTTACCCTTTCTAAGGACAGGGCAGTCGATGAGTATAAATCGGCTATGCAAAAGATTATTGATGCTGCAGAGAATTTGGAAAAAAAGACAAATGCTTTGTTGCTATTGGCGAGAACAGGTTATGAAAAAGGTAATAAGCTGAACTTTAAGCCCGTTCGTATTGACCAGATTGTGATGGATGCGGAGATGTCGGTTAAGGCGATTAATGAGCGGTTTCATATTAAAACAGACTTTAGTATGCTTCCTGAAGATAGCATGAAGCTTAAGGTGAATGGATTGGGGCCATTGCTTCAATTGGCTATTTCAAATGTGGTTTCCAATGCCTGTAAGTATTCTCCGGATCATACCGCTTATGTAGCACTTGGTGCTTTTGAAAATGGTATTCTCATTCTTGTTAGAGATGAAGGGATAGGTATCCCTGAGTCGGATTTGTCCCATATTTATGATCCTTATTTCAGGGCTTCCAATGCACAGCATTTTTCGGGATATGGTATCGGGCTACCCTTAGCTCGCAATATTATTAAAATGCACGAAGGTACGTTATCCGTCAGTTCCGTTTTAGGAAAAGGTACGACGGTACGGATAGAATTGCCAACTTTTACACCTTTTTAATGTCTTTTTAATCCTGCTTTTTTCTTTTAATCCCAGTTTAATCTCCCTCCGGAAAGTTTAATGGAATTCTAATAGAGGTTTCATGCTGTTGCTATGAAGCTACTCTAACTTTGTGACCAAACAAAGAAAGAATGATACAACGTGTGCTTATTCCGAGTGATTTTACGGTAAACTCCCTCCGGATAGTTTTGGAGTATATCGAAAATAGTGGCGATCAGCAGGTGGAGATGGTCTTGGTTAGCGGCTATAAATTAGACAGTTCTATTGGCATGTTATTAGGGTTTTCCACTGCTGATCATATAGCAGATTTGCAGGATGAAGATTTTCTGAAAGGCTGTGAGATGATTAAATCACGATTTAAGGACAAGGTGGTGGAGATTTACGGGGATTGTATGGTCTCTAAGAATAGTCGTTACGTACGAAACTATATTAAGGGTGCAAAATTCTCACAGATTGTCCTTCCGGAAGCATTTGAATTTACCCATACTCCGAATAGTTTTGATGTCGTTGAGGTGTTGCAAACTTTGCCATTTTCTGGTGTTCCGGAAGTGGTCACGGTTCAGATGCAAGATGCAAATTTGCAAGAGCACGATGGATTAGACAGTTTCTTCTTTCGGAAAAATTGGAGGTTTAGCTATGAGTAGAGACGTGTTAATTAAGATCAATTATTTTCTTGTTGCCTTTTTGCTTATAGGAGCGTCCTTGATTGTGATGCATTTTGAAAGCCCTGAAAAGCTTATTCAAGGTGAATGGGTAGAGAAAGAATGGAGGCTGGAGAAGGAAGATCTTCATGGAACCGATGATTTGCAGATACAAGCAGCATTACGGAAGGAAATCTTACGCAATGTCGAGGATCTGCATCTCGGCATCTGGAAATTTTATGAGAATGGCACTTTACGTTCCACAACACCCGAACAGGGAAGTGAGATTGAATGGTTTATCAAAGGACGTGGGCACGTTTTGGAACTTCGTAGGGAAGGCAAGCAGATTGAGAGCTTTCAAATACAGCAGATTAGTAAAGACCGCCTGGTGCTTCATCTGAATTTTGATTTGCAGGTGAAAGGAATTATAGAAATTGTTTTAGAAAGAAAGGAACGGGGAGAACAATATGCTGAGAAAGTATAGTAATCATAGAACACAGTCGGATAATATGAAGCTGGGCGCTTTGACCGCCTTTTCAGCGGGTATGGTCAATGTAGCGTCTGTCACCGTTTTCTTTGCGTTTACTTCTAACATTACGGGATATTATGCTGTATTTGCACAGGAGTTAAGTAAAGGCAACTGGTATCAGGGAGCTGTCGTATTATTATGGATACTGCTGTTTTTTATCGGTAGTTTCCTGTCCAACTTTGTGATAATTCAGGGGAAAGGTCGATGGAGCCAATATATCTCCCATGCTATTCCTGTTGTTTTGGAGTTCCTGAGTATTTTGTTTGTTGGTTTATATTTGGATTTTTTTTATCAAAATTCGCTTCAGGAAACCGAATTTCTTGTGGGCGCTTTGCTTTTTGCCATGGGATTGCAGAACGGCCTCACCGCGAGTATCTCCAACTCTGTAGTGAAAACTACGCACCTTACCGGACTGACTACGGATTTGGCTATATTGGTATCTATGTTTAGTAAACGTGAAAACAGAAATAATAACGCTTTGGTTGACAAGTTCCACTTGTTGCTGACCATTATGTTTGCGTATGTAGCTGGCGGTCTGTTTGGCGGATTGGGATATGTATACTTTGGAAATGGAACGTTTTACCTCACTTGCGGTATTCTACTGGTCATCGCCTTGTATGATTTCTACAAGATCGGACGTATAAAGCGAATGTTTATTAAGCGTCACCAGGAGGTCTGCTCGATATGACAAAGTCTGGCGTTTTTTAGCCTGGTAAACATATAAAACTGTGCAGATCATAAGTTTTGTATGAATAGGCCTAGAATGTATCTCCAAGATCTTTTAAGTTCTTGTGAATATACGCATCGACTCGTTCTGTGCGGCGATAGGCTTTCTCGGCTTGTTCATGCAGGATGTTAAACATATTAAAAACTTGTTGGGCGTATTTAAAATATTCTGTTTGAAGCGTGTATACCTCGCTATGTGCATCAAAAAAGGCCTGTTGGTCATCGTCCAATGAAATAATGTCTATCGAAACCTCTTCATAACGGCGGAATACTTCATGGATAAGGTCGGAATCTTCATCGTAGCACCAGTCTTCGTGTTCATAAATAAAATCCGCCCAGTTATTGTACCAAGTTATTTCCGGAATGATTTCCTCCCGTAATTTATTTAAGGTATCGGAATGTGCAAGCACTTCCGTGTTAAATTCATCGATATGTATGCTGAATTCTTCGTCAATCTTAGGCAGATGAGGATGATGGGCAATTTTTAGTCCGGCTTCTAAAAAATCCAGTTGCTGTTCAATAGCGTATAGTTTATATTCCAGTTCAGTGATTTTGATATCCAAGTCAAATAAGGTATCCTTATGTGTGCGTAGATTGCTTTTGGCTTCCCAAGTTTTGTCATGCTGGGCATAATAGCTGTTTAGCGCCGCTTGTTCAAAGTCGGTAAATGGTTTGCTGCTGTCGAAGCGGAGGATAATGGTACGTAAGGGATGCTCTTTGATGGTTTCTTTCATAATGCTATTGACGAGTCGGGTGTATGTGTCTTTAAAGTTACGAATTAATATGTTCACCCAAAAGGGTAGTGCTGCTTCCTTTCGGCTATCCGTCTTTATGGATTCCGTCTGGTTTTGTAGCACTATCCTCCGGGGTGAACATTGGTTAACAGATATCTGTTACAGTGCAAAGGTGCTTACCACTTCACTGTAATTCGGCTCTGTACTCTTGCCCAAATAGGTAACGCGAAACTCATATTCTTGAAATGTTTCCAGATTTGGAATTTCCACTACCGATCGGGTGCTCAATACTTTCTGCCAGGGGAGTTCTGTGTTTTTCTTTTTAAACTCAAACTGATAGTATCGGGCTTGTTTCCAAGGCTTGACCTTTGCTTTGATGCGAGATGTGCCTAATCCCTGAGGCTCGACTTCCAGCTGCTGTGCCTTTGGATTCCAATCATCTCCCGGGGTTGGGTCCTTGGACGGTAAGAACCCCGCACTGAGGATAATGGTATTGTTGCCCCGAGCAATGGTGTCCACATATTTGGACAGCTCATTAATCAGGAATTCCAGCTCTTTGCGTTTTTCATTACGAAAGGAAATCGCTCGTCTGTCGTTGAAGGAAGCTTCGGTAACGCTGTTTCTGTAAACAAGTACTGCAGCTTCTAAAGCGGTTAAGCTGGGCGTTGGCGTGGCAAAGATCTCATTGTTTTCTCCCATTTTGGCAATGATCTCTTCTGCATACTGAATCAATTTAGCGGCGTCTAAATTGTTGAAATTTGTAGTTGGCTTTTTCATGCTCTTTTTTCTTTTAAATGTTAAATATTCAATTTGTTGATATATATCTATATCGTTAGCTAACAATACAAAAGTGGGGCTAATATTTTCGTTATAGGGGGTAAAAATGGGTCAATTTTCGGGGGGTATCGAAATTTTTTTTGACCCATTTTTACCCCCTGGTTTAGTGTCTGTTTTGACTAAAAATCTTTCTTTAATAGGTTTTAAACGGTGTTTTTTGTTTTTATTTTGCTGTCAATTGTGGTTGACAAAAGTCTTACTAAATCCAAATTAGTCATTACTAAATCGAAATTAATCATTACTAAACGGGGATTAGTGGTTGGAAAATCCTAATTGGTGGACAGTAGATCTAAATTAGGTAGGACTAAATCTGAATTGTTGGATTGTAAATCTGCATCGGTCATTACTAAACGGAGATTAGTGGTTGATAAATACGGATTGGGGGTCTGTAAAACCAAATTTGTTAGGATGGAGCCTGAATTGGTGATCTAGAAATTTGTGTCAGTCATTACCAGACTGAGATGAGTGTTTTGTAAATCTGAATAGGTGGTTCTTAAACCCAGAATGGTCATCACTAGATTGAAAACAGTACTCGTCAAATTCTAGTCGGAGCCCACTAAACTCAACTTATAAAGTAGTAAAGCTGAGTATGGTAATACTAAATTGAAATCCCTGCTTACAAAATCCGAACCAGGTGTAGGTAAATTTGTTTGTCTGTTTACTTTTTGTTTTGACTTTTCAATCGTTCCTCATTTGGTGTACAGTTAAAATGGGCTTTATACGTTTTGGTGAAATACTTTCGATCTGTAAAATACAGTTGAAAGGCAATATCTTCTATGTTCTGGGCAGTTGTTTGCAGCAACTCTCGGGCCTTGTATAATCGAATTAATTGGATTGAGCCGCTTATGGATTTATTTCGCCCTGTAAAAGCCCGGTTCAGGGTGCTTAATGATACGTTCAGTGCATTTGCTATGTGGCTACGGTTCAGTTCAGGATCTAAAAAATTCTTTTGGATATATGCAACGGCTTGATGGTATAATGCTAGGTCGCCTGCCAGCGTAGATCGCATGGCCGATTGCACCTGTTGCTGGTATTGTTCTATCAACAGGCATATCAGATGGTGTAGTTTGATTGTAAAGGTATAGGGTGTTGTGTGCAATTGCTGTACTTTTTCCAGAAGCCGTTTTTCCCGATAACCTATGGTAAGGGATGTCGGGGTGGGATGTGAGGACTGTATTTGGAATAATAAAGGGAATTCTTCCTTGAGCTGATCAACAGCATTATGCGTGATGCCGATAAATAGCAGGCGGTTCTTTCCGCGATCGACCTGTACCAATGTACTTTCACCTCTACTAACGAAACCATTGTATTGACCCGATTGCCATTTGTTGGAAGCGGAGAGAAGCGGCATGCTGGTGTGTCCAAGAAATTGGTAAACCAGCCAAAAGGTTTGTTGTTCATGTAATAATTCAAAAGAAGTAAGCGTGTCGGTGGTTCCTTTAACTTCTATTAGACGTAAATAATCGATTTCATACCCCACTGCGTAGAGACCAGTTGTAATAGGGACAGCTCTTTTCCCATTTAAGAAGCGTAAATACAGGTCGTCTAAAGTAACCGGTGTTCGTAGTTCTTTCGTCGAAGGACAAGTAACAATAAAAAACGGGTTCTTATGCATCATTCAATAAGTAGTTAGCTGTTCGAGTGCAATTCAAATTGTCGCACTTTGTCATCTCGTCATAGCTCTCGTCTGAGAAGCTGTTTAAAAATTAAAAAAACTTCGTTTGTCTATCCTTCGACAAGCTCAGGATGACACATGAGTGGTTTTTGTCACACAGAGCTCTGTCGAAGTTCGGCAAAAACAGAAATTTAAACAGTCTCATAGCCGAGACAAGTTGTCGAAGATACGAGACATCGATTTTAAAAAAGTGTGATAAATAGATTCCTCCTATCGTCGGAATGACAAAAAGAACGATGGACTTGCGACAATTTGGCTGCCCTCAATATACGGAGAATTTCTTGAATTTGGGGAATGCAGGAAAATACGCTTTGCTGCTTTTAAATAATAACGGGTTGGGAGCGTATTAAATCAATGAAATCTGTTCTGTAGAATTAAATCTACGAAAACAATCAATTTTATTTATTAGCTTTAAATCCGAATTAAGCTTTTTATTATAAACTATTTTCAGCATTAAATGATTATTACCGAAATAGAGATATATCGTCTCCGTATTCCGATGGAGCCTTTTGTGATAGCTACAGGGACAATGGATTATGCGCAGAACACCTTTATCCGTGTGTATACTGACCATGGCATCTATGGTGTGGGTGAGTGTTCAGCTTTTCCAATGATCGTGGGCGAGACACAGGAAACCTGTTTGGTGGTGGCACAGGACTTTGCCCGTATCTGGAAAGGGAAAGATGCGTTGGATATTTCTGCCCGTATGGCGGAACTGGACCTATATATAGCGAGGAATACGACTATTAAATCGGCTTTTGATATGGCGCTGCATGATTTGGCTGCTAAACATGCCAACATGCCTTTGTATCGTTTCTTAGGTGGGAAACCTCGAGAAATTATCACAGATATTACGATAGGGATAGCCTCGCCAGAAGAAATGGCAGTAAAAGCTTTGCACTTAAAGGACAATGGTGCAGAAGCACTGAAAGTAAAGTTGGGGAAAAGGCCACAGGATGATGTGGCACGTATTCGCGAAATAAGAAAAGCAGTAGGCTTTGACATCCCTATTCGTATTGATGCCAATCAAGGTTGGACTTTTGACGGCGCTGTAGAAGCACTTAACGGTCTAGAACCTTTTAAGATACAATTTTGCGAACAGCCTATGCGTACTTACAATGACCACCTGTTGACCGAGTTACGGAGTCAGACTATTGTACCTATTATGGCGGATGAATCTGTTTATTCTCATAGGGATGCAGAGCGACTCTGTCGTAATGATGCTTGTGATTATGTGAATATTAAATTTTCCAAATCGACAGGAATTGCTGAAGCTTTAAGAATTCAAGAAGTTTGTGCGGAATATGGTATAGCGTGTATGATCGGTGGGATGTTGGAATCGAGATTGGCACTGGCTGCGAAGGTGCATTTTGCCTATGCGGCTCCCAATGTGAAATTTTATGATTTGGACACCTGTATGGTTGGCCATTTGGAAGACCCAGTGGTAGGTGGTGTGCAATATGAAGGTTATCATATTCGCATTTCCGATGAGGTTGGTATTGGAGCGGATATAGACGCCGCATTCTTGAATACTTGTGAGAAATGGGTCATTTAAAAACGAGCGAAAATGGGGAAAATAGATATCATTAAACTTGCGGAGGCTCTGAACCTTTCCAAATCTACGGTTTCACGTGCTTTTCGGGATAGCAGCGATATCAATCCTCAGACTAAGGAACGTATTCTGAAGATGGCTAAAGAGCTGAATTATCAGCCGAATCATTATGCTAGTAACCTGCGGGAACAGCGTAGTAAGACCATCGCGGTTGTGGTGCCCGAATTGGCGAATAACTATTTCACGCAGATTATACAAGGTGTAGAGAAGGTCGCCAAAACAGAGGGTTACCATATTTTGATATATGTCACTGATGACGATATAGAAAAAGAGCGTGATTTTATCCGGAGCTTGTCCAATGGGCGAGTAGACGGAGTTGTGATGTCGGTAACTGGTGAGTCCACAGATCACAGTTATTTACAACACATCAATTTTGAGCGATTGCCCATAGTGTTTTTTGATCGTACTTATGATGATATTGATGCGCCAAAAGTGGTCACGGACGATTACCATAGTAGTTTTATGGCTACAGAACATTTGCTGGAGAACGGTTGTGAGCGGATAGCCTATTTGGTAGTTAATAAAGAACAATCTATTGGTAAGACAAGGATGCAGGGTTATGTGGATGCATTAAAAAAGCACGGCATGCCGCTGTTGGAGGGTTTGGTGGTCGATTGTTCGAATTCTTATACTGAAAACGATGAGATTATTGGTCATTTTCTTTTGAGACATGCTCCAGATGGTGTGTTGGCATCGGTAGAGCGTTTGGCTTTTTCTACTTATTATGCTTGTAAGCGTTTGGAGATCGATATCCCTCAAGATTTGAAACTGATTGCCTTTTCTAGTTTAGAAATAGCTTCTTTGCTTGACCCGGCCCTGTCCACCATTCGGCAGCCTGCTGTTGATATTGGTGAACGTTCCGCCCATATTCTATTGAAACAGCTCGCAGGTCACGTATTAGAAGAATCTGAAAGGAGGGTTGTGCTCAACTCTGAACTGGTTGTACGTGCGTCTTCGGGAATGAAGTAAGGCTATAACTTGCTTTTGTTATAAGTCCTATCCCCACCTGTCCTTAGAGTTAGCGAAGCGTTCTAAGGATGAAGAATTAGGGTAGTCTGAGACTACCTGATATAAAAGCCCTTAGTCCCCGACACAATATCCCAGCCCGACAGACTAAGGACAGTAAGGTTGGTTTCCTTGGTCGTTAGACAGGTAGCAGACTATACACTCCCTCTCCTTGGGAGAGGGTTGGGGAGAGGATCATAAAGCAGTTCCACCTATCCTTAAAGCTAGCGAAAGCACGCTAAGGATGCAGAATTAAGATGATTTCCTCAAAAAAAGTGTTGAAATAGTGGCTAACAACATCATAACACCTGATAAAAGAATAGCGTAAATTGCTTGTTGTTGAAAGACCTCCTTCACTAGCCAGCCTCCTATTAACCCATTGATAATCTGTGGTAAGGTGATGAAAAAATTGAATAAACCAATGTAAATACCTTTTTTATCGGGGGGCAATATCTGTGCCAACAACGCATAGGGTGTTGCTAGGATACTTGCCCAAGCAATGCCGATAGCAATCATCGGTATGAATAATAGGGAGCTATTTTCAATAAAAAAGATAGAAATAAAGCCTAACGCACCTAAAAATAGAGAGAGCGCATGTGTGTACACCTGACCAAGCCTGTTATAAACATAAGGGAGTGCCAAAGCAATCACTGTGGCTACAAAACTATAGATGCCAAACAGCAATCCGGTCAGGTTGCCTGCATCGGCATAAGCTTCGGAAGAGGCATCGAGCACAGGAAGTTTGTAAATATGCTGTGCTAAGGCAGGTGTAGTGTATACCCACATCGTAAATAAAGCAAACCAAGAGAAAAACTGTACGATGCCGATTTTGATCATTGGGAAAGGCATTTGCCGAATATCCTGAATGATCTGCTGAAAACCTTTTGCGGATTGTTCAGTATAGGTGTGAGAAAGAGGTTTAGGTTTTTCCTTAACAGTGAAGAGTGTCCATAATAAACACAACAGGAGAATGAGCGCGCCAATGTAAAAGGACCAGCTTACATTATCAGGTATTGCGCCTGTTGCGGTGATTTTGTTTACATGAAAATATTCTGCCAATATATAAGGTAATATTGAGCCGATTATAGCCCCTACGCCGATAAGAAACGTCTGCATGGCATAGCCCAATCCTTGCTGCTCCGGAGGGACAAGATCGCTGACCAAAGCACGTAGTGGATGCATGCTTGTATTAAAAGCCGTGTCTACCACAATCATAAGAAAGACACCTAGAAGGAGTGGGGGTATGAGATGAGTAAACAGATTAGCGTTGGGAAGAAACAGCAAAGCTAAGGCGGCAATACAACCACCAAGCAGTAGATAGGGCTTACGTCTACCGAGGGAAGTCCACGTCCGATCGCTATAGTAACCTACTATAGGTTGTATAATCATCCCGGTTAACGGAGCGACTAGCCAAAAAAGAGAAAGGTGTTCCAGATGCGCGCCGAAGGTCTGTAAAATGCGGGACACGTTGCCTGCTTGCAATGCAAAACCAAGTTGAATACCCAGAAAACCGATACTGATGTTTGTCATCTGTAATAGATTGGGCAGCTTGTTGCTCTTCATGCGTTGCGGTTATCTGTTTGCTTTAGTTGTCAGTGTATAAATATGCAAATTAATTTTGATACCTCGTGAATTGTTGCCTGGCTTCTTTTGTCGTGTATACGCATATTGGGTTAATTGGAGCGACTAAGAGTAGACTTCTGGTTCAGAAACTGCAAGGAGCAGACTTCCGAAGTTTTTAAAACTTCGGAAGTCTTTTGTTGTGTAAAAACAATATGCGTTTGCCCCGACTTCACACCGAAAAAACCAGTGCTGAAATTTAACGACTTATCCAGAACAGACAAAAAAATATTATCTTTCGTTTGGAAGGTTGAAAAGTATTTTCTAATTTTACATTTAACGTTCGGGAACGTTCCCAAGAAATAAACGCTAACAAATTCTAAAGAGAAGAGCTACCAAGTATATGAACAGGTCTATTGTTGTTTTTTACCTTATCGTATTATTTATAGGTTTTCAAGCCTGTGATAAGAAAGGTGTAACTCCTCCAGGAGAGGAAATTCCTGTTCCGTCAACACTGCCATCCGGCGTAGCTGAAGGTGGGGTGACATGGGATAAAGGTTCCAGAAAAGCCACATTTACCTTGATTGCCCCTAATAAAAAATCGGTGAATCTAATTAGCAGTCTGCATGATTTCAAACCGACTGATGCGAACAAGATGCATGTAGCATCTGATGGTCAGACGTGGTGGTTGACCGTAGAGAATCTGCCTACGTCAGGACATGTGACCTATCAGTTTTTAGTCGATGGAGAATTGAAAGTGGCCGACCCATATTGTCATTTGGTGTTGGATCCGGATCATGATCGCTATATTCAAGGTGTGGATTTTCCGGCTTACCCAACCGGTAAGACCAATGGCATTGTATCCGTCTTGGAATTGGATGCGCCGGTTTATAGCTGGAAGGCTAATTCCTTTTCCCGGCCGAACCCTTATGACTTAGTTATTTATGAGTTATTGGTGCGCGATTTTGTTCAAAAACATGATTATAAAACTGTGCAGGATTCTATTCCCTACTTTCAACGTTTAGGGGTGAATGCTATACAGCTCTTGCCAGTGCAAGAATTTGAAGGCAATCTGAGCTGGGGCTATAATCCTTCTTTCCATTTGGCGGTGGATAAATATTATGGTCGGGCAAATGATTTGAAAGCATTAGTGGATGCCTTGCATGAGGCGGGGATAGCTGTTATTTTAGATGTGGTCTACAACCATGCCTTTGGACAATCGCCTCTGGCCCAACTGTATTTTAACAATGCAGCGCCTACCGCACAGAATCCCTGGTTAAATCGTGCCGCTACCCATCCTTATAACGTGGGCTATGATTTTAACCATGAGAGTGCATTGACCAAGCAATTTGTGAAAGATGTCTTGAAGTATTGGGTAGAGGAGTTTCATGTGGATGGCTTTAGGTTTGACTTGTCGAAAGGCTTTACCCAGAAAAATTCGGGTACTTCGGAGAGTGCTGTAGGTGCATGGTCTGCTTATGATGCATCACGTGTGCAGATATGGAAAGAGTACAATGACTTTTTAAAGCGTTTAGATCCGGAACTGTATGTGATATTAGAACATTTTGGTGACGATCAGGAAGAACAGGAATTGGCGGAAGAAGGCATGTTCCTGTGGAATAACCTCAATTATGTGTTCAACGAGGCAACCATGGGCTATCACAATGATCCGAAACAATCCTCTTTCAAGCGCTTGTTTAAATCCGAGCACGGTTTTGCCAAACCTAATCTGATTACCTATATGGAGTCGCACGACGAAGAGCGTATCCAATACAAAAATCAACAATGGGGAAACAGCGCAGGCAATTATTCTGCTAAAGATTTGCCAACGGCATTGCAACGAACGGAAATGGCAGCCGCATTTCTGATGCTTTCGCCGGGACCGAAAATGATATGGCAATTTGGCGAATTGGGATATGATATTGACATTAATCATAATGGAAGGACTGGCGAAAAACCTATTCTGTGGGACTATTTAAAAGATAGTAACCGTTATGGACTTTACAAACAGTATAGCAAGTTAATTCATTGGAAACGGAGGAATACGATTTTTAGAGATGCAGCAGTGTTCGAACAGGTCGAAGGTGCGGTGAAATATTTTATCCTGAGCGAAGGGGGGCAGCAAGTTATGGTGATCGGAAACTTTGGGGTAGAATCTAATGAAATCACGATTACTGCGCAGATGGCGGGCACGTGGAAAGATAATATGACGCAAGCGAATAAGGTTTTAGCTACTGGACAAAAACTTAATTTGAAAGCTGGCGAACATTATATATTAAGTAGTACATTATTAAATAACTAAAATATAAACCAAAACAACTAAACGTATGCAAAAATTTACTCGAAGTAAAGGAGCGGCATTATGTGTTTTCTTCATGATGCTGTGGATGTATGCTTCTCAGGCAGTGGCCAGTAGCGGGCTACAAACTGCTGTGGTGAAGGGGCGTGTGGTAGATGATGCCGGAACAGCTGTAGCAGGAGCTACGGTAACGGTTAAAAATACCACTGTAGCAACTTCTACAGATGCCAGCGGAACGTATACTTTAACGAATGTGCCTTTGGGCGCACAAACGGTAACGGTCAGCATGATCGGTTATTCTTCCGTTGAACAAAGTTTGACAGTCACAGCGGGTGACAATGTGTTGGATTTCACCATTGGAAGTTCGGCAGATGAATTGGAGGAAGTTGTCGTTATCGGTTATGGTGTGGCAAAAAAGAAACAAGTGACCGGTTCTATTTCCAGTGTGACGCCAGAAGAATTTAACCGAGGTGTGGTAAGTTCTCCTGATCAATTATTAGCAGGTAAAGTTGCGGGTTTGACGGTGAACCGTTCTGGAGGTGACCCTACATCAGGATCTACAATCCAACTACGTGGTCCATCATCGTTGACGGCGAGCTCTTCGCCTCTTTATGTGATTGATGGCGTTGTTGGTGCAAATATTGAATTGATTGCACCGGATGACATCGTGTCAATGGATGTCATGAAGGATGCTTCATCTACTGCAATTTATGGTTCGCGTGCAGCGAATGGAGTTATTTTCGTAACCACAAAAAGAGGTAAAGCAGGTGCTCCAGTATTGTCGTATAGTGGTTATGCAGCCACTGAGTCTGTAGCTAATCGTGTGAATGTATTGAGTGGGGCAGAGCATAAGAAGTTTGTGGAAGACCATGGACTTGCTGTGGCAGCTAGCGAAACTGGTCACGATACAGACTGGCAGAAAGCGATTACGAGAACCGGGTTCTCACACAACCATAACCTGTCGTTGACAGGCGGTTCTGAAGGAACACGTTATAATGCTTCGGTCAATTATTTCAACAATGAAGGTATTGTGCAAAGAAATGGCGTGGAGCGTATTATTGCACGTGCTGGCGTAGATCAGGATGCTTTTGACGGTCGCCTGAAATTGGCGTTCAACTTAGCCAATAGCATCAATAACTCGGATCATGTGGATTATAATATTTTCAATGGTGCTGCCCGCTACTTACCCACTTCGCCTATTTTCGGTGAAGGGCCGGATTATGCACAATATGGTGGGTATTTTCAGGTGCCTGGACGTACAAACTATATGAACCCGGTAGCCATGTTGAATCAACGTGACGAATCACGTAGCAATAGTACAGTATTGGCAAACTTTAAGGCGGATTTAAGAATTGTTGACGGATTGGTATGGACAAATGTGTTGTCTTATCAACGTTCCAATTACGATAGGAAATACTATATGCACCGTACGGATTTCGATTCAAACGCTTTGGGACGAGGATATGGAGAGCGTACAAACCTAAAGCATATTGATAAAATATTGGAAACGTATCTGAATTACTCTTTAACGAGAAATGAGCATACTTTTGATGCGATGGCAGGTTATTCCTATCAGAATACGAAGAATGATGATGGTGTATGGGCAAGATCTGTAGGCTTTATGTCAGATGATTTGGGTTCTAATAACCTAAATCTGGGAACTTTGCCGGAAGGATACAATCCATTTGTAAATACACCGTACACATTGGAATCATTACTTATTTCCTTCTATGGGCGTTTGGGCTATAGCTTTGCGGATAAATATATGCTGAGTGCTTCTGTGCGTCGGGATGGTTCTTCCAAATTTGGTGTGAACAACCGTTGGGCAACATTCCCATCTGTTTCAGCGGCTTGGCGCTTAACGCAGGAATCGTTTATGCAAGATCAGGAGATTTTCTCCGAATTGAAGTTGAGAGCTGGTTATGGGGTTTCGGGTAACCAAAACATCGCACCTTACCGTCAGATTGTCGTCTTTGGTCCGCAAAATGGGCAGTTCTTGTACAACGGACAGTGGATTAACGCTTACGGTGTAAACCAGAATCCAAATCCAGATTTGAAATGGGAAAGTACATCCATGTTCAACGTAGGTGTGGATTTTGAATTGTTCAAAGGCCGTTTAGGCGGTTCGGTAGAATACTACGATAAAGAAACAAATGACTTGCTTTATGAGTATGACGTACCATCACCTCCATACCAACACAACCGACTTTTGGCTAATGGTGCAACGATGAAAAACCGTGGGGTGGAAGTCGTGTTGAATGCTCGTGTGTACAGTAATGCGAATTTCTCCTACAATACAACGGTGAACTTTGCACGTAACATCAATGAAGTAGGCTCCCTATCTTCCAATATCGAAAATATCGGTGTATCACAACGTTATGAGGGAGGTGTTGGTCTAGAAGGTTGGACAGGACAGACAGCCTCTATCGTATTACCAGGGCAACCTATTGGAACTTTCTACGTGGCGAAATACATCGGTTATGACGAAACCGCACAGCGTACAATTTACCAAAAGCCTTCTGGTGAATTGGTGACACAAGATCAGATTTCGGCACCAGACGATTACCAGATCATGGGGCATGCTTTACCTAAGTTTACTTATGCGTGGAATAACACTTTGCGTTATAAAAACTGGGATTTGAATATCTTCTTACGTGGTATGTACGGTAATCAAATTTTCAATGCTACACGTGCAGACTTATCACGCTTGCAACAAGCCAATGTGACTAATATTTCTAAAGATGCGGTAAAAGAAGGTATCTATGAAACACCATTGATTGCTTCCAGTCGCTTCATCGAAGATGGTTCGTTCTTACGTCTGGATAATGCTACATTGGGCTACCGCTTTAATGTGAGCAATGCGAAACATTTTAAACAAGCACGTATTTACGTAACCGGACAAAATTTGTTTGTGTTGACAGATTATACAGGTGTCGATCCAGAAGTAAGCTTGGGGGGATTAGCTCCAGGACTTGACAACAGAAATTACTATCCGCGGACGAGATCGTTTATCATGGGCGTTAACTTAACATTTTAACACTAAACGGAAATGAAGATGAAATTTAATAAATTATATATATTGCTTTTTGCAGGTGCGCTGTGTACAGGTACGTCGTGTACAAAATTTGATGTGGACATGCACTCAGCTTATACCGAAGATACTTTTCCTAAAACCCCGGATCAATTCGTGGCGGTGACTGGGCCAGTTTACACTTCGGCACGGGGGTATTTTGGCGATTATTTCGATTTACAAACCGCAGGTTCTGACGAAGTTGTAATCCCGACACGTGGGGGAGACTGGTTTGATGGTGGAAAATGGCGTGATATGCATTTCCATTCTTGGTCACCTTCTCATGAGGTTGTGCGTAACGCTTGGAATTGGGGGTTCAATGCTATCGGTACCTGTAACCAGGTATTAGGTATATTGGAGAATGCGGAAGATTCTGACCAAAAGAACCAGACTTTGGCTGAAATCAAGACCATGCGCGCCTGGTACTATTATTTGATGATGGACGCCTACGGAAATGTTCCCTTGGTAACCACATTCGATACGGGGAATGAATTGCCTTCAACCACACCCCGAGCACAGGTCTATGAATTTGTAGTGACAGAATTGGAAGCGAATTTAGCCTTATTGAGCGAAGAAAAATCGGAAGCAACCTATGGTCGTCCAACGAAATGGTTTGCGCACGCGTTGTTGGCTAAGGCTTACTTAAATGCACAGGTATATACCGGTACAGCGAATTGGAACAAGGTTGTAGAACATGCGAATGCCGTTATTGATTCACATAAATACAGTTTAGAGAACGACTTCCTTGCACAGTTCATGCCTGATAATGGAGCGCAGAGCCCAGAACCTATATTCTCTATTCCATTTGATCCGTCACGTGCTGAGGGCAATCAATTGTTCAATAAAGTATTACACTATGCGCACCGCCAGACTTTTGATCTAAGTGTGAACCCTTGGAACGGGTGGAGTGCGCAACCGGCTTATTTTGATTTATTTGACGATGAAGACAACCGTACACAACAATGGTTGGCGGGTCAGCAGTACAACTCTACCGGGCAACCATTGATTTATAATGGTATGAATATCGTGATTGATCCGTACGGATATAATCTGCTTCCTGGATCTGATTTTGATATCGGGGGGGCAGATGACGGCGGTCGTTTAGCTGGAGCGCGTTGTGTCAAGTATTTCCCTGATAAGAACCAAGCCAATAACAACGCCGGAAATGATGTGATCGTTTTCCGCTTGGCTGATGTCTTGTTGATGAAAGCAGAAGCGATTCTGCGAGGAGCTACGAATGGTACTCGTGATCAAGCATTGGAAGCGGCGAATTTGGTGCGAAAAAGAGCATTCCCTATTAATCCGGAGAAGCACTTCACCGCTTCGTCATTAACTTTGGATGCTATTTATAAAGAACGGGCGTTGGAATTTACTTTCGAGGTGACTCGTCGTACGGATATGATACGTTTTGGAAAATGGGAGGATGCGATGTTGTTCAAACCGGCGAATTCCGGCGAGGCGTATAAGCGTTTATTCCCAATACCGGCGACAGCTTTGGCCAATAACACAAATTTGACACCGAATCCGGGATATTAAAATAAACTTAAAACGATGAAATTAGGGAAAATACATATTTACATGGGTACCTTGATGGTACTGATGATGGGCTTTATCTCCTCATGTAAGAAGGTAGAGCATGAGATAGATGATCAGATTGTCTCTATTAATGAAGGGACAGCATCTGCTATCCAAGTTGGTAAAACGCTTCGTGTTGGGTTTATCAGCAACAATGTACGAGCTTTTGATTTTAGTATAATCAAAGATGGTACTATTTTGTTAACGGAGGGCGTGAGTTTTGCAGAAAATGAAAAGATTATTTCTAAGGAGTTTGCTATTCCAAACGATGCAAGTTGGGTAGGAGAGGCACTGTTGACAGTGACTTACGATGCTGGTGGACAACGCATGGAGAAAACGAAGGCGATCGTATTCCAAGAAAGCAATCCGGAGATGTTTATTGTCGGAGGCTCCATTGGTGCAGGATGGGAGCCGTCTTTATCCATTCCGATGTCACTTTATGATGCAGAAAGCAAAACGAAGTTTGAAATTTTTGAATATATCAAAGCTTCCGATGGTGGATTCAAATTCTTGCCTACCAATACTGGATGGGATGATGCGTTTGGCGCTGGTACTACTGCCGGGACTTTGCTTCAGACAGGTGATGCAGGCAATATTGAAGCTACAGAAGACGGTTTTTACAGAGTCCGTATGGATGCTGAAGGATTGACTTACGAATTGTTGAAATTGAATTTTGGTGTTATCGGTAATGCAACACCTGGAGGTTGGGATGAAGATACCGATATGACTTTCGATGGTGGTAAAGGGACGTATACTTGGAAAGTAACCATGAATCTGGTTCCGGGAGAACTGAAATTCCGTGCGAACGATGATTGGGCGATTAACTTTGGCGGTACAGCGGCGTCACTATCGCAAGATGGGCCGAATATTGTCATCGATGCTGCAGGTACTTATGCTATCGAACTGCATTTGAATCCTGCTGGATACAGTGCCACAATTACTAAACAATAGATAGATGCTGGTTAGCAGTGAAAGGGGGGCTCGTTTGAGTCCCCTTTTTCATTGTAGGTCTTTCATGTTTTGTGTAAGATTTATTACTTTTAGTCCATGGGAGAAAATGCTTGGCAATTGGGTGCTGAAGAATTTGTTGTGCTGGCAGTATTGTTGGTTATCTTAGTGTTTTTTGGTTTGGTTTTTAAAAGATTGCTAAGAAGGAAGTGATATAGACTTCCGAAGTTTTCAAAACTTCGGAAGTCTGATAAAATACATGTACCTTTGTATAGTAAAATAGAAAAATAGAAACTATGAGTACACAGAAAGGTCCTATTTCTCAGTTTTTAGAGAAAAACTACCTGCATTTCAATGCTGCTGCTTTGGTAGACGCAGCAAAAGGTTATGAGACGCACCTATTGGAAGGTGGGAAAATGTTGATTTCTTTAGGTGGTGCTATGAGTACTGCGGAGCTTGGAATCTCATTGGCAGAGATGATCCGTCAGGATAAAGTACATATCATTTCTTGTACAGGAGCCAACCTGGAAGAAGATGTGATGAACTTAGTGGCTCACTCGCATTATAAACGTGTGCCGAATTATCGTGATTTGACACCAGAGCAAGAAAGAGAATTATTAGACCAGCATTATAACCGGGTAACAGATACCTGTATACCTGAGGAAGAAGCATTTCGTCGTTTGCAGAAACACTTAGAAGATGTGTGGCATGAAGCTGAAGCAAATGGAAAGCGTTATTTACCGCATGAGTTTTTATATCAAGTGGTAAATTCAGGGGTATTGGAACAATATTATGAAATTGATCCTAAAAACTCCTGGATTGTCGCTGCAGCAGAGAAAAATCTGCCGATCGTTTGTCCGGGTTGGGAAGATTCCACTACAGGTAATATTTTTGCGGCCAATGTTATCAAAGGTAATTTGAAAGCTTCTACCGTAAAATCGGGTATTGAATATATGATCTACCTAACGGAATGGTATCGTGCGAACTCTGAAGGAAAAGGTGTTGGATTCTTTCAGATTGCCGGTGGTATCTCTGGAGATTTTCCAATCTGTGTTGTACCGATGATGTATCAAGATTTGGAGTGGGAGGATGTGCCTTTCTGGTCATATTTCTGCCAGATTTCAGACTCTACTACTTCCTACGGGTCGTACTCCGGAGCAGTACCAAACGAAAAGATTACTTGGGGTAAGTTGGACATCGATACGCCTAAATTTGTGGTGGAGTCCGATGCGACGATTGTTGCTCCCTTGATTTTCTCCTACGTTTTAGGACACTAATATAGTATAGCGAAATGCGTATTGCGTACAGTGATCAGCTGTTCGCAATACGCAATACTCATTACTCACTACTATGTTACACACGCATAATCCTGTAGCCTTGCAGGCTTTGATGTCGGAAACATTGTTTTCCCTTGGAGAGACTGTGGAGCATGCTGAATCGGTATCAGCACATATAGAGCCTATTAGCCAGACTTCCGGTGAAGAATTTATTTATCAGGGAGATAAGAGCAACGGTGTCCTCTTTATCTTGCGATATGCTGATTATCCTTACTTTTCTCCTCAAGCAGAGGATGCGTTTGTCAAAACGATTGGAGCATTGCAGTTGAGCTTACAGAATGTTGCGATTGTTAATCTGGCAAATCCGCACAACCCAAATGATTTCAAGCAGATTATGTCTTTTTTCCAACCTAGGAAAATCACTTTGCTTGGGGTAGAGCCGGCGTCATTAAAATTGCCACATATTGCGCATAATGCCTATATGAAAGGACGCGTTGCTACCGTATTCCATACATTCAGTTTTGAGGAAATGTTTGCTGACACAGCTAAAAAAAGAGCATTCTGGATGGAATTTAAAACCTTTATTGGATCGTAATTTTCTTAGGGAAGCTGATTGAATCTCTCAAACCTTTAAACTGTTCAATATTCCTTCTTATCTTGTATGCTTTCGGAAGTCCTTCTATCTGTATTACAAGGCCTTTTTAATAAAAAGTGAAAAAATGTTAAATCTATTATACTATATAAATACATCCAGCGTTTATATAGGAAAGAAAAGCTTATGGTAGAATATTTTACAAATGAACATGACACCGAATTAAGCAGCGAAACGGAGATGGAGATCGGAAGTATAAATGAAGTTTTTGAAACAAAATTGAGAACCAATCTTAAAGCATTGGTAAAAGATCCCACACAAAGTAGCATTGAAAATATCTTGAATTTTTCAAAAAGCTTAAGGAAGTAAATGGCAAAGTCTCTAACAAGTTTAGAGACTTTGTTTTTTAGGTTTGCTTGAAGCATTAGTTTGAATATCTTTGTTTATGTTAAAAAAAGAGAGGTATCAAGCATTTGTGCAATATTTTTCTACGCATAATCCTGATGCGCAGACCGAACTGAATTACAGTAACCCCTATGAATTGTTGGTCGCCGTTATTTTGTCGGCTCAATGTACCGATAAACGTATTAATCAGGTAACTCCGGCATTGTTCGAACGATTTCCAGATGCAGCTTCATTGGCAGCAAGTACATCGGATGAGGTTTTTACTTATATCCGTTCGGTGAGTTATCCCAATAACAAAGCAAAACATTTGGTGGGTATGGCTCAAAAGCTGTTGAGCGAATTTGGCGGTATAGTGCCTGAAAAGGTAGAGGATTTGGTGAAACTGCCAGGTGTAGGGCGAAAAACGGCAAATGTCATATCTTCGGTTGTCTATAACCAACCGGCTATGGCTGTGGATACACATGTATTTCGGGTAAGTAACCGGCTGGGGTTGACCAGTCGTGCAACAACGCCTTTGGCCGTGGAAAAACAATTGGTCAAATATCTTCCGAAGGAAACAATTGCAGTTGCGCACCATTGGCTAATATTGCATGGAAGATATATATGTCTCGCTCGTAAACCGAAGTGTGAGGAATGTCCAACCACCTACTTCTGTAAATATTTTGAAAAGACGTATAAGGTAAAAGAAATCAAAAGCTAATTTTGTTAGTAAAATATTTTGTTTAATTGCAACAATAGTTTTATCTTTGAATATAATATACTAAAAATATGAGTAACGCAGATAAATTAAAGGCATTACAGCTGACTTTAGATAAATTGGAAAAATCGTACGGTAAAGGTACGATTATGAAACTGGGCGATTCAGCCGTCGAACCCATCGAATCTATTTCTACAGGTTCATTGGGATTGGATATTGCTTTGGGAATCGGAGGTGTGCCAAAGGGACGTATCATTGAGATTTACGGTCCGGAATCGTCGGGTAAGACTACCTTAGCCACACATATTGTTGCCGAAGCCCAGAAGAAAGGTGGTATTGCAGCTATCATCGATGCAGAACACGCTTTTGATAAGTATTATGCGCAAAAATTGGGTGTCGATGTTGAGAATCTATTGATCTCCCAACCGGATAACGGGGAACAAGCCTTAGAAATCGCCGATAATCTGATCCGGTCTGGAGCTATTGATGTGATTGTAATTGACTCTGTTGCAGCATTGGTGCCAAAAGGAGAGATTGAAGGTGAAATGGGTGACTCCAAAATGGGGCTTCAAGCGCGTTTGATGTCACAGGCTTTGCGTAAACTGACAGGTACAATTTCCAAAACGAACTGTTGTTGTATTTTCATCAACCAGCTGCGTGAGAAAATTGGTGTAATGTTTGGTAATCCGGAAACCACAACGGGTGGTAATGCATTAAAGTTCTATGCTTCGGTGCGTTTGGATATTCGCCGTGCATCACAGATTAAAGATGGTGATGAAGTGGCTGGTAACCGCGTGAAGGTGAAAATTGTAAAAAATAAGGTTGCGCCTCCTTTCCGTATCGCGGAGTTTGATATTATGTTTGGAGAAGGAATATCGAAAGTTGGTGAGATTATTGATTTGGGTGTAGAATACGGTATCGTTAAAAAAGCAGGTTCTTGGTTTAGCTATGGCGACACGAAATTAGGACAGGGTAGAGATGCGGTTAAGACACTTTTATTGGATAACCCAGATTTGAGCGATGAACTAGAAGAGAAAATTCGTGCGGAAGTGAGTGGGGTTGATTTGGATCAAGCTGCTCTCGGAGACGAAGATTAAGGTTATTGAATAGACCTATAAAGTAAATAAAATAGGCTTCCGTTACGGAAGCCTATTTTATTTACTTTTTCTTATCCTGCACATAGCTATCCGCTTCTTGGATAGCTTTATAAGCATTGACAATTCCACCCGTTACACTGATTTCATCTAAATATACTTTTTTAGATGAACCGTCCACACGGATTTTTACTTTCTGATCTACTTTAGTAACGGATTTCATGATGATGTCCTTTACTTCCTTGGCGGTCAGCTCCGGGTAATACGAACGTAATAAAGCTGCTAATCCCGATACGACAGGAGCTGCCATACTGGTGCCGTCCTGCTCTTTATATTTGGATTCCGGCATAGTGGAGTTAATCTTAACACCAGGAGCAAATACATCAACCGATTTGTATCCAAAATTGGAAAAGCTCGCCAGTAATTCATCATTAACTTTTGAAGATGTCGCACCTACTGTAATCCAGTTGGAAGCCTCTCCAATGACAGCCTCTAAACTATCGGTATAGTATTTTGTTGGATAATTTTTATTGATATCGACATCTTTGGAATCATTTCCTGCGGCATGTACCAATAAAACATCTTTCTCTTCCGCATATTTAATAGCCTCGTCAACGGTCTGCTTATTGTACGCATAGCCTTTTCCAAAGCTCATATTGATTACTTTGGCACCATTATCTACGGCATAACGTATACCGTTGGCCACATCTTTGTCACGCTCATCACCATCAGGCACAATGCGCACACCCAAAATCTCTCCCTTGTCGTCTACACCATCAACCCCTATACCGTTTTGTCCTTTCCCACCAATAATTCCGGCGACATGTGTTCCATGCTCCGCATCAGGCCCCTTGTTGTGAGTATTGCCATAATGGCGTTCCGTTGCATCTTCGTAATTATCGCCTATAATGTGACGGGAGTCGTAGTCTTTGTTTAAATGGTATTCTGCTTGGCCATGAAAATATTTAACACCTTCTTGTAGGTCTTCGTAGAATTTTTCAAAGGAAGTATTATCCAGTTCACGTTTG
>Ga0079224_100001037_pt1 | contig 30528 bp, 23 predicted proteins | sample Stecom2015_FD_80414 | JGI IMG/M metagenome (GOLD analysis project Ga0079224, IMG submission 80414) | Agricultural soil microbial communities from Utah to study Nitrogen management - Steer compost 2015 | ecosystem: Environmental > Terrestrial > Soil > Agricultural land | place: USA: Utah... | reverse complement strand
TCGATCGTGATCGTGTCGCCGGAATCCACCTCGAGCACCGCAGGCAGCGCGGCGTCGAAGAATCCCCAATGCACGGTTTCCGGACTCGGCGCCAGCTCGTGATGCGTTACCACGACGATCTCCTCCCTCAAGCCTGGATCGAATAGCCGCCGTCGACGGGGATCGCCGTTCCGGTGATGAACTGCGAGCCCGGCCCGCCGAGCAGCACGGCGATCGCCTCGAAATCGCTCGGGTCGCCCCAGCGTCCGCACGGCGTGCGCGACTGCACGCGCGACTCGAGACCCTCGACCTCGACGCGCGCACTGCGCGTGAGGTCGGTATCGATCCACCCGGGCAGCACCGCGTTGACCTGGATGTTGTCGGCCGCCCAGGCCGTGGCGAGCGCGCGCGTCATCTGGACGATTCCGCCCTTGCTCGCCGCGTAGGCCACCGCGAACGGCGCTCCCATCAGCGACAGGATCGAGCCGATGCTGATGATCTTTCCGCCGCCACCCGCCTTCATGTGCGGATACGCCGCGTGCGCGCACAGGAAGGCGCTCGTGAGATTGGTGTCGACGACGCGATGCCACTCCTCGAGCGTGTAGTCCTGCGGCGGCTTGCGCAGCGCGATTCCGGCGTTGTTGACGAGGATGTCGAGTCGCCCGAATGCGTCGACCGCGCGCGCGATGAGCGCGCGGCAGTCGTCCTCGCGGGTGACGTCGATCTCGACGCCGATCGCACCGGGGCCGAGCGAGGCGAGCTCGGCCACCGCGGCCTCGTTCTTGCCCGCGTTGCGGCCGGCGACGACGATGCGGGCGCCGGCACGCGCGAGCCCGCGCGCCATGCCCAGGCCGATCCCGCCGTTGCCGCCGGTGACGACCGCCACGCGGCCGGACAGATCGAATGGATTCATTGCAGCACCTTCCTCCGCGAGACGCCGAGATGCTCGTCCAGCACGTCGGGCTCGCGCGACAGCTGCTCGGGCGTCCCCTCGAATACGAAGCGTCCCGAGGCCAGCACGTACAGGTAATCGGCCACCGACAGCGCGAGCGACAGGTTCTGCTCGACGAGCATCACCGCCAGCCCGTGCTCGCGCAGCCGCTTCATGATCTCGCCCACCTGCAGCACCAGACGCGGCGACAGTCCCTCCGAGGGCTCGTCCATCAGGATCAGCGACGGATTGGCCATCAGCGCACGCCCGACGGCGAGCATCTGCTGCTCGCCGCCGGAGAGCTCGCCACCGAAATGGCCGATGCGCTCGGCGAGCTGTGGAAACTCGCGCAGGATCGCATCGAGATTCCAGCGCCCCTTGCGCGGACGTGCCAGCGAGCTGGTGGGCAGCTGCAGGTTCTCGCGCACCGTCAGCGAGCGATAGACGCGCCGTCCCTGCGGAACGAGCGCGATGCCCGATTGCGCGATCGTGTACGGAGGCGCGCCGGCGAGCGAGCGCCCCTGGAAGCGGATGTCGCCGCGACGCGGCGGCGTGAGCCCGGACACGGTGCGGATCAGGGTCGTCTTGCCCATTCCGTTGCGGCCGAGGATCGCGACGATCCGCCCCGGTTCGAGCTTCAGGCTCAGCCCCTGCAGCACGTAGCTGTCGCCGTAATACGTGTGTACGTCATCGACCTGCAGCAGCGGATCAGACATGGCCGAAGTACACCTCCCTGACCTCCGGATCGGCCTGCACCTCGTCGGGCGAGCCTTCCAGGATCACCTTGCCGCGATGCAGGACGGTGACGCGGTCGGCGAGCGCGAGCGCGACGTCCATGTCGTGCTCGATCATCAGCAGCGTGATGTCGCGCGGCAGCCCGGCGATCAGCTGCGACAGCAACTGCCGCTCGCTCGGCGACAGCCCGGCGCACGGCTCGTCGAGAAAGAGCACGCGCGGCGCGGTGGCCAGCGCGAGCGCGAGCTCGAGCTGGCGCCGCTCGCCGTAGGACAGCAGCCGCACCGTTTCGTTCGCCCTCGCCTGGAGCCCGACGACGGCAAGCCGGTCCAGCGCCTGCTCGTGCATCTGCGCGTAGGTGCGCAGCGTGCGGTACGTGGTCCACTTGCGGCGATCCTTGCCCAGTAGCGCGAGCAGCACGTTCTCGACCACGGTGAGGTCCATGAAGACGTTCGAGATCTGGAACGTGCGCCCCATTCCCAGGCGCGTGCGGCTCGCTTCGTCCAGGCGGGTGACGTCGGTGCCGAACAGCCGGATGCGTCCGCTGGATGCGCGCACCGTGCCGGTGACGCAATGGAACAGCGTCGTCTTGCCCGCCCCGTTCGGTCCGATCAGCACGCGGCGTTCGCCCGGCGCCACGGCCAGCGTGACCGACTCGACCGCCTGCAGGCCGCCGTAGCGCTTGCCGACGTCGACGAGCTCGATCGCGGGTGTCGTCATCGGGCGGCCCTCCGATTCGCACGCAACGACGCGAGCAGTCCGACCAGGCCGTTGGGCGCCCACAGCACGACGGCGATGAAGACCAGTCCCATCACCGCGGCGTGCAGCTCGAAGAAGCTGCTCACCCAGTTGCGCAGCGCGAGCACGATCCCCGATCCGAGCAGCGGTCCGACGATCGTCCCGCTGCCGCCGACGATCGCCATCAGCACCGCCTCGACCGAGATCGGGAACGACGCCGAGACCGGATTGACGAAGCGGTTGTAGTAGACGTAGAGCACGCCGGCGAAGCTGGCGATCGCCGCCGACAGCACGAACGCCGCGTACAGGTGGCGGTTGGGCCGGAAGCCCACGCTGGTCATCCGCGTCTCGCTCGTCTTGATGCCGCGCAACGTTAGTCCGAACGGCGAGGCGACGAGCACGCGGTACGCGAGCAGGCTCAGCACGATCACGGCGAGCATGAAGTAGTAGTAGCTCGTCATCGATTCGAGCTCGAATCCCGCGATCGTCGGGCGCGGCACGTTCGTCACGCCGTTGTCGCCGCCGGTGAACGACGACCACCGGTACGCCACGCCCCAGACGATGTAGCCGAGCGCGATCGTGATCAGGATGAAGTAGACGCCGCGCGTGCGCACCGACAGCCCGAACACGAGGCCGAGCAGCGTGCCCGCGACGATGCCCGCGGGCGCGGCGAGCGCAGTGGACACGCCGTAGCGCACCTGGAGGATCGCCGTCGTGTACGCCGCCACCGAGAAGAACGCCGCGTGGCACAGCGAGAACAGGCCGGCGTGGCCGAGCAGCAGGTCCACCGAGAGCGCGAGCAGCCCGAAGATGAACATCTGCGTGAGCAGCGCCACCCAGAACGGGCCGGCCACCAGCGGCAGCAGCGCGGCGATCGCCACGGCGACGACCGACCACGCGATGAGGTGCTTGCGCTCCATTTCAGTGCGCCTTGCCGAACAGGCCCGTGGGCCGGAAGAGCATCAGGATTGCCATCGGGCCGAACAGGACGAAGTACGAGAACTCGGGCAGCAGCCAGCGCCCGTAGGCGTCGAGCAGTCCGACGATCAGCGCACCGATCATCGCGCCTTCGAGGCTGCCCAGGCCGCCGACGATGACGACGACGAGCGCGAAGACGAGGATCTCCCACTCGGCACCGGGATACAGCGTGAGGAAGGCTCCGCCGACGACGCCGGCGGTCCCTGCGAGGAACGACGCCAGCGCCGACACGACGATGAACAGGCGATCGACGTGGATGCCGTTGGCCGCGACCATCTCGCGATCGTCGACGCCGGCGCGCACCACGGCACCGATCTGCGTCTTGTGATAGAGCAGCCACAGCACGAGGGCGACGACGAGCCCCAGGCCGATCAGCATCAGCCGGAACGCCGGATAAACGATGCCGCCCGGCAGCTCGACCGCGCCCCGCAGGAACATCGGCACCGGCACCTTGAGGTTGTCGCCACCCCAGATCCACAGCGCGACGTCGCCGATGACGAAGGCGATGCCCACGGTGAGCAGCACCTGCGCGAGGTGGTTCTCTCCGGTTCGCCGGATCAGCGCGCGGTCGACGAAGAAGCCGAGCAGCGCGATCGCCGCGCCGCCGGCGAGGATCGCCGCCGAGAAGCTGCCCGTCACCTGCACGATCGCCAGTCCGACGTAGCCGCCGAGCAGGTAGTACGCGCCATGCGCCATGTTCACGACGCGCATCAGGCCGAAGGAAAGGGTGAAGCCGCTGGCGAGCAGGAAGAGCAGTGCGGCGAACGACGTGCCGTTGATCGCCTGCAGGATCGCACTCGTGGTCATCTCGGAATCTCGGAAGGGGCGCGCACGCGGGCGCACCCCCGTTCACGCGAGCGTCAGCGCTTGTACGGCCCGCGGTCGAGGAACTCCTGCGGCTTGTACGTCCAGAACTGCGACACCGCTTCGTAGGTCTTCACCGGAACGTTGGTGAGCACCTCGCCGAGCACCGGGTGCTTGATCTTCTCGATCTTCGAGACGTAGACGTTCTGGATCGGGTTGTCGTACTCGTCCAGGTGCAGCGGCCCGCGCGGCGCGTTGATCTTCACCGTGCGCATCGCCTTCAGGAAGGCTTCGCGGTCCTCGACCTTGCCCTGGATGGAATCGATCGCGGTCTTCGTCCACAGCCCGGCCGTGTAGGCCGACTCGCCGAACCACGAGGGCAGCCGCTTGTACGCCTTCGCGAAGGCCATCGTGAACTTCTGGTTCTCGGGCGTGTCGAGCCCGGCCGCGTAGTGCAACGAGTTGCCGATCGTTCCGACCGCCCGGTCATCGAGCTGCGGCAGCGCGTCCTGGTGCATCCAGTAGCCGCCGTAGATCTTCTTCTTCTTGTCCATGCCGAAGCCGAACCACGCCTCGAACAGGCGAACGCGGTCGGCGCCGACCACCACCGCGACGACGGCATCCGACTCCTCGGGGATCGACGCGATCGTCGCGCCGTAGTCCTTCGTGCCGATCGGGTTCCAGATGACCTTCGCGACCTTGCCTCCGGCCTCCTGGTAGGTGCGCATCATGCCCAGCGCGACCTCCTGTCCCCAGGTGTAGTCCTGGGCGATGAAGGTGGCGTTGCGCACGCCGAGCTCCTTGTAGAGGTAGTCGCCGAAGGGATGGCCGATCTGGCTCGCCGAGACGGCGGTGCGCACGACGGTCGGCGTGCGGTCCCACTTGGTGATGCTGTCCGCACCGGCCGAATCCATCACCAGCGGGACGCCGGTTTCCTTGCTGACCTGCGCCACCGCCGGTCCTTCGTGCCCGCACAACGGCCCGACGAGGAAGTGGACCTTCTCCTGGTGCACGAGGCGCCGCGCCTGGGTGAGTGCCTGATCGGGGTTGCACGTGGTGTCGGCGACCACGTATTCGACCTTACGTCCGCCGGCCTCGTGCTTCGCCTCGTCCCAGAACAGCTTCCACGCGTCGACCATGTCCTTGCCGGAGGTGGCCAGCGGACCGGTGACGGGCGCCAGCAGGCCGATGCGGATCGGATCCTGCGCGTGGGCGGGTGCGGCGGCGAACACGGCGGCGGTCGCGCACGCGGCCAGCATGCGGCCGATCAGGCCCTTCTTTTCGGGGAACTGCATGGGGGTCTCCTCTCTATGGTTCGAAATATGGTGGTCGAGGAACAAGCGAACTTACATGCGCGCTCTGAATTTGTAAAATGTCAATGAAATAATCTTTATGCGGCGTTCAGGCGACCGGATTCTGCAGAGTGCCGATCCCGTCGATCTCGATGCGCACGACCGAGCCGGGCTGCAGGTAGCGCGGCGGGGTGAAGCCGATGCCGACGCCCTCGGGCGTGCCGGTCGCGATCACGTCGCCGGGCTGCAGCGTCGTACGACGCGAGATCGTCGCGATGATCGTCGGGACGTCGAAGATCATGTCGGCGAAGGCCGCGTCCTGGCGCAGCTCGTCGTCGACGAAGGTGCGCAGGCGCGCGGCGCCGAGTTCGGGCAGCTCGTCCTTCGTCGCCACCCACGGTCCCATCGGACAGAAGCCGTCGAGCGACTTGCCGAGGAACCACTGGCGGTGGTCGCGCTGCAACCGGCGCGCCGTCACGTCGTTGACGATCGTGAAGCCGAACACGTGCTCCATCGCCTGCTCACGTGCGATCGCGCGGCCTCCCCGGCCGATGACGACGGCCAGTTCCCCCTCGTAGTCGGTGGTGCCCGTCTCGTCGAGGAACGACGGGATCGATTCACCGGGACCGATGACGGCGGTCGGCGCCTTCGTGAAGACGACCGGAAGCGGCGGCTCGGCGGGCTCGGCGGCGGTGCTGCTCGCGTCGAAGCCGCTGCTGTGGAACTCGGCGGCGTGCGAGCGGTAGTTCTTGCCCACGCAGAAGACGTTGCGGTGTGGGCCGAGCGGTGCATGCAAAATGACGTCGGCCAGTTCGCGCCAGGCGTCGGCCGGTGCGTCGCGGCGCCATGCCTGAACGCGCTCCAGGCCGCCGGCACCGGTCTCGATCAGCGCGCGCAGCTCGCGGGGAAGACCGGCGCCGGCGAGGTCGAGAATCCGGACACCGGAGGCGTCGAGCACGCCCAGCGTGGGGTGGGCGGACGGGCCGGGAGAGAAGACGGCGAGCTTCATCGCGTGGGATCGTTGCGGGCAAGTCGTTTTCGCGAAAGTATTAAGATTTTGCAAAATCGTCAACCGGAGTCGACTGCCCGATGCCCAAGCGCGTAAAGCCAACCGACGATGCCGACGCGCGAACCCGCATGCGGGCGCTGCGTGCGGCGAGCGAAGAGACGCTGAGCGCGCGCATCTACGAACGGCTGCGCGACGACCTCATCTCGGGTGCGCTCCAGCCCGGACGGCGGCTCACGCTCGAGCTCCTGAAGGAACGCTACGGGGTCGGCGTGACGCCGCTGCGCGAGGCGATGCTCCGGCTTTCGGCGTCGCGACTGATCGTCGGCGAGGACCGGCGCGGCTTTCGGGTGGCGCCCGCCACGCCCGAGCATCTGGCCGACGTGCTGCAGACCCGCCAGCTCGTCGAGGCGCTCGTGCTGCGCAGCGCCTTCGAGGCGGGCGACCTCGAATGGGAGGCGCGGGTGCTCGCCGCCTTCCACCGATTGAAGGGAACGCCGATGTACGAGCGCGGCGCAACGGTGATCCGGCAGGAATGGGAGCTCGCCCACCGCGACTTCCACCAGGCCGTGCTCTCGCCGGCCACGCTGCGCATGCTGCTGGAGTTCCAGAACGTGCTCTGGGATCACGCGGCCCGCTATCGCAACCTGGTGCGCCCGGCGCGCCTCGACGCCGACGTGCTGCTGCGCGAGCACGAACAGCTGCTCGAGGCCGTGCTCGCGAAGGACGCCGATCTGGCGTGCATGGCCCTGCGCCGCCACATCCGCAACGCCGGCAACGCGGTGCTGACCGGGATGATGCCGACGGCGACCCAGCCCGACGCAGGCGCCGGGGACGGCGGTGCACGCATGCCCGCCGCGACGAAGGCGGCCCCGGCCGCGCGCGGCAATCGGCGCTAGGCGCCGTCGGCCGTGTCGTCGCGCCGGGTCGAGCCGCCGTTCACGGTCGGGCGCGCTTCGGTCTCGCGGGCGAGCGCCACCGCGCCCCAGACGCGGCCGTCGGGCTCGCGCAGGATGGCGAAGCGCAGCGCGACGTAGCGCTTCTCGCCGCTGCGGGTGGTCGCGCGCGTCGTCATCACCCGACCCGCGTATTTCGTCTCGCCGGTCTCGAGCGCCGCGTCGTAGCCCTTCCAGTGCGCAGCGCGAAAACGCTCGGGGATGATCAGGTCGAGCGACTGCCCGATCGCCTCCGATGCGGCGTAGCCGAAGAGCTCGACCGCTGCGGCGTTCCAGAAGCGGATCACGCCTTCGCGATCGGCCGCAACGACCGCATCGGGCAGCTGTTCGATCAATCCGGCCGCATCCATGCCTGCTCCTCCCTTCGTGCACTTCGTGCATCGAACCGTCCGATCGCGACGCGATCGAGCAGGTCGCACAAACGCGCGAAGTCGACCGGCTTGACCAGATGGTGATCGAATCCCGCGCGCATCGAGCGCTGCCGGTCCTGCTCCTGCCCCCACCCGGTGACGGCGATCATCGTCGCATCGCGGCTCCACGGCTGCTCCCGGATTCGTCCGCAGGCCTCGTAGCCGCTCGTCCCGGGCATGCCGATGTCGAGCAGCAGCACGTCGGGCCGCCACCGTCCGGCAACCTGGACCGCCGATCGACCATCGTAGGCAACCTGCACGCGATGTCCCTGCGCCGTGACGACCGCGGCGAGGCTGTCGGCGGCATCCCGGTTGTCGTCGGCGATCAGGATCTTCAGCGACGCCCTTTCACGGGCAGGTTCGCCCGGCCGCCGCGTCGGGGGCGCCGGCGACTTCGCGGGCTCGGCCGACGGCAGACGCACGATGAACTCGGCGCCCCGACCCGGGCCGTCGCTGCGCGCCTCGACGCGCCCGCCGTGCATCTCGACGAGCCGGCGCACGAGCGTGAGCCCGATTCCCAGGCCGCCGCGCGTGCGCTCGAGCGATTCGTCGAGCTGGGCGAACAGCTCGAAGATCTGCGGCAGCTTCTCCGGATCGATGCCGACGCCCCGGTCGCGGATCGACACGACGGCCTCGCCGCCGGCCCCCTGCGCGGTGATCTCGATCACGCTGCCCGGCTCGCTGTACTTGGCCGCGTTGTGGAGCAGGTTGGCGAAAACCTGCGAGAGACGCATCGGGTCGGCGTGCAGGGCGACCGGCCGATCGGGGAAGCGCGATTCGACGCGATGCCGCATCTGCTCCAGCAACGGTTGGCAGGCGTCGAGCGCGCCGTCGAGCACCGCCGACAGCAGCACGGGCTCGCAGCGCAGCTCGATCTTGCCGGTGGTGATGCGGCTGACGTCGAGCAGGTCGTCGACCAGGCGCACGAGCTGCGCCAGCTGCCGCTCCATCATCGCGCGCGTGCGGTCGACGGCGGCCGCCTGCGAAGAGGGTGGATCGTCCGCCGCGAGTCGGAGCACGTGCAGGCCGTTGCTGATCGACGCCAGCGGGTTGCGAAGCTCGTGCGCCAGCATCGCGAGGAACTCGTCCTTCCTCCGATCGGCCTCCGAGAGCTGCGCGGAGAGCTGCTGCAGGGCGTGCAGCGCCTCCTTCTCGCGAGTGACGTCGCGCGCCTCGATCACCGTGCCGACCGCCCCTCCCTGCTCGCGAATCGGCTTCGCGTTCACGACGACCGGGAACATCCGGCCATCCTTGCGCACGAAAACGTCCTCGTGGCCGACGACATCCGCGTCGTCGGGGAGCGCACGCTGGATCGGGCACTCCCCCGGCGGATAGGGCCGGCCGTCGGGGCGACGGCAATGGATGAAGTCGTGCAGGACCTTGCCCTCGACCTCGTCGAAGCGGAAGCCCGTCATTCGCTCGGCGGCCGGATTCATGAACGTGCAGCGGCTCGCGTCGTCGGTCATGAAGATCGCCGTGGCGGCGTTGTCGGTGATGCTGCGCGTCAGCTCGAGCTGGAAGCGCAACTCGGCTTCGGTGCGCTGGCGGCGCTGCTCCGCGCGCTTGCGCTCGGTGATGTCGATGAACGCGGCGACCGAGCCGCGCACGCGTCCGTGATCGTCGCGCAGCGGCACCGCGTGGCCGAACAGCACGACCCGCTGCCCGTCGTCGAACACGACCTCCTCCTCGAAGTCGCGCACCTCCTCTCCGGCCGCGGCCCGTTGCACGGGCAGCTCGTGCGAGGCGAGCTCGACACCGTCCTGCAGCACGCGGAAATTCCGCGGGCGATGCCCGATCGCCGACAGCGACGCGTTCGACTGCTGCGGCAGGCGCAGCAGGTCGTAGGAAGCGGGGTTGCCGGTGATGCGCTCGCAGCGGGGATCGTGCGCGATCCAGACGACGGCGGGAACCGCACGCATCACGGCTTCGAGCTCGTCGGCGCGCTGTCGGGCGCGCAGCTCGCTGTCGCGCAGCCGCTCGCCCCGCTCCGCCAGCCGGCGCACCGCGGCGGCGCGAGCACCCAGGTGTCGACCGAGCAGCCAGACGAAGCCGGCCAGCGCGCCCACCGCGGCGAGGCTCGTCAGGATGCCGACGAGCAGGGCGAACGCGTAGCCCCGGTCGGACTCGTCGAGCCGAAGCGACAGCTGTTCTCGCTCCACGGCGTGCAGGCGGCGCAACTCGAGATCGACCTCCTCGAGCAGGCGGCTGCCGCGCGCCTGGGCGAACACTCGGGACCCCGCGCCGGCGCCCTGCGACTCGCGCAGCGAGATCGCGGACTCCCACTGCGCGCGCAACCGCTCGATCCGCGGCACGAGCTCGGCCAGTCCGGCCTGCAGTTGCGGCTCGGCCACGGTGAGCGTGCGCGCATGATCGAGCCGGCCAAGCGCGGCGTCGACGCTCTCACGCAGCCGCCACAGCAGCTGCGGATCGCCCATCAGCAGGAAGCCGCGCTGCGTGGCCTCGGCCTCGTGCAGGTGCAGGCGAGCGCCTTCGAGTGCATCGATGACCTCGTGCGCATGCGCCAGCCCGCGCAGATCGTGGTTCAGTCGCCGCAGGTTCTCGAGGTTCAGCGCGCCGGCGAGCGCGACGAGCGTGAGCACCAACAGGGCGCCGATGCGCCATCGATCGAAGGGGCCGACGCTGCGACCCGATCCACCCCGCGCCGCCGCCGGGCGAATCGTCTTCGAGGCGGATCGTCGTGGATGCACCGGGGCTCCTGCGGCGGCAGCAACGGGAAGGATGGGTCGATGGGCAGCCGCAAGTGTGCATGCGAGCGGACGTCGGCGCCAGTCGGGGGGTGCCGAAACCGGGCGTGCGGTTTGCCCGGCCCGGCTCGTATACTGGTCCGGCAACGTCTCGCGCCGCCGGCAAGGAGGTCCGCTGATGGCTGCGCGCTCGATCGCTTCCCTGTCGCTGTCCTTCGGCCTCGTTTCGATCCCGGTGAAGCTGTACTCCGCCACCGAGAGTTCGGCGACCATCCGTTTCAACCTGCTCACGAAGGACGGCGAGCGCGTACGCCAACAGTACGTATCCGCCCGAGATGAACGCGTGGTCGATCGCTCCGAGCTGATCAAGGGCTACGAATTCGAGAAGGACCGCTTCGTCACCTTCTCGCCGGAAGAGCTGAAGGCGCTACAGGAGAGCCCGAGCCAGACGATCGGAATCGTCGCCTTCATCCCCGTGCACGCCGTGGATCCGCTCTATTACGACAAGGCCTATTTCCTCGCGCCGGACAAGCGTGGGGGCAAGCCGTACAACCTGCTCGTCGCGGCGATGCAGAAGAGCGGTCGCTGCGCATTGGCGCAGTGGGCGTGGAAGGGCAAGGAGTACGTCGTCCAGGTGCGCCCGCACGGCGACGGACTGGTGCTGCAGCAATTACTCTACGCGGACGAGGTGCGCTCGATCGACGACCTGGACATCGAGAAGGTCGCGGTCAGCGACAAGGAGCTGCAGCTGGCGCTGCAGCTCATCGAGCAGATCTCGACCGACGCCTACGATCCGCGGGCCTTCGAGGACGAGGAGCGCAAGCGCGTGCTGGCGGCGATCGACGAGAAGATCGCCGGCAGGCAGATCGTCGTGCACGAGGAAGCCGCCCCGGCCGCCGGCGCACAGGTCATCGACCTGATGGAGGCGCTGCGCGCGAGCCTCGGCGCGAAGACCCCGACGAAGACGCGCGCCGCCGCGGCCACATCCGACGAGGCACAGGATGCGGCGCCTGCCGGGCGCGCGCGCAAGGCGCCGCGCCGCTCGGCGGCGCAGGGGGAGGCACCGGCGCGCGCCCGCGCCCGCTCCAGGAAGTGACGAAGCGCACTCCCGAGGCACCCTACACGCTCAAGAGCATCGAGGCGACGCTCGGCATCTCGCCGGGCGTGGTGCGGGGACTGGTGCGCGCCGGGTTCGTCTCACCGAGGCGCGGGAAGCGGAATGAGCTACGCTTCACGTTTCAGGACATCGTGCTGCTACGCACGGCACACGCGCTGCGCGCCGCGAAGGTTTCGCCGCGCACGATCCTGCGTTCGCTCCGCAAGCTGCGCGCCTCGCTGCCGCAGGAGATGCCGCTGACCGGCCTGCGCGTCGTCGCGGTCGGCAACACGGTCGTCGTGCGCGAGGGCGACGTACAGTGGGAGCCCGGATCGGGTCAACTGCTGATCGACTTCGACGCCGCTTCGCCGGGCACGGTTTCGATGCTCGCGCCCGGCCAGCGGCCGAATCGAAGACCGGAAGCACCCGCCGACGACGATGCCGACACGCAGTTCCGGCGGGCGCAGCGCCTCGAAACCGAGGGGCGCATCGCGGACGCCGAGGCCGCGTACCGGCGCGCATTGGCCCTCGAGCCCGGGCACGCCGATGCCTGCCTGAACCTAGGCGCGCTGCTGGGCGACGCGGGGCGCAGCGCCGAGGCGGTCGAGGTCTATGCCGAGGGATTGCGGCATCACCCCGCCGTCGGCTCGCTGCATTTCAACCTCGCGGTCGCCCTCGAAGACCTCGGCGAGCGCCAGGCGGCCCTTCGGCACTATGAACGGTGCCTCGCGCTCGAGCCGCGTTCGGCCGACGCGCACTTCAACGCGGCACGGCTGCACGAAGAGCTCGGCAACCTGCAGCGGGCGGTGCGGCACTTCAACGCATACCGGCGCCTGCAACGTTCGCGCTGACGGCCGTCACTGCCGGCGCGCGATCGCCCGCGCGAGCTCCTCCTTGCTCATGGCGGAGCGGCCGGCGATGTCGAGTTCCTTCGCCCGCCGATAGAGCTCGTCCCGCGTGCTGCCGTGATAGTCGAGACCGCCGAAGCTCTCGCCGCGGCCCCGGCGGGCCGCTTCACCGCTTTTCGCGGCCCGGGGATCGGACGGGCCTTTGCGGTTCTTCGGCATCCAGTGGTCGCCCTGTTTCTCGAACGAATGCTTCAGCGCCGCATACGCGATGCGATGCGCGCGGCCACCTTCGCCGTATTCGCGCACGGCACTGTCGTGTGCCTTGGCCCAGGTGCGCTGCGCCTTGGCCGGCGATCGCTGCAGCGTGTCGGGCAGTTTCTCGCGTCCGGGCATCGTGCTTCCTCCGCTGCAACCAACGAAACCCGGCACCGATCAAACGGCGTGCCCGCCCAAGGACGCTCGAGACCCCAACCGAGGTATTGCGCGCACGCCCACCGGGGCGGATGCTCGCCGTGAGCGCGTCGGTAACTGCGAAGGAGGTGTCATGAATCTTTCGAAGCGTGCCCTGCCCGCCGCCCTGGTGGCGATCGCCCTTCCCGCACTGACGGTCGGCGTGGCTCCCGCTCCGGCGCAGGCCGACGAGACCTGCAACTCGCCGTACACGGCGCGGCTGATCAAGGGTCAGGAAGACTACCTGCACGTCTGGACGCTGGGCATCGACGGGCTCGGCGACGGCTCGGACAAGCTCGTCACGATCGACGTCCGTCCCGACAGCCCCACCTACGGCAAGGTGATCCACAAGCTTTCGGTGGGCGCACGCGGCGAGGCGCACCACATGGGCTTCACCGACGATCGCCGCTACCTGTGGGCCGGCCGGCTCGACGACAGCCTGATTCACGTCTTCGACGTCGGAACGAACCCCGCCGAACCGAAGCTCGTGCGCACCATCGACGACTTCGCCGCGAAGACCGGCTTCGTCGGACCGCACACGTTCTACGCGCTGCCCGGGCGCATGCTGATCCAGGCGCTGTCCAACTCGAAGGATCATGGCGGCACGACCGGGATGGCCGTGTACAGCAACTCGGGCGAGTTCGTCGCGAAGCATCCAATGCCGCTCGGTCCGTCCGAGACCGGAAACGGCGACGGCTACGGGTACGACATCGCGATCGATCCGCAGAAGAACCTGCTGCTCACCTCGAGCTTCGCGGGATGGACCAACTACATGATGGACCTCGGGACGCTCGTGAAGGACGCCGAGGCGATGAAGAACTTCGGACGGACGATGGCGCTCTGGGACCTGAAGGCGATGCGGCCGCTGAAGGTGTTCGACGTACCGGGCGCGCCGCTCGAGATTCGCTGGTCGCTGAACGAAGGCGACCACTGGGCGGTCACGGCGAGCGCCCTCACCTCGAAGCTGTGGCTGGTCAAGCAGGACGCCTCCGGCGAATGGCAGGCGCGCGAAGTCGCGACGATCGGAGATCCGGCGAAGATCCCGCTACCGGTCGACATCTCGATCCGCGCCGACGGCAAGGGCCTCTGGGTGAACACGTTCATGGACGGGACGACGCGCTACTTCGACCTGACCGACCCGGAGAATCCGAAGCAGACCTACGAGAAGGTGACGGGCAAGCAGGTGAACATGGTCTCGCAGAGCTGGGACGGCAAGCGCGTCTACGTCACGTCGTCGCTGCTGGCCAACTGGGACAAGAAGGGCGACGACGACGAGCAGTTCCTGCGCGCGTTCTCCTGGGACGGCACCGAGCTTCGGCCGCTGTTCGAGGTCGACTTCCGCAAGGAAGGGCTTGGCCGGGCGCATCACATGAAGTTCACGGCGCGCAGCGCCACCGCCGCCGCACCGTCGACCGGCGCGCAACGACTCACCTCGGCGCTACGCTGACGGGGACGCGCCGCCCGATGCGGCTCGCCGCATCCGCGCTGCTCGCCGCGTCGCTCGCGGCGGGCGGTTGCGCGGCGACCGGCGTCGCGCACGCCGCCGGCGACGAGCGGCCCGCCGTGTCCGCGCCGGTGCGGCAGTTCATCGCCAACGCCCCGGGCACCTACGCGCTGCCGGTGATCCAGCGCGCCGGCAACGGCTGGGTGCTCGAGGGCAACCGATTCCCGCATCGCCTGTCGCGCTACACGCATGGGGCGATCACGCTCCTTTCCTTCGTCTACAGCTATTGCGCCGATCCGCTCGGCTGCTCGTTCGCCTACTCGGTCTTCGTCGACGTGCGGGCGCGCGTGCTCGCCGATCGGTCGCTTCGCGATCGCGTCCGATTCGTCTCGCTGTCGTTCGATCCGACGAACGACACGCCGCGGGCGATGCAGCGCTACGGCGGCGAGTTCGCACGCGCGCAGGCTCCGCGCTGGCACTTCCTCACCACCTCGTCGATGCGCTTTCTCCGACCGATCCTCGACGCCTACGGCCAGGACGTCGAGATCGAGCGCGACGCCGCCGGCGCCCCCACGCGCGCGATCACGCACCTGCTCAAGGTGTTCCTGATCGACGCCCAGGGCCGTGTCCGCGAGATCTACGGCGTGGCGTTCCTGCATGCCGACGTCGTGTTCAACGACATCCGCACGCTCGCGATGGAAGCGGCGGACGACGCGGCGACGCAGCGCACCGCGGCGCGCGATCCCGCGCAACGCGCCGATCACGGTGCCGGCGCGGTGGCACAAGACACGCGGCGGGCCTCGGACGAACCCCTTCCGGGAACGATGCCGGTCCGCATCGGGATGCAGGCCCTCGGGCGGCCGCCGCTGCAGCCGCCCGACGGCGTCGTGCTCGATCGCGCGCGCATCGAGCTCGGCCGCGCGCTGTTCTTCGACCGGCGCCTCTCGTCCAACGGCACGATGTCGTGCACGATGTGCCACGTCCCCGAGCAGGGCTTCGCGTCGAACGCGTCGCGCCGTTCGGTGGGGCTGTTCGGCAGGAGCCTGCCGCGCAACGCGCCGTCGCTGCTCGACGTCGCCTGGCGCCCGGCGCTCTTCCACGACGGACGCGAGGCTTCGCTCGTCCGGCAGGCGTGGCAGCCTCTGCTGCACCCCGACGAGATGGGCAACGCGACCGAGAACGAGGTGCTCGCCCGGATCCGCACGCTGCGCGAATACGACGGACGCTTCGAGCGCGCGTTCAACGGTCATGCGGCGTCGCGGCGCACGGTCGGCGAGGCGCTCGCCGCCTTCGTCGCGTCGCTCGTCGCGGCGCCTTCACGCTTCGATCGATGGCGCTTCGGCGGCGAAGGCGAGGCGCTGTCGCCGCTCGAACGCCGCGGCTTCGCGCTGTTCACCGGCAAGGCGCGATGCAGCACCTGCCATCTCGTCGGCGAGCGCTTCGCACTGTTCGCCGACGGGGCCTATCACGCGACCGGAGCCGGCGCCGAGACGACGAAGCGCCATGTGGTCGAGCTTGCGCCGGGCGTGCGAACGGAACTGGGCGAGACCGATCTCGCGTCGCTGCGCGGCGAGTCGCCCGGCGACGACGGCCGCTTCGCCGTGACGCGCGATCCGCTCGATCGCCACGCGTTCCGCACGCCGATGCTGCGCGGCGTCGCACGCACCGCCCCCTACATGCACGACGGGTCGATCGCGACGCTCGAGGCGGTCGTGGAGCTCTACGACCGGGGCGGCGGCGCGATCGCGACGCGCAGTCCGCTGCTGCGCCCCCTCGGACTGACCTCGGACGAGAAGCGCGCGCTGGTCGCGTTCCTGCGTTCGCTCGACCCCGAGCAGCCCTCGCCCGTCGCAGCCGCCGCGGGCGGCTGAAGGCGGATCGACCCTCGACGGCCCCGCCGGGCAATTCCCGCGTCGCGATGCGGCGCATCCCGCTTTCCGGGACGGCCACTCCTATCATGAACCGTCGCGCGGGACGCGTTGCCCGCGCCAAGCCCGAGTACCACTGGGCGAGAAGCGTGCAGCACCGCGGGCGCGCGCGGCGCGAAGCCTGCCTTGCCCGCAACGGGAGCCGCCATGAGCCGCACGCTCGTCCTGCAATGGATTCTCGGCGGCGTGGTCGTCTGGCTCTACGCGCTCGACCGCTTCGACACGCCGGAACGAACGCGGCCGACGACGACCTTCCTTCGCTACTGGCTCGCGCGCGTCGGCTACGTCTTCTCGATGCTCGCGCTGTTCCTCGTGCTCGGGGGCGCCTTCACCGACATCGATCTCGATGCCGTCTGGACATTCCTGCGCATCGACGACGTCTCCGACCAGGCGGAGCAGATGCCGGGGCCGCTGTTCGCCGCGCTGGTGCTCACGTCGTTGCTGCCGCATTTCCCGTACCTGAACCGGATCGACGATGCGGTCAAGCGCTGGTTCCAGCGCATGGGGAACATCCCCTTCGAGGTGCGCGAGCTCTCCGGGCGCATCGCGGCGGCACCGCTCGTCCTGTACCCGGAGGCCGTCGAACGCCTGCGACCCACGCTGTCGGAGCTGCAGGTCGACGAGCGCTGGCTGCTCGCGCCGCCTTCGTCGCTCACCCATCGCTGGGCGCGCACCGCGGCGCTCTATGCGTCGATCCGGCCATGGCCGCAGTCGCCGGGCTATTCGCGCTACGTCGAGGAACAGAAGCCGCGATTCGAATCGCTGCGCGAACGCGTGGACGCGATGGCGGGGCTCGACGAGAAGACGCTGCGCGCGGCCGACACCGATCCGCGTTTCCTCGCCGGCCAGCCGCTGCGCAAGCGGCTGCCGAAGGACCTCGACGATCTCGAGCAGGGCCTGTGCGATTTCATCGCCGGGGGCGTCCTGCAGGTCGAACTCAGCCCGCGCCAGCGTCATGCGGCGCTCGAGCGGCTGGGATTTCCCGGTATCGGCCGCTCGCGCCCCGTGCTCAGCGTGCACGAGGTGTTCCTCGTCTCCGGGCTGATCTTCTTCGGCATGCTGCTGATCACGCTGATCGCGAGACGATTCGTCTCGCCGGTTCCGCTGGCGCCGAACCTGCGCGTGCTCGTCATGGTGCCGATGATTTATGCGATCGCGATCGTGCTCGCGATCTATCCGAAGGCGGTCTGGACCTTCGCCGACATCCGGCGCGTCGGCTACCGGCCGGTGGCCGGCTACTGCGCGTCGGGCGCGCTCGCCGCCGCGGCAGCCTTCGTCGTCTCCCTGCTGTTCCGCTACGTCTTCGACCATCCGGGCAACCTGATCGAGGCGCTCGGCTCACCCGGGCGTTTCCGCACGGTGTTCGCGGTGACGATAGAGCGCTGGCCGTGGCTGCTGATGGTGTTCTTCGCCACCGTGGCGATCGCATGGGCCGCCGACGACTACGTCGACGATCCGTCGAAGGCTCCGCGCTGGCTGCGACGCGCCGAAGCGGCCGGGCTGGCGCTGGCGTTCGCGCTGCTGCAATGGATGATCGTCGAGCTGCTGATCGCGATCGGCGCCGCGCCGGCGCGGATGCTCGACCGACTGCCCACGATGGTGGCGACGTCGCTGCTCATCGGCGCGACGATCGGCTGGTTCGTTCCCCATCTGTACCGCGCGAAAGTCGCACCGCGCCCGGCCGCCGCGCAGACCGCGACGGTGCAGGCCGCCGTCTGAAGAGGAGACGATCATGGGCACCCCGGTCTTCCAGCGCCTCTCGATCGATCAATTCTCGCTGCTGCTCGAACGCTTTCCGTTCACCCGGCGGATCAACGCGGTGCACATGCATCACACCTGGCGGCCGCGGCGCCGCGATTTCCGCGGCCACGACACGATCCTCGGCATGTGGCGATACCACACGATGGAACAGGGCTGGCGCGACATCGCGCAGCATCTGACGATCGACCCCGAAGGTTACGTCTGGCTCGGCCGCAACTGGAATCTGCCGCCGGTGAGCGCAGCCGGCCACAACGGCAACGCCCGCTTCGGGCCGTTCATGTTCGAGATGATCGGCGATTTCGATCGCGGCTGCGATCCGTTCGACGGACCCCAGCGCGAAAGCGCGCTCGAGGTCGTCGCGCAGGTGCAGGCGAAATTCGGCCTGCCGGCGGACTCGCTCGTCTTCCACAACGCGATGGCGCCGAAGTCTTGTCCGGGCAGCGCGCTCGACCTGGCGCAGATCCGTGCCGAGGTCGAACGGCGCCTCGCGACGCGAAGCGGAACCGTCCAGGCGGAACGCGCGGCCGTCGTCGAGCCCTTCCCCGACGAATCCGATCTCGTCGTGCGCGAGGCCGTCGAGATCCTCAATCGCCCGCCGAGCGCCCCGCCCGAGCCCGGCGACGCCGAGCTCGCACACGGCGAGGACGAAGCGCCGATGACCGAAACCGTGTCGCCGGCACCGGCCCCGCCCGTCCGCGGTGCCGCACCCGCCGGCCCGCGCGCGGCGCGGATCAACCCAGCACTGCTCGCATCGATGCGTCCGCACCTGGTCAACCTGCGCATGGGACGCCTGTCCGAGCGCGGCGAGCTGGCGACGACGGCAGCCGACGTCGACGCGATCTTCGAGCAGGCGCTGCCGCGTGCGCTGGAGGCGGCGAAGGCACAGGGACGCCCGCTCCGGCTGCTGTTCTACGCACACGGCGGACTCGTCTCGGAATCGAGCGGACTGCGGATCGCCGCCAAGCACATCGACTGGTGGAAGCGCAACGACGTCTATCCGATCTACTTCGTCTGGGAAACGGGTCTCTTCGAGACGATCGGACAGCTGCTCACGCGCACCCAGCAGGGCATGGCGCGCGCGATTCCCCGCGATCTCTGGGACCACACGCTCGATCCGCTGATCGAGGTCGGTGCACGCGCGCTGCAGGGTGGGCGCATCTGGGCCGGGATGAAGGCGAGCGCCGAAAAGGCGGTCGCCGAACCGGGGTCCGCCGACCCGCTCGGCGGCGGCGCTCGCTACGTGGCGAAGGCGCTCAGGACGTTTTGCGACGCCCACCGCGGCGACGTCGAGCTGCACGCGGTAGGGCACAGCGCCGGATCGATCTTCCACTCGCATTTCCTCGCCTGCGCGCACGAGCTCGGCGTTCCGACGTTCGAGTCGGCGCACTTCCTCGCGCCTGCGGTACGCATCGACACGTTCCTTCAACGGCTCGGCGATCGCATCGGCGCCGGCAAGGCGGTGCGGCACGTCACGCTGTTCACGATGCAGCGCGACTACGAGCGCGACGACGACTGCGCGGGCATCTACCACAAGTCGCTGCTGTATCTGGTGTCGAACGCGCTCGAGAACGAACGCGGCGCGCCGCTGCTCGGCCTGGAGGAGAGCCTGCGCGCCGATCCCCGGATGAAGCGCCTGTTCGCGCTGGGCGACACGCCTTCGCCGCACGGCGCCGTGGTCTGGTCGGTGAGCGCCACCGACGCGGGCGCTTCCGCGAGCACGGCACGCGCGCACGCCGCCTTCGACGACGACGTGCCGACGATGAACAGCGTCGCGCGCCGGGTCCTCGGTCGCGCCGATGTGGAGGCGATCGTCGATTACGCCACCGCCCCGGATCTCGACCGTGCGCCGCGGTCGTGGCTCGACGAAGTCGACTGGCCCTTCGGCGCGTCGTACGAATGGATCCCGCCGGACGTGCCGGCATCCGTTCCGTCGATCGACCTGCTGCAGGCCGTGGCGCCGGACGGTCTCGGTAGCGCGGATGCGCCCGCCGGGACGCCCGCCGGCCCTTTGGTCGAGCCGCTTCCTCCGATCGTGCCGATCGCGCCCGATGCGCCGATGCCGACGCCGGCCTCGCTCGGAATCCCCCCGGTGGCGATCCGCCGGGAAAGACGCCAGGCGCTGTGCGTCGGAATCGACCGCTATCCCGATCCGAAGCATCGCCTCGCCGGCTGCGTGGCCGACGCGCGAACGTGGTCCGAAGTGCTGTCGAGGCTCGGCTTCGAGACGAAGACGCTCACCGACGGCGACGCGACCCGGGACGCGATCGAACGCGAGCTCGAACGCCTGGTGGCGAACAGCCGTGCCGGCGACGTCCTCGTCTTCCAGTACTCGGGGCATGGGACCCATCTTCCCGATCTCGACGCCGATGAGGACGACCGCGAAGACGAAGCGCTTTGCCCGGTCGACTTCGCGACCGGCGCGCTGTACATCGACGACGACATCGCCCGGGTGCTGCGCGCGCTCCCCGAAGGCGTGAACCTGAGCCTCTTCATGGACTGCTGCCACTCCGGCACCAACAGCCGCTTCGCGATCGGCGCGCCCGCAACCGGCCGCCGCGCAATCGGATCCGACGAGCGCAAGCGCTTCGTCGTCCCGACCGTCGAGCTGATCGATGCGCATCGACGCTTTCGACGGCAGTCGCGTTTCGCGATGCGCGCGGCGGCGCCCGGCGGCAGCGGCGGACGCAGCCGCATGCGCGACGTGAAATTCGCCGCCTGCCTGGACAGCGAGGTCGCATGGGAGAGCGGCGGACACGGCGAGTTCACGCTGCGCGCGACACGAGTGCTGGCGAACGGCGTCGATGCGATGACGAACGAGCAATTCGTGCGGCGCGTGACCGATGCCTTCGGCACGAATCCGCGCCAGCATCCGATGCTCGACTGCGCCGACGACGCCCTCGCACTCGGTTTCCTGCAGCCGCTGCGCGCCCCGTCCGAGGCGGGCGAGACGGTCGCGGCGATCGCATCGCTGCCGGCGGGCGTGGCGATGCCGCACAGCGCACGGCCGAACGGCCCGTCCGACGACGCCCTCCTGCTGCAGTCGACGCTGTCGGCGCTGCAGAAGCTCGTCACGCAGCTCTCGGCGCGCTGAGCCAGGCATGGCGGCTCGTCCCGTGGTCGACCCCGCCGCCGCGGCCGACGCCGCGGAGACGACGGAGGCCGTCGCAGCGGCCGCGCAAAGCCGCGGCGAAGGGCCGGCGCACAAGCGCCCGGCGCCTGCCGCCGCTTCTGCGCCGCTCGACACGACGGCCTTCTCGATCGCGCCGGCGATCGACCGCGTGCCGGTGGCGCCGTATCAGCGCCGGAGAAGCGACCCGTTGTACCGGCCGTTGCGCATCTACACCATCGATCCGTCGGCGTCGCGGCTCGACGGTGCGGTCGCGACGATCGACGTCCCATGGGAGCCGCTGCGGCCCGGCCCGGCCGGCAGGCTCTTCGTCGTCGACAATCGCGATCTCGCGCTCGGCATTCCGTACCGCTGCGCCGACCTGGACGATCCACACGTGCTGCTCGCCGACGGCTACGCTCCTTCGCCGTCGGATCCGCGCTTCCACCAGCAGATGGTCTATGCGGTCTGCTGCAACGTGTACGCGGCATTCCGCAAGGCGCTCGGACGCAACCCGGAGTGGGGCTTCGGAGATCCCGCGTCGCCGGAACCGGCGCGGCTCGTGCTGCGCCCGCACGGCGGCGACGAGCGCAACGCCTGGTACGAGAACCGCGGCACCGACGGCGCACTGTGCTTCGGCTACTACGCGGCCGACGATGCGCCGACCGACCGCACGCTGCCGCGCGGCATGGTCTTCACCTGCCTGTCGCACGACGTCGTCGCGCACGAGGTCACGCATGCGCTGCTGGACGGACTGCGTCCGAAGCTGGCGGAGCCGAGCGGCGCGGACGTCGTCGCCTTCCACGAGGCCTTCGCCGACCTGGTCGCACTGTTCCAGCGCTTCAGCTATCGGCAGGTCGTCGTGCAAGCGATCCGGCGCTGCCGGGGCGAGCTCGCACGGCGATCGTTGCTGAACGGCCTGGCCCAGCAGTTCGGCCACACGACGCGGCAGAACGGACCGATGCGCAACGCGGTCGACGACGATCCGGATCATCCGCTGCTGTACGACGAGGACCTGGAGGCCCACCGCCTCGGTGCGGTGCTGATGAGCGCGGTGTTCGAGGCCTTCGTCACTGTGTACCGGCGCAAGACCGAACGCTATCTGCGGCTGGCCACCGACGGCAGCGGCGTGCTCTCGCCCGGCGAGCTCGCACACGATCTGCAGCAGCTGCTCGCCGACGAAGCCAGCAAGCTCGCCGGCCAGTTCCTCGGCATCTGCATCCGCGCGATCGACTACTGCCCGCCCGTCGGCCTCACCTTCGGCGACTACCTGCGCGCGCTCGTCACGGCCGATCACGATCTCGTTCCGGACGATCCATGGGACTACCGCGGTGCACTCGTCGATGCCTTCCGTCGCCGCCGGATCTATCCCGATTCCGTGCCGAGCCTCTCCGAGGACGCACTGCTGTGGCATCCGCCGCGCATCGACCTGCCGCCCGTGACGGCGCTCGCCTTCGACGAGCGCCGTTTCCGCTGCGGCCCCGCCGACGTCGCCGACGTGCGCGAGCGGCGACGACAGGCCGAGTCGCTCGGGCACTTCGTCACCCGATCCGCGCATCTCGCCGAGTTCGGGCTCGTCGCCGACGGCGATCCCCGGCTGGGCGGCGATCGCGTCGATCCGCCACGCATCGAATCGATCCGGACCGCGCGGCGCATCGGGCCGGACGGCCAGATCGCCTTCGATCTCGTCGCCGAGATCACGCAGCTCCGGCACGTGCGCGCGGGACCCGACGGACCGGCGTTCTCGTATCACGGCGGCTGCACGATCCTGCTCGGTCCCGATGCCGGCGTGCGCTACGTCGTGCTGAAGAGCGTGGCCGGCCGCGGGCGACTGCAAAAGCGTCGCAGCTACCTCGAGAGCCGTGCGGCCGAGCGCTACTGGTCGATCGCCGAAGGGACATACCGGCGTCGCGAGCCGTATTTCCGGCTGCTGCACCAGGCATGACCCGCGATGGGACCCGTGCGCGACCGACGCCGGATCCCGACGCCCCGCACGCGAACGAGGCTCACAACAGCCATTCGATCGGCAGCAGCGACAGCAGCTGCGTGCCGAGGCGCCGCGTGAGGCTCGCGTACGGTTCGTCGTCGTGCACGATCGGGTCTCCGTTCATCCACTCGATCCAGCGCAGCTCGCCCGAGTCGTTCCGCCGCACCTCGTAGGCGTGCCGGGACACGCGCTCGTCGAAGACGCCCGCGATGCGATCGGCGAGCATCGCGCTGTCGATGATCACGCCCATCTCCGTGTTCAGCCGCGCCGAGCGCGGATCGAAATTGAACGAACCGACGAAGACCCGCGCGCGATCGACGGAGAAGGTCTTCGCGTGCAGGCTCGACGCCGAGCTGCCCATCACGCCCGACCCCGCCACGGCGTCCGGCGCGACCGCGCCCTTCATCTCGAACAGCTCGACGCCGGCGGCCAGCAGCGTTTCGCGCCGCTTCGCATAGCCCGCATGCACGGCGGCGACGTCGGTCGCCTCGAGCGAGTTGGTCAACACGCGCACACGCACGCCACGCCCGGCCATCCGCGTCAGCGCTTCGGTGCCCACGCGCCCGGGGACGAAGTACGGCGAGACGAGCTCGAACTCGTGCTGCGGACGTCCGAGCAGCGCCTCGAGCCGGCTCGGCAGCATCGCATGGGCCTCGGCGAAACCGAGTCCCTTGGCCGGATCGTCGCTGACGAGCTGCGCGCCCGCCCACTCGAACGCCAGCGTTCCGGCCAGCAGCTCGCGCACGAAGGGCTGGCGACCGACCGCGCGCAGGTACTCGACGGCGAGCGGATCGCGCCGGGCGCTCGCGACGCGCGCCGCCAGCTCGTCGGCTTCCGACGCGCCGACGCGGCCGACGATGCGCTCGACGGGCCAAGCGGAGGCGCTCGCCCAGTAGCGGTCGAAATCGCTCGACACCTCGTCGACGACCGAGCCGACGGCCATCACGTCGAGGTCGACGAACAGCAGGTCCTGTCCGGCCCCGAAATACTCGTCGCCGACGTTGCGCCCGCCGACGATCGTGACCTGGTTGTCGGCCGTGAACGACTTGTTGTGCATGCGCCGATTCAGGCGCGCGAAATCGGTGAGATAGCCGAGCCAGCGCCAGCGCCGGCTCGGGAACGGATTGAACAGCCGAACCTCGACGTTGGGATGGCGGTCGAACGCGGCGAGCAGCCGATCGAGGCCCGCGGTGTTGAGGTCGTCGAGCAGCAGCCGCACGCGCACGCCGCGTTCGGCGGCTTGCAGCAGGGCGTCGAACAGCAGCATCCCGGACAGGTCGGCGTGCCAGATGTAGTACTGGACGTCGAGCGTGCGCTCGGCCGCGGCCGCGAGCAGCGCGCGCGCGGCGAAGGCATCGCGGCCGTCGCCGAGCGCGACCACACCGGTCAGCTGCGGATGCGCCGCCACCTGCGGTGCCACCGCGCGACCCAGCCGGGTGTCGGCCGTGTCGCGCTGCACGAAGGAGACCGTTCGCCCCTCCGGGAACGGAAACGGGGCGCAGGCGGCGAGGAGCAGCGCCGCCGCGACCGCCAGCAGCACCGCCTTCACCGCACCGCCTTCACATCCGGGACGGCAGGAAGGTCGCGATCGCCGGGAACGCGACCAGCACGACCAGCCGCACGATGTCGGTGACGACGAAGGGCGCCACGCCGAGAAAGATCGTCGAGAGCTTCACGTCGCGCACGACGCTCTTGATGACGAACACGTTCATGCCCACCGGCGGATGGATGAGCCCGAGCTCGACGGTGACGACGACGATGACGCCGAACCAGATCGGATCGAAGCCGAGCTGCATGATCAGCGGAAACACGATGGGCACCGTCAGGATGATCATCGCCATCGCGTCCATGATGCAACCGAGCAGCAGGTACATCAGCAGGATCAACGCGAGCACGCCGTACGGGCCGAGCCCGAGCCCGGTGAGCCACGAGGTGAGCGCCTGGGGCGTCTGCGTGATCGTCATGAAGTAGCCGAACAGCAGCGCGCCGATCAGGATCGTGAACACGGCGGCCGTGGTGCGCAGCGACTCGATCAGGCATTGCATCGTCTGCGCGCGCGAGAGCTTGCCGCGCAGCACGCCGATGAGGTAGGCGCCCGCCGCTCCCATTCCGCCCGCCTCGGTGGCGGTGAACAGACCGCCGTACAGCCCGCCGATGATGAAGAGGAACAGCAGCGCCACCGCCCAGATGTCGCGCAGCGACGCGAGCCGTTCGCGCACCGTATGCCGCTCGCCGGCGGGCAGGAAGCCGGGACGCACGATGCCGATCAGGTTGATCGTGAAGACGTACATCGACACCGCGAGGATCCCCGGCAGGATGCCGGCGATGAACAGTCTGCCGATGTCCTGCTCGGTGATCAGCCCGTAGACGGCGAGCACCGTCGACGGCGGAATCATGATGCCCAGCGACCCGCCGGCGGCGATCACCCCCGTGGAGAAGCTCTGCGGATATCCGTAGCGCCGCATCTCCGGATAGGCCACCGACGAGAAGGTGGCGGCGGTCGCCACCGACGAGCCGCAAATCGCCGCGAAGCCGCCGCAGGCGGCGATCGTCGCGATGCCCAGCCCGCCCTTGAAGTGCCCGACGAACGCGTTCGACGCACGGAACAGCTCGCGGCTCATGCCCGAAGCGGACGCGAATGCGCCCATCAGCAGGAACAGCGGAATCACCGCGAACTGCACGTCGGCGACCGTGCGGATCGGCGACTGCGCGAGCAGGCTCATCGCCGAGGACCAGTCCTGGTTCAGATAGCCGAAGCCGACGATGCCGACCAGCCCCATCGCGATGCCCACGGGCACGCGCAGCAGCATCAGCACGAAGAGGACGACGAAACCGACGACGGCGACGACGTGCTCGTTCATCGGCTCATTCCGAGGACGTCGACACGCGCGCCTCGGCGTCGAGCTCGTCCGGGTGCAGCAGCAGGCGGTACAGCCGAACCAGGAGCAACGCCACGGCGGCGGCCAGGCCGAGCCAGGCGAGCGCGTAGTAGATCCAGACGGGCTGGCGCAGATCGAACGTGAGCACGTTCTCGGCGCGCGTGTCGACGACCTTCGTCGCCATCATCACCATGAAGGCGGCCATCGCGAACAGCGTCAGCCCCGTGGCGAAGACGTCGAGGGCGCGCCGGACTGCCGGACCGACGGCCCCCCAGACGAGGTCGACGGTGATGTGCTCGCCGCGATAGCCCGTGCCCGCCATGCCCCAGAAGATCAGGATGGCGAGCAGCAGCCGGCTGAAATCGTAGGTGTCGGGGATCTGCCAGACGAACAGGTAGCGCAGGAGGACCGAAACGAAGGTGAGCGCCGTCACGACGGCGAGAAACGATGCCGCCGTGACTTCGATCCAGCGAATGAAGCGGTCGAGGCTCCGGCGCGGCCCGACGGCGCCGTCGATCACTTCGCGGCTGCGCCGTGCTTCTCGAGCGCCGCTTCGAGCTCCCGCATCACCGTATCCGGGTTCGCCCCGACCTTGCGCACGTTGTCGGCCCAGGTCTTGTGCAGCGACTCCGCGGCCTTCTTCCACGCCGCGACCTGCTCGGACGAGAGCTCGTAGACCTCGTGCCCTTCCTCGGCGGCCAGCTTGGCGATGCCGTCGTGCTCGAAATCGGCCCACGGCGAGGCGCTGCGCACCGCCCATTCGTTCGTGCAGTGGTCATCGATGACCTTCTTCTGCGCGGCGGACATGCGGTTGTACTTCGACTTGTTGAAGACCATGGCGAAGGTGGTCGCGTACAGCGGCGCGTTCATGTGGTACTTCGTGACCCTGTCGATGCCGAACAGGATCACCGAACCCCACGGGAAGGTGACGGCGTCGGCGACGCCCTTCTCGATGACGTCGCGCACCTCGGGCGCGGAAGCCTGCACGTTGGTGCCGCCGAGCATCGTCACGAAGGTCGCCATCGTCGCGTGCGCCGGGCGGATCTTCATGCCCGAGACGTCCTCCGGGACCATGATCTTCTTCGTGCGCGAGTGGAAGCTGCCCGGGTCGTGCAGGAACGCGAAGCAGAACTTCACGTCGCGCATCTCGCGCTCGGCGTACTTGCGGTACCACTCGTCGAAGGCGCGCGTGCCGCCCTTCGCGTTCGATACCAGGAACGGCAGCTCGCCGGCGCCGATGATCGGAAAGCGTCCCGGCTGGTAGCCCGGGTTCACGTAGGTCATGTCGGCGATGCCGTCGCGCGCCATGTCGTAGTGATCGAAGGCCTTGCCGAGCTGCTGCGACGGATACACCCTCGAGCGGATCGTTCCGTTCGACGCCTTCTCCACGGACGCCGCCCACTCCTCGAGCGCCTTCTGCAGCGGATGCGACGGCGGCACCCAGTGCGAGATCTTCAGGTCGAAGCGCTGCTCCTGCGCCTGCAGCGCCGGCGAAGTCGCGGCGAGCAGCGCCGCCGCGGCGAGCGCTGCGATGCCGACCCCCATTCGATCCGTTCTCCTCATCGGTCTCCTCCTCGTTTCGACGGACCTTCGTCAGGCCTCACTTGCCGGGTACCAACGTGCACTTGCCCTCGCTCATCGGCCGGAAGGCCTCGTCGGCGGGCACCGACGCGAGCGTCTTGAAGTAGTCCCACTCCTCCTTCGACTCCGCCGGCGCCTTCACCTGGAGCAGGTACATCGGGTGCAGCTTTCGTCCGTCCTCGCGGATGCGGCCCTTGCCGAACAGCGGATCGTCGGTGGGCATCGCCTTCATCGCGGCGACGATCGCCTTGCCGTCCTCGGGGTTGCCGACCTTGTCGACCGCCTTCAGGTAATGCAGGACCGCGGAATAGACGCCGGCCTGCATGTCGTTCGGCATCGAGTTGTTGTGCGAACGCTTCCTGAATTCGCGCGACCACCTGCGGGTGTCGTCGTTCATGTCCCAGTAGAATGGATTGACCAGCAACGCCCCCTGCGCGGCCTCGAGCCCCAGCGCCGGAACGTTGTTGATGCCGAAGATCAGCGGCGCGATGATCTGCTTGGCCGGCAGGCCGAACTCGGCCGCCTGCTTCATCGACGTCGTGGTGTCGCCACCGGCCACCGCCAGAGCCACGACGTCGGCGCCCGACGACTGGGCGCTGATCAGGAACGACGAGTAGTCCATCGTGCCGATCGGCGCACGCACCGCGCCGAGCACCTTGCCGCCGCCGCTCTTCACTTCCTCGGAGGCCTGCTTCTCGAGGTCGTGACCGAAGGCGTAATCCGCCGTGACGAAGAACCAGCTCTTGCCGCCACGCTGCATCACCGCCCGGGCCAGCGAATGCCCGTACGACCAGGTGTCGTAGGTCCAGTGCACGGTGTTCGGCGAGCACTTCGACCCGGTGAGCTCGACCGAGCCCGCGCCCGAGCCGATCATCACCCGGTTCTTGTCGCGGACCACGTCGCTCACCGCGAAGGCGACCGCCGAGTTGGGCAGGTCGGCGATCATGTGAACGCCGTCCTCGTCGATCCAGCGACGCGCGATCGCGCTGCCGACGTCGGGCTTGTTCTGATGGTCGGCCGACACCACCTCGACGGTCCTCCCCGCCGCCTTGCCACCGTAGTCCTCGACCGCCATCTTCGCGGCGAGCACCGAGCCCAGGCCCTGGAAATCGGCATAGACGCTGGACTGGTCATTCATCACGCCGATGCGGATCGGCCTGTCCTGTGCGAAGGCGCCGGCGGCGCCCAGCGAAGCGGCAACCGCCGCGGCCGTGGCGAGCACGGTTCTGCGCATGCGATCCATCTCGATGCTTCCTCCGGGGAAAGGGTAACCAGGGTCATTACGGACGGCCCGGACTGCGCCGCGTGCAGCATACCCCGCTCTGCGGTCCCCGCGAATAGGGGCCTTGCCGGAGCGAAGGAGATCGGCGAACGCTCAGCCGAGCGCCGCGATGCGCTTGCGCAGCGCGTCGCCGGACTCGTCCGCCAGCGCCGCCTCGTGCAATGCGCGCAGCGTGGACGCGGCGTCGGCGCGACCCTGCAGCCGCTCGACGGCATCCATCACCCACGCGAAGCTGCGGTTGCCCCTTTCATGCGTGTCGCCGTACCCCTTGACCAGCCGCTGGCATCGTGCGATCTCGACGGCAAGTACGGGATCGGTGGCGGCGGCGGCTTCGATGCGCTCGAGCCAGCGCTCGATCTGCGCATTCTCGCGCTCGTAGCGCAGCGTGGCACGGCGCCAGCGTCGCATCGACGCCACCGCGCGCAGCAGCAGGAAGCCGCCGAGCGAAGTGGTCGGAACGATGCGCCCCTTGCGCGTGAAGCGCTCGACCAGGGCCCGCGCCGGTCCCGGCTTCAGCAGCCAGCGGCCAAGCGGCGCGGGTAGCGTGTCGCAGATCTCCTCGAGCCGCGGATGCAGGAACTCGTCGATCGACAGCAGCGCCTCGCCGGGCCGCACCTCGGCCCGCACGCGCTCGAAACGCTTCGCGCGCGTCTTCAGGTCCGCCACGCGGATCGTGTCCTCGTAGCTCATCCACAGCGCGAGATGACGCGCGACGGCCTCCGGCAGCGCCGCGTCGCCGAAGCGCGCGAACCGGCCGAGCCGGTCGAGATAGGTCGACGCATAGCCGGGATCCTGGTAGTCGAGCAGCCGGCGAACGCCCTCGCCCGCCACCGCCCGCAGGGGCTCGTCGAGCTCCCCGTGCAGCCGCTCGAGCAGCCGGGCGACGCGGGGATTCGGATGGGTGCGCGGCAACGGCGCACCCACCGGCCGCTTCACCTCGCGCGCGGCCGCCGGCGGCGCCTTCGCGCGCTCGAAGCCCTCGGCGAAGGCGCGAAGGCTGCTCTCGACGCCGACGCCGCCGCGCCGGATCGTCTCCTCGAACTGCGCGCGATCGAAGGGCAGCAGCCCCTCCGCGCACAGCGCGCCGAAGAGCACGGCGCTGATCACGCTGCCGGTGCGCTCGACGGTCTGCGCCATGTCGAAGCGAACGAAGCGGCGGGCGGCCTGCGCGCATGCCTCTTCCATGCGCGCGCCGTCGCGCGCGCCGTCGCCCATCGCCGACTTCTCAGGAATCGACAACACGCGATGCGTCGACGCGATCAGCGTCGTGCGATCGGACGTGACCAGGCCGCGCTGCACCGCGCGCGCCGCTTCCATCAGCTCGGAGGCGATGACGACGTCGACGTCGCCGGGCGAAGGCATCAGCGCCAGCAGCGGTGCGGCGCCTTCGCGCTCGGCGCTCGCGCGCGGGAACATCTCGACGTAGTAGATCGTCGCCCCGGTGCGCTGCGCGACGCCCGCCACCGACGTCGTCTGCGCGATGTAGCCGTTGTGCTCCGCGAGGCCGACGATCCAGTCGGCGAGCACGCCGCCGCCCTCGCCGCCCATTGCGAGGATCGCGATGCTCAGCGGTCGCACGACGGGGCCGCGCCGCCGGTCCGCGCCGTTCCGCCCCGCGGTGCGGGGATCGTC
>Ga0079224_100001036_pt1 | contig 30588 bp, 22 predicted proteins | sample Stecom2015_FD_80414 | JGI IMG/M metagenome (GOLD analysis project Ga0079224, IMG submission 80414) | Agricultural soil microbial communities from Utah to study Nitrogen management - Steer compost 2015 | ecosystem: Environmental > Terrestrial > Soil > Agricultural land | place: USA: Utah... | reverse complement strand
TGAACATCAGCCTGATGCGCAGGGAAATCTTTCCGGCAGTGCTTCGTGGGATCAGCGCTCGGAAGCAGGGCTTCTTGTTGCTCCGGGTTTGTATATATATGTAGTGGAATCTCAGACTGAAGGCACTATAGGTTCCAGGGCAACAGGTAAACTTATGATAATCCGTTAATATCCGGAGAGTTTATAATGAAAACAAAATTTCTATTACTAATAATTTTTACTGTCTTTATCTCACAGATTTCACTTGCACAGTTTAATAAAGCCGGCAGAACATCTTTCCAGTTTTTAAAAATTGGAATTGGTGCAAGGCAGGCTGCAATGGGTGAAGCAAGTATTGCAAACAGTTATGATGTTAATTCTGTTTTCTGGAATCCCGCTTCACTTACTTCACTTGAAAATCTTGAAGCATCTTTTAATTACACAAGCTGGATATCCGATATTAACATTATGTCCGGTGCTGTAGGTTTTAACTGGGATGGTGTTGCGGCAATTGCAGTTCATTACACAACTCTTGATTATGGAGATCTTCAGGAAGCACTTGTTACAAGTTCGTCAGGCGGTACTGATACGAGAACAGGAAATAGTTTTTCGGGAAGTGATGTTGCATTTGGTGTAAGTGTTGCGCGGAAGTTTACAGATAAATTATCAATCGGCGTTAATTTAAAATATGTTCGTGAAGATTTATTTGTTTACTCATCTTCTCTCTGGGCTTTTGATGTTGGCAGTTTTTATGATACAGGCTGGCGCGGTGTTCGGCTTGCTATGAGCGCACAGAATTTCTCAAGCCAGGCAAGATGGCTTTACACCAAGGAAGAAACACAGCAATCGTATGAACTTCCTATTATTTACAGGATAGGAGTATCAATGGATTTGCTTGGCGGGCATGATTTATTTCTCGGCGGTGATCCGCTTCAGCATAAGTTAACAATTAATATGGATGCTATTCATACAAATGATTATGCTGAACGGCTGCACATTGGAGCTGAATATTTATTCTTTGATATGATTGCTCTCAGATCAGGTTACAGGATAAATTATGAAGAAGGACATCTCAGCTTTGGTGTAGGATTAAAATACAACACAGGTCCGGTTAATCTCCGTGTAGATTATGCGTATGTAAATTATGATTTCCTGGAATCTCCGCACAGGTTCACAATCAATATGGCATTTTAAAACGTTGTAAAATTTAAAAATTATTCAGATAAAAATTTAAGGAAGGATCAGTAAATACTTTTATGGCATTTTCTAAAAAACTGGTGAACGGTGAAACATTAACAAAAGATAATTTTAAAAATCCTCCGCATGAACTTGGAATTCTTCCTTTCTGGTTCTGGAATGGTGAAATGGATGAAAAGGAAATGGAATGGCAGATGCGGGAATACAAGGATAAAGGAATTCCCGGTTTATTTATTCACGGAAGATTCGGAGAGAAGATAGGTTATCTTTCAGATACATGGTTTGAGCGTACAAAATTCACTGTTGAGAAGGCAAAAGAAATCGGGCTTGATATCTGGGTTTATGATGAAATGAACTGGCCAAGCGGTACGGCTGAAAGGCAGGTGTTAAAAAAATATCCTCATTTAAAACAAAAATATCTTGAACTTGTTGCACTAAATGTTGATGGCCCATTGTTCACATTTCTTGAAGCAACAGATGACAGGTATGTTAACACCGGAAATTCAAAACCAATTGCTGCGTTTGCATGCAGTGATAGAGAATTCAGAACAAAGATCGATAAACTGATTGATCTTACTCCTAATTTATCTTTCAACGCAGTAATTCCATGGGAAGCTCCTGCCGGCAAATGGCGCCTTCTTTATTTTCTTGAGAAGGAAGTTGATTATTACATTGATACAATGAACCCGGAATCTACAAACAGGTTTATTGAAATTACTCATGAAGGATATAAAAAAGCAGTTGGTAATGATTTCGGAACGGTTGTTCCCGGTTTTTATACAGATGAACCGGCTATGCATTATTATCATGTTGGAATGAAGAATCATGTTATTCCATGGACCGCCCAGATGTTTAAAATCTTCCGTGAGAAAAGAGGATATGATTTAAAACCATATCTGCCTGCTCTTTATTTAGATATGGGAGAGAAGACAGCAAAAATAAGATATGATTTCTGGCGCACGCTGACAGAACAGTATGCAGAGACTTATTATAAAAGAATAAAAGATTGGTGTGAAGAAAACGGCGTTCTGTTTACCGGGCATCTTCTGTTTGAAGAATGGCTCCGCCTGCAGGCCAGATGTGAAGGAAATATCTTTAAATATTTAAAGCACATGCACATCATTGGTGTTGATCATCTTTATCCAAAAATAGGAACAAGACAGGAACCCGATCAGCATGTTGCATTAAAACTGGGAAGTTCAGCCGCACATCATTTTAAAAGCACACGCCTGCTCTGTGAATCAATGGGAGGAACGTACTGGGATTGTACTCTTGAACGTATGAAATGGATTGCCAACTGGGAATATGTTCTCGGTGTAAATCTTTTTAACAATCACGGATACCATTATTCAATTGAAGGTGAAAGAAAAAGAGACTGGCCTCCTTCTCAATTTTATCATCATACATGGTGGAAGTATTACAATCATTTTACAGATTATATGGCAAGACTCGGGCACGTTCTTTCAGGCGGAAGACACGTTGCAAAGGTGCTGGTTCTGTATCCGATTAATACTATGTGGACAAACTACCAGCCTCAGAAGGTTGACAGAATTAGTAAAGCTGTTGAATCAAACTTTAACGCTCTTACGGATACATTACTTAGACTCCATTATGATTTTGATTATGTTGATGAAGATGTACTGAGTGAAGCAAAAATTAAAAACGGAAAAATTCATATAGCGGATGAAGAATATGAACTGCTGATACTTCCTCATCTTACTCATATTAAAAAATCATCCTGGAATACAATTAAAAAGTTTACCACATCAGGCGGAAAAATAATTGCCGATACAATTCTTCCTTTTGAATTTTTAGATGATTCACTTCCTATGCATGTTCATAAAAACGGCGCAGCATCTGAAGTGAAAGAACTATTCGGAATTGATCCCCATGAACTGCTCGATGAGTTCAAAGGAAAAGGCAAAGCAAAGAAGAGAACAGATGGTTCTGAAAATATTTTTGTGCTTGATGGAAATAAATATCTGAAAAGAGATAAGGAAAAAGAATTAAACAGGTTAATTCTTAAATGTATAACTCCGGATGTTACAATCAGCCATGAAGATGTTTTTTATCTCCACAGAATAAAAGACAAACATGATGTTTATTTTATTACCAACACAAGTCAGAAGGTAATTGGTGATGTTGAAATATCATTTGAAAAAACCGGTCAGCCTGAAATATGGGATTTAAACACAGGCGAGATAAAAAAAGTTAATGTATATAAGATCAGAGACAACAGGTTATATCTCAAACTTCATTTTACATCTTCAGGTTCATTTTTAATCATTATTAAAGAAGGATTTAAAAAACCGTTTGTTTCAGAGAGCAATATTGAAATAGATAATTTCAACGGGAAAGTAATTTCAGGATTTACCAAACACAATATTAGCAAAGCTGTTATTAAGGTAGAAGATCAAGAAGGAGTAAGAACAATTTCTGCACAAGCAGAAAAAAATCTTCCGGCAATTAATCTGGGCTCAAAATTCAATTTTAAAATTGAAGATGATAATGTTCTTTGTACTGCCAGGTGGAGAATGAAAATTGATGAAGGAACGGATGAAAATTTTTATAAGAAAGAGTATGATGACAGCAACTGGCTCTATGTATCAAACGGTGCATGGGAAATGATGCTTCCGCAGGAAAGAGATGCTGAATCCTACCCGGTTGATCTTCTTTACAGAACAAATTTTAAAGTTGACTCTCTGCCATCAAAACTCGCGCTGCTGATTGATGGATTCAGCGGATCATCTTTTAAATTATTTATAAACGGAAACGAAGTAAGAAAGGGATTCAAACGCAGCAAGCTTGATGCGGAGATAAAAGAAGTTGATATAAGAGAATTTGTCCGTGAAGGAGAAAATTCCGTTGCAGTTAAATTAACAGTAAACAGAAGAACAGACGGTATTCTCGATCTTCTGAAAATCACCGGAGATTTTTCTCTTACGCCAAACGGTGATTTTTATTCAATTGATAAACCTGCTCATTCACTTTCAGTTGGAGACTGGACAAAAAAAGGTTATCCGTTTTATTCCGGCACCGGAGTTTACAGTACTGAGGTGAATATTCCGGAGGAATACTTAAATGGCAAATTATTTCTTGAAGCAGACTGCGGTGAAGATGTACTTGAAGTTGTTGTGAACGGAAAGAATAAGGTTGCACCGTGGCATCCGTATTCAATTGATATTTCTGATCTGGTAAAACCCGGAATAAATATGATTGAACTGAAGGTAACAAATACACTGATAAATATACTTGAAGCTGTTCAGCTTAAATCAGGATTATTAAAGCAGCCTAAAATAATTCACGCTGCAAGATATAATTTCAATTTATAGAGGAAAGAAAAAATTTCATTTAAAGAAAAATATCAGCAGCAAAGATTTCTGTTGATGCATAAAATTTTTGGAGTATTGAGATGAGCAAATCGGGTGTGCTGGTTGTGGGAAGTGCGAATATGGATCTTGTTGTTACAACTGAAAGATTTCCCAAACCGGGGGAGACAATTTTCGGAAAGAGTTTTCAAATGTTTCCCGGCGGAAAGGGAGCTAACCAGGCAGTAAGCAGTGCTAAACTCGGAGTTAAAACAATTTTCATCGGTAAGTTTGGCAATGATGATTTTTGCAAACGCCTTACAGAAAGCATGGCAGATAATGGTGTTCAGCTTCAGCACATACTAATTGATGAAAATGAAACAACAGGCACTGCACTAATCACCGTTGAAAAACACGGACAGAACGAGATAATTGTTATCCCGGGAAGCAACATGAAATTAACTCCTGATGATATTGAAAAATCAAAACAGGTATTTAAAGAAGTTAATGTAGTTCTTGCGCAGCTTGAGATACCAATTCAAACAGTAATTAAAACTGCACAGCTAAGTAAGGCAAACGGAGCAGTATTTATTTTAAATCCGGCTCCGGCACAGCAGCTCCCCGATGAACTGCTTCAGCTTTGTGATTACCTGATTCCAAATGAAACAGAGCTTGAAATTTTATCAGGAATAAAAGTTACAGATGAATCATCAGCCCGGCAGGCGGCAGAAAAATTAGCTGCAAAAGGAGTTAGTAATATAATTGTAACAATGGGTGAAAAAGGTGCTTTGTTTGTTAACGGAAAGGCGCAATTTTATCCTGCAATTAAAGTTGAAGCTGTTGATACAACTGCTGCGGGTGATGCCTTCTGCGGCGCATTGGCTTATTCCCTTGCAAAAGAAATTTCTATTGATAAAGCAATCACACTTGCCAATAAGGTTGCATCAATATCTGTTACAAGATCAGGCGCGCAAAGTTCAATGCCATACTGCGATGAAGTTAAAGATTTAATTGAATCATTATAATTTCCGGGAAAAATTACATGAAAAAAACTGCACTGTTAAATGCCCCGCTTTCCAAATTGATTGCATCGATGGGGCATACAAATAAACTGGTGATTTGTGACAGCGGATTGCCTATCCCCAGAAACTCAGAAGTTATTGATCTGGCGCTGACGAAAAATATTCCCCGATTTATTGATACATTAAAAATTATTCTTGAAGAACTAAAAGTTGAAGAAGCAATTATTGCCGAAGAAATGATTTCAAGAAGCAACGGACTTTATGATGAATTAAGTAAGGTATTAAGCGGCGTGAATATTAAAAAAGTATCTCATGAGGAATTTAAAACACTAACTAAAAGTGAAGAAGATATTGCGTTCGTAAGAACCGGGGAAGCTACTCCCTACGCAAATGTTATTCTGGTTTCAGGCGTAACTTTTTAATTAACAGGTAAAAATGAAATACAGACAATTTGGAAATACAGGGTGGAGTATATCTGAGATAAGTTTTGGCGCATGGGCAATTGGCGGAGATATGTGGGGCCCGCAGAACGATGATGAATCTGTTAAAGCACTTCACAAAGCAGTTGATCTGGGCGTTAATTTTATTGATACTGCACAAGGCTACGGAAAAGGACATAGTGAAGAATTAATAGGGAAATTTCTTAAGGAACGAAGAGAGGAAATTTTTGTTGCCACCAAAATCCCTCCGGTTGAAGGCACCGTTTGGCCTCCTCCGCAGGAACAGGATATTCTAATTTCTTATCCCGAAGGATATCTTACAAAACAATGTGAGATTTCTTTAAAAAGATTGCAGCGTGATTACATCGATGTTCTTCAATTCCATACCTGGGCTGCAGCTTTTAATACAAGAGATGAATGGTTTAATGAATTAAGCAGATTGAAAGAGCAGGGTAAGATAAGAGCTATCGGTGTTTCAGTGCATGATACAACTCCGGATAGTGTTATCGGTTCTCTGGCACTTAATAAGGTAGATTCCGTTCAGGTTATCTACAATATTTTTGAGCAGTATCCTGAGTGGAATTTGTTCCCTGTAGCTCAGCATTTTGCTGCTGCTATAATTGTTCGTGTGCCATTTGATGAAGGTGCATTAACAGGAAAGTTTACCGAATCGACAAAATTTCCTGAAGGTGATGTAAGAAAGCATTACTTCCGGGGGAATAATCTTAAAGCTGTAATAAAAAAAGTTGAAGAGATAAAGCAAGTTAAAGATGAACAACATCCTCAAATGAGTATGGCTGAATATGCACTTAGATTTTGCTTAAGCCATCCCGCTGTCAGTACCGTAATTCCCGGTATCAGAAATATTAGGCAGGCTGAAATGAATACTGCTGCGAGCGATGGTGTTCTTTTATCTGAAGAAGAAAAAAATAAATTAAAGAAGTTCTGTTGGCGTAAGGATTTCTGGAGAGAAGAAGCAGTTTTATAATTATAAAATAAAGGAGATATAATGTTCCTGAGAAAAGTTAATATTAGTTTGCTGCTCGCGCTGTTTTTATTCACACCGCTGATTCATGCGCAATCGGATAAACTTATTTATGATGAGATTACCAATAACCGGCAGGGTGAATATTACCACATACCCGTAGGTTTGTGTGAGGATTATCCTGAAGAAACAACAACCATGGAAATCATAAAAGGTGATTTTGAATTCCTAAAAAAACATGGTGTAAAACTGTTAAGAATTTCGTTTGGCTGGGATGCAATAGAAGCTGAAGAAGGAAAATATGATTGGCTATTCTGGGACGATTATGTAAAAATGGCTGTAGATGATTACGGAATTACACTGGTGCCTTACATCTGCTATATTCCCCAATGGATTTCCAAAAATCCACAGGATACACTTTTCTTCTGGAATTATCCTCCAAAAGATTTAAAGCCATGGAGTGATTTTATAAAGACTCTCGTTACACGATACAAAGACAGAATTAGAACATGGGAAATCTGGAATGAACCTGATATCTGGATTTACTGGCAGGGAACACGCGATGAGTTTGCTGAATTTATGAAGGTTGGTTCTGAAGCAGTTAAAGAAGCTGATCCGACAGCAAAAGTAGTTTTCCCGGGAATTGCGTACGATCCTGAATTTGTAAAAAGCTTGTTTAAGGATTATAATCTCGGCAGCAACTTTGATATTGTGAATATGCACAATTACTATGAAACATGGCACCGCCATCCGATTGAAGAAATTACAACTTATATAAACGAAGTACGTGATGTTGTTTGGAGATACGGAAAGAATCAGCCCTTGTGGATGGCTGAAGTTGGTTACAGCACATTCCGCAAAGGTGCAAGAGTTTCAGATTCTTACTCAGCATATTTTGAATATGAACACACTCCCGAATACCAGGCAGTTCATCTTTTTAAAACATTGGTGCTTGCAGCATCAACAGAAAACATTGAAGCAGTTGCATGGTATGAAGTGAAAGATCTTCCGCCGCATGAAGGAGTGATTGGTGATAACGATAATAACAGGTATCTCGGTGTTGCATATCCGGATCATAAACCTAAGCCGGCTGCTCGGGCACTTCAGTTCTTTAATGAATTGTTTTCACAAAAATATAAAAGCATTGATGATATGCTCTGGGTTAATAAAGCAGTTGGTTCCGATGTTCAGACGCATGCTTTTCAAAATGAAGATGGAAGTATAATTGTTGCTGCATGGATTCAGACAATTCTTCCGGGCAAACAGATGGAAGATAAATCCGGTATGGTAAAAGATAACCGCAAGGAAAATGTATCAGTCAGAATTCCTGTTCAGACCGGCAGCAAAGCAACATTGTATAATGAGCTTGGCGATGCAAAAGATTTTTCCTCTTCATTAAAGAAAACTGATGATGGAATTGAGCTGAAAGATATTTCACTTGAAGGTGGAAAGATTGCAGTTATAAAAATTGAATAATGCATTCTCCATGAAGCGAGGATTGAAATTTTATGAAAAGTAAAAATGCAGCACCGGAAAATTTCGGTAAGTATGGAAAAATTGTGAAAGCTCCGCAAGGCAAACCAACTTCTGAAGCAGCAGATTATAAATTCTGGTCTGATATTGCTAATTATAAAATTGATGGCAATACGGAAGTTGGCATTTGCACAGTTTACAAGCAGGATGAAAATATTATAACCGGAATGGAGCGGCATCTTCACACTCCTGAAATTCTGATTCCTATTGATGCGCCATTTGTTTTGCCGGTAATGCTTGATGATGAAGATTCAGCTGAAGCTTTTAAAATAGAAATAGGAGAAGCGATAATAATTAACAACGCTGTGTGGCATGGAGCCTGTTTACCGGTTGGTAAAAATGAATCATCTTATTTCGTGATATTCAGGCACCGCACGCCGCAGGAAGATGTTGAGAAAAAAACTGTTTCCCCTTTTAAAATAGAAATTGAAAACTAAATAGTCTTAAGCACGGAATTTTACTTGCAGATTTTCTACACAAAAAATTTAATGATTGCTTTCCAGGAAGATCCTTTTTTAATAAAGGAAATTTCTGATAAAAACACCGGCAAGCTTTTTTGCAAGGATGGAAAGCAGATGATTACAATCCGTTCTCCTCTGCATATATCCGATCCTTCCGCGATTTACATTCTTTCTTCATTCTCAAAAACTGAAGATGAAATAAGATTTAAATTAGTTGATGATGAGAATGAAAACGCCGCTGAGATAATTATTGCTGAAACCAATTACGGCGCAAGGTTTAAAATTTCTTTTAGTGCATCAGAAGTAATCTGGCTGGCGGAATGGAAGTTAAGCGGATTTTTATTTGATAATGTAATTGTTCCCGCTCTTGGCGGACAATCTTTATCAAAAGAGATGACTCCTGAAACAACTCTTAGTTACAAATATCCTTTCTGGTGGAATGCACAATTTGTAATTGGTGAACAAGAAAATGATGGATTGTTTGTTCATTTAAAAGATGAAAAACCAAATTTAAAGTTATTACGTGTTAGAAAAGATTCAGATCAATTTCATCTTACAATTGGATTTGAAGCGGAAGCACCGCTAAAACACAAAACGCTTGAAGCTGAATTTTTTATTGACAGTTACCTGAATGACTGGAGAATCCCGGTTGATCAGCATAGAACATGGCTTGAAGAAAAATTTAAACTTGTTCCGCTAAATGAAAATCCGCACATGCCCGCCTGGGCAAAGAAAATTAATTTTATTCTTGAGCCTTGGGGAATGCGGAAAGATCAGCCCGAACCACACCACACATTTGAACAGATAGGTGAGAGAATTAAAGAATGGGCTGCACTTCATTCACCTGAAAAAACATTATTGTATCTGCCCGGATTTGCAGAGAACGGAATTGATTCGCACGCACCAGATTATAACCCAAGTATTAAATGCGGCGGTGAAGAAAAATTTATTGAGTTGATTGATACCGCACATCAGCTTGGTTTTAAAGTAATGCTTCATACAAATGTTCTTGCACTTACATTCACACATCCTGTGTATGAAGAATTTAAAAAATTCCAGGTGGTTGATGCATTTAACCGCAGGCTTGGCTGGGGAATGGATATTGATGGTGACTGGCTTCCGGAAGATTATTTTGCATATGTTAATCCCGGCTTTACTGAATGGGGAGATTACATGGAATCAGTTATCGGCAAATTAATTAATACTTATAATGCTGATGCTGTTTTTCTGGATCAAACACTTCTTGCATTTAATATCGGCAGCGGTCCCAATTTTCTTACAGGAATGAGAGAGCATATCCAGAGACTGCAAATAGCATTTCCAAAAACTCTTTTTGCAGGAGAAGGATTGCATGAAGAAGTTCTTGCTGCTCTTCCTTTTGTGCAGATTCACGGGATTGACAGCTTGTCTGAAGTCCACGGAATGGAAGGAAGAAAATCATGGCGTAATGTTCATCCTGTTTCAACTTATTTGTTCGGCAAGTATACAAGATTTACCGCTCATCTTTTAACAAAATATCCGAAGCATAAAATGTTTAAGCTTCAGGAAGATGCATACAAAAAACTTGATGTTCTTCCTGCTTTGTGTTTGTATGATTATAAACAGGAGATTGATATTCCCGAAGTCAGAAAGATGATTCTTCGTGCAAAAAAACTGAACAGAATTTTTAAAGAGAAAGAAATTCATTATTCAAATCCCAATAAAAAAGAAACAGAAGAAATAATGGAGTAAAAATTGAGCTCAAAAAGAATAATTAAAGCGGCAGTAATTGGTACAGGCTTTATCGGACCGGCACATATTGAAGCGCTCCGCAGAATTGGCGGTGTTGAAGTAATCGCTGTTACTTCCGGTAGTGCTGAAGGAGCAAAGATAATTGCTCAAAAATATTCTATCCCAAAAGTGTATAACACGTGGCACGAAATAATTGATGATAAAGAAGTTGAAGTGATTCACAACTGTACCCCAAATTATCTTCATTTTGAAATTAATAAAGCAGCAATTGAAGCCGGGAAGCATATTATTTCTGAAAAGCCGTTAACAATTTCTTCTGCGGAATCTGATGAACTTGTTAAGCTTGCCGAATCAAAAAAAATAGTTAACGCAATAAATTTTAATTACCGGTTTTACCCGCTTATTCAGCATGCAAAACAGATGATTGAAAAAGATGAAGCTGGAAAAATTTATATGGTGCACGGGAATTATCTGCAGGACTGGCTGTATTACGACACCGATTATAACTGGCGGCTTGAAAGCAAACTGAGCGGCAGTTCAAGAGCGATCGCAGATATAGGTTCACACTGGTGTGACCTTATTCAGTTTCTTACCGGGAAAAAAATTAAAAAAGTGTTTGCCAATCTTCTTACTGTTCATCAAAATAGAAAAAAGCCCCGCACTTCTGTTGATACTTTCAAAGGTAAGGAAGAATCATTTTCTGATTATGAAGAAGTAAGCATTGATACTGAAGATGCCGGTTCTGTTTTGATTGAACTTGAAGGCGGCATTCACGGAGTTTTTACTGTTTCACAGATAAGTGCGGGAAGAAAAAATCATTTCTGGTTTGAAATTGATGGAAGCAAAAAAGCTTTAAGCTGGAACCAGGAAGAACCAAATCAGCTTTGGGTTGGGCACCGTGAAAAAGGAAATGAAATTATTATTAAAGATCCATCATTGCTTTATGAAGAAGCAAGAAAATACGCACATTATCCGGGCGGGCATCCGGAAGGTTATCCGGACGGGCCTAAAAATCTTTTTATGAATGTTTATGATTTTATAAGATCAGGAAAAGATCCGGCAAATGATAAAAAAGATTTTCCCTCATTTGCTGACGGGCATTATGAAAATCTTATTGTCGAAGCAATTATTGAAAGTAACAAATCAAAAAAATGGATTGATATACTTTAATCAGAATTAAAATGAAAGGAGAAAAATGAAGTTAGGATTTTTAACCGCATGTCTTCCAAAAGTTAAACTTGATAAACTCGTGGAATGGGCTTCTCAGCAGGGATTTCAAACACTGGAATTAGCCGCATGGCCTGTTAAATCTTCACGTGATTATCAGGCAAGACAAATTGATGCGGAAAAATTTTCTAAAGATGATGCTGAAAAAGTTAAGGAACTTTTTGCAAAACATAACATGCAGATTTCTGCAATGGCATATTATGATAATAATCTTCATCCTGATAAAAAGAAAAGAAACAGTTATCTCAGGCATTTAAGAAAAGTTATTGATACTGCTTCACTTCTTAATGTTAAACTTGTTGGAACTTTTGTTGGCAGCCGTCCTGATAAAACTCCCGCGCAAAACATGATAGAAATCGGAAAGGTTTTTCGTGAGATAGTTAAATATGCAGAGGATAGAAATGTTAAAATAATGATTGAAAACTGTCCCATGGAAAACTGGGTTAAATTTGGTTTGCCGGGCAATTACGCGTACTCACCTGAGTTGTGGGATGCAATGTTTAATGAAGTACCATCAAAAAATTTCGGTTTAAATTTTGATCCATCCCATCTTTACTGGCTTGGAATTGATTATATACAGGCAGCAAGAGATTATGCTCCAAAAATTTTTCATGCACATGCAAAGGATACTGAAATTCTGCCGCAGGGTGAATATGAGTATGGATTGTTCGGCAGGCAGCTGGATCCGGTTCCGTGGAAATCCGGCTGGTGGCGTTACCGTATGCCTGGATTAGGAGAGATAAACTGGCAGAAATTTATTTCTGTGCTGCAGGAAAATAAATATGATTATGTTTTATCAATTGAACATGAAGATCCGATTTATGAAGGAACGGAAGAGAAAATTAAAAACGGATTGAAACTTGGATTGAAGCACCTTTCACAATTTGTGGTTTAGTTGAAGCATAATTAACAATTACGTGCTCAATAGTAATTTATTCGTTTATCATCTTAACAGAATATGAAAAAATTATTGTCAGGAAAATATTTTCCTTTTGGTTCACAATATTACCGCGCGCCATCTCCGCATAAAAGCGAATGGGACCGAGATTTGAAAAATATGTCCGCCGCAGGATTCAACATGGTAAAATTCTGGATACAATGGCGGTGGAATAATCCTGCTGAAGGGGTTTTTTATTTTGAGGATATTGATGAACTGATGGAGCTTGCAAAGAAGCATAAACTTAGAGTAATGCTAAACACAATTTTTGATGTTGCGCCTGCATGGATTTATGAAAAATATCCTGATGCTTCGATGATAACACTCGGCGGAAAAGTAATCGGTCCGCAAACTCAGCCGCACAGGCAGATTGGCGGATTGGGCTACTGCTTCAATCATGATGGTGTAATAAAACATTTTTTTGAATTTCTTGAAGCTGCAGTAGAGAGATATAAAAATCATCCCGCACTTGAAATATGGAATGTTGGAAGTGAACCCGAGCTTACAAGCAGCATGGCCGAAATGCGTTTGTATGCTGATGATGCATCAAAAATAAATGATATGCTTTGCTATTGTGATAACTGCAAGAGAAAGTTCAAACAATGGCTTAAAGAAAAATACAAATCAATCGATAAGCTGAATGAATCATGGAACCGCAACTACACTTCATTTGAACAGGCGGAGCTTCCTAAAACACGAAACACATTTAATGATATAATCGATTGGCGGATGTTCTTTGTTCACACAATTGGTGAAAATGTAAAAAGAAGATTTGAAACTGCTCAATCAATTGATAAAGGAAATCATCCGCTGATGTGTCATCATGTTTTTATACAGGGATTTCCTGTTACTTCAACTGCAAATGATCCATGGAATGTGGGGCAGTATGGTGATCTGCACGGCTTTACACAAATGGATGATGCAATGATGATTGATATTCTCCGCTCATGCGCAAAAGGCAAGCCGGTGATATCTGCGGAAATGCTTATGCTTATGGGCTATACTCTTGATCTGCCCAAATACATTGATGAGAATGATATTAAAAAATTAATCTTCAGGGGAATTGCGGGAAATTTAAAAGGTTTTATCTTCTGGCAGTACAGACCTGAACTGCTCGGCCGTGAAGCACCAACATGGGGATTAACTTTTCTTGATGGCTCAGAAACTCCATGGCTTAAATCATTTTCGGGAGTTGGAAAAGTACTTCAGAAAAACGCATCATTTCTTCTGGATGCACAACCAATGAAGGCTGAAGCTGCAATTCTGTATAATCCGGAAAATCAGATTTTTGCGTGGGCATCAACAGGAAATGAAAAGACAGCCACAAATTCATTACTGGGTTACCACAAAGCATTGTATGAGCATAATTATGTTGTTGATTTTGTTCATCCGAAAGAAATTGAAAATGGAATTCTCTCTAACTATAAAGTACTACTTGTTCCTTTTCCTTATTTGTTAAATGAAAAAATTTGTGTTGAACTTGAAAGATGGGTTAAAAAAGGCGGAGTACTTATTGGTGAAAGTTATTTTGCCGGATGGAACCTTGAACATGGTCATCATGAAAAAATTGTTCCGGGTTACGGATTGCACAAAGTTTTTAAAGCCAGGCAGGGAGTTGTTGAACCAGCCAGTGAAGGGCTCGTAACAAGAATCGGATTTACAAAGGACAATTCCTATAAAAGAAAAGGAGAGAAGATAACTGATAATATTTCAATAGAATATTTTAACATAAATGCTGATTCTGTTTTGAATGAAGAATACGGCGTATCAATTCAAATTACAGAAGATCTCAGGTTTATTCATAAAGATGATAAAGTAAGAGGAACGATTGTTAAAGAAACTTTAATTTCTGAAGGTGCTGAAGTACTTGCAAGATTTGATACAGGTGAAGCCGCAATTACTATAGCAGATTACGGAAAAGGAAAAGCGGTGCTAATTGGTTCATACATTGGTCTTCCTTATTTAAGTGATGGGAATGAATCAAACGGCAAGTTAATTGCAAGTCTTGTTGATTACACAGCTGCAATCAAAAAACCGGAAATTGTTTCACCGGCAAAAGTACGCGCAGATGTTTTAACTTCCGGAAAAGATTTAATGTTAATCATTCATAATCTTACATCTGCAGATACAGAAGCTTACATAAAATTGCCTTTAAAAAATATTTCAAAGCTGAAAGAGCAGTTTGATAGTTCGGAACCTGCCGTTACTTCATCAGATAATGAAAGTGTTGTTTATGTAAAACTTCAGCCGAAAGAAGTAAAGGTATACCGTGCTTAACTGGTTTGATGCTTATCCCGATGACCAATTTGTGAAAAGAAATTTTTTAGCCAACACTTTTGATGGCGCGATATACACATTTGCAATGAGTTTCATTTCTTTATCAACAGTAATGCCTTTATTTGTTAAAAAAATCGGCGGCAGCAATTTTGCAGTTGCATTAATACCTGTATTATGGACTATTGGAGTAAACTTTCCGCAGATTTTTGTTGCAAACTTTGTAAGAAAAAAACCATATAAAAAACCGCTGCTTCTTTTAACAGCTTTATTTCAACGGCTGCCATGGCTGCTGCTGGCTTTATTCAGTCTATTGCTTGCAGATAAAATTACATCCGGCATTCAGGTAATTATTTTTTTTGTTTTGTTAGGATTAGCTGCAATTGCAAGCAGTATAAATTTACCCGGATGGTTTGATCTTATTGCAAAAGTAACACCTGTTAAAATCCGCGGCAGATTGTTTGCTTCACGGGCTGTGTTAGGTTCATTGCTTGGATTGTTTGGCGGCTGGCTGACTAATATAATACTCAGTGAATTTTCCTATCCGCTGGGATTTACAATTCTCTTCTTTTTAACGTTTGTAATAATGATGTTATCATACATCTTATTATTTCTTATAAAAGAAACAGAACCAAATCCTGCAAAAGAAAATTTCAGGTATAAAGCATTCTTTCAAAGAATTCCTTCTTTAATAATTAATAATAAAAATTACAGAAACTATCTTGCTGCTGATGCTTTCCTGATCGCTTCATTAATGGCTGATGCATTTTTTGCTATTAATGCAATTGAAAAATTTAATCTGCCAGATGCTTATGCCGGTGTATTCACACTTATAATAATGGGAAGCATAATTGCAGGCAATTTTCTCTTCGGCTATATGGGAGATAAGATGGGGCATAAAATAAATATGTGGATTGCCTCCTCATCAATGGCAGCTGCATGTATAATTGCACTGCTTGCACCATCAGCCGGTTACTATTTTGTAGTATTTATTTTCTCAGGGTTTACCGCCACACTAATTCAGGTTTCCAGGATTGGAATTATTGCTGAGATCAGTTCAGAAGATGACAGACCTACATATGTAGCAGTTACAAATATGATTACTTCCCCGTTTATTCTTTTAGGAATTGCCGGAGGCTGGATCGCTTCTTCATTCGGTTACAATTATCTTTTTGCTTTTGCCGGATCAATGGCTTTGCTTTCTTCTGCACTTTTTTATTTCAAAGTAAAAGAACCAAGACTTCAATCAATTAATTAATAAAAATGAAGAGAAGAGATTTTATCAAAACAACATCCATAATTACTGCAGGAGCATTAAGTACGGCCGATAAAATATTAGCTGCTCCAACAATATTAACCGGTAAAAGATCAGCTGCAAACACAGTAAAAGGTGAATTGATTTTCCAGCCGTATTATGTGCAAAAGGGAAGAGGCCCGCACATGTATGATCTTGTTTGGGCAACTGATAAAAACTGGGATACATTTTATTCTAACATCGGCAAAACTGTAAAAGGAATTGTTATTTCAGATTCAAAAGGGCAGGAAAAATTCGGCATAAACTGCAGATGGAATGTTGATGGTTTTGGATACACGAATATTACGGCCGATAACGGAGGTGAATTTTATTCTCTTCCTGCAGAAGGGAAAGAAATAAAATTTAATTTGAACTATGAACTTGCAAAAAGCAGAGTACTTAGAAACAGAACACGAATTAAACATTTGATGAAGGACGGGTGGAATCCTTCCAATGAAGTTAAAATGTTTGTTGAGCTGGCTGAAGGATATTTTGAAGATGCATCAAAAAAAATTAATGAGAATGAAAAGTGTGCGGAGCTTGCACAGCAGGCATTGAATTATGCTTTATGGGCAGGTGAAAAAATGGAACTTGATAAAGCAGATTTTCTCATAAAGAAAAACGGTTTCAGAAAAGATTTTTTTATGGGGTGCGATGCACGTTCATTTTATCAGATGTACCAGGATAAATTTCTTGAACTGTTCAGTGAGCTGTTCAATTATGCAAACATCACCTTTGTTGCAAAAGGTGATGGAATGATGTCTGATTATCAGCCGGAAAAAGGAGCGATCAATCCTGAAACAAGAGAATTATTAATTAATAAACTGAACCAGAAAAATATAAAATGCCAGGAAAGGCTTCTATTCTGGTTTCATGATTGCTGCATACCTGATTGGCTCCGCAATATGAAATATGATGAACTGCTTAAGTATGCAGAAAAACTTACTGCCGATACTATGAAACGATTTGGTGATTCACTCTACGCGATGGAAGTAATAAATGAACTTCATGATTGGGCAAATGAATTGAAATTAGATCACGAGCAGATAATCGAACTTACACGATTGATAAATGATGTATCCAAATCAATAGCACCAAATGTTAAAACAACAATTAATAGCTGCTGTTTATTTGGCGAGTATGTCCAGTTGAATCAATATTCATCGGGTGAAAAAGCAGTCTACCCGCAAAGAACTCCCTGGCAGTGGACCCGTGATCTTATTGATGCCGGCGTTGATATTGATATAATTGAACTTCAAATGTATTACCCATACAGAGACCTTCAGGATTCAATTTTAATCACTGAAAAGTTTGAGGTTTTTAACAAGCCAATGCATTATTCAGAGGTTGGTGTTGCCGGCGGACCCACAGAAAATTCAGTAAAAACCGGAACCGTTGAAATGCCCAATGAACCGTATTTATGGCATCATCCGTGGGATGAAGAAACTCAGGCTGATTGGCTTGAGCAAATTTATAAACTTGCTTACAGCAAGAATTACATTAAAGCATGCAACTGGTTTGATTTTGTCGATCCATACTCATATATGCAGAACGGCGGTTTGCTGCGTTCACCCAAAGGTGAAAAGAAGGCTGCTTTTCACAGATTAAAGAGACTGCAGGAGGAGTGGAAGAAGAATAATTAAAAATGCAGAATGTAGAATTAATAATTTTTTGTTATTTCAAACCAAAGCGGGAAATGTAAGAATGTGAGAAAAGATTTCTCGATCGCTGCAGCCCCCAGGAAATGACAGTTAATAGAAATATAATATTCACAAAGCAAAATAAAATATGAAACGAAGAGACTTCATCAGGAAAACTTCTGTTGCAGGCGCTGCTTTAGCAATTGCACCGGGTTTGTTGTATTCTAACCAAACAATACTTACAAGCAAACGTGTCCGCAAATCAACAGAACTTGGTCAATTAATATTTAAACCTGTTTATGTTCAAAAAGGAACAGGTCCGAATCTCCTCGATTGGGCTTACTCAACAGATGAAAGATGGGATGCTTTTTATTCCAACATTACTGCTGATAAAAACGGAGTAAAAATTTCTGATGCATTCGGCAAGGAAAAATTTGGAATAGACGTTAGATGGAATGTTGAAGGCTTTGGTTACATATTTATTACCGCAGATAATGGTGGTGAATTTTATTCACTTCCTCAATCAGGAAAAGAGAAACAACTTAATCTCAATTTTGAGCTTGCTAAAAGCCGGGTAATGAGAAACCGCAAAAGATTTGAAGGGCATTCCAAAAGCGGATGGAAACCCGCACGGGATGTTAAAGCTTTTATTGATTTATCGGAACAATTTTTTGAAGATGCAAAAAAAGTTGAATTGAATGAAGAGAAACTCGGCTGGCTTTCACAACAGGCATTGTATTATGCGATGTGGGGCGGTGAAAAAATGGAACTGGATAAGGCACAATTTGATATCGGTAAAAACGGTCCCCGGCCTGATTTTTTTATAGGCTGTGATGCACGCGGTTATTTTCAAATGGATCCCGATGAATTTCTGGAAGACTTCACTAAAACATTTAATTACGCAACAATTACTCACTATCTGGTTAGTAAATCGTACCAGGATTTTGAACCAGATGAAAGCGAACATCAGTTCAATCTGCGTGATGTAATATTTAAAGAGCTGAGAAAAAGAAATATTACTGTTGAAGGAAGACCACTCTACTGGCCATACAAAACTGTTACTCCTGATTGGCTGAGAAATAAATCTTACGATGAAGTTTTAAAATATGTTGAAAAGCATGTTCGTGAAGTTGTTAGTCATTATGGTGATGAGATGTATGCATGGGAAGTTGTTAATGAATCCCATGACTGGGCTAATGAAACAAGGCTTTCTCCAGATCAAATAACTAATGTAACAAAACTTGCTTGTGAAGTTGCGAAGGATACAAACCCCAATGTGCACAGACTTATAAACAACTGCTGCCCGTTTGCTGAATATGTTCAGTTAAAAAAATGGGGAGATCTTGATGCCGAATATCCGCAGCGAACTCCTTACCAATTCCTGAAAAGTCTATCCGAAGCCGGAGTTGATTTTACAATTACAGGCCAGCAAATGTATTTCCCGTATCGTGATCTTCAGGATACTATCATTTATATAGAACGTTTAAAGGATTTCGGAAAACCTGTACAGTTAACAGAAGTGGGCGCAAGTTCTGGTCCAACTGAAGCATCAATAAAATCCGGTGTACTTGGTATGCCAACGGAGCCATATATCTGGCATGGGCACTGGAGTGAAGAACTGCAGGCTGACTGGCTTGAAGGTTTATACACACTTTCATTCAGTAAACCATGGATTGAAGCTGTTAACTGGTACGATTATGTTGATCCATATTCATGGATTAAAGGCGGCGGTTTGCTTCATTCTCCTCAGGGAGAAAAAAAATTAGCACACAAAAGATTGATCGAATTGAAAAATAAATGGGGAATAAAATAAATGATCTGCCTGAACTTTCAAATGCAGGCAAGTGAATAATTAACAGTAATTAATAAACACTAAATATCAAAATGAGCAAATTAATTTTTAAACCATACTTCGTACAAAAAGGAAACGGTCCGCACATTGATCCGTTGGTTTATGCGGCGGACGAAAATGAAAATGTGTTTCATTCAAATATTTCTTTGACAAAAAAAGGAATTGAAATTTCAGATACTGAAGGAAGAGAAAAATTTTCAATTCATGTAAGGTGGAACATTGAAGGCTTTGGCTATCTCTATTCAATTGCTGATAACGGAGGTGAATTATATTCACTATCTGACAATGAAAAAATATTAAATCTAAATTATGAATTGGCAAAAAGTGAAGTTCATCTTAATAAAAGAAGAATAAAGAAATTTGCTGATGATGGCTGGGAACCGGATACGGAAATCAAACACCTTACAAATCTTTCTGAAGAACTTCTTAACGATGCTGAAAAAAAATCATCTGAGGAAGATAAAGCACGTACTGCGCAGAAAGCATTGATGTATGCCCACTGGGTGAGCGATTATACAGAATTAAGTAAGGCCCGTTTTGATGTTCAAAGAAATGGAAAACGGGATGATTTTCTTTTTGGCTGCGATGCCCGCGGTTATTTTCAAATGGAACCCGCATTGTTCCTTGAAAGATTTTCTGAAGTTTTTAATTATGCAACTATCACCCATTACTTAAAAGCAGATTTTATTGATTTTGAAGTTGAAGAAGGCAAGAAACAATTTGAAGTAAGGCAAAAAATTCTAAACGAATTAAGAAGCAGAAATATTAGAGTTGCCGGCAGACCTTTATTCTGGACCCACTACTGGGTTACTCCGGATTGGCTGCGCAAAAAAAATTATGATCAATTAAAAAAATATGTTGAAGAACATGTTAAAGAAGTTGTGGGATATTATAAAGATGATATTGCAGTTTGGGAAGTTGTGAATGAACTACATGATTGGGCTAATGAACTTGAATTAAATCCGGAGCAATCGGTTGAAATTACAAAACATGCCTGTGAAGTTGCTCGTTCTGTAAATCCAAAAATAAAATTACTTATTAATAACTGCAGACCATTTGGTGATTATGTTCAGATGGCAAAATATCATGACAAACCCGCCAAATACAAGCAGCGCACTCCACATCAATTTATAAAAGATTTGATGAGTGCAGGAGTAGATTTTGATACAATCGGAATTCAGGTTTACTACGCTTACTATTCAGCGGCGGATGCAATAAGAAATATTGAACGATTCGGTGAGTTTAATAAATCAGTTCAGCTTTCTGAAGTTGGCTGTCCTTCTGCAGGAATAAAACTTGAATTTGCTGATCCGCCGGTTGAAGATACAGCACGGCTTCCATATGATTGGCACAGGCATTGGGATGAAGAACTGCAGGGAGATTGGCTTGAATGGACATTTACTTATGCATACAGCAGGAAGTTTATTGAAGGCGCTAATTGGTATGATTTTGTTGATCCGTTCAGCTTTCTTATAAAAGGTGGAATTCTCCGTTCACCAAAGGGAGAAAAGAAATCAGCATTTAACCGGCTGATGAATTTAAAAAATGAATGGACAGAACTTAAATAAAAAATTTAACTATCTTCTTTTACGTATGGCAGGAGGCAGATAATGGATGCGCTAAGTGATGGGAACGAAAATTCTTTAAACAAAAACATCCTGGAAGATTTTGAAATGAACAGGAGAAAATTTTTTAAATACAGCACAATGGGTGCGGCTGTTTTAACTGCATCATCCATTGTTAACAGATATAATTCGGTGTTTGCTAAAACAAAACTGCCCGCAGGACTGCGTCCCTATCCGCATCCATGGATGCCGAAAACAAGCTGGGCATATCTAACAGATGAAAATGAAGATCCATTTAAAGCAGAAGTAAGTGTAAATCAGGATGGAATTATTATTCCGGAAAATATTGATAAAAAATTCTCAGTTAATACAAAGTGGTTTGTTGAAGGATTTGGGTATCTGTATCTCTCCGCAGATAATGCAGGAGAGTTTTTTACAGCAAAAGATTTCCCTGTAAACGGAAATCTGAATTACGAACTTGCACGCACAAGAGTTGCCCGTAATAAACGTGTAAAAAATCAATATCAGCTTCAGCGCACGCAGTTCAGTGATGAAGTTGAATTCCTCACTTCACTTTCAGAAGAACTTCTTGAAGATGCACAAAAAAGTTTAAGTGATGGTGAAAGAGCGGCACATTATTCTGATAAAGCTTTAAAGTATGCATTAGTGGCCGGGGAAAAAATAGAACTTGAAAGAGCAAGAAGCGAAATTGAAAAACAGAAACGTATGGATAATGTTTACTTCGGTTGTGAGACAAGGCAGTACATCTGGGCTAAATCTGAAGATATGCAAAAGGCATTTGAAGAGGTTTTTAATTTTGCAACTATAACTCACTACGTATGGGATACATGGTATGAAGTATTTGAACCACGCGAAGGAGTTTATAATTGGGGAGTGAAAGATAATATTGTTAACTGGCTGTCAGAAAAAAATATTACAATTGAAGGCAGACCATTATTCTGGTTCCATCCGATAGTTACACCTAATTGGCTGAAGAATAAAAATTTTGATGAATTGAAAAAGTATGTTGAAAGCCACACAAAAAATTTAGTATCTCATTACGGTGAAAAAGTTAAGCAATGGGAAGTGGTAAATGAATATCATGATTGGGCAAATATTCATAATCATACTCCGGAACAGATTACAGAAATTGTAAGATTAGCATGTGATAAAACCAGCGAAACAAATCCCGATGTTTTAAAAATAATTAATAACTGCAGCCCGTGGGCTGAATATGCCGCAATGGGTAGAATGGCAAGAATGGATGCTGCGCGTCCGCTTCGTTCTCCAAGAAAATTTATACAGGATATTACAGAAGCTGGGGTTGATTATGATGTGCTCGGCATTCAAATTTATTTTCCGCAAAGAGATTTATCAGATATTGTAAGATTAATTGAACGGCTGGAAAAATTTGAAAAGCCGATTTACATCACTGAAATGGGAGCAACTTCCGGTCCTACAAATCAAACTATTTTAACCGGTGATATGAAACTTCCCGATGGTCCCTATGAATGGCACAGGCAATGGGATGAAGAACTCCAGGCTGATTGGCTTGAACAGGTTTATACAATTTATTATTCTCGGCCTTCAATCAAAGCTATCAACTGGTATGATTTTTCAGACTTCAGGCCTCATATTGTAAACGGGGGATTAATAAGAGAAGACAGTTCAAAGAAAAAATCACATGAGAGGTTAAAAAATTTGTTAGCTTCATGGAACAGGCTGCCCGGAAGCAGATACTAAACGGAAAGGTTTTATGAAATTATTCTTCGTCTCTGTTATTGTTTTATTTTGTTTCTCTTTTTCATTTGCTGAGATTGATATAAAAAATAAAAGTGTAACTGCGTGGAAAAGAGATCATCTGATTACGGGCAGTGTTAACATTCCTTCCGCAAACTCCGGTAAATTATTTGTTAACGGATCACCTGTTTCATTCAATATAACAGAAAATTCATTTTCTGTTCCTGTTAAGATTGGTGATGGTGAAAATATTATTTACGCAATTATAGACAGCAGCGGAATTGAAATTTCATCTGATACCATAATTATCACTCTTGGATACAAAGTTAAACCGGAAGTTTTCGCTTATGCTGAAGTGAACGGCACTACTGTAGAACTTCATTCAACAATAATTGAGAATCCCGATAACAGTAATTTAATTTTTTACTGGCAGGCAGATCCTGAAAATCGCGCACCTCTTGAAATAATAAATGCCAATGATAGTTCCGCTTCCGTGAATCTATCTCAAAATTCTCCCCCGGGTGAATATTATTTTAATTTATTTACTGTTGAAGAAGATGGAGATACAGCAAAAGCCAGAACATTCATTACAATTGATGATGAAGAAATAAAACCATTTGATATAAAGAACGATTATGCAGCATGGATTGATTCAGCAGTTATATATGAAATCACCCCGTACGTTTTTACAGAAGATGGAAATTTTAATAAGATCAGTGCAAAAATACCTGAGCTTGTTGAGCTTGGTGTAAACACTATCTGGATACAGCCTGTTTATTCAACTAACGGAAAAGGGCAGGGATATGATATTACAAATTATTTTAAAGTAAGACCCGATCTGGGAAGCGAATCTGACTTACGCAATTTAATTAAAACCGCAAAATCTTACGGCTTAAAAGTTCTGTTCGATTTTGTTGCCAATCATTCATCAATTCATCATCCTTATGCAAAAGCTTCCTCAGCAGATGGTGAAGATTCATACTACTGGAATTTTTATCAGCGCACGGAAGATAATGCGCCTTATTCACAACACTATCAACATTATAATGGATTTATAAATTACTTCTGGGATGAACTGCCAAATCTAAATTTTGATAATCCCGAAGTTCAAAAATGGATAACTGAAGCAACAAAATACTGGATAGAAAATTTTGGTATTGATGGATACAGATTTGATGCAATTTGGGGAGTGAATGCACGTAAACCGGAATTCACAAAAGAACTTCGTCTTGCCTTAAAAAGAATTAAGCCGGAAATATTAATGCTTGCAGAAGATAAAGCAACGCATCCGCATGTGTTTGATGAACGATTTGATGCAGCTTATGATTGGACTGCGAGCTATGATTGGGTTTCCCAATGGGTTTGGCAGACGGATTATGATCCATCTTCTAATCCAACAATTTTTCTTGCATCAGTAACTTCACGCGCAGGGTTATTGAGAAGATCATTAAACAACGATGGGAATGGATACGCACCGGATGCAAGAATTTTAAGATTCACCGGCAACAATGATATATATTACTTTTCAACGCATCACGGAGTGGAGAGAACAAAAATGGCTGCAGGTTTGGTGTTTATGCTAAATGGAATTCCATTAATATATAATGGAGAAGAGATCGGAAAGACAGGGCATCCATACAATCTCTGGTTTATTTTTCAGAGCAACAGAAAAATAAAAGATATGGATTCAAAAGGATTATTCTCTTACTACCAGCGATTAATAACTTTAAAGAAACAGCTATCAGCTCTTCACACAAATAATTTTGAAGAAGTTAAAATTACTCCCGGCAGTTCTGCTTTTGCATTCCGCAGATGGTCTGAAAATCAAAACGTTTTTTGCGCGGTTAATATGGCATCTTCAAAAATTTCTGCAGCATTGAATCTGCCGGTTGATAAAATGAATCTTGATTCAACAAAAACATATTATCTGACTGATATGTTTACCGGAGAATCTTATTCGGGTTTGCCGGAATCTTTTAAAGAAATATCTTTCCCAATTGATGGCTATACAACAAGAATGTTTTTGTTTGCTGATACAACTATGAATGTAACCGGCATAGATGATTTTGTAAGCGCAGAAATTCCATCTGAATTTAAACTTGAACAGAATTATCCCAACCCGTTCAATCCTGTAACAAAAATTAAATTCAGCACAAATGCTCATTCAAAAATTTCCCTGCGTATTTATGATGTTCTTGGAAATGAAGTTGCATCATTAATAGATGACGTAAAACCCGCAGGTGAGTATGAAGTTGAATTTGACGGCAGTAATCTTGCATCAGGTATTTATTTGTACAGGCTGCAGGCGGGTACTAAATCCTTTACAAAAAAGATGATGCTTTTGAAATGAAAATCTTAATCATCGGCGGAACCGGATTTATAAGTTCTCATATTGCTGATAAACTACTATCAGCCAATTATGAAGTTACAATATTAACAAGGGGAAAATCAAAAGAAAAAAATAAGAGACATAAAAATCTTTTTCATGAATCGGGAAACAGAAATGATAATAGAATTCTAAAGGAGTTGTCACTTCGGAATTTTGATGCAGTAATTGATATGATTGCTTACAGACCGGAAGAATCAGAATCAGCCGCAAAAATATTTTTTGGCAGAACAGGAAGATTCATTCACTGCAGTACAATTTCAGTTTATATGATCTCAAATGAAATTCATACTCCGGTTACAGAAGATCAGTGGAATAAACCTGTTATGGATTACTGGCAGGCAAATCCGTTCGGAATGGATTATGGTATTTACAAACAGCAATGTGAAAATATTTTGTGGAATTATCATGATGAAAAAAAATTTCCTGTAAGTATGATTCGTCCAACTTTTGTATGCGGACCGGGAGACCCTGCAAAACGTGATTACTTTTGGATTGAGCGAATAATGGATGGAAAGCCGCTGCTTGTTCCCGGTTCAGGTGATTATGCATTTCAATCAGTTTATGTTGAAGATGCTGCTGAAGCATTTGTGCTTTTGCTGCAGAATGAAAAATCAATAGGTGAAGCATACAACGCAGCCGCAGAAGAAATTTTTTCGATGAATGATTATCTGCATTTATTAATGAACTTACTCGAACATGAATCAGAAATTGTTCACGTTGATCAGGAAGTTTTTAAAAAGCAGAGTTTTGCTGTTTCCGCATTCGGTGATTTATTTCCGTTCAATGTTCAGCGGACTTCAATTTTCAGTCTTGAAAAAATAAAAACAGATTTGAATTACCGTTCCACTCCGTATAAAGTATGGATGCAGAAAACTATTCACTACTATTTAAATGAATATAAAGGACATTCAAATGGATATGAAAGAAGAAATGAAGAACTGGCATTCATAAAAAAATGGAAAAATGGTTATGCTTCTTTCATTGAGAATTTTGCTTCGTGATTCCTGATTCTTTAAACAAAAAATTATCAGAATATTATTAAAAGATTAGAATCTTTCCGGAGATTAAAATGACATCTGAAAAAAATAACTTAAAAGAAATTCTTGAAAAACAGATAAAAAAATCTGAAGGAATTTTACGTCTTGATCCTGCATGGGTTGCAAGAGATTTTCTTCCGCCTGGAAGAAGATTAGGCTTGCCCGCTGAACAGTATGAGTTTGGTGAACTCGGCGGTATTTGTGAGCGATGGCTTGCATCAACAACCAGAGCAGATAATAAAATTTCAGTTCCTGATGAAGGATTGAGTTTTATAAAATTTGATTCCGGTGAAAAAATAACTTTAAAAGATGCAATAGAAGCTGCACCTGAATTATTGATGGGAAACAGTTACGCAGCTAATCACAAAGGTTTAAATCGTCTCCCCAAAATTTTTGATTATGAATACCGGCTTCCATATCACATTCACCAGATGCAGCATCATGCGCAGTTGGTTGGAAGAAATTCAAAAGAAGAAGCATATTATTTTCCTGAAGGCGTTGAAATGGGAAAGGAAGCAGAAACTTATTTTGGAGTCCATCCTTTTATCTCATCTGAAAAAAAATATGATTTACTGCTTCCTGCATTAGTAGAATGGCGAGATGATTCAATACTTCAATTTGCGCGCGCATATAAGCTAATGCCGAATGATGGTTTTCATGTGCCATCCGGAGTTTTGCATGCGCCCGGTTCCGCGTTAACAATTGAGCTTCAGGAAGATTCAGATGTATTTGCAATGCTGCAGGCAAAAACTGGTGGCAAAATAATTTCAAAAGATTTATTGTTTAAAGATGTTCGTCCTGAGGACAAAGAAAAATGTGGTGAAAAAATTATTCTTGAAATGATTGATTGGGAGACAAGCGGCGATCCTTTCTTTTACGAAAACAGGCACACCCCCCCGCTATTAATTTCACAAGATGTTGAATCAGAAGAATACTGGATTTATTACAACACAACAAAATTCAGCGGTAAAAAAGTGGTTGTTCATCCAGGAGGAAAATTTACAGGAAAAGAAAAAGGAGTTTATAATATTCTTGTGTGGCAGGGTAAAGGTAGTTTTGGCGGATATGAAATTGAAGCTAAGAATTTTGAAAAGGATGAACTCTTTATCACTCATGAAAGAGCAATAAGAAATACTGAAGTAATAAATACAGGTAATGAGGATCTCATAATATTTAAATTTTTTGGCCCGGATATAAATGATGATGTTCCAATGCTGAAGAAGTATGGCAAATAGATAAGGAATATATTGTTGATTTTATGCATTAAAATTGATCATTGAATATGCCTCATATAAACAATGGAAATGAATTTCCCGGATGGAGAGAGATTGATTTTTACAGAATTATAAATCTTAATCCAGGTGAAGTAAAATCTTATAAAAGAAAATCTTTAAAGGAAATTCTTTTTGCTTGTGAAGGAAATTGTTCTGTTAGGATTGATGATCAGTTAAAATATTTAGTGCAAGGTGAGATAATTAATTTGAATTATAAAAATGAAATCATAATTGAATCAGAAAATTCCGCGGTACTGATTATCGTTGGCGGAAGATGGAATGATGAAATTGGCTCATATGGAATTTTTTCTTTGGACAACAGCAGCACACCCAAAAACATCGGTGATCCTGTTCAATATGAAAGAACAACTGAATTTGATAATCATTTTCATGATTGTGATGAACTCTGGATTATATACAGTGGCAGCGGATTGGCAGTCTCAGAAAATAAATTTTATAATGTAAAAGCCGGAGAATGCATTGCAACAAAAATGGGAGATCATCATGATTTCCCCAAAGTTTACGAAACTGTTAAAGGTATCTGGTTTGAAACATCATTAAAAGGAAAGAAAAGAAAAGGACATTTGTGGAATCATACCCATGGAAAACCTGAGGTAATAAAATGAAATACAACTTTCTTGGAAACTCCGGTCTTCAGGTTTCGGAGATTTGCTTTGGGGCAATGACTTTTAATAGTAAAGAAGGCTGGACTCACCTTGGAATTCAGGAGCAGGCTGATGCTGACAGACTGACAGCAATTGCAATAGATAATGGAATAAATTTTTTTGATACGGCAGATGTTTATTCATCAGGTATTTCTGAAATCATGCTTGGCAGGGCACTTGGTTCAAAAAGAAAAAATGTTGTGATTGCAACTAAAGGTGAAGGAAGAATGGGTGATGGTCCTAATGATGAAGGACATTCCCGCGCACATTTGATAAACGCTTGTGAGGAAAGTTTAAAACGGCTCAATACGGATTACATTGATCTTTACCAGGTTCATTCATTTGATTTTTTTACTCCGCTTGAAGAAACAATGGAAACTCTACACTATCTTGTTCAAACAGGCAAGGTAAGATATATAGGCATTTCAAATTTCTTTGCATGGCAAATAATGAAATTGCAGTCAATTGCTGAAATAAAAAATTTAAGCAGGATAACTTCTCTCCAGGCCTATTATTCACTTCTCGGCAGAGATCTGGAACATGAGCAGGTACCTGTTTGTGCTGATCAGGGAATAGGAATAATTGTTTGGAGTCCTCTTCATGGCGGAATACTTTCAGGCAAGTACCGGAATAAAAATAATTGGCCTGAAGGAACAAGAATCACTAAACCAGGTGCGCATTTCCCTTATGATGAGAATAAAGCTGAAGATATTTTTACCGTAATGGAAAAAATTACTTATGCAAAAAATAAAACATTTGGCCAGATTGCATTAAACTATTTACTTAATAAACCGGGAATTTCTTCCGTTATAATCGGCGCAAGAAATGAACATCAGTTGATTGAAAATATTGGTGCTGCCGGATGGTCTCTGGATGCAAATGAAATGGATATGCTTGATAAAGCAAGTGAACCGGCAAGGCCTTATCCATTATGGTATTTTGATGTTTTTAAAAAAGAAAAAATGAAAAAGTATTTTGATAAACTTTATCAAAACAAAAAATTATAATCTTGTTAAATAATTTGTAAAGGGGCTCAGGTGAAGAACATATTAATTCTTTATGACAGCGCTACCGGCAATACAAAAAAGATGGCAAATTATGTTGCGGAAGCTGCAGCAAAAAATATTAATATAAATGTAGTTGTAAAATCTGTTGAAGAAGCAAATAAAAACGATGTTGCAGCCGCAGATGGTATTGCACTTGGTTCGCCTGTTAATATGGGGCTTGTTTCCTGGAAGATGAAAAAGTTTTGGGATGAACTTGGGAAGGATCTCTGGGGAAAAATAAACGGCAAAATTGGATGTGCTTTCGCTTCGCAGGGCGGGATAGGCGGCGGCGCTGAAATTACTTGTATGTCTCTGCTGACGATTTTAATGAACTACGGTTTTCTTGTTTTTGGAATAACCGATTATGTTGCTGATAAATATACATTGCATTATGGTGCTACTGTTGCCGGTGAACCCAGGGAGAAAAAAGAAATTGATGCATGTATTCGCCTTGGCGAAAGACTTGCAGAACAGGTGTGCCGGTATGAAATCCGGAATTTAACAGAAAGTAAAAATTAATCATTATGAAAAAAGTAATACTCGATACAGACATCGGAACAGATATAGATGATGCAATTGCGTTAACATATCTGCTTGCAAATCCAGATTGCGATCTTTTAGGAATAACAACAGTAACCGGTGAGCCTGAAAAACGAGCAATGCTTGCAAGCTCACTTTGTAAACTTGCCGGAAAAGATATTCCGATTTTTCCGGGCACAGCCAATCCAATTATAATTGAACAGCAGCAGAAAATTGCACAGCAGGCTGAATCATTATCCAAATGGCCGCATGAAAAAAATTTTCCGAATGGAGAAGCAATAAATTTTTTGCGCGATACAATACATGCGAATCCCGGTGAGGTTACACTTTTAACAATCGGCCCGCTTACAAATATTGCTTTACTGTTTTTAGTTTATCCTGAAATACCATCACTTTTAAAATCGCTTGTTTCAATGTGCGGATACTTCAAACACAATGTTGAAGGCTGGAAT
>Ga0079224_100001035_pt1 | contig 30590 bp, 26 predicted proteins | sample Stecom2015_FD_80414 | JGI IMG/M metagenome (GOLD analysis project Ga0079224, IMG submission 80414) | Agricultural soil microbial communities from Utah to study Nitrogen management - Steer compost 2015 | ecosystem: Environmental > Terrestrial > Soil > Agricultural land | place: USA: Utah... | reverse complement strand
CGGCGGCTGGGTTACGACGGCAAGGGCCAGTTGCGGCTGGAGCGCGCGGCCGACGTCGCCGGGGCCTTCGAGCGCCTCGGCCGCCAGCCCGCGATCGCGGAGCGCAAGATCGCGTTCGCGCGCGAGCTCTCGATCATCGGCGCGCGCCGGCGGGACGGCACGACGGCGGTCTGGCCGCTGGTCGAGAATCGCCACGAAGGCGGCATCCTGCGGGTCTCGAAAGCGCCGGTCGAGGCGCCGGCGCTCGCCGCCGTCGCGACCGGCTACCTCGACCGGCTGCTGGAGCGGCTCGAGTACGTCGGGGTGCTCGCGCTCGAGCTGTTCGAGGACGCGGACGGCAACCTGCTCGCCAACGAATTCGCGCCGCGGGTCCACAATTCGGGCCACTGGACGATCGAGGGTGCCCGCACCAGCCAGTTCGAGAACCACCTGCGCGCCGTCCTCGACCTGCCCCTCGGCGACACGGCGGCCACGGGCCACGCGGCCATGGTGAACCTCGTCGGCCGGCTGCCGGCCGCGGCCGCCCGCCTGGAATCAGCCGGGTTCAGGCTGCACGATTACGGTAAAATGGCACGCCCGGGGCGCAAGCTCGGGCACCTCACGACCGTGGCCCCAAGCGCCGCCGAGCGTGACCGCCGTCTTTCCGAGGCGTTGAGAATAATCGAGAATTGAGGCCGCGCGGCCCGCGGCATCGGCGCGGGTCGGGGATGGGCAGGACCCCCCACCCCACACAGTCCATGGACGGACGCGCCCGGGTGCCGGCGCGGCTTTCACGGAAGATTCACCACAGAAGGCGTGGCATGTCCTATCTGAGTCATTTCAAGCTCAAGGAACAGCCGTTCCGGCTCACGCCGGACCCGGAGTTCGTGTACTGGAGCAAGCAGCACGCCCGGGCCAAGGCGTACATGGAATCGACCATCTGGCTCGCGGACGGCTTCGTGGTGATCACCGGGGAAATCGGTTCCGGGAAGACCACGCTGCTCCAGTCGTTCCTCGCGGAGCTGGGCGACGACGTCGTCTACGCGATGGTGTCCCAGACGCAGCTCTCCCCCAGCCAGTTCCTGCAGGCGGTGCTGACGGAGTTCGGCTTCAAGCCGTTCAACCAGCGCAAGGTGGAGCTGCTCGACACGCTCAACATGTTCCTCATCGAGCAGTACGCCCAGGGCAAGAAGGTCGTGCTGATCGTCGACGAGGCGCAGAACCTGAGCAAGAAAGTGCTCGAGGAGATCCGGCTGATCTCCGGGATCGAGACGCACAAGGAAAAAGTGCTGCGCATCATCCTGGCCGGACAGCCGGAGCTCAAGGACACGCTCGACTCGCCCGAGCTCAAGCAGCTCGTGCAGCGCATCCGCCTGCGCTTCCACGTCGGCCCGCTCGACCCGCGCGAGATGCGCGAGTACATCGAGCACCGGCTGCTCGTGGCGGGCCGGCACGCGCGCGAGCTCTTCAAGGACGAGACGTACGACACCATCTACCGCTACACGGGCGGCGTGCCGCGCCTCATCAACACGCTGTGCGACACGGCCCTGCTGTGCGCGTACGCGGAACAGAAGCCGATGATCGGGCTCGCGGAGATCAAGGCCGCCGTGCAGGAGCTCAACTGGAAGGAGCACGAGCTCTCCGCCGGCGCGTACCCGGAGCGCCTGTCCTCCGCACCGCAGGTCAAGCACCCGGGGCACGTGACCGGCATCGAGGTGCGCAGCGAGGGCGAGACGCTCGGCAAGCATTTCTTCGGTCCCGGCAGGGTGATCGTCGGGCGCTCGCCGGACAACGAGATCTACATCCAGAGCAAGTTCGTGAGCCGCCACCACGCGCAGCTCACGAACGACGAGACCGGCTGCGTGATCGAGGACCTGAACAGCACCAACGGCGTCTACATCGGCAACGAGCGCATCAAGAAATACCGGCTCAAGGACGGCGACGTCATCTCGCTCGGCATCCACGAGCTCGTCTACACCGACCTGCGCCAGCAGAGCTCGAACACCGCCCCCACCGAGCTCAAGGAACGCCGCGGCTAGCCGCCCGCACGCGAGGCTTCGCCGACGCCCTCTGCAGGAGCGCGCCGCGAACCCGCCCCGAGCATCGTTCATGCCCGGCCACCGACCGCAACGCGGAGCCGTGACCGGGGGGTGTCCCTGGGGGAAATAAAGCGGACCGAGGACACGGCGGAGCAGCGCAGCGCGGGACCCACATCCGGCGCGATGCCCGCGCTGCTCCGCCGTGTCCGCATGGGAGCCATTCCCCCAGGGACACCCCCCGGTCGCGGCGGAGCTTAAGCTTCAATCGCCAACGGGCATGAACGATGCGGTGGCAAAGGCCGGTGCCACCGACTGCGGGGTCACGCGCGTGCGCTTCCCACAGGGGCATCCGGCGCATTGCGGTCGCGCACTGCGCGCTTTCTCCAGGGAGGCGGTTGTGCGCCGTTTACAGGAAGTCCTCGGTGCGCTCGGCGCGCCGATGCTGGTCGCGGTGGTCGCGCCGGCGCAGCAGCACGACGAGCCCGCCCACGAGACACAGCAGGCCGATCGCGAAGCAGACCTCCGGCCAGATCCAGTAATTGAGGTAGAGGGAAGCCGCGAGGCTCAACAGGCCGACCAGCAGGTAGAAGTACGGCAGGCTTTCATAGATCGGCTTCGAGACCCACATCCTGATGCCCCGGGTGTCGCCTTTCCGGGACATTGTCCCCGGAGGCTCCGGGCGAGTCCAGCCGGCCGGCTCCGCCCGCAGGCCGGATGGCGGCCAGTCCTCGGGCGCCCTGTCCCCGCGCGCGGCCATCAGGCCGTGCCGCCGACCGTCAGCGCGTCGATCTTCACCGTGGGCTGGCCGACGCCGACCGGGACGGACTGGCCATCCTTGCCGCAGGTGCCGACACCTTCGTCCAGCTTCAGGTCGTGACCGACCATGGAGATCCGTCCCAGCACGTCCGGGCCGTCGCCTATCAGCATCGCGCCCTTCACCGGGCGGGTCAGCTTGCCGTCCTCGATCAGGTAGGCCTCGTTCGCCGAGAACACGAACTTGCCCGACGTTATGTCAACCTGCCCCCCGCCGAAGCTCGGCGCGTACAAACCCTTCCTGACCGAGCGGATGATCTCCTCCGGCTCGTGCGGTCCCGCCAGCATGAAGGTGTTCGTCATGCGCGGCATCGGGATGTGCGCGAACGACTCGCGCCGCCCGTTGCCGGTCGGGGCCACCCCGGACAGGCGCGCGTTCAGGCGGTCCTGCATGTAGCCGCGCAGGATGCCCTTGTCGACGAGCACGTTGCGGCGGCTCGGCGTGCCTTCGTCGTCGATCGCGAGCGAGCCGCGGCGGTTCGGCAGCGTGCCGTCGTCGACGATGGTGACGAGCTCCGAGGCGACTTTCTGCCCGATGCGCCCCGTAAACGCCGACGTGCCCTTGCGGTTGAAATCGCCTTCGAGGCCGTGACCGACGGCCTCGTGCAGCAGGATGCCGGGCCAGCCGGGGCCCAGCACGACCGGCATGGTGCCGGCGGGTGCGGGCTCGGCCTCGAGCTGCACGGAGGCGAGGCGCACGGCCTCGCGCGCCAGCGCGAGCGGGCGATCGCTGTCGAGGAAATACTCCAGGCCCGCGCGCGCACCGCCGCCGGCGTAGCCCTGCTCGCGGCGTCCGTGCGCCTCCATGATCACGCTCACGTTGAGCCGCACCAGCGGCCGCACGTCCGCGGCGAAGGTGCCGTCGGTGCCGACGATCAGGACGAGATCCTGGGAGGCGACGAGGCTCAGCATCACCTGCGTGATGCGCGGGTCCATGGCACGCGTCGCCCGGTCGAGCTCCGTGAGCAGCGCCGTCTTCCGCTCGTCGGGTGCACTCAGCGTCGGGTCGATCGCGGGATACAGCTCCCGCGCGACCAGCGGCGAAGGCGTCTTCACCGACTTCGATTCGCCCTGGCGTGAGATCGCGCGCGCGGCGCTCGCGGCGCGCTCGAGCGCCGGCAGGATCAGCTCGTCGGAATAGGCGAAGCCGGTCTTCTCGCCGCTCACCGCGCGCACGCCGACGCCGCGATCGACGTGGAAGCTGCCTTCCTTGACGATCCCGTCCTCGACGGCCCAGCTTTCCTGCCGGCTGACCTGGAAATACAGGTCGGCTGCATCCACGTCGCGCGTGCTCAGGCTCGCGAGCGCCTGGGTGAGGTGCCGTTCCTCGAGGCCCGCGGGCGCGAGCACCCGGGACATCACGGTTGCGATCGGATTCGGTTCGTTCATGTTTTCCTTCCCTGATGCCGGACGGCCGTTTTTCAAGCGGTCAAGCGCCGTTTCGCTCAGGATGCCGCCCCTTCCAGGCAACCCGCCTTGCCGCTCACGTCCGCGAACCGCCGCGGATCGATGGTGTCGATCGCCGGGTTCTCCCAGCTCCCGCCGATGCCGTAGTAGACCTGCCCCATCTCCTGCAGCGGCTTCTTGAAAATCTGGGAGAAGATCAGGAGCGCCGCCGCGACCTGCGGGCCGGCCACCACCGCGCCGACGACGGGCAGCGTATTGCCGACGTTCGCGCTCACCACCGCCGCCTGCTCGTAGGTCCGGTCGTTGAGCCCGGCGCGCCCGACGATGCCCACGTCCGCCGCCGGGCCCTTGAGCGACAGGTCGCAGGTGTACGCCTGCCCGTTTTCCAGGCGGAAGTTGCCGGTGATCTCGTCGAAGCCGAAGCCGCGCTCGAACACGTCGCTGAAATCGAGCGACAGCCGGCGCGGCAGCGCCACGACGCTCATGAGGCCGAACACGCGGCCGGCGCCGGGCTCGATCTCGTGGAGCTGGCCCGAGCCGAGGCGCACCCCGACGCTGCCCGCGAGGCTGTCGAGGAAATCGTGCCGCGGTCCGCCCGACCAGCTCACGTCGAAGGTCAGGTCCATGGACTCGCCTTCGATGCCCGGCGTGTAATCGAGACGGGCGAAGGTCCGCTCGACGTTGCGGCTGGTGAGGCGCCCCCGCAGCCAGGTCCGCTGCCCCGTGGGGTCGGATTCGTCCACGACCCAGCCGGCGCTGCCGGCGATGTCGAACGCGGGGCTCGCGGTCTCGAGCGTGTCTGCCTCGAGCCCGCGTGGTGTGCGCGCGAACACCGCGTGCAGGCTGCCAAAGCGGCGCCTGCCCAGCGTGAACTCCTCGGCGTTCACCGTGAGGCCCGGCAGGCGCCGGGGATCCGCGCGCTCGGCGCGAGGCTCTTCGGCGGGCGCTTCTTCCTCGCCGCCGCCGGGCAGCGTCAGCGTGCGCATGTCGAGCTCGATCGGACGCGTGCCCGCGAAGTCGTAAGGCACGGTGACCACGCCCGCGACCTGCGGTCCTTCGAGCTGCACCACCCAGTCGAAAGCGCTGCGGTCGACGGTGAGCCGGTGTTGCGACAGCCGCTGCCCGATCACCCGCAGGTCGTGCACGACGAGATCCACGGACCGGATGCGCTCGCCGAAGCCGCCGCCGGCGCCCGCCTTGCCGAGCGCGAGCCACGCGTCGATGTCGAGCAGCGGCGTTTCGCCGGTCACGTGCAGCCCGCGCGTCTCCGGCCCGTTCGGAACGGTGTCGCCGAAAGCCAGCACGCCGCGATCGAAGTCCCAGCCGTCCTCGCCGCGCCGGAAATCGAGCGACCAGCGCGCCGCGTCCGCCAATGCACCGGAAGCGGCGATCCGGCCGTCCTCGACGAACGCGATGCGCAGGTCGAGCGGCCGCACGGCTTCCGCCGGCTTGCCGAGCGGCAGCGGGACGTCGACCGCGAGACCCACGAGGTCGGAGCCGACCAGGATCTCGAGCGGTGAGGGCTCCTCGAGACCGCCCCGCGGAAAACGCACGGTGAGGTCGTAGCGCGTCTCGCCGGCCAGCCGCTCGCCGCCGGGCAGGCCGAAGGCCTCGACGAGGGCCGTTGCATCGATGCTGCCCTCGGCGCGCAGCACGACGCTGTGAGCCGGGAGATCGGAGCCTGCGCGCGCGAGGTCGAAGGTGACCGGCGAGCCGAGGAATTCGCCGGCGAGCGCTTCCGCCGCGATCGTCTCGCGCGTGATCGTCACCTCGCCGTGCACGCCCGTGACGGGCGCCGGCAGCCCTTCCACCGCGACCTGGCCGTCGCCGCTGCGGATGGTTGCCGTGAACGCATAGTTCTCCTTGTCGAGCACCGGGTAGCGCAGCGCGAGGTCGAAGGTGGCACCGCCCTCGACCGCGACGCGCCCGAGGTGCCCCCCGAACAGGTTCGCGATCGGGCTCTCGTTCACGAACGCGTGCACGGTGTCGAGCGTCCCGGTCGCCTGCACGTCGAGCGCAAGCACGGGACGGCGCAGGTCGGCGATCTCGACGCGCGCGTCGACCGCGCGATTGCCGACGCTGATCGCGGAATTCCGCGTGCTGAAAAGCCGCGCGCCGTCGATCACCAGTTGTGCGTCGATGTCGTTGACGGCGGGCCAGGTCGGCGCGTAGCGCAGCACGCCGTTCTCGATGTGCGCATCCGTGCGGAACGTTCCCTCGCCGTTGTCGAACGGGAAAGCGGAGAGCGGGCCGGACAGGCGCGTCGTCGCCTCGACGACCGTGCCGGCCACGAGCGCCTCCGAGAGCCATTCGTAGAGGCGCGGCTTCATGATCTCGACCGGCAGGTAGTGCCCGATCACCGCCACGCTCGGTGCGCTCCAGCGGGACTGGAGGTCGACGACCGGGGACGAGCCATCGGCCGGCAGGACGATCTCGAAGCTGTTCTGCGTGCTGATGTCGGCGTTCGCGATGCGCACGCTGTCGGAAAGAATCGTCGTGCCCGTCGCGCTCCGGCGCCAGACGACCGTGCCTTCCGCCTCGCCGATCGCGATCGGCTCGCCGAACCAGCGCGGGAAACTGAACAGCAGGCTCCCGGCATCGATCTCCAGCCGCCCGCCGGCCGGGTCGGCGCGCACCTCGCCGCTGAAGCCGCGCAGGCCGGGCCAGTTGCCCCGGGCGGCGACACCGGCACGATCGAAAGCCGCCGAGCCCTCGACGCGCCGCGCGGGCGACGCCGGATCGTGCACCACGAGGTCCACGTCGCGCACCACGCCGCTGGGGGCGAGCTCGGTGAGCACGGCCTGCCAGTCCGCGGGAACCAGCGCGATGAAGGCGTCGAGGTCGTCGAAGTCGAGGTGGCTCGCGACGGCGTGCACCTGCTCGGGCACGCCCTCCGCGCCCGACCGCACGGCCAGGGTCAGGGAAGACTTCGGCCAGGCACCGCGCGGGGTTTCCAGCCGGAGCTCGTCGGCCGCGACCAGCCATCCGTCTGCGTCGCGCGAGAACTCGGCACGGCCGGTGGCGGAGAACGGCGTCGTCGTGCCTTCAACCGTGCCCGCTTTCGCGAGCCGCACGTCCGCGAGCCCGAAACGCGCCGTGACGGCGCGCGGAATGCCGTCCTCCACCTCGAGCCAGAGCTGCAGGTCGGCGCTGCCGGATCGCGCCTCGACGGGTAGCGGCCGCAGGGCCGCGAGCCCGGGCAGGCGGAAGCCGTCCGCCTCGAGGTACAGGCGCCAGGGCGCCGGATCGCCGCCGACCGGCCGGCGGGTCGCGGAGAACGTGAGCTCGGTTCCGAGCTCTTGCGGCAGGAGCACGCGGGCATCGAGCTCGTGCCGTCCCGCCCCGCGGCGAAACCGCGCCGTCTCCACCTCGAACGTCACCGGCCGCCCGCGGTGTGCCGGCAGCACGTCGATACGGACGTCCTCGACGTCCACGACGAGCGCACCGCCTTCCGCACCGCCGGTGCGCCAGTCCGGCAGCTCCTCGAGCGGGATGCCCTGTATCTCCCAGCCGCCATCCTCCCGCTCCAGCACCTCCACGCGCGCCTCGTCGATCAGGACGCGGTCGGCGACCAGCTCGAGGTCGAGCAGCAGCCTGAGCAGGCCCACGCCCACGCTCACTTCCTCGGCGTGCAGCAGCGGGGGGGTTCCGGGTTCCGTCGCGAGCTGTGCGTCATAGAACGTGAGCTCCGGGCCGGACAGCCGCCAGCGCGCGTCCATCCCGGAGAACTCGACTTCCATGCCGATCGCGGCGTTCGCCCATTGCTTGATCTCTTCCTGGTAGGCGGGAAGCCTGGGCAGCAGGAGGCGGAACAGGCCGACGCCGATCGCGAGCAGGATCACGACGGCCGCGCCGAAGTAGGCCAGGGACTTGATTGCAGTCAGCAGGAGTCGCTTCACGTACGTTCAGATCAGCACGACGTCGAACTGGTCGCGCAGGTACAAGGACTCCGGCTGCAGCCGTATGCGCTTGCCCGTTTGCGCTTCCATTTCCGCGAGCGCCTTCGATTCGTCCGTCAGCAGCATCTCGATCACGTCGTGGTGTGCCAGCACGAGCAGCTCGTCGAACTTGAACTGGCGATGCTGCCGCAGTATCTCGCGGAAGATCTCGAAACAGACGGTCGCGGTCGTCATCACGAAACCGCGGCCACCGCAGTTTGGACAGTCTTCGCACAGGATGTGCTGCAGGCTTTCGCGCGTTCGCTTGCGCGTCATCTCGACCAGCCCGAGCGGCGACATCGGCAGGATGTGGTGGCGAGCGTGGTCCTTCTGCATCGACTGCTCGAGCACCTGCATGACGCGGCGCCTGTGCTCTTCCTCCTCCATGTCGATGAAGTCGATGATGATGATGCCCCCGAGGTTGCGCAGCCTGAGCTGCCGGGCAATCGTCACCGCCGCCTCCAGGTTGGTGCGGAAAATGGTCTCCTCCAGGTTGCGTCGCCCCACGTAGCCGCCCGTGTTGACGTCGACCGTCGTCATCGCCTCGGTCTGGTCGAACACGACGTGCCCGCCCGACTTGAGCGGAATGGTGCGATCGAGCGCGCGCGCAATCTCCTCTTCGACGCCGTGCAGGTCGAAAATCGGGCGCTGCCGCGCATAGAGCTGGATCTTGGACTCGATATCGGGCAGGAAGGTCCTCGCGAACTGCTGCATCTTGTGAAAATCGGGCTCGGAATCGACCTGGATGAGCTCCACCTCGTTGGTCACGAGGTCCCGGAGCAGCCGGAGCGGCAGCGGCAGGTCCTCGTGCACCAGTGCTTTTACCGGAACCTTCCTGCACTGTTCCTGAACGACGGCCCAGAGCTTGCGCAGGAACTTGAGATCGGCGGCCAGGGCGTCGCGCCCGGAGCCTTCCGCCGCCGTGCGCACGATCAGCCCGCCCCCCTGTCCGTCCTCGGCCAGGATTGCCTCGACGAGCCCGCGCAGCCGCTCCCGTTCCCCCTCGTCCTCGATGCGCGCCGACACGCCCACGCCGGTGCCGTTCGGCAGGTAGACCAGGTAGCGTGACGGGAGCGTCACGAACGTCGTGAGCCGCGCGCCCTTGTTGCCGATCGGGTCCTTGACGACCTGCACCAGGAGCTCCTCGCCCTCGCGCACCAGGCCCCGGATGTCCGGGGTCGTCCTCGTGGCCTCCCCGGGCGCGACCGGTGGCTCCTCGCCGGGACCGACCTCGGGGAGGCCGGCTTCCTCGCGCGCCAGCGGCGAGGGGCCGCCGTTGCCCTTGTCGATGTCGGAGGCGTGCAGGAACCCCGTGCGGTCGAGCCCGATGTCCACGAACGCCGCCTGCATCCCGGGCAGCACCCGCGAGACCTGGCCCTTGTACAGGTTGCCGATGAGCCCCCGGCGCGCGGCGCGCTCGATGAACACCTCCTGGAGCACGCCGTTCTCCAGCAGTGCCGCGCGGACCTCGCGCGGCGTCACGTTCACGAGGATTTCTTCCTTAGACGATTCGTCCTTCACTGCCCCTCCGGCGGCCGCCCCGGCCCGGCCAGCACATCGAGGCCCGCTTCCCTGAGCAGGGCCGCCGTCTCGTAGACGGGCAGCCCCACCACGCCGGAGTGGCTGCCCGACAGCGTCTCCACGAAAATCCCCCCGATCCCCTGGATCGCGTAGCCACCGGCCTTGCCGAGCGGCTCGCCGGTCCGGAAATAGGCGTGCGCCTCCTCGGCCGTGAGCGGCCGGAAGCGGACCTCGCTCAGCGACAGCGCGCTATGCTCCCGCGTGCCGTCGATGAGCGCCACCCCGGTGCACACCGTGTGCACCCGGCCCGACAGGCGCAGCAGCATGGACACGCCCTCGGCTTCGTCGCGCGGCTTGCCGAAAAGCTCGCCACCGAGGGCGACGACCGTGTCGGCGGCGAGGACCAGCGTGCCTTCCGGCACTGCGGCCCGGGCCGCCCGTGCCTTTTCCAGGGCGAGGCGCAGCGCGAGCCGGCCGGGATCCTCCCCGGGGCGCGGCGTCTCGTCCACGTCCGTGCCGCCGTAACTGTGCGCGACACCCAGGGAGGCCAGGATCTCGCGCCGCCGGGGCGAAGCGGACGCGAGATGCAGTCGTCGTCCGGTCACCTCACTCACGATGATACGGATGCCCCGTGAGCAGGGTCCACGCCCGGTAGAGCTGCTCCACGGCCAGCACCCGCGCCAGCCCGTGCGGCAGGGTGTGCCGGGACAGCGACCAGCAGAGCTCCGCGCGGTCCAGGCAGGCCCGCGACAGCCCGTCGGGGCCGCCGATGACGAGGCACACGTCGCGGCCGTCCGCCTGCCACCCGGCAACGCGCTCCGCGAGGCCCGCGCTCGTGAGCTCGACCCCGTGCTCGTCGAGCGCCACCAGGCGCTCGCCGGGCTTCAGCAGGCCCAGGATCTTCGCGCCTTCCGCTTCCACCGCGCGCGCCGCGCCCCCGCTCCCGGAACGCACGGCCACCGGCAACGCCTGCACCCGGAAACGCCACTGGACCGGCAGGCGCTTGGCGTAGTGGCCGACCGCCTCGCCGACCCAGCCCGGCTGGCGGTCACCGACGGCGATCATGCGGATGTGCACGCGCCCGTGTCCCGGAAAGGCCGCGCCTCACCCCGCATGGCCGTCGTGGGCCACGCGCTCCGATTCCGGCGAGAGCGACCACAGCTTTTCCAGGTTGTAGAACTCGCGCACGCGCGGCAGCATGACGTGCACCAGCGTATCCTGCAGGTCGAGCAGGACCCACTCGCTGCCTTCCGTGCCCTCGATGCCGATCGGCCGGTGCCCGGCCTCCGACGCCTTCTCGGCCACCGCATCGGCCAGCGCCTTCACGTGGCGGTTCGACGTGCCGCTCGCGATCACCATGTAGTCGGTGACCGTCGTGAGCTTGCGTACGTCGAGCTTGACGATGTCCCGCGCCTTCAGGTCCTCCAGCGCGGCAATGACGAGGTCGCTGAGCTGTTCGCTGTTCATGCACCTTCCGTCGGTTGAGTGGAATCCCCGGGCTCCTTCGCCGTCGCGTAGCACCCGCTTTCCTCGATGACCTCCAGCACCGCGTCCGGCATCAGGTAGCGCGGGCTGCGGCCGTTCGCGACCAGCTCGCGGATCTCGGTCGAGGAGATCTCGAGCTGGGTCACGTCGTGGATGTAGATGTGGCCGGACTTCGCCTGGTGCAGGTCGCCGATCCGGTGCGTCCCGCGATCGGCGAGCAGCTCGCCCAGCGGCCCGATGTCCGGCGCCCGCCAGCCCGGCCGGTGCGCGACGACGATGTGGGCGAGCTCCAGGATCTCCCGCCAGTGGTACCACTTCGGCAGTCCGAGGAACGCGTCCATGCCGATGATGAGCCCGAGCGGCCGCAACGGGTGCTCCGCGCGCAGCGCCGCGAGGGTATCCACCGAGTACGAAGGGCCCTCGCGCCGGAGCTCGCGGTCGTCCACGACAAACCCGGCCTGGCCCGCGGTCGCCACGCGCACCATGCGCAGCCGGAGCTCCGCGCTCGCCACCGGGGCGCCGCGATGCGGCGGGTTGCCGGCCGGCATGAAGCGCACCTCGCCGAACCGCAGCGCCTGCAGCATCTCGAACGCCGAGCGCAGGTGGCCGAAATGAATGGGATCGAACGTCCCGCCGAAAATTCCAATGGGACTCACGGTTGTCTCCTCAATTGGCCTTGCGGCTGCCCGCGGCGAGGCCGTACACCAGTTCCGTCGCAACCTGCCACGGGTCCGCGTCCAGCCGGCCGCGCACAGCCGTATCCACGGCGCGGGCGAGCTTCACGAGATCGTGCAGCCGGCGGACCGAGTGCCGCGCCAGGGCGGCGCGCAACTGCCGCTCCCGGCTCGGCCAGACGCGCTCCCGGCGCAGCACCGCCCCGAGGTCGCCGCGGCTCGCCGCCGCGTGCGCGAGCTTCGCGAGCACGCGCAGCTCGCGCGCCAGCGCCCCGGCGATGGGTGGCGGCTCCACCCCCTCGGCCCGCAGGCCCGAAAGGATCCTGAGCGCGCGTGCCGCGTCGCCGGCGAGCGCGGCGTCCACCAGCTTGAACACGTCGTAGCGGCTCGAGTCCGCGACCGCGCGCTCGACGTCCGCCGCGGTCACGGGTCCCTCGCCCAGGAGCAGGCGCAGCTTCTCGATCTCCTGGTCGGCCGCGAGCAGGTTGCCCTCCACCCGGTCCGCGACGAGCGCCACCGCATCGGCCTGGGGCACGAGGCCCGCGCGGCGCATGCGCGCCTCGATCCAGGCCGGCAGCGCCCCGAGCTCGACCGGCTGCACCGTCACGACCGCGCCGCGCTGGCCGAGCGCTTCCACCCAGCGCGCCGCGGACGCCTGGCGGTCGAGCCGCGGCGCGGCGACCAAAAGCAGCAGGTCGTCGCCGAGGCGCTCCACGAGCTCCACGATCGCCGCCGACCCGTCGCGGCCCGGTTTGCCGGTGGGCAGCCTGAGCTCGAGCAGGCGGCGCTCCGCGAACAGCGACAGGTTGCCGGCGGAGGCGCCGAGCGCCCGCCAGTCGAACCCCGTTTCGGCCACGTGCACCTCGCGCTGCGTGAAGCCGCGCTCCCGGGCGGCCGCACGCACGGCATCCAGCGCTTCCTGCGCGAGCAGGGGCTCGTCACCCGTCACGAGGTAGCAGGGCAGGAGGTTCTTCTTCAGCGACGCGGTCAGCTGGCTGGCGGCAATCTTCACGCTCACTGCCGCGGGCGTCGGGTGCGGGGGGCGGAATCGCGCATGCGCGCGGCGCCTCAGGCGCCCTCGAGCTGCTCGAGGGCCAGGGACTCGCCCTCGAGCAGCACGGGAATGCCGTCGCGAACCGGGTACAGGAGCTTGCCGTCGTCCGTCACGAGCGCCTCGTCGAGCGCTGCGGCCACGGTCGCGCCCTCGCGGTTGACCATCTTGCCCGCCGCGATCGCCGCGTTGACCCTGCGCAGGAGGTCGCCGCGGGCGGGCGCCAGCTCCTTGTGGGTGACGGGGCAACAGAGTATCGACAGCAGTTTCTTGTCCATGCTAGACGGATCCCGGATTTCTCCGCTGGTTCCAACCGTGTTGTGGGCAGTTTTGTTACGTTATACCATTCCGGGCCCTGGCCCGGCTCCTGTGCGGAGCATAACGGCTGGCCCTGACGGATAACAGGCGTGAAATCCCCCCATCGACTCGACACGGCCGGCGTGGTCCTGTCGGGTATCTGCCTCGTGCACTGCCTCGCCCTGCCGCTCGTGGTGGCGGCGCTGCCCTTCGTGAGCGAGCTGGCGCGCGGGCACCTGCACGCGCAACTGCTGGCCGTCGTGGTGCCGGTCAGCGTGCTCGCCTTCGGCGTCGGTTTTCGTCGCCACCGCAGGACCGCCGTGCTTGCCGGGGGCGGTCTCGGTCTGGCGCTCCTCGTGGTCGGCGGGACCGTCGCGCACGAGCGCTACGGCATCACCGCCGACCGGGTGCTGGCGGTCGCGGGCTCGCTCGTCCTCGCGTTCGCGCACTACCGCAACAGCCGCCTCTCGCGGCACGTCCGTCACGCCGCTTCGTAGCCGCGATCCCGGCGCGGGCAGTCGCGCGCGGAGCGTCTCACCCGGGGGCGCGCGGTGCCGTGCCGCGCGCCGGCGGCACCGGGTCGTAGCCGGAGCCGCCCCACGGATGGCAGCGCAGGAGGCGCTTGAGCGCGAGCCAGCTGCCGCGCGCCGCGCCGTGGGTCGCGAGCGCCTCGGCCGCGTACTCCGAGCAGGTCGGCAGGTAACGGCAGCGAACGCCGAGCCAGGGCGAGATCCCGCGCCGGTAGGCCGCGACGAGCACCAGCAGGCCCCGCGCCAGCAGGCGATCCACGGCCGCGATCAGGCGCGTCGCCATCGCGTCCCCGTGGGGCCGTCCTCGATCGCGATGCCGGCGGCGGCCAGCCGGTCGCGGATCGCGTCCGCGGTGGCAAAATCGCGGCGCCGGCGCGCCTCGGCGCGTTCCTCGAGGAGGCGCTCGATCTCGTCCGCCGGCAGCGCACCCGCCTGCTCCCCCGCGAACCACTCCTCGGGATCGCGCTGCAGCAGGCCGATCACCCGGCCGGCTGCCACGAGCCCCGCCGCCAGCTCGCGCTTCTCCGCGGCGCTCGCGGCGCGGTTCAGCCGCCGGGCGAGCGCGAACATCTCCGCCAGCGCCTTCGGGGTGTTGAGGTCGTCCTCCAGCGCCTCGATGAATTCCGCGGGCGGCTCCGCCTCGCCGGGCTCGACGCCGCGCAGCGCGCCGTACAGGCGGTCGAGCTGCCGCCTCGCGGTGTCCGCCGTGTCCTGCGACCAGTCGAGCGGCTGCCGGTAGTGCGCGCTGAGGAGCGCGAGCCGCACCGCTTCGCCCGGCACCTCGCGGACGAGGTCGTGCACCAGCAGCACGTTGCCCAGTGACTTCGACATCTTGGTGTCGTCCACGCTGAGGTAGCCGTTGTGCAGCCAGTAGCGCGCGAGCGGCGCGCCGTCGTGGGCGCAGGTGCTTTGCGCAAGCTCGTTCTCGTGGTGCGGGAACACGAGGTCCTGGCCGCCGCCGTGGATGTCGATGGTCGTGCCGAGGTGCCTGCGCGCCATCGCGGAGCACTCGATGTGCCAGCCCGGGCGCCCGCGCCCCCAGGGCGACTCCCAGCCCGGCAGGTCCGGCGGCGATGGCTTCCATAGCACGAAGTCGTGCGGCGCCTTCTTGTACGGGGCGACCTCGACGCGCGCGCCCGCGATCATCTCGCGGAGATCGCGCTTGGACAGCCGCCCGTAGCCCGCCTGGTGCGAAACGTCGAAGAGGACGTGGTCTTCGGCCTCGTAGGCGCAGCCCTTCTGCAGCAGCTCCTGGATCATCGCGATCATGTCCGCGATGTGCTCGGTGGCCCGCGGCTCGACGTCGGGCGGGAGCACACCCAGGGCGCCCATGTCCTCGTGGTACGCCTCGATGTAGCGGGCGGTGATCTCGTCGATCGGCCGGCCGGTCTCCTTCGCGGCCGCGTTGATCTTGTCGTCGACGTCGGTGATGTTGCGCGCGTACCTCACCTGGTAATGCCGTCGCAGCAGCCGGGCGAGCACGTCGAACACGACGGCCGGGCGCGCATTGCCGATGTGCGCGTAGTTGTAGACCGTCGGACCGCACACGTACAGGGTCACGCGCCCCGGCTCCAGGGGCTCGAAAGCCTTCTTCTCGTTGCTCAGGGTGTCGTGCAGCCAGATCGTCATGCGGTCCGTTCGCCGGCCATTCGGGGAGCGACATGATAGCAACATCGAGCCGCCCGATCGGGAAAGCTATAATGCCCGGCCTTCCGGGGACCGAAGGAGCCGCCATGTCCGCCAGATCGATCGAATTCGCCCCACGCCGCTCCGTCGAGCAGGTCGAGGAAGGCACGGAGCTCGCGCCCAGGTTCGACGAGCACGGCCTGATCCCGGCCGTGACCACCGACGCCGCCACGGGCGAGGTGCTGATGCAGGGATGGATGAACGCGGAAGCCCTGAAGCGCACGATCGAGACCGGCGAGGCGCACTACTACAGCCGCAGCCGCAAGGCGCTGTGGCACAAGGGTGCGACCAGCGGGTTCGTGCAGACCGTGCGCGAGCTCCTGATCGACGACGACCAGGACTGCGTGTGGCTCAAGGTCACCGTCGCGGGCGGCGCGAGCTGCCACGTCGGCTATCGCTCCTGTTTCTACCGGCGCATCCCGGTGGGCGCCGAGGGGCCGGTCACGCTCGAGTTCACCGATACGGAGAAGGTGTTCGACCCGCAGGCAGTGTACGGCGACGCCCCCAACCCCACCGTCCTCTGACCCCTCGCACCGCCACGAGCTCGGCACCCTGCCGAACGAAGGCACACCGGCCGGCACCGCAGGCAGCTCGAGAGCGCCCCCCGAGCGAAGGCACGTTCAGCACGGAGCATTTACTGGTGAACGGCACCGGCCGCAAAGAAGCGGAGCCGTGACGGGGGTATGCGTCCCGCGACCGCGGCCCGGCGCGTTTGCGATCGGGACCGTTCACGAACACATGCTCCGTGCTGAGCGTGGCGAACGTGCCTTCGTTCGGGGCGGGTTTCGACGTTCGTGGCGGGGGCGTCAGAAGCGGCCCTCGGATTTGGGCTTGCGGCCGGCGCGCCGCCGGGCCACGGCGGGCTGCGGCTCCCGGTAGGCGATCGCGCGCGCCTGGTAGGTGTACTCGATGGTGCCGATGAGCCACAGGACGTAGCCCATGAGCTCGATGAACTCCTCGAGCGCGAGCTTGATGACGCGCTGGTAGCCGTCGCCGAGTATGGCAACCCACAGCGGCTCGTGGCCGACGAAGCGCACGAACGCGAAGTGGATGCAGGCGCCCGCGAACAGCAGCGCGATGCCCGGCGACGGCCACACGCGCAGCCACGCAATGCGGAAGCGGCGCCAGTGCCGGTAGGTGTAGGTGATGATGAGCGCGGCGGTGACGGCGAAGGCGGCCTGCCAGAAGTTGTCGACGATCCAGCGGTCGAGGAAGTAGTCGAGCTCGCGGATGATGAACACGAGCGCGAGCGCGCCGAACATGAAGGCGACCGGTCGCTGCGACGGGCAGTGGCGCGCCACCCAGGCGTAGAGGAGGCCGCAGACGGCGAGGATGATCGGCTGCATCAGCTCGATCGGCGAGTACTCGCTGGTCCCGAGCGTCGCACCGGGCGGCACCACGTGCAGCTTGAGGCTGCCGGGCCACAGGATCTCCATCTGCACGAGCAGGCCCGTCAGCAGGAGGACGCCCGCGAAGTACAGGATGTAGCGGATCAGGACCACGCGCTCACCTCGCTGTTTCCTCCCGCATCGAACGGTGCCGGCGGATCCGCTGCCGCGCGTTCAGCCCCCGGTGCCGGTGCCGGGCCCGCCCGCCCCGAGCGACGAGAGCTGGATCAGCACCACCCGCACCAGGTCTTCGGCAATCGCCTCCCGGAGGAGCTCCTCCTCCCGCTCCTTGCCGAGCACCCGCCGCTGGTCGTAGGTGTAATCGCGCGTGAGCGTCTTCACCTGCGGCGGCATCAGCACCGAGTCGCCGGCGACCAGGCTGTAGAAGACGGTGTAGTACACCTCGTATTCCGTGGGCACGTTGCGCGCCGAGACCGAGAGCACACGCCGGCCCGTGTCGTCGCTGTGGATGACGAGCTCGGCCGTCGCGTCCTGCGGCGAATCCACCACCGCGACGCCCGCCTGCTCCAGCCGATGGGCGAGCTTCCGGTAGAACAGGCTGTAGCGGTCGTCGGTGTCGATGTACGTGCGTGCCATCTGCGGCGGAATGTCCGGAGCGCCCCGCAGGTGGAATCCGCAGCCGGCGACGGCGCCGAGCAGCAACGCAAGCATGAGGCCGGCGGTGCGGCGGCACGGACTAGACAACGATGTTCACCAGGCGCCGCTCGGGCAGGACGATCTTCTTGCGCACCGCCCGGTCGGCGACGAAGCGGCGCACGTTGGCATCCGCGAGGGCCTTGGCGGAGATCTCCTCCTCGTCCGCGTCCGCGGCGACCTGGATGCGCCCCCGCAGCTTGCCGTTGACCTGCACGACGATCTCGATCGTCGCTTCCGCCATCGCCGCCTCGTCCGCCGCCGGCCAGCGCTCGTCGACGCAGGCGCCCGCGTGACCCAGCGCATGCCACAGCTCGTGGCAGATGTGCGGCACGATGGGCGAGAGCAGCAGCACGGCTGCCTCCAGCGCCTCGCGCACGACCGCGCGTCCCGCCGGCGATTCGTCGTCGAACCGCTGCACCGCGTTCAGGAGCTCCATGACGGCGGCGACGGCCGTGTTGAACGTGTAGCGGCGCCCGACGTCGTCGCTGACTTTCGCAATCGTGCGATGCGTCTTGCGCCTGAGCTCCTTCTGCGCCTCGTCGAGGGCGTTCACGTCGAGCGGCGGCGGCGCCTCGCCTTCGGCGAAGCGCTGCACGGCGTTCCAGAACCGCTTGAGGAAGCGATGCGCACCTTGCACGCCCTCGTCCGACCATTCGAGCGCCTGCTCCGGCGGCGCCGTGAACATCATGAACAGGCGCACGGTGTCGGCGCCGTAACGCTCGATCAGGTCCTGCGGATCGACGGTGTTGCCCTTGGCCTTCGACATCTTGGCGCCGTCTTTCAGGACCATGCCCTGGGTCAGCAGGTTCGTGAACGGCTCCCCGTGGGACGACAGGCCGAAGTCGCGCATCAGCTTCTGCCAGAAGCGCGCGTATAGTAGGTGCAGGATCGCGTGCTCGATGCCGCCCGTGTACTGGTCGACCGGCATCCAGTATGCCTCGCGGCTGTCGAGCATGGCCTCGTGGTTGTCGTGACAGCAGTAGCGTGCGAAGTACCAGGAGGACTCGACGAACGTGTCGAAGGTGTCGGTCTCCCGCTTCGCGGGGGCCGCGCATTTCGGGCACGTCGTCTCGTAGAACTCCGGCATTTCCTTCAACGGCGACCGCACGCCGGTGAACTTGACGTCCTCCGGCAGCACCACGGGCAACTGGTCCTCCGGCACCGGGACGGCGCCGCAGGCGTCGCAATAGACGATCGGGATCGGTGTGCCCCAGTAACGCTGGCGCGACACGCCCCAGTCGCGCAGGCGGTAGTGCACGCAGCGGCGGCCGCGCCCGTTCTCCTCGAGCCAGCGGGCGATCGCGTCGAAGGCCTCCTCGAACGTCAGGCCATCGAAGCGCCCGGAGTTGACGAGCAGGCCGTGCTCGACGAACGCGGCCTGCGAAAGATCGATTTCACTGCCGTCCGCCGGCGCGATCACCTGCCTGATCGGCAACCCGTGCTTGCGCGCGAACTCGAAATCGCGCTGGTCGTGGCCGGGCACCGCCATGACGGCCCCCGTGCCGTAGCTCATCAGCACGAAATTGGCGACCCAGACGGGCACCTTCTCGCCGCTGATCGGGTGGATCGCCGAGATACCGAGTGGCCGGCCCTTTTTCTCCATCGTCTCGAGGCTCGCCTCGGCCGCCTGCGTGCGCTTGCATTCCTCGAGGAAGGCGGCGAGACCCGGATCGCGCTCGGCGGCACGCGCGGCCAGCGGGTGCTCGGCGGCGACGGCCATGTAGGTCACGCCCATCAGCGTGTCGGGGCGCGTCGTGAAGACCGCGAGCGGCTCCGCCTCTCCCTCGACGTCGAAGGTGAGCTCCACGCCCTCCGAGCGCCCGATCCAGTTGCGCTGCATGATCTTGACCGGCCCGGGCCAGCCGTCGAGCCGGTCGAGCTCCTCGAGCAGCTCGTCGGCGTAGGCCGTGATCCGCATGAACCACTGCGGGATCTCGCGCCGCTCCACCAGCGCGCCCGAGCGCCAGCCCCGGCCGTTGATCACCTGCTCGTTGGCGAGCACGGTCTGGTCGACGGGATCCCAGTTGACCACCGCGGTCTTGCGGTAGACGAGGCCCTTCTCGAACATCTTCGTGAACAGCCACTGCTCCCAGCGGTAGTACTCCGGGCGGCAGGTCGCGATCTCGCGGCGCCAGTCGTAGCCGAAGCCGAGCCGCTTCATCTGCCCGCGCATGTAATCGATGTTCTGGTAGGTCCACTCGGCGGGCGGCACGCCGCGCTGGATCGCGGCGTTCTCCGCCGGCATGCCGAACGCGTCCCAGCCCATGGGCTGCAGCACGTGGCGGCCCTGCATGCGCTGGTAGCGGGCGATGACGTCGCTGATGGTGAACACGCGCACGTGGCCCATGTGCAGGCGCCCGCTCGGGTAGGGGAACATCGTCAGGCAGTAGAACTTGTCCCGGCCCGGCTCCTCGTCCACCTCGAACGAGCGGTGCTCGTCCCAGTAATCGCGAGCTGCCTGCTCCACGGCTTGCGGATCGTAGGTCTTCGTCATCGCTGTTTCTGTGTCGCCGAAGTGCGGAAGAATATCGGTTTACGGCCGCCGCCGCAGCCCGGGCGCCGCCTTGCGGGCGGCGAGGGCGCCGGGGCGCCACGCGAGCCAGGCGACGAGGGCGAGCGCGACCACGACTGCCGGCCAGTTGCCCATGCGGGCGTACGGCGTGATGCCGGACATGGGCCGCACCGGCATGGTGAGGGTCGCGTACTCGAACTGCGCCGCGGTCTGCGCCAGCCCGCCGCGCGGATCGATGAAGGCGCTGATGCCATTGTTGGTCGCGCGGATCATGTAGCGCCCCGTCTCGAGCGCGCGCGTGCGCGCGATCTCGAGGTGCTGGTGCGGCGCGATCGAGTCGCCGAACCAGGCGTCGTTGCTGACGTTGACGAGGAGCTCGGCATCCGGCAGCGCGTAGAGCTGCTCGGCGCCGTAGGCGTCCTCGTAGCAGATCATCACCGCGAGCCGCGTCGCGTCCGGCAGCTCGAGCAGCGGCTGCTCGGGAGCGCCGGGCGCCATGTCGTAGGACGGCAGGCTGCGCATGCGCATCCATTGCCGGACGCTTTCGGGAACCGGGAAATATTCGCCGAACGGGACGAGGTGGCGTTTCCGGTAGAACTGCCGGCGCTGCCCGTCGAGCAGCAGCACGCTGTTGTAATAGCGATCGTTCTCGCGCTCCTGGATGCCGAGCACCAGCGACTGGCCGGCGTGGCGGAGCTGGCCCTCGAGCAGCTCGAGGTACCAGTCGACGTCCTCTGCGGCGGCGGGGATGGCCACCTCCGGCCAAACCACGAGATCGCTGTCCGCGTGGCTGACGAGGGACCGGCCGTAGACCTCGAGCGTCTCCTGGAAGCGCTCCGGGCGCCATTTCAGCTCCTGCGGGATGCCGCCCTGGACGATGGTCGCGGTGAGGGGCGAACCGGCCGGACGTACCCACTCCAGCCCGCCGAGCGCGAGCCCCAGCACCCAGGGCAGCACCGCGACGACGATGGCGTTGCGGCGCGCCCGCCCGGTGAGCGCCAGCGCGGTCACGAACGCCGCCGTGCTCAGCACGACGAGGAACGACACGCCGTAGACGCCGACGACCGGCAGCCAGCCGGCAAGCGGCGAATCCACCTGGCTGTAGCCGAGCGTGAGCCACGGAAAGCCGGTGAGCAGCCAGCCGCGCAGCCACTCGACCGCGGCCCAGGCGGCCGGTGCGGCGAGCAGCAGCCGCGCGGGCCGGCCGCGCGCCAGGCGGGCGATCAGCCACGCCGTGAGCGCGTAATACAGCGCCATCACGGTCACGAGGCCGAGGGTCAGCGCCACCGCGAGCCACACCGGCGCCTGCCCGAACTCGTGAATCGAGATGTAGACCCAGTAGGTCCCGAAGAGGAACAGGCCGAAACCGAACCAGAAGCCGTACAGCGCGGCCCGGCGCGGTTGCGAGTACAGGCAGAGCGTCAGCACCGGAAACACGAGCACCGGTGCGAGCGCCCACCCGCCGAGCGGTGCGAACGCGAGCGTCAGCATCGTGCCGGCGGCGAGATACGCCAGCGCGATCCCGAACGGGTGCACGTCGAGGAGCTGGCGAAGCGGTGCCCGCGCGCTCAAGGCCGCCGTCCCGGCGCCGTCGCCTTGCCTTGACACGGATACTGGATCAACTGCTTCGAGCTCCACAACGCCGCCTGTGCCCTTCGATTACGCGCAGCCGCCAGGATACCGGGCATGACGAGGGTCACGGACGTGCCGTGGCGAATCCATCATGGCCCGCAGGCTCCTCTAATCGCCGGAAGTTTGCCGCTGGACCTGCAAGGTGTCGATCCGGCGGCGGTCCGCCTTCATGACGCGAAACTCGAAACCGCCGAAGGAGAGCGTCTCGCCGCGCCGCGGGAGGCGCCCCAGCTCGTGCATGACGAGGCCGCCCACCGTGTCGTAATCGTCGTCCGGCAGGTCGGACCCGAAGTACTCGTTGAAATCCTCGATGCGCGTCAGCGCGCGCACCAGCCAGCTCGGCCGCCCGTCCCGCTCCGGGCCTTCCTGGATGAACGCGGCCTCCTCCGGGTCGTGCTCGTCGTCGATCTCGCCGACGATTTCCTCCAGCACGTCCTCGATCGTCAGCAGGCCGGATACGCCGCCGTACTCGTCGACGACGATGGCCATGTGATTGTGGCTGTCGCGGAACTCCTTGAGCAGCGCATTCAACCGCTTCGATTCGGGTATGACCGCCGCCGGACGCAGGTATTCCTCGATGACCAGCTCGCCCGGCTCTTTTTTCGCGAAGTGCTTGAGCAGGTCCTTGGCCAGCAGGATCCCGAGCACCTGGTCGCGGTCCTCGCCGATCACCGGGAAGCGCGAGTGCCCGGACTGCACGATCGTGCGCAGCATCTCGTCGAGGCCCTGGTTGCGCTCGATGACGACCATCTGCGAGCGCGGCACCATGACCTCCCGCACCTGCGTCTCCGCGACCTCCAGAACGCCCTTGAGCATCGCCTGCTCCTCGGGGTCGAACACGGCTTCGGCCTGTTGGAGCAGCTCGTGGATCTCTTCGCGGCTCCACGGCTCGCCCTTTACGGCGCGCAGGAGGCGCTTGAAGACGCCGGCCGACCCCGAGCCGCTGTTACTGGGCGGTTTGTCGTTCATCGAACCGCCATTTTATCAGGCCCGGCCGGCTCCCCGCTCCGGTTATTCGCGGCCGAACAGGACATTAGGCATCGGGCCGGGCGGCGTTCGCGGGCGCGCCGGGGTGCCGCTCGGCGTACGGATCGGCGATGCCCCGGGCGGCGAGGATGCGCCGTTCGAGGCCTTCCATCCGCTCCGCCTCGTCCCGCGACGCGTGGTCGTAGCCTAAGAGGTGCAGCGTGCCGTGCACCACCAGGTGCGCCCAGTGGGCGGCGGCGGGCTTGCCCTGCTCTGCCGCCTCGCGCGCGAGCACGGGCGCGCAGATGGCGAGGTCGCCCAACGGCAGCGAGGGCGGTGCGGATTCCCCCGCGGCGGGAGGCTGCAGCAGGGCGGGATCCCCGGCCGGGAACGCCAGCACGTTGGTCGGCCGGTCCTTGCCGCGGAAGCGGTAATTGAGCGCCCGGCTCTCGCGCTCGTCCACGACGCGCACGACGACCTCGTACCGGCCGTCGGGCACCGCGTCCGCGTGGCGGACGGCGTCCTCGATCCAGGAACGGATCTCGGCGCTCGGGGGCACGTCGTGGGCGCGGCAGGCGATCTGCAGCTCGACCTCTATGCTCGCGCTCATCTCCGGGCGGCGTCGTCCGCCTCGTACGCCTCGACGATGCGCTGCACGAGCTCGTGCCGCACGACGTCGTTCGGGCTGAACCAGGTGAACGAGATGCCCTTCACGTCCGCGAGGATCCTGACGGCATGCACGAGCCCGGACTGGCTGCCCGCCGGCAGGTCGACCTGGGTCACGTCGCCCGTGACCACCGCGCGGGAACCGAAGCCGATGCGCGTGAGGAACATCTTCATCTGCGCAATGCTGGTATTCTGCGCCTCGTCGAGGATGACGAACGACTCGTTCAAGGAGCGCCCGCGCATGAACGCGAGCGGCGCCACCTCTATGACGTTGCGCTCGATCAGGCGCGCGACCTGCTCCGGCCCCAGCATGTCGAACAGGGCGTCGTACATGGGGCGCAGGTAGGGATCCACCTTCTGCGACATGTCGCCGGGCAGGAAGCCAAGGCGTTCCCCGGCCTCGACGGCGGGCCGCACCAGGATGATGCGGCGCACCTCGCCGTTCTCCAGGGCGTCGATCGCGCTCGCGACCGCGAGATAGGTCTTGCCGGTCCCGGCCGGCCCGATGCCGAACGCGAGATCGTGCGAGCGGATGCCCTTCAGGTACGCCCGCTGGTTCGCGCTGCGCGCGCGCACCAGCTTGCGCCGGGTCTGGATCTCGATCGCGTCACCTTCGTCGGCCTCGCGCCCGGGTGCATCGAGACCGTTGCTCTCGGCTTCCTTCATCACGGTTTCCTGGAGGCAGATGTGCACCCTTTCGGCGTCGATGCGCTCCGTGTCCGTGAGCTTGAACAGCGAGCGCAGCACGTCGCTGCCGATCTGCGCCGCCCCGGGCTGGCCGGTGACGCGGAAGCGGTTGCCGCGGCTCGAGATGTCCACGTTGAGCCGGCGTTCGATCTGTCGAAGGTGCTCGTCGAACTGGCCACAGAGATTGGCCAGGCGCTGGTTGTCGGCGGGTTCCAGGACGATGTCCTGCGAAACTTTGACAGCGTTCAATGGGTTGGTACGGGACCTCTTGCCGGTCGGTTCACGGTTCCCTTTAGCCTACCTTGAAGCCCGGGAACATGGAATAGTGCCCCCCGCATGCCCGCTGCGCTCACCGGGCGACCGCCCGGGCCGTGCGGCCCGCATCCCGGATCCGGCCGCGCAGGGAGTTCGGCAGGGCCTCGGTGATCTCCACGTCCACGAACTGCCCGAGGCAGGACGGGTCGGCATCGAAATTCACCCAGCGATTGTTCTCCGTCCGCCCGGTCCACTGCCGGTCGCTCTTCTTCGAGCGGCGCTCCACCAGCACGCGCTGGGTGGTGCCGACCATGGCGGCGCTGATCGCCTGTGCCTGCGCATCGATCTTCGCCTGCAGCCGGTGCAGCCGGTCCTTCTTCACCTCCAGCGGCGTGTCGTCCGCGAACGAGGCCGCCGGGGTGCCGGGCCGCGGGCTGTAGATGAAGCTGAACGACTGGTCGAAATTGATCTCCTCCACCAGCCGCATGAGCGCGTCGAAATCGGCCTCGGTCTCGCCCGGGAAGCCCACGATGAAATCCGAGGAGATCGAGATGCCCGGCCGCGCCTCGCGCACGCGCCGGATCTTCTGCTTGTACTCGAGCGCGGTGTGGCCGCGCTTCATCCGCGCGAGGATGCGATCAGAGCCGTGCTGCACCGGCAGGTGCAGGAAGCTCGCGAGCTTCGGCACCTCGGCAAAGGCCTGCACGAGGCTGTCGGTGAACTCCACCGGGTGCGAGGTCGTGAAACGGATGCGCTCGATGCCGTCGATCGCGGCGGTGTAGTAGATCAGGGTCGCGAGATCGGCGATGCGGCCGTCGTGCATGGGTCCGCGATACGCGTTCACGTTCTGGCCCAGCAGGTTCACCTCGCGCACGCCCTGCTCCGCCAGGCTCACGATCTCCGCCACGACGTCGTCGAGCGGCCGGCTGACTTCCTCGCCGCGCGTGTAGGGCACGACGCAGAACGTGCAGTAACGGCTGCAACCCTCCATCACCGACACGAACGCGGTCGGCCCCTCCGCCCGCGGCTCCGGGAGCCGATCGAACTTCTCGATCTCGGGGAACGAGACGTCGACGACCGGGCGCCCCTTCGTGCGCACGGCATCGACCATCTCCGGCAGCCGGTGCAGCGTCTGCGGACCGAACACGAGATCGACGAACGGGGCGCGGCGGCTGATGTTCTCGCCTTCCTGGCTGGCGACGCAGCCGCCGACACCGATCAGGACCTCCGGGCGCTCCTCCTTCAGCGCGCGCCAGCGCCCCAGCTCCGAGAACACCTTCTCCTGGGCCTTCTCGCGGATCGAGCAGGTATTCACGAGCAGCAGGTCGGCCTCCTCGGGCACGGTCGTGAGCTCGTAGCCGTGCGAGGCGCGCAGGACGTCCGCCATCTTGTCCGAGTCGTACTCGTTCATCTGGCAGCCGTAGGTCTTGATGTAGAGCTTGCCGGTCATGGCATCGACCGTCGTCGGCGCTGCTCTCCCCGCTGCGCGGGCAGGGGCGCTAGAAAGGAATGTCGTCGTCGAACTCGTCCGCGACGCCGGCCCGGGCAGGTGCCGGCTCCTCGGCAGGCCGGCCGGGCCCCGGGCCCATTGCCGGCGCCCCGGCCCCGGAGCGGCCGCCCAGCATCTGCATCTCGGTGGCGCGGATCTCGGTGGTGTAGCGGTCGTTGCCGTCCCGGTCCTGCCACTTGCGCGTGCGCAGGCTGCCTTCGATGTACACCTGGGAACCCTTGCGCAGGTACTCGGCGGCGATCTCCGCGAGGCGGTCGAACATGACGACCCGGTGCCACTCCGTGCGCTCCTGCATCTCGCCCGTCTGCTTGTCCTTCCAGGACTCGTTCGTTGCGATGCTGAGGTTGGTGACCGCGCCGCCGCTCGGCATGTAGCGCGTCTCGGGATCCGCTCCCAGGTTCCCGATCAGTATGACCTTGTTGACTCCGCGGGCTGCCATGGCCGCTCCTATGACTCAAGTGTGATCCCGGGCGGTGTGCCGCGAGGGCTGCCTATTGTAGAGGCTCACCGGCCAAAAGCTAACCGGCTTTTCTCGGCGAAGTGCCCGGGATTCGCGCACCCCTGCCCGGCGGGCCGGCGCCCCGGTCCGGGCGGGCGCGGGCCGCTCGCACGCCTCGCACCGCGCCCGGCCGCGCCCGCGCTAGGCGTCGGCGACGCGGTGCAGGACCAGCCACAGGGCGGCGACGACCGCCCCCGCGAGGAACACGTCGGCCGGGCGGCCGCCCGCGAGCAGCCGGCCGCCCGCGAGGCCGCCGGCGAAGATGCCGAGGAACTGGGCGCTCGTGAACACGCCGAGCGCGGTGCCGCGCAGCTCCGGCGGCGCGAGCACCGAGAGCCGCGCCGGCAGCCCGGCTTCGAGGAAGCCGAAGCCCGCGAAGAACAGCGCGAGCGCGGCGACGACCGCCACCGTCGAGAAGCCGCCGAACGCGAGCAGGAGCTGGCCGGACGCCAGGAGCGCGACGGCGACGGTCACGGTCGAGCGCCGGCTGCCGCGGTCGTCGGCGAGAATCAGCGGCACCATTCCGGTGAGGGACAGGAGCAGCGCCGTCGTGTACACCTTCCAGTGCGCCGTGACCGGCAGCGCGAGGGTGTCCTCGAGCAGCAGCGGCAAAGCGACGAAGGTCGCGGTGAGCAGCGCGTGCAGCACGAATATCGAGGCGTCGAGCCCGAGCAGCGAGGGCCGGAGAACGGCGGTGAGCGAGGAGCGGCGCACGGGCGGGCGCGGCGCCGCCGCCGGCAACGCGGGCGGTGCCTCCGGCAGCGCGACGAGCACGAGCGCGGAGACCCCCGCGAGCACCGCGGCCAGCCAGAACAGCGCGCGCACGTCGAAAACCGCCGCGATCGCGGGGCCCGCGACCAGGGCCAGGAGGAACGAGGCGCCGACGCCCACGCCCAGGATCGCCATGGTGCGGGTGCGCACCTCCGGCCGCGTGCGGTCCGCGAGCAGCGCGGTCAGCGTCGCCGACACGGCGCCGGCGCCCTGCAGCAGGCGGCCGACGATGACCCCGTGGATGTCGTCGGCGAGCGCGGCCACGATGCTGCCGAGGGCGAACACGCCGAGGCCGAGGAGGATGACGGGCACGCGGCCGATCCGGTCGGACAGGGCCCCCAGCGGGACCTGCAGCAGCGCCTGCGTGAGCCCGTAGCCGCCGACCGCGAGGCCCACCAGCACCGGCGTGGCGCCCTCGAGGCCCGCCGCGAACAGCGACATCACCGGGAGCAGCGCAAACAGCGCGAACAGGCGCAGCGTGGCCACGGACGCGATCACGCCCGTAGCCCGGCGCTCCTCCGGCGCGAGCGCCGCAAGCGGTTCGGTCGTCTGCGAATTCATGCGAGAGGTTGCTTTTCCGGGATTTGCCCCGATAAAACGGGCGATTCTCGCCCGCTTTGCGCCGCGACGAAACGGCGGCGTATATTAGCAGGTTGGCCGGCGTCCCCTCCGAAATCCATGCGAACGATAGACATCCGCGGCGCGCGCACCCACAACCTCAAGAACCTCGACCTGAGCCTGCCGCGCGACAAGCTCATCGTCTTCACGGGACTCTCGGGATCGGGAAAATCCTCGCTCGCGTTCGACACGATCTACGCCGAGGGGCAGCGGCGCTACGTCGAATCGCTGTCGGCCTACGCCCGCCAGTTCCTGTCCATGATGGAGAAGCCGGACGTCGATCACATCGACGGGCTCTCCCCGGCCATTTCGATCGAGCAGAAATCGACCTCGCACAACCCGCGCTCCACCGTGGGCACGGTTACGGAGATCTACGACTACCTGCGGCTGCTCTACGCCCGCGCCGGCATTCCGCGCTGCCCGGACCACGGCACCCCGCTCGAGGCGCAGACCGTGAGCCAGATGGTGGACCAGGTGCTCGCGCTGCCGGAAGGGACGCGCCTGATGCTGCTCGCGCCGGTGGTGCAGGATCGCAAGGGCGAGCACGTGCAGCTCATGCGGGAGCTCCAGGCGAGGGGCTTCGTGCGTGCCCGCATCGACGGCGAGGTGTACGAGCTCGACGACCCGCCCAAGCTGGACCTGCGGCGCAAGCACTCCATCGACGCCGTAGTCGATCGCTTCAAGGTGAAGCCCGACCTGGCGCTGCGCCTCGCGGAAAGCTTCGAGACGGCGCTGCGCCTGGCCGACGGCGTCGCGCGCGTCGCGTTCATGGACGATCCGGACGCGGAAGAGCTCGTGTTCTCGGACCGCTTCGCCTGCAACGTCTGCGGTTACAGCCTGACGGAGCTCGAGCCGCGGCTGTTCTCGTTCAACAACCCGTCGGGGGCCTGTCCGGGCTGCGACGGCCTCGGGGTGCGGCAGTTCTTCGATCCCGCGCGCGTCGTGGTCAATCCCGAGCTCTCTCTCGCGGGCGGCGCGATCCGCGGCTGGGACCGGCGCACGACGTACTACTTCCAGATGATCCGCAGCCTCGCCGCGCATTACGGCTTCGACGTGGAGACGCCGTTCAACCAGCTTCCGGAGCGCCTGCAGAACGTCATCCTCTACGGCAGCGGCAAGGAGCGCATCGAGTTCCACTATGCGAACGGGCGCGGGCGCGAGGTGCGGCAACGCCATCGCTTCGAAGGCGTCATTCCGAACCTCGAGCGCCGCTTTCGCGAGACGGAGTCGAGCACGGTGCGCGACGAGCTCGCGCGCTTCCTGAACAGCCGCCCGTGCCCGGACTGTGACGGCACGCGCCTGAACCGCGCTGCCCGCAACGTGTTCGTCGCGGACATGTCGCTGCCCGAGGTGAGCAACATGTCGGTGGGGCATGCCCGCGAGTTCTTCGAGAAGCTCGAGCTCGAGGGCTGGCGCGCCACGATCGCGGCGAAGATCGTGAAGGAGATCAGTGCGCGGCTGGGCTTCCTGTCGGACGTCGGCCTCGACTACCTGTCCCTGAACCGCAGCGCGGAGACGCTGTCGGGCGGCGAGGCCCAGCGCATCCGGCTCGCGAGCCAGATCGGCTCGGGGCTCGTTGGCGTGATGTACATACTCGACGAGCCGTCGATCGGCCTGCACCAGCGCGACAACCAGCGGCTCTTGTCGACGCTGCTGCACCTGCGCGACCTCGGCAACACGGTGATCGTGGTCGAGCACGACGAGGAAGCGATCCTGGCGGCCGACCACGTGGTCGACCTCGGCCCCGGCGCCGGCGTGCACGGCGGACGCGTGGTCGCGGAGGGACCGCCGGAGGCGATCCGCCAGAACCCGCAGTCGCTGACCGGCCAGTACCTTTCCGGCCGCCGCGCGATCGCGGTCCCGGAGCGGCGCGTCCCGCCGGATCCCGAGCGCCGGCTCGTGGTGAAGGGCGCACGCGGCAACAACCTGAAGAACGTGGACGCCGTCATCCCGATCGGGCTCATGACCTGCGTGACGGGCGTCTCGGGCTCCGGCAAGTCCACGCTCATCAACGACACGCTGTACAAGGCGGTGGCGGAGCGGCTCAACGGCGCCGGCCGCAATTCGGCGCCATGCGATGCGATCGAGGGGCTCGAGGCGATCGATCGCGTGATCGACATCAGCCAGGCGCCGATCGGGCGCACGCCGCGCTCGAATCCGGCCACCTACAGCGGCCTGTTCACGCCGATCCGCGAGCTGTTCGCGGGCACGCAGGAGGCGCGCTCGCGCGGCTACATGCCCGGGCGCTTCAGCTTCAACGTCAAGGGCGGGCGCTGCGAGGCCTGCGAGGGCGACGGCGTGCTGAAGGTCGAGATGCATTTCCTCCCCGACGTCTACGTGCCCTGCGACGTGTGCAAGGGCAAGCGCTACAACCGGGAAACGCTGGAGATCCGGTACAAGGGCAAGAACATCCACGAAGTGCTGGAGATGACGGTCGAGGATGCCTGGGAGTTCTTCGCCAACGTGCCGGCGGTCGCGAAGAAGCTGCAGACGCTCATGGACGTCGGGCTGTCGTACATACGCCTCGGGCAGAACGCCACCACGCTGTCGGGCGGCGAGGCGCAGCGCGTCAAGCTCGCGAAGGAGCTGTCGAAGCGCGATACCGGCAGCACGCTGTACGTGCTCGACGAGCCGACCACGGGCCTGCATTTCCACGACATCGAGCAGCTCCTGTCCGTGCTGCACCGGCTGCGCGACCGCGGCAACACCATCGTGGTGATCGAGCACAACCTCGACGTCATCAAGACGGCCGACTGGATCATCGATCTCGGGCCGGAAGGCGGCGACGGCGGCGGCGAGATCATCGCGACCGGCACCCCCGAAGAGGTGGCGGACAACCCGGCTTCGTACACGGGCCAGTACCTGCGCCCCCTGCTCGGCCGCCGCGCCCTGAAGCCGAAGCGCGCCCGCCACGTGTAAGCGCGCGCAGCGCCGTGGCGCACATCGCGCGCGACCAAGGATGGCAGGGATTCCCGGTCGCGCAGCGAACTCGCCCCGAGCATCGTTCAT
>Ga0079224_100001033_pt1 | contig 30607 bp, 24 predicted proteins | sample Stecom2015_FD_80414 | JGI IMG/M metagenome (GOLD analysis project Ga0079224, IMG submission 80414) | Agricultural soil microbial communities from Utah to study Nitrogen management - Steer compost 2015 | ecosystem: Environmental > Terrestrial > Soil > Agricultural land | place: USA: Utah... | reverse complement strand
GGACAACGGTTCAAAAAGAGGAATATCGTCGTTCCAAGCTTTTGCCCTAGCGGTATCCGGACGGGTCGGTACCGGTAATATTGCAGGGGTAGCGACTGCGATCGGCATGGGCGGCCCCGGAGCTATATTTTGGATGTGGACAATCGCTTTTCTCGGCAGTTCGTCCGCCATCATTGAGGCATCACTCGGACAAATGTACAAAGAAGTTAAAGATGGGCAATACCGCGGTGGTCCGGCATTTTATATACTGAAAGGGCTCAACTCCAAAGTTTTTGCATGGGCCTTTGCCATTGTCACGATTGTCAGCACCGGCTTTCTTTTGCCCAGCGTGCAGAGCAACAGTATCTCACTGGCTGTTCAGTCTTCTTTCGGTATCTCGAACCATATCATCGCCATTGTTCTGGTGTTACTTCTAGCTTTTATCATCATCGGCGGTGTTAAACGTATAAGCCGCGTAGCCGAATATGTCGTACCTTTCATGGCGGGAGCCTATATCCTGATGGCCATCGTAATCATGACACTCAATTTCCACCAAATACCCGATGTCATTGGCCTGATTTTCAATGCTGCTTTTAATACCGATTCAGCCTTTGGCGGTATTATAGGTATGGCTATTTCCTGGGGCGTAAAGCGCGGTATCTATAGTAACGAGGCCGGGCAGGGAACGGCTCCTCATGCTGCTTCGGCAGCGGCGATAAGCCATCCCATCAAACAGGGACTGGTACAGGGATTTTCGGTCTACGTAGATACACTTTTTGTCTGTACGGCGACGGCATTCATGATCCTGTTCACAGGGCAATATAACGTCGCAGACCCCGACGGAGGTGTCCTTGTCCAAAATCTAGGAGAGACAATACAGCCGGGACCGGAATATACACAACTTGCCGTAGCGAAGCACTTCCCCCTACTGGGTGGCAGCTTTGTGGCTGTTGCCCTTTTCTTTCTTGCCTTTACAACGATCATGGCATACTATTATATCGCCGAGACCAATGTCAGCTTCGTAATGGGTCCCAGCAAGAACAAACTGCTGATATGGGGATTACGCTTACTTATTCTTGCATCGGTATATATGGGCTGTATATCCACCGCGGAATCGGCATGGAAGTCGGGGGATATCGGTGTGGGTATTATGGCTTGGCTGAACGTCATCGCCATTATCTTCCTGCACAACAGAGTGCTGATACTGCTGAAAGACTATGAGACGCAGAGACGAGAAGGGATAGACCCTGTATTCGACAGTTCAAAATATGATTTTCGTCATATGGATTTCTGGAACCGGAAAAAATAATCTGTACTTGGACTGCCCTTGTACCCCATATATGTACGGAACAACTTGTCAAAGCCACGGGGGCTTAGTATTTTTGGTAAAATAGCCTGCACGTTGGAAGTGTGAAGGCGTCGGATATAAAAGAATCAGATATGAAGCAGACCATTTTGGTACCCACAGACTTTTCAAACAACGCCCTGATAGCACTACGCTATGGCGTAGAATTGGCACGGAAGGCACAGATGCACGTCCACGTTTTCCACGCCTATCGTCCGTTTACCTCTGCTTTCCAGAGCCCCTTGGCCAATGAGACAGACGAGCAACGGGCTAAGATCAGTGCGGAAAAGGGGTTGGCTAATTTTATTGACAAGTTGGAAAAAAATACGGATGTACAGGTGACCTCAAGTATTGCTAAAAACAGCCTTCTTGAGGCCATCAACGACTATATAACGGAGAACAACGTCCGCATCGTCGTTATGGGGGCGCATGGCGCATCGGGCACACGGAAGGATCTATTGGGCAGTAATACGTATGACGTTGCCAAAGATGTATCCCGTCCATTATTGATCGTTCCGGAGCATACGAACTCTTTTAAACTGGAAAATGTCGTGTTTTTCAGTGACTACCAGCAGGGTGATATCAAGACCTTAACGAGTTTTAACTCGCTATTTGGCAATACACGCCCATCTTATACACTGATACATATCCACGAAGGAAAAGACGCGCCTACAGAAGATAATCTACAAAGTCTGCAACAGTGGAAAGCGACGCTGGAAAAGGAAACTACGGTGAAGGAGCTGTCTGTAGAAATAGAACATGTTCCTGAAAATGTAGAGGCAGTTAACAAAATTTTGGATCGTATGAGCGCTGACATGACCCTGATTACGCTTATCGATTCCCGGGGATTTTTCAAAAAAACGGTACACAAAAGTCTGGCGAGGGCTATTGTCATTAATCCTCATACGCCTGTCCTGCTGACTTCTGAAGATACGGAGTAGAAACGGACGCATAAATGAAGCCGCCCAGTGCGTAACAAGCAATATCCCACGCATCGCCCGTCATTTTTTCGTTCCAGAGAGGAAACACTATTTCGCACAGAATCGAAACCAGAAGAACGTATCCTATGATATGGGCACGAGATAAAGTATATCCAGCTCTCCGATACAATAGCTTCCGTTCCCAGACAATTAGGTGTAGTAGGATCGGCATGCATAGTAGCGGATCGAGATAGCTATCAATTAGGGGAAGTGAAATACTGGCTATTTTCTGCTGGTATTGGTGGATTGTGAACAGAAATGCACATACGGTAAAAAGTATGGCTGGCTTTTGTCCCAATTTCATAGCGCAATCAGAAAAACAAGCAATAACAAGACCAACAGCACCGGCGATAGCAACAATAAGAGCAAAAGAACAGGCAGTTTCAGGACAAACACTACGATCTGCAAGAAAAGGGGCTGCCCTTTCTTGGGAAGAACCCAATCTTCCAATTTCCTGTAGGCAGACGAGATGGTTTCCTTTATCTCGTCCATCGCCGTTCGTCTCTTTGGTTCGGTACGACCATCCTTATTGGTGTTTCCGTTTCCTTCCATTTTTTCTTTATGCACCGCCATTTTTTACAAGTTCTGCACGGCCTCTGCCTGACCGGTCCATTACTAGAGCCACCATGGAGTCACCGGATATATTGGTTACTGTACGAAACATGTCCAGTGGCCTGTCGATAGCAAATATCAGTGCTATTCCGGCAGGACTAATACGGATGGATTCCAGTACGATCACGAGCATTAAGATGCCCGCTCCCGGCACGGCTGCCGCGCCGATGGAGGCTAGGGTTGCCGTCACGATGATACTCAGCTGCTGGGCAGTGGTGAGGTCGTGCCCCATCACCTGGGCAATAAAGACCGCCGCAACGCCCTGGTACAGACAGGTGCCATCCATATTGATCGTCGCACCTATGGGCAAGACAAAACTCAGAACATTTTTCCGTATATGCAGGTTTTCCTCCGCACATTCCATGGTTACCGGTAGGGTGGCGGCACTCGAGCTGGTCGAAAAGCCAAGGAGCTGTGCCGGAAGGATAGCTTTGAAAAATCGGAACGGATTCATGCGGCCGAAGAAATAAACGAAAAGTGAATAAACTCCATATACAAGCAGTAGTAGCCCCAATACCACGGTAAAGGCGTACATGCCCAAGGCTTTGAATACATCAAAGGAAGGTGCTTCCGCGATGAGTGTAGTAATAAGCGCGAACACACCGTAAGGAGCGAACAACATCATCAGGTCGACGATCTTCAGTACAATGGCGTTTCCGGAATCCAGTACCTTTTTGAATGCCGTTATTTCGCCGAAGGGCAAAGATATCATGGCAACACCGACCAGCAGGCTGAAAAAGATGATCTGCAGCATATTGCTGTTTACCGACATGGAATCAAAAATGTTTTCTGGCACGATATCAATGAGGGGCTTTAAAGGGCCTCTGGTTTCCTGTACCTTCGTTGCCTCATTTACCTTCTCCTGAACTTCGCCTCCGAAAGATCGTAACATTTCCTGCCGGGTCTCTTCGGAAATAAGGCTACCGGGCTGTATAAGGTTGACAAGACCAAGGCCTATCGTGATTGCGACAATGGTCGTCAGTATATACATACCAAAGGTCTGTAGGCCAAGACCAGAAAGTTGGGTGGTATCCTTGAGATCGGAGACGCCTTTGATCAGTGATACAATAATCAGCGGAATAGCGATCAATTTAAGCAGGTTGATGAAAATCGTCCCAAAAGGTTTGATCCAGTCGATGACAAATTCCTTTCCCTCGGTAAATTGGACACACAATAACCCCACGAGGATACCGCCTACAATACCGATCAGTATCTGCCAGTGTAACGCGATCTTCTTCATTCTATAGTCTTTTTTCATTATCGTTCGATGGTGTAGCGACGCGGCTTAACAGGATATATCCCGTCACACCCGAAACCAGCGAAGCGACCAGTATGGAGAATTTTGCCTCAGCGATAAGCAAGTTGTCCGAAAAGGACAGCAAGGCAACAAATATGGACATCGTAAAACCGATACCTGCCAAAAGACCTACGCCGATAATCTGTGCCCAGGATGCCCCTTGTGGCATGGAACCGATGCGCAAAAGAATCGCCAGTCTTGTCATCAGATAGACGCCGACAGGTTTGCCCAGCATAAGCCCTAAAATGATCCCTATCCCCAATGGAGACATCAGTCCCTCTAACATCCCTTCCTCAAAACGGATAGCTGTATTAGCTAAAGCGAACAACGGTACGATCAAAAAGTTTACGGGCGTGGCAAGGGCATGCTCCAGTTTTAATAGCGGTGGTTCTTCCTGCCCTTTGGTAGACAGTGGAATGGTCATGGCCGTCAGTACGCCCGCAATAGTAGCATGGATGCCCGAATGATGGACAAAATACCAGATGAAAAGACCCGGGATAAGGTAAAAGATCAATGATCGGACACCTAATCTATTAAAAATGAAGAGCATTGCCAATATAGCCGCAGCGTAGCCAAGATATATAGTGTGAAGTTCTGCCGAATAGAAAATAGCGATAACAAGAATGGCGATGAGGTCGTCCACAATGGCCAGCGCGGCCAAAAACACTTTCAGGGAGGCGGGGACACGTCTGCCCAGCATGGCAATCACGGCCAGGGCAAATGCGATATCTGTTGCCATAGGTATTCCCCAGCCGCTAACGGTTTCCGTCCCGTGATTGACCGCAAAATATATACCAGCAGGTACAATAGCTCCGCCTATGGCACAAAATATCGGGAGAAGAGCCTGTCGGAGAGTAGACAATTCCCCGCTGACAAGTTCCCGCTTTATTTCCAATCCGACCAAAAGAAAAAAGATAGCCATCAGACCGTCGTTTATCCAGAGCGCAGTCGTATATCGTAAATGTATCGAAGCTGTGTCAAATCCCAGCGGTGTGTTCAGTATATTTTCAAATGCTCCACCAAGCGGGGAGTTGGCAATAGTTAAAGAGATAAGCACACATACAAACAGGATTATACCTCCGCTTGTCGGTGAATCAGTAAACTTTCTGAGGATTTTCAGCATATCTGGTCCGGTAAAAGATGACAAGTTTCAAAGATAATATAACCAAAGAGATTAGAAAGAAAAAGCGAACATGATTGCCAAAATCGTCGTGTTGCTAAATATTTAGATCAACTTTCTCTCAAATAGCCGTGACCTCTATATTCAATAGTTAGTTAATTTCTAAGCGGCAATTGTGCCGTACATTAATAGTTCTTTGACATGCTTTTGATTTTTCTTCAACTGTGGGTTCACCGCAACGGTTGCACAAAATCTACCCATCAATAAAGCGGTGTGGTTCATAGTCTGTATACCGGCCATAGAGCACGCATCTCGTTCTCTTTTGGGATGCTAACCAAGTGCTATGTTCTGCGAGACATGCCGACATGTTGGGAAAGTTGCGCGCCAAAAGGATAAATTATTCTCAATACTGAACTGATTAAAACACCTAAAGGCTGCATTGAATATCCAATCATCCATGAGCTTTGCCAATCGGTTTAGCATGACCAAACGCGACGGTTTTTAGACTTACAGGCTAAGGAAATGAACGATTGGGAAAAGTGGAAATTGAAATTAGAGAAACTATTGACATCAATCGCGGTTGGTTGACTCTGTTTCGTTCTCTATTTCGGGGACGAGAGGACGTATTTACTCTTCGCTGAGAGAAATCTAAAAAATCCGATCGTAGGCGGGCTTATCAGTTTGAATTTTAGCGCTATCGGGTGCACAAATAGAATGGTGCGACATTTGTCAACTATCCACATCAAACCTATTTATCACTTACGTGTATTGATGTCCGAAAGTATTTAAACGGTATTCAGTAAATTGCCATCTATCGCTTATTACAGAATAATACGCCTTGGTTTTTGGATGCGAATTTTGATAAGCGAACCTGTCAAGCGGAAGCGGTAAGCTCTATAAATGCTTGCCGGGAGAAAAACACATCCGTTTACTCAGGGCGGACACGTTCCTTTGTTACAGTGTGGTCAATGGTCTATCCGCTCGGAAATTATACGATTGACCAGTCGTCCCACATCCACTAGAATTGTCGGAGTACAGCGGGTCCGTTTTTCGGGAATCATGCCGCTGCCGGGTCCAGGTCTTTTAGAAACGAAAACGGCTACACCAGACCCTCAAAGCTATGCTTCTGCGTGCTTTTCACCCCTTACAATATGCCGGAACCGAAGGTTCGGCACCGCAGCGAACAGCAGAAACAATCCATAGTTCCTTTTACGGCGCCAGACAGGTAAAAAAGATTATTTTCACTTTTTTTCGCTCTAAACTATAGTAAATAAAAGTTTTTCGTATCTTTGCCATCCCTACAATGTAGGGAAAAGGAGATAATTAATTAATGGCAAAAAAACAAGAAGCAGAAAAAGAGTTAGCGGCGAAAAACGCAGAGCTACAGGGTGCTGACGCAACAGTTGCGACAGACACCAAAAAGATTGAGTCTGAAGCAGATTCAAATTTAATCGACGAGATTAAATCAAACGCATGGAGTACTCCAGACGGAGACTTCGATTGGGACTTTGATGAAAAAGCTTTCGGTAATTACAGCGACGAAGAACGCGCGAAATTGGAAGAAGAGTACGCTGGTACATTTAACCAGATTAATCAAGGTGAAATTGTTGAGGGTATTGTCGTATCGATCAACAACAAGGATGTTGTATTAAACATCGGTTTCAAATCAGACGGTCTAGTAGCATTATCTGAGTTCCGCGACTTACCTGACTTACAAGCTGGTGATAAAGTCGACGTGTTCGTTGAGTCTCAAGAAGACGCGAATGGACAGTTGGTATTATCCCGTAAACGTGCTAAAACACAAAGATCTTGGGAAGAAATCAACGAAGCTCTTGAGCACGACAAAGTAATCGATGGTTACGTTAAATCACGTACCAAAGGAGGTCTTATCGTTGATATCAAGGGAGTTGAAGCATTCTTACCTGGATCTCAAATTGATATTAAGCCTATTCGTGACTATGATATTTACGTAGGCAAAACCATGGAATTCAAAGTGGTTAAAATCAATCACGAATTCAAAAACGTAGTGGTTTCTCATAAAGTATTGATCGAGGACGATTTAGAAAACCAAAAATCAGAAATCGTATCAAAACTGGAAAAAGGTCAAGTACTGGAAGGTACCGTCAAAAACATTACCGACTTCGGTGTTTTCATCGACCTGGGTGGTGTAGATGGCTTACTTCACATTACGGATATCTCATGGGGTCGTATCGAACACCCAAGAGAAGTGTTGTCTCTTGACGAGACAGTCAACGTGGTTGTTCTTGACTTCGACGATGAGAAAAAACGTATTGCTTTAGGTCTTAAACAACTTTCTGAACACCCTTGGGAATCTTTGGATGAAGGACTAGAAATCGGATCAAAAGTAAAAGGAAAAATTGTTACCGTTGCAGATTACGGCGCATTCTTAGAAATCATTCCTGGAGTAGAAGGATTGATTCACGTTTCGGAAATGTCTTGGTCGCAAAACCTACGTTCTCCACAAGAGTTTTTGAAAGTGGGTGATGAGGTAGAAGCTGTCGTGTTGACTTTAGATCGCGAAGATCGTAAAATGAGTCTAGGCATCAAACAGTTGACACCAGATCCATGGCAAAACATTACTGAACGTTACCCAGTTGGTTCTAAACAATCAGCGGTAGTGAAAAACATGACTAACTTCGGTGTATTCGTAGAGTTAGAAGATGGTATCGATGGATTGATCCACATTTCAGATCTATCCTGGTCGAAAAAAATCAACCATCCAAATGAATTCACGAAAGTTGGAGAACGTTTAGAAGTGGTTGTACTTGAGCTTGATGAGGAAAACCGTAAACTATCTTTAGGTCACAAGCAATTGGAAGAAAATCCATGGGATACATTCGAGACAATCTTTATCGAAGGTTCTGTACACGAAGGTACCGTGATTAAAGTTGGTGAAAAAGGCGATATCGTTGCACTTCAGTACGGTGTAGAAGGATTCTGTCCGAGCAAGCACGCGATCAAAGAAGACGGTAATCCGTTGAAAGTTGACGAAGTGAATGAATTCAAAATCATTGAATTCAACAAAGAAAACAAACGTCTAGTGATTTCTCACTCTCGTATCTGGGAAGATCAGAAAGCGGAAGCTCGTATTGAAGAATTCAACGCGCGTAAGAAAGAAGCAAAAGCCGCTTCTTCAGCAGTGAAAAAAGTGAAGGATTCAGTAGAGAAATCAACTCTTGGAGATCTTGACGTCCTCGCTCAACTTAAAGAGCAGATGGAAGACAACGAAAAGAAATCTAAATAAGATATCGATTTTCTAAATACAAACCCCGATCAAGCTGATCGGGGTTTTCTTTTTTAGATCGAATCAAGGCATTGACGACCGGGCAGCCACCGTTCGGTATATTAACTCCGCGGCCAATCGTGCCGTTCGATTATCTTGATCGAAACGCGGATTCAGTTCCGCTATATCTACTGCGCAAAGATGAGGTGTTTTCAAAATCGTGTCCAATACATGCATCAAAAAACCATCCGGTACAATCCCATTGTAGGCCGGCGCGCTTACTCCTGGTGCATAAGGCGAAGCAAAAGCGTCTAGGTCTATCGTCAAATATAGCTGATCTACTCGCGCGGCAAAACCTTGTATACGTTCTAAAATTGCGGACTGTTGATTGGTTTGCTGCATATCCCTAGCCAAAACAACCTCCACCCCTCTAGCTGACGCTTCCTTAAAAAGATCAGCTGTGTTGCTCATTTCTTGTATTCCTAAAGCCAAATAGTAAAAAGGTTCCCCCATCGATTGCACATGTTCGGCGATCTGAAAAAATCCCGTACCTGAGCTTCCCTTCCCTTCTGCGGGTACTCTCAAATCAAAATGTGCATCGATATTAATGATACCGATAGCGCCCGACAACACGCGACGTAATCCCTGATAATGTCCCCAGGTCATCTCATGCCCGCCACCAAGCAGTACCGGAAAACCATGGTGCATACAAATCTGCTCCACGGCATCCGCCAAGGACATTTGCGCACCTTCCAGATCTTGGTCCTCGCAATAGACATCGCCTCCATCCACAACGGCAAAATTGGTCTCTAGATGTATCGGAAGATTCCCGAGTATCGCACGGATCGCGTCCGGCCCCTCCTTAGCGCCTATTCTTCCCTGATTTCTGTACACGCCCTGGTCACAGGGGAAGCCTAGCAACACAATCGTATTTAAAAGAGCGCCCATATCAGAGGACAAATCGACGGTCTTGATCCGCTGGTACCACCGCTGCGCCAAGCCACTACGGAGATCTTGACGACCTGTCCAACGGTCCAAGCTTCCCCTACGATAAGCATTTAGTTTACGTCCCATTACGCTCCTTAAATAAGTCATCAATGATGTCATCTTTCACTTCCATTGCGGGGGTCACCTCTAGTAATGAGGAACGAGCTGCCTCCCGAGTAATGGTATCTCGTGCACCTGCGCTTCGTCCCCAAGCACGTCTCGCAATACCGTTATTCACGTCGAAAAACAGCAGGTCTTTTGCACGTTGCGCAGCTTCTTCAGAACCGTCGATCAACAGGCCAAAGCCCCCGTTAATTGCCTCTCCCCAACCTACACCTCCCCCATTATGGATCGACACCCATGTTGCTCCCCTACATCCTCCACCTATCACGTTATGAATAGACATGTCTGCCGTAAAATTGCTGCCGTCCTTAATATGGCTTGTTTCCCGATACGGGGAATCGGTACCGCTAACATCGTGGTGATCTCGCCCTAGCACGATCGGTCCTTGTATAACACCTTGTTTTACGGCACGGTTGAATGCTAAGGCAATAGCTATCCGACCCGCTGCGTCGGCATACAGGATCCGAGCCTGTGATCCTACGACGAGCCGATTGGCATCCGCTTCTTTAATCCAGCGAATGTTATCACGCATTTGTTGCTCGATTTCAGGGGTGGCTGTAGCGGCCAGTTGATTCAGTACGTCCAACGCAATGCGATCACTGGTTTTTAAATCGTTAGGATCGCCCGAGGTACATACCCAACGAAATGGTCCAAACCCATAATCAAAACACATCGGACCTAATATCTGCTCCACGTATGACGGATAACGAAAGTCGGTTTTATTTTCAGCTAGCACATCCGCGCCTGCCCGACTCGCTTCCAGTAAAAATGCATTTCCGTAATCGAAAAAATACGTGCCTTTTGCCGCATGTCGGTTAATGGCTGCAACGTGCCGGATCAACGACTTTTGTACAATACGCTTGAACCGATCGGGTGAGCTCACCATCAATTCATTCGCTTCTTGGAATGACAAATCAGCCGGATAATAACCACCGGACCACGGGTTGTGCAAAGAGGTTTGATCCGAGCCCACAGCTACAGGTATGTCTGCCTGATCAAATGCTTCCCAAACGTGGACGACGTTCCCTATAAAGGCCACGGAGAGCACAGCTCGATCTCGAATAGCTTGCCTGACCGTTCGGATTAATTCATCCAAATCCTCCACCAACAGATCCACCCAACCCTGCTGATGACGCTTATGCGCAGCCTGCGGATTCACTTCTGCACACACCGTAATACAACCCACGATCGACCCGGCTTTCGGCTGTGCTCCACTCATTCCTCCTAAACCGGAGGTCAAAAATATCTTTCCAGCACCATCCATGGTCCGGTATTTCTGCCGAAACGCATTCATCAAGGTAATCGTGGTACCGTGTACAATTCCCTGCGGGCCAATATACATATACGATCCTGCCGTCATTTGTCCATATTGCGTCACCCCTAAGGCATTAAAACGATCCCAATGCTGGGGAGTAGAGTAATTCGGTACCATCATCCCATTGGTAATGATTACACGAGGCGCATGCTTACTGGACGGAAACAATCCCATGGGATGCCCACTGTACATATGCAGGGTTTGATTGTCTTTCATCTCAGACAGGTATCTCATGGTGATCAGATATTGCGCCCAATTTTGAAATACGGCACCGTTTCCGCCATAGGTAATCAGCTCTTCGGGATGTTGAGCCACTCGCGGATCTAAATTATTTTGAATCATCAACATAATCGCTGCCGCTTCCGGACAGGTAGCAGGGTAATCGCTTATCGGTCTTGCATACATGGCATACTCGGGTCGAAACCTATGCATATAGATACGGCCTAACTGGCGTAATTCTTCTAAAAACTCTGGCGCCAACTCTGCGTGCCATTCTTCCGGAAAATACCTCAAGGCATTCCGCAAGGCTAATTTTTGCTCTTGTGAATTTAAAACGAGGGATCGAACAGGTGCACGATTGAGCGAGGCATCGCGTTCCATCATTGGCGGCAAATGTTTGGGTATGCCCTGTCTAATACATGCTTTAAATTGGTCTATCTGCATTGGCCTGGGTGTTGCGGAAAGCTTCTTGCCCATTCTTCCAAACGGCAACAGGCATTACACTTCCTTGTAAATAACTAATGTAAGGGTAGCTCTCGACGTTATAGATCACCAGGTCAGCCTTCATTCCCGCTTCAATGCGACCCCGATCTTCAAGTCCAAGCGCATGCGCCGCTCGGTAGGTTATGGCGGCAAACAGCTCTGCATTACTTAACTTTTCTCGAGCGGCCAAAATGGATGCACTGGTCATCAAATTTCCCATTGGTGCACTTCCCGGATTCCAATCGGTCGCGATCGCTAAACAAGCACCACGGTCCAATAAGGCGCGAGCAGGTGCAAATGCACATCCTAAACCTAACGAAGCTGCGGGTAAGGCAACAGCAACCGTATCGGAGGCCGCCAAGTAGGCGATCTCTTCCGTTCCGGAGGCTTCCAGATGATCCGCCGATTTTGCTTGTAGCTCCACGGCTAATGCCGTACCGGAAACCGTGAATTGATCGGCATGCAATGTCAAGTCAAACCCCTGGTCTTTTGCTTGGCATAAATAGGGTCGAATGGTGTCTGCGGAAAATGCGCCTTTTTCTACAAAGGCGTCGATCCGACTGCTTAACTTTTCCTCTTTCAATACCGGAAACAATTCGTCAACGAGTTGCTGAAGGTAAATCGCTGCGCTCTCCTTAAAATCATGGGGCAACATATGCGCCGCTAGACAGGTGGGCACCAAATCACTGACACACTCGCGATCAGCTCGCTGAATAGCGCGTAACATTTTCAGCTCCTCCTTTACGGTTAAACCATATCCGCTTTTGACCTCAATGGTCGTCACACCTTGCTTTAATAAATTAAACGCCCTTCGAATCGTCCACTCTACTAAAGTGGCTTCATCGCTGGCCCGAGTATCGCGAACTGTACTCCATATTCCTCCTCCGGCTTCTGCGATATCCAAGTACGTACAACCTGCATTACGCATCGCGAAATCAGCAGCCCGTGCCCCTCCGAATGCGATATGCGTATGGCAATCGATATAACCTGGAAGCGCTATCGATCCCGGCGCCTGCCAAATGAACTCCACATCCGGTCCAGTATGCTTTCCTCGTAACTGCTGGAATCCCCCAACCTCAACGATTTGATCCCTTTCGATCACGATTCCCCCTTCCTGCAGGACACTCAGGTCCACATCCTGAAGCGGTCCTTTGAGTGGCATCCCGCTCATCGTCACCATTTCCTGAAACGGTCCAATCAGTTTTCTTTTCATAATTAGTCTTCCGTTCTAAACAATTCGTTATGTTTGCCAAAATAGGGGAGTTTAGCGGCTCGAGCAGTCTTCACCGCTACCTTCAGTAAATCACCATTTTCGATGATCTGTTGAGCAGCATGCAGCACCTGCCCCATCGGCTGATCTTCTTCCAGATGCGGAACATGTTTCCGAAATTCACTATGAATCGCTTCGATAATTGGCGTGGACCGCCGTGGTCGGTGGAAATCTTTAGCTTGCGCTGCGCATATCATCTCGATCGCCAGAATCTTTCTGACATTCGAAATAATCGCCCGAAGTTTTCTTCCCGATATGGATCCCATGCTCACGTGATCTTCCTGTCCTAGAGAAGTGGGAATGCTATCGGCACTCGCGGGGAAACATAAGCTTTTATTCTCGCTTGCCAGTGCGGCCGTGGTGTATTGTAAAATCATAAACCCGGAATTCAATCCCGTTTCTTTCATCAGCAACTTGGGCACCTGCTCGGTTTCTCCACCTAAAGAGAGATATACCCTTCTATCCGATATATTACCCAATTCGGAGGCCGCAATAGCCAGATAATCCATGGGAATAGCTATGGGCTGGCCGTGAAACGATCCGCCGCTGATGGTCAATTCCCGAGAAATAATAACGGGATTATCGGTCACGGAATTCATCTCCGTCTCCAACAAATGCTTTACATGCAGCCACGCGTTCCTTGTAGCACCGTGTACTTGGGGGATACAACGCATGGAGTACGGGTCCTGAACCTTAGCACACTGTTGGTGCGCGGATTGGATAGCTGATCCGTTCAGCAAATTGAAAATTGTAGCAGCGGTGTACTGCGTGCCTTTAAACGGGCGCAGCTGATGTAGCTCCTCCCGAAACGGCTTGATAGATCCATTCAATCCTTCGATCATTAACGCCCCGATCAAATCCGCATGATCCATGACCGAGCGCAATTCCTCCAAAGCAACGATACCGTGAGCGGTCATAAACTGGGTTCCATTAATCAATGCCAGCCCTTCTTTAGGACCGAGAACCAAGGGCCTACATTTGCTTTCCTTTAGCGCGAGATCGGCGGGCATTTGCTTTCCGTCTTTCCAAATCTCGCCGTGTCCGATTAACGGCAAAAACAGATGAGAAAGCGGAGCGAGATCGCCCGACGCACCTACCGATCCCTGCTGGGGTACGACCGGAATAAGATGCTGATCGAGATGCCAAATGAGGCGTTCCACAGTGGCTACTTTTACGCCAGAATAACCTTGAGCCAGTGCATGAATTTTCAGCACCAGCATCAACTTACTCAAACGTGGTTGAATGGCGTCGCCGACACCTACTGCATGGCTTTTTAGGATATTCTCTTGTAATGTTCTGGTATCCCTAGCATTGATACGGGTGGTACACAAGGGACCGAAACCGGTGTTCACCCCATACACAACTTGATCGGATTGAGCGATTTCTTCCACCGTCATCGCATTCTGGTGGATTTTTATACGTGTGGCCTCCGTCAATGTACCGCTTCGTCGTCCGTCTGCAATGGCCAGGGCCATTGACCAAGTCAATTGGTCTTGGCCATAATGAAATTCCTGCATCAATTGTTCCTCCTGTTCCAAATTTATCGGCTATATTTGATACTTAGAAATACCATTTTCACCAACAATTGATACCCATGAGTTATCAAATCGAACTGCGTCACCTTTACTATTTTAAAACCGTTGCTGAAGAACTGCATTTCCGAAAAGCTGCCGAACGCTTATATATTGCCCAACCGGGACTATCGCGACAGATCAAATATTTGGAGGAGCACTTCGGTACTTCGCTTTTCCTTCGAAACAAACGACGCGTGGAGTTGACTTCGGCAGGACGGAGTCTATTACAGGAGGTAAATTTGGTCTTCGATCAGCTTCATCGCTTAGAAAAAAAGATGGAAAGAATCGCAAGCGGTAAATCGATGGCTTTACAGGTGGGATTCATCGGGTCAGCTATTCAAGCGGTATTACCGGACTTATTGCTCCACCTCAATCAACAGCAACCGGAAATTGACATCTCCTTGAATGAACTTTCAACGAGTCGACAACTTGATCTTTTACAGAATTTCGATTTAGATATTGGTTTCGTGCGGATGGAAGAACCGCCTTTGGGAATGGAGTCGCTTCCAGTCCTCCAGGAAACGTTTTCGTTGGTGGTGCCTAAACAGGCCGGTAACGACCAACGTCAATTAACGGATTTCTCCGCATCTCCGTTTATTCTATTCTCTAAAGAGTATAGTGGTTCGTATTATGATCTGGTCATGAGTATCTTTACGGATCACCATTTCCAACCCAAAGTTGCCCTAAAAACCGTTAACGCATTGTCTATTTTTACGTTGGTGAGCCAGGGTTTGGGTGTAGCCATTGTCCCTTCCAGCCTCCGTAAAGGATATCACGCCGCTGTGGATTTCATCGAACTCGCCGACATTCCTCAACGCACGACCTTATCGGTGTTGTGGAATCCGAGAAATTCAAATCCTGCGGTACCGCTCTTCATCGACACCCTACACAAAGCTCTCTCTTAAACACGAAGCCTCCGTATTGTTAACAACCTTCAGTGTTTGTTAACAATACGGAGGCAACAGGTGCTCTGCCATTTATTGATCAGTAATCGCTACCTGTTCTTTTTTCACAGATTGATCATCTTGATCATTCGCGGATTGATCAAGATATTGCGCACCCAAAATGGGTGCGATGACTAAGCCCACTAAACATGTGAGTTTAATCAGTATGTTCATGGACGGTCCGGAAGTATCTTTAAAGGGGTCGCCCACCGTGTCTCCCGTCACTGCTGCTTTATGGGCTTCAGATCCTTTATAGCTCATCTCGCCGTTAATCATTACGCCTGCCTCAAAAGATTTCTTCGCGTTATCCCACGCACCTCCGGCATTGTTCTGAAAAATAGCCCAAAGTACTCCGGACACAGTCACACCCGCCATGTAGGCACCTAAGGCTTCTGCTCCCATCAAAAACCCGACAATAATCGGCGTAATAATGGTGATGGCGCCGGGCAACATCATTTCACGAAGGGCGGCTTTGGTAGAAATATCGACACAGCGCCCGTAATCGGGTTTTCCGACCCCTTCAAGAATGCCGGGGATATCGCGAAACTGACGGCGTACTTCATTGACCATTTCCATGGCTGCTTTTCCAACCGATTGCATGGCTAAAGCGGAGAAGATCACAGGAATCATACCGCCGATAAACAATGCGGCCAGTACATCCGCTTTAAAGATATTGATACCGTCGATTCCGGTAAAGGTAACGTAGGCGGCAAATAGCGCCAAGGCCGTCAATGCGGCCGAAGCGATAGCGAAGCCCTTCCCTACCGCAGCGGTGGTATTCCCCACAGAGTCCAAGATATCGGTCCGCTCTCTCACCTCACTCGGCAGTTCACTCATTTCGGCTATGCCACCGGCATTGTCCGCTATCGGTCCAAAGGCGTCGATGGCGAGCTGCATCGCAGTGGTCGCCATCATCGCCGATGCGGCAATTGCCACCCCGTAGAAACCTGCTAATTCATACGAGCCCCATATCGCCGCTGCAAACAAGATCACCGATGAGGCGGTCGACTTCATGCCCGTTGCCAATCCAGCTATGATATTGGTAGCCGCTCCAGTTGAGGAATTTTGCACGATATTTAAGACGGGGCGTTTACCCAAACCCGTATAATGCTCAGTAAAAGCCGAAATGAGGCCACCTACAGCCAATCCGACCAATGTGGCATAAAAAACATGAATCCGCGGTACGTCTATATAGCCTTCTCCAAAAAAGTGCATCGGTATATTTTCCGGCAACATATAGCGAATTAGAAAAAAGCAGCCGACTATCGTCAAGGCAATGGACGCCCAATTTCCAATATTCAGGGCTCGTTGCACCTCGGCTTCCTTAGCATCATTCCCCGTTACTTTTACCAAAAACGTCCCAATAATGGAGGCTATTATGCCAATTCCAGCGATGACTACTGGCAGTAAGATGGGGCCCATCCCGCCAAAGGCGTCACTATAGGCAGTACCCGTCACCTCGGTCATGTCTTTGATGATATAGTTCCCCAGTACCATAGATGCCAATACCGTGGCTACATAAGAACCAAAAAGATCAGCCCCCATACCGGCCACATCGCCTACATTATCGCCTACATTATCTGCTATAGTAGCGGGATTACGAGGATCGTCCTCTGGGATACCGGCTTCTACCTTTCCCACCAAATCTGCTCCCACGTCCGCTGCTTTGGTGTAAATTCCACCACCCACTCGAGCAAACAAAGCGATCGATTCGGCTCCCAATGAGAAACCAGCTAATGCTTCCAGAACAACCGTCATCTCTGTATAAAAATCTCCTGAATCGGTTAAAAATAGCTTGAGAAATAATAGGAAAAAAATACACAGCCCCAATACAGCTAACCCAGCGACACCGAGTCCCATAACGGTTCCGCCTGTGAAGGATACTTTCAGCGCTTGCGGTAAGCTTGTTCGTGCCGCTTGCGTCGTTCGCACGTTCGCACTTGTGGCAATCCGCATGCCTATATTTCCCGCAAGTGCGGAAAAGAAAGCACCGAATATAAAAGCAACAACAATCACCCAATGTGTGGTCTCCACTAAAGTAGACACGATAAAAAGCGCCACACTCGCGATCGCAACAAAAATCAGCAAGATCTTGTACTCCGCCCGAAGAAAAGCTAAGGCTCCCTCTTGGATACTTTTGGAAATCGATTGCATTTGGGGTTCACCGGCATCCTGTTTGCCCACCCAGCCTGCTTTTATAAACATAAAAGCTAATCCTGCGAGCGCTAACAGCCCGGGAAGATAGATCATGAATTGTTCCATAGAAAAGTTTATTTGGTTGTATTAAAGTTATCAATTTTATTACAGAAAAATAAACTTATTCCACCCGATAGGTTTCACTGTCGCCCTGACAATGAACAAAATACGCCTCTGAAAAATGAAACTCGAGTGCCCGACATCAATACCGCAGCACGCACTGCAATCGGAAACGATACCGCCTGATAGGTACCCGCCTTACATTAAATGGGGTGAACCCAGGTCAAGACATCGTCTTCCCGGTGTATCTTCCCCGATGCGATCAAGAGCTCCAGGGTCTGAATTTGGAGGGTGGGTTTGCCTACCGTTAACCCCGCCAAAAGGGTGGATTGAGAATGTGGCGAGTCGATTAAGTGTGCTTGTATTTCGGTGATGATACGCTGTTGAAGCCGCTCCTGATGTTTCCTTTTCAGGCAAAGGTCACACTGCCCGCAGGGCGTGCTGGCCGCTTGGTCGGCAAAATAGCGCTGCAAGGATAATCCTCGACATTCCGTTTCGTCGAGATAAGCGTAAAAGGCAAGCAGTTGCTCCTGTCGAACTCGCTTTCTGGCTGCGATAAAGGGATGATCGACATGTAAATTTTTATAGTCCACGCGAGCCTGAAGAAACTGCAATTGCGGCGTATGGGTTTGGGGCAGGTAAGTCGCTAGTTCCTGTTGTTGCAGAAAGTCAAGCATTTTAATAACCTCGTGTGCGGGACGAGCTAACTGTTTGGCCAGTTGAAACTCATTAATGGGTACAAAGTGATCGAATACTCCCCCATGTGCGCGTAAAACCGCTTTAATTAGCGGATCGTATTTCGCATATTGGATTTGAAAACGATACAATTCCTGAAACGAGACTTCAAACTTAAATCTGGCGGGAACGAATACCGTATCGCTTAACGCGACCCAACGTTCTCGCTCTAAATATTTTATCGCATGCAAGGTGATGACGGGGTCAAGTTGATATTTTTTACTGAATTCGATCAAATCAAATTCGAAGGACACGCCCATTCCTGCTCCATACGCTATCTGAAAGTGATTGCATAGGTGATGGTAAGTTTGCCTGATCAACTGAGAATCAGGAAATTGTTTATCGACAGATTTCCATAATCGATCTCGATCTTCTTGATCGTAAAGCAACACGGCAAATGCTTTCTTCTGATCACGCCCAGCACGCCCAGCTTCCTGAAAATACGCTTCTATGGTCTCTGGAATATCCAAGTGGATAACCGTCCGCACATCGGCTTTGTCGATCCCCATCCCAAAGGCATTAGTGGCCACGATCACACGCGTACGATTCCCTTTCCAAGCCTCTTGCTTGGCCATACGGACAGGCATTTCGAGTCCGGCATGATAATAGTCTGCCGAGATCCCATGATCCAAGAGAAATTGAGCGACTTCACGGGTTTCTTTACGATTGCGCACGTAGACAATGCCCGCTCCCCCGGTTTGTGTTAGAATACGGATTAAGCGTTCCATTTTATTCCCTTCCTCAAGCGCCATATACGCAAGGTTATCCCGTTGGAAGCTTGCCGACAGGACGTTTTCCTGTCTAAAGTGCAACTGCTTCTGGATATCGGCGATTACGCGCGGAGTGGCTGTCGCCGTTAAGGCCATCATCGGTACAGCGGGGTGCAGGGTACGTAGATTCGATAATTCTCTATAGGAAGGTCGAAAATCGTGTCCCCATTCGGATATACAATGCGCTTCGTCAATCACGAATAAATTGATACGCATGTGTTTCAATCGCTCGATGACCAGCTCACTGTAGAGCCGCTCCGGGGCTAAATAAAGAAATTTTATCTGACCAAAGATGCAGTTATCCAATAGAATATCAATCTCCCGATACGTCATTCCTGCATGAATGGCAACCGCCTGGATTCCACGTTCCCGAAGATTTTGTATCTGATCTTTCATCAGTGCGATCAATGGGCTGATCACAATACAAATTCCTTCCTGAACCAATGCGGGCACTTGAAAACAAATGGATTTACCCCCGCCAGTAGGAAGCAGAGCTAGGGTATCACGCCCCAACATCACCTCATGTATGATCTCCTCCTGCATGGGGCGAAAACGATCGTAGCCCCAATATTGCTTCAATGTCGCTAAACTTGTTTTCTCCATGTATTCCATTCTTTAGCAAAAGAGCTGTATAGCAAAAAAGGGAGCAACCGATTATGCCCCCTTTATCTTCTATTTTTTTAAGCCCGTAGGTTAGATATCAATCTTTGCATACCGTGCGTTTTGCTCAATAAACTCTCGACGCGGCGCAACTTCGTCACCCATCAACATCGAGAATATACGATCGCATTCCGCAGCGTTTTCAATTGTCACCTGTCGCAAGGTCCTGCCCTCGGGATCCATTGTGGTTTCCCACAACTGTTCCGCATTCATTTCACCAAGTCCCTTATAACGTTGTACGTGTACGCTTTCTTCCTTCCCTGCTCCTTTTATTCGTTCGACAGCGGCAATACGTTGGTCTTCATCCCACGCATACTCAAAGTCCTTGCCCTTCTTCACTAGATACAGAGGTGGTGTAGCGATATAAATATAGCCGCGTTCAATCAGCTCTTTCATGTAACGGAAATAAAACGTCAACAGCAACGTAGCAATGTGCGAGCCATCGACGTCGGCATCTGTCATGATGATGATCTTATGATAACGCAATTTAGCTAGATTGAGCGCCTTGGAGTCCTCATCGGTTCCGACACTGACGCCTAAAGCCGTAAACATATTTTTGATCTCCTCGTTCTCATAGATCTTATGCTCCATGGCTTTTTCCACGTTTAAGATCTTACCGCGGAGTGGCATAATCGCCTGATACCGTCTATCTCTTCCTTGTTTAGCGGTTCCTCCTGCAGAATCCCCCTCGACGAAAAATATTTCACATTTCGCCGGGTCATTATCTGAACAATCCGCTAGCTTTCCAGGTAAGCCTGATCCGCCCATGACTGTTTTTCTTTGAACCAGTTCACGTGCCTTTCTTGCAGCAGCTCTCGCTTGCGCTGCAACAATCACCTTTTGAACGATCAGCTTGGCCTCTTTCGGGTTTTCTTCTAAGTACGTATTGAGTATTTCCCCTACGGCCATGTCTACTGCACCCATTACTTCGGAGTTACCGAGCTTCGTTTTTGTCTGCCCTTCAAACTGAGGTTCCGCAACTTTTACCGAAATCACCGCCGTGAGGCCTTCTCTAAAGTCATCGCCTGTAATCTCTACTTTTTGATTTTTCAATAAGCCCGAGTCATCCGCATATTTTTTCAGCGTACGCGTCAACCCGCGACGAAAACCAGCGACATGAGACCCTCCTTCTATGGTGTTGATATTATTCACATACGAATGGACGTTCTCAGAATAGGTTTCGTTATACTGAAGTGCAAGCTCCACCGGAATACCTTGCTTAATTCCTTCGACGTAAATAGGTTCAGGAATCAGCGCCTGTCTGGTGCCATCTAAAAACTTCACGAATTCTTGAAGCCCTCCTTCCGAGAAATACACGTTTTTCCGGAATTCCCCATCTTCTAGAATTTCCCGCTCATCGATCAACGTCAATGTAATCCCCTTATTCAGAAATGACAACTCGCGCAAGCGATTCGCTAGGGTATCATAGTTATACGTACTGATCGTCGTAAATATCTCTTGATCGGGCTGGAAGGTGACAATCGTCCCCGTTACACTGCTCTCGCCTATCTCTTTGACTTCCGCTTGTGGCTTGCCTTTTTCGTATTCTTGGACGAACACTTTTCCCTCGCGGTGCACCTCGGCACGCAAATGCTGGGAAAGCGCGTTCACACAGGAAACCCCAACACCATGAAGTCCTCCAGATACTTTATAGGTATCTTTATCGAATTTACCCCCGGCATGAAGCACCGTCATGACCAACTCTAAAGCCGATTTATTTTCCTTTTTGTTAATACCTGTAGGAATACCCCGACCGTTATCACGGACCGAGATTCCGTTATCCTTGAGTATCGTGACCACAATATTGTCACAGTAACCTGCTACGGCTTCATTAATGGAGTTGTCGACCACCTCATAAACCAAGTGATGCAATCCTTTGACACCAGTATCCCCTATATACATAGAAGGACGCTTACGTACGGCTTCTAAACCTTCCAGAACCTGGATGTTATCTGCCGAATACGTAGATACGTTATTATTTTCTTCGCTCATGAAAAACGTTTAAATTACTATTGACTAACTTTCAAAAATACGAAATTTATGTGAAAAAATCAAATGTAAAACGGTGGGTTTCAACCGAAGTTCCGGCACATTGTACTATTGTTTTTTTCACAGTAAATGGGGTTAAATCTATTATTATTGATTTTTTTATCTTAGGTTTGTTATTCAGAAAATTGAAATACAACAACAGGAATGAACAAACTATTAAAATTCACGTTAGGACTTGCGGCTGTCGCGACCCTAGCAGCATGTAATCAGCAGGCCAATAACCAATCGAATAACACCAATACTAGCGCACCGGCATCATCCGATTCGACAGACAAGCAAGAAAAAATTGTCTACGTTAATTCCGATACACTTGCCGAAAAATATCAGTATTTCGTGGATGTGCGCAATAAACTGGAAGCGAAAGTAACCAAAGCCCGAAACGACCTCCAAGCCAAAGGACAAGCGTATCAGCGAGAACTGGCAGAATACAATCAAAAAGCGGCAACCATGAGTGCTTCTGAGCGCCAAGCTGCGGAAGAACGTCTGATCCGCCACCAAAATGATTTGGGGCAGATGGATCAAAAAGCATCGACTTCAATCGCCGAAGAAGAACAAACCGAGTTCACTAAGGTATATACCACAATCACCGATTACTTAAAACGGCATTCGGAAGAAAACGGATATCGTTTAGTACTTACGTATTCTAAAACAAATCCTGCGGTCTTATATGCCGATCCGGTGATGGATATAACCAATCAGGTGATTGATGCGTTGAACGAAGAGTATAAAAAGAAAAACGAAGAAAAGAAAAAATAGACCCAACGATAAGGGTGAAAGAGCGGCTTCCTGTAGGAGGCCGTTTTTTTTTGCCGCTTTGCGCATTCAACCTTTTTTGCCATCATTTGTTAACTCTGCAGACGAGAGGATACCGCATCAACGTTTACGAAAAAAGAAATGATAAAACAGCTATTAAACAAATCCGAACACGGTTACGATTGGTACCAGATTACCCAGCCGAGGTTCGAAGACTTTGATCAGCTCAAAGAGCTATACGGATTACAGGACGCCTCCATAACCGATTGTACAGAGCGCGGGCACCTACCTAAAATTGAACAATTCGATCGGTATCATTTTTTAATTATTCGTGCCATCTCTGATCAATTTCTAGAAACCTCAGACACGTTGACCGAACTCACCTCTAGCATATCGATATTCTATAACGAAGATTTCATTATTACCGCGCACCGAGAACCACTAAGGGGTCTACAGGAATTGATCGCTTTAGACCCGAATCATCCCGTGCTACAATCCAGCAAGAGCTTAGTAAATTCGCTGGTCATGAACTCCATTAAGACGTTTGAACAGCTCTTATTGCAGGATTTGTCCTCCAGGCTGGACGATTACGAGGAGCGGATTTTCTTACATCATCGCCGCAAACCGTTTTTGCGAAAACTGTACTACCTAAAGCGACAAGTTGATCTCATACGAATTATTCTGACGCACTACCGTGATCTCATTGATCATTTTCATCTACCAGGCTACCAACATATTTACACCCAAGACCTTCGAGATATCTACAGTCGCGTCACGACGTTATTCACCGATATCGCAGAGAACACTGGTCAATTACTGTCCGTGTATTTCAACGTCGAGTCGAATCACACCAATGAGATCATGCGTACGCTGACCATCATCTCCGTCTTCTTTATGCCGTTGACGTTTATCGTAGGAGTCTACGGGATGAATTTCATCCTCATGCCTGAATTAAACTGGGCATACGGGTATGCCGTGGTCTGGATCCTGATGTTAGGCATCTCGGTAGGCATCTATTTTTGGTTCAAAAGAAGAGGTTGGCTATAAAAACGGCAATTTTTTGGGTGTAGTAGCGACAAAATCTTTTAAGTAAAAAGGCTCAAAATAAGCTAAATCTTCGAATTGACGACGTTGGTACCGTTTGTAAGACAGCGCATCCTGATACTGTGCTAAAGAAGGAAAGTTAACACCGATCTCGATGGAAGGGTTATCTTTGAAGGTGTCAACGAATTTGTCCGCCCCCGGACCAAATAAAACGAGGCGATGCCCCTGTTCAACGAAAACATCAAAAGTATGTTGATCTACAATTAAGGCGTGTGTCGGTTCCAATAAGTCGCCACGATTATCGTAAATACATGTATACACCTCGCGTCTCCGCGCATCAATCATCGGGCACCACAGCGTTTGGGAACTTCGGGCTGTTTGATGATGGATAAAGCCCTCATACAATCCCTCCAAGGTGCCGTTAGCGATCAGGGGGATGTCTAACGCGTAACACAGTCCTTTAGCCGTAGATGCGCCGATCCGTAGCCCTGTATAAGACCCCGGGCCTTGACTGACAGCGACAGCTGACAATTCTTGCATCGCAACGTTTTGCTGCTTCAACAAACGGTCGATAAAAAGCGTAAGGTGGGAAGCGTGAACGTTGGGTTCCTCGCTGACGATGGTAGCCATATGCTTCCCCTGACAAGCTAATGACACGGAACAGCTCGGTGTCGCGGTATCTATAGATAATATGTAGTTGGTCGACATCATGTTAAGGTACTGGGTCATGCCCGTGCCCACCCCAGGGGTGACAGCGCAATATTCGTTTAATGGCCAACCAGCCTCCCTTAAAAGGACCGTGTTTCACGATAGCCTCTTTTCCATACTGGGAGCAACTGGGTATATAGCGACAATTCGCTCCTAACAAGGGAGATATAAACAACTGATAGACGCGAATTAACAACAAAAAAAGCCATCCGATTGGTCTTTTAATCCCGTTGTTCCACATGAATTTTAGACAAGTCATCTTCGATTTTACACGTCAGTTTCCGTATCCTCTCCCGCAATACAGATAAGGGTACCTCTTCATTTCCCACATACTGTATCGCCAAAGACAAATGTAAAGAATGCGAAGCTAAAAAGGAATGGAGCGGCCATTTTTCTAAGCGATAAGCCTCTCGGACCAAGCGCTTGATACGATTTCTGTCCACCGCTCGTTTAAATCTCTTTTTAGGAACAGATATCAAAATATGGAGTGGCGGCCATTTGGGTTGAACAGCTCTTTCGTGCAAATACACGGCGCGAAGCGGGTATACAATAAAAGAAGAACCGTCATGAAAAAGGCGTTGAATCCGCCCTTTATTACACAACCGTTCTTCTTTCTTAAATGTATATTTTTTCATTTCGATGATTCTAAAGCCGGCCTAGTCAGCTCGGTCTTAAATCACCGGCACATTCAAAGTTTATCTTTTGTGACGGGACTCATCCGATACACTCAAACGCTTTCTTCCCTTAGCTCGACGAGCCGCTAGCACTCTTCTTCCGTTAGCTGAGCTCATGCGCTCTCTAAATCCGTGTTTATTTCTTCTTTTTCTTTGCGAAGGTTGAAATGTTCTCTTCATGACGCTTATATGCTTTTTTAAATACTATTTATCAAATGATCCTCAAAAAGAGGAATGCAAAAATAATGTTTATTTCACAATTACGCAACAACCTTAGCTCAATTAATTACAAAATGCAGATTAATACGAGTGGGTACGCTTAATCTGCACGTTAGGTTATCCTCAGTGACTATTTATTTTTCAATAAGTCGCGAATCTCAGTAAGCAAAACTTCTTCGTTTGATGGTGCGGGATCTGCTTCCGGCTCCGACTCTTCCTGTCGCTTCAGTGAGTTGATGCCTTTAATGACTAAAAAGATACAAAATGCGATAATGATAAACTGAATCATCACATTGATAAAGTTACCGTAATTGATCGCAACCTCCGCAATTTCTGCAGCTTCATTTCCTTCTTTAATGACATACCGCATATTAGAGAAATCAATCCCACCGGTAAGATATCCGATCGGTGGCATGATGATATCGTCCACCAAAGAAGTAACAATTTTCCCGAAAGCACCACCGATGACCACACCCACTGCTAAGTCAACGACGCTGCCTCTCATGGCAAACTCCTTAAATTCTTTTAAAAATCCCATAGTTTAGTAGTATAAAGTTGTTAAAAATAAAGAATGTATCTTATAATACAATAAAAAAGACAATTAATTAAAACTCAAAAACCAAACCAAAAAAATTAGTTTGAACAACAAACTTCCCGGGGAGAACGATGTTTGTTCAAACGAAATCCTAAATTTGAGTATATTTGAGCAGTCGTATGAACTTTAAGGAAAGGTCTTTCGCAGGGAAAGCCTGTCCTTTTTCAATAGGACGACACACTTAACCATTGTAAAAAATGATGAAGAAAATATTAATTGCCGACGACCATATTATTGTGCGTTTGGGCGTCACAACGGCGATCAAAGATGCATTCAAGACGATAGATATTAGCTATGCCCAAACCTACGACGAAGTGTTTGAGGCACTAGAAAAACATACATTCGACCTCCTGCTGTTGGACATCAATATGCCGGGTGGCAACAATATCAAGGTCATTAAAGAGATACACACTGTTCAGCCGGAGCTGAAAATTTTAGTCTTTTCTTCCTATGACGAGTCGCTTTATGCACTGCGCTATATTGAGGCTGGCGCAGCGGGCTATGTGAATAAGGCCAGCAGCATGGAAGAGTTTATCAACGCTATTCAAGTCATTTTTGAAAGAGGCCGCTATATGTCCGATGCGGTACAAGATCTATATGTACGCAAACTAACGACCAGCAAATCAAGCGTAGACAGCCTCAACCCCTTATACCGATTATCAAATCGTGAAATGGACGTCGCTAGACACCTCATCGAAGGATTAGGTATTATGGAGGTCTCCAGTCGATTGGATTTAAGCTCATCGACCGTAAGCACCTACAAAAGCCGAATATTTGAAAAGCTGAGTGTCAGCAACATCCCTGACCTTATCGCTTTATTTAAAATGCACACCGAGAAGGAATAGCAAAGAAGCGAGTCCCCCGGGCTACGAAGACAATTGATCCATACGTACAACAGGGATATCTTTTACCTGTATTGTTTTCAATGGCTCTTGCGCACTAAAATGATATCCCTTGTCTCCCAAGGGCCACAATAAAGGCGCTAAAAAGCGCACACAACTCTCCGCCCCTTGATGGATGGCCTGAAGATTTTGCGTATCCTTCGAGTTTCCGGCTTCGTTTTCAATCTCAAAAGGCCCAGAGAAATGACACCGATGCAACTCCTCTACAAAGTTATTCCAATCCATATGATCAGTCCCGCCGAACCCAGGCAACATCGCTTGATAATGATGGCGATCCCAATCGTTCGTTGGTGTACGCACACCGGCTCTTTCGGCCAATGCTTCGTCTACTTGTTGCATGGGGTACATCCCGCCCCATTGCGTGCGCGCTGTGTCATTACGCATCCGGGTTGTTTTCACATGAACACGCTTCAATCGCGAGATATCCATCGCTTTGATCACCTCAACCGGATCGGTATTTTGCCAGATATCATGTGAAGGATCGTAAATCTCCCCATGGCTTGCACTGGGTATCATAGCGTACATCAACTTTCTCGCAGCTAACACCCCCGGAAGATTGTTAAACGTGCTTGTGTAGCGAGAAGAACGCCACCCCTCCATTGGGCAATTCTCATAGACGATAGTAACACCCAAACTTTCCGCATAGTCGACAATGGGAGCAAATACACGATAATACTCGTCTAGATTTCGTTGAAATCCATCAATTTGGTTTCCAAGATCGTGGTTGTAGCCAACAAAAGTTCCTACTTTAATGTCGTTATCGTCCCCCCCCAACAAATAGGCTATTCGAATCAACTTCAACAAGTGGTTCTGATTCTTAATACGCTCCGCCTCATCGCCTCCGATCATGTTCTCGAAAGCGCCAAGAGAAAGACGTAATCCATGCGCATTAAATTTATCCAGCGTCCGCTTCGCTTCCTCCGTACCGAAGTTCTCATAGCTTAGATGTGTTGCCGTGTGGTCTTCACGCGTGCCATCTGTTCGGAATACACATAGATCTATGCCCTGAGCACCAGCAGCTTTTGCCGCCGTAATCAGCTGTTCTTGATCGAGTTGATCATACGCGGAACTCATCAACCAAATTGGATTCTGGATCGTATTCATGGATTATTGATTTTTGTACATTTTATAAGAATAAATGAATTTTAAGCCGGCTATTCGTGTCTAAAAACAGCTTCAGACCCCTTCATTTTTACCCAAACTCTACTCACAAAAAAAGCCCAAAACAATGGGCTTAACGACACAAATAAAAAGCATCCTATTTGCTGTTTTTCAACTCTTGAATGCCTAGACGCAATTCCTGAGCAACATTCTTAGCATCTTGCAGCCCTTTTCTGACACGCGTCCCCGCCGCGCTATTGCCTTTGGAGAAAAATTTTTCCGCATCCCCTTCTAAACCGTCAATAATTGACTTTAATTCTTGGAATTTATTAATACTTGCCATAATTGTTAGATTTATTTATGATTTATTTAGTAAGTCCCTTAAAATTAGCATCTTTTTCGAAATAAAAAAACTAAAACCAAAAAAGGTGATCGAAGCGACCACCTTTTTTGAATAAATAGGAAAAATCTCTAGTCTACGTTATCGTGTAGAAACGAATTATTCGGTCTAATCTCAGTTTCTCCATCGTCAAACGATAAAGTAAAACGAGAAACTTGTGATTGTGACGAGTGTGGCACATCGTCTAATGTTTTCTGTTTTCTTTTATAGGCAGGCTCATTTTCAAGCTCCTGCAAGCCATTCGAAGATTTCAACTTCATACTAAGCTCCTTTAGGCGAAGGATACGCTCTTTGGTTTTCATCAGTTGATCTTCGAAATTGGTTTCTTCCTTTTTGGCTTCTTCCAACTGAATTTCGGCTTTCGGCTGTTCCTCAGGCTCTATCTGATCAGTGGTTTCTGTCTGTTCATCATTCACGCTCCCCGAATCCTGATACGAATCGAATACCGTCGGCAGCTTAAATTCGAATAACGAGCTCGAGGTCTTTAACTCGAAACCATGCGGATCCTTAGTTTCCTCTGCATCATGCTCTTGTTTATCCTCGTCCAACTCTAAAGTATGACGGATAACCTGTGCTTCGGCCCGTTCCACACGCTCATTGATATTGGTATTATTTACCGAAGGTGCAGCACTTGCTTTATTCGTAAATAGATCTGCTTGAGAAGCTTTAGTGCTGGGTGTGACCTCATCCGCCGGTGATGTAGCGGGAATGCTAGGCTTCACAAAAGAAGCGGTCTCATCGGTTGATTTGCCTGCAAATTGGTTACTTGACACGGGCTTTACAAAAGCCGAAGTCGGTACTTCCGGCGTCAAAGGAATAGCAATTTTCTCTTTTTCTTTTTCCTTTACTCGCTCCTCGGCAGTCTGGAATCCAGTGGCAATAATAGTGACCGATAGTTCCTCCTCGTAATTCTCATCGATACAATTTCCCCAGATAAGATCCGCAGAAAGTCCAGCTTTCTCCTGGATATAATCTGTTATAATCGCGACTTCATCCATCGTAACTTCGCGAGTTCCGGAGGTGATATTCAACAAAATATATCGCGCTCCTTCGATTTCATTATCTTTTAATAAAGGCGATGCCAAAGCACCAGTAACGGCATCTAAAGCCCGCTGCTCACCGGTCGCCACCGCATTCCCCATGATCGCCACACCCGAGTCATTCATCACCGTACGTACGTCTTTAAAGTCGACGTTCACATACCCTGGAATAGTGATGATCTCTGCAATGCCTTTAGCCGCTGTAGTAAGAATATCGTCCGCTTTGGCGAACGCTGCAGTCATGGTTAAATTGCCGAATATCTCGCGCAGACGATCGTTAGAAATCACCAAATAAGAATCTACATACTTACGCAACTCTTCCAAGCCGTCCTCCGCTTGCATGCGGCGTCGCTTGCCTTCAAAGGTAAACGGTGTGGTCACGATCGCAACGGTTAATACGCCAAGCTCTTTAGCGGCCTTCGCTAAGACAGGACTGGCGCCAGTACCCGTTCCACCTCCCATACCTGCGGTTATGAACAGCATTTTGGTGTTCGTCCCCAGCATTCGTTTTATGTCTTCGATACTTTCGATTGCGGAATTCTCGCCAACATCTGGATCGGCACCTGCTCCCATACCCTCTGTCAAACTTATACCCAATTGCACTTTATTGGGGATAGGGCTCAGTTCGAGTGCTTGGGCATCGGTATTGCACACAATGAAATCGACCCCACTTATTCCCTGCTTATACATGTGGTTGACTGCATTTCCACCGCCACCACCCACACCAATTACCTTAATAATCGATGAGTTTTCCTTTAACATTTCAAATTGTATCGACATATGTTTTATCCTATTTAATTCTTGATCCCTAACGTTAACGCTACTTGAGTCAACAATTCTAATGTAATATTAGCAAATTCTTCACAACAGTTTTCCACAACTGTGAGGAATGTGGAAAAAAGAAAGCCTTGTTGAAAACTATTTTTTTCCTATAAAAGTATCATCGTCTATATCCGCGCCATCTTTGATCCAATCGCCTAAAAAACGGGTTAACCAACCTTCCTTTTTGCTTTGGCCTTCCGCTATTTCTTTAACGCCTTCTTTTGGTTTTTCTTTTGTTACACCGGTTCTTTTTATCGTTTGCTCTTCTATTTTCTCTTCTTCCTCTTCGATCGCTAGAATCCCTTTGATGAGCAACCCAATTCCGGTCGCATATAACGGGCTTTTCAATTCATCAAAAGCCTGTTTATTTAACATATCGGTTTTCGC
>Ga0079224_100001032_pt1 | contig 30627 bp, 27 predicted proteins | sample Stecom2015_FD_80414 | JGI IMG/M metagenome (GOLD analysis project Ga0079224, IMG submission 80414) | Agricultural soil microbial communities from Utah to study Nitrogen management - Steer compost 2015 | ecosystem: Environmental > Terrestrial > Soil > Agricultural land | place: USA: Utah... | reverse complement strand
GGGCCCAGGCCGGTGATCGTGTGCGGCCGGGCGGCAGGGTCAGGGGACGCGGGATCGGCACGTCCCCGTCGCCCCCTCGCCCTAGGGTGCCGAACCGACCCACCTGAGACCACCGAAACCCATCGACCTGGGCGAATACGCACAGTAAGGGCGGGGGGAGCGCCCCGCGCACCTCCGCGCCACCTCTTCGACGCCGGGGGCGCATCCCGGCCCGGATCAGGCCCTCGGAGGGGTGAATCACCCTGTTCCGGCACCGATCGGGGGTTCGGGCCGCCCGGAAGGCGGGAAAGAGGGCGCCGGAAGCCCGGAAGGGGTGGCCAAGGGATGGAACGCCTCCTTACGTTCCTCCCGAAGGCCCTACCTTCGCCACTCCGGGTGACCGGTGAGGGAGGGGCGGGGTTCGAGGCTCGCCACTCGCCGGTACACGTCCCCGGCCCGCCGAGGAGGTGCGCAGGCCGCACCGCTTCCGCGGACGACCTGACGGCAAGGACATGCCCCCTCCCAGCGGGAAACAGGCCCGGTCCCTCCCCCGGCTCCGCTTCCTCCCGGCGGGAGCGCAGACCGAAGCGGCGACCTCCGCCCCGCCTCTGTCGTCGCTGCCGCTTGAGCCCCGGCCCCGTGAGACGCCGCGCCCGGGCGACACCTGCGCCCCGGCCCCACCCGCCCTCCTGGACGGCCCTCCGGAAGCGGCCTATGCCTCGGCGCCGACCCGGATCTCGAATTCGCCGAGCGGGCCGGCGTCCACGAAGAGCTCCTCGCCGGGCTCCAGCGGCCGGGTGGTGGCCGGCACCGCGGCGGAGAGGCGCTCGCCGGGCTCCGCCCAGGAGCCGTCCGCCGGGAGGTCGGCCGCGGCCAGCACGGCCCCGTCCGCCTCGGCGGTGACCCGCAGCGGGCCGGTGCCCTGCTCGTCCGGGGTGACCACGGCCGGGCCGATGCTGAGCCGGACGGGGGCGCCGTCCGGGGTGCGCCACAGGCAGGCCGCGGTGCGGCCGAGCAGCCGGCCGGAGGCGCCGTGCAGCTCCGCCGCCCCCACCGACGCGGTCAGGCCGGAGGCGCCGGGCGGCAGCGGTGCGCCGTCGTCGGTACCGTGCACCAGCTCCGGGGCCAGGTGCAGCCTTCCGCCATCGGCCGCGACGGGCACCGGGCGGTCCGGGCGGACCGGGACGCACAGCCGGGTCTCGAACTCGACGATGATCTCCAGCGGGGCGTCCAGCGCCTCGGTGTGCGCGGCCGCCAGCCCGGCGGGGTCGGCGTCGAGCAGCTCGGCCAGGCCGACGCCGCCCGGGTGCCCGAAGACGCACCCGTCGTCGATCACCCCGGACCGCTCGGTCCCCCCGCTCGGCGACAGGTACGTGACCCAGCGCATTCCCGCACTCCCCCGATCGTCGCTCCTCGGCGGCCCGCCGCTGCGGGCCCCACCGACGAACCTACAGCTCGCCCGGGGAGTGCGCGGAGGGGGCCGGGTCCGGCGGGTCGGTGAGCGGCGAGTGCTCCCGGCCGGTGCCGGCGCACATCCGGCACTGCTCCTCCACCCGGGTCCACTCGATGGCCCCGTTGGCGTCGACGCCGGGCCGCTGCGGGGACCAGCGCCCCGTCCCGGAGCAGAACCGGCAGGGCAGGTCGTCCCGCTCGCACCAGCGGCAGCGCTCGACGGCGCAGTGGGGCCTGAGGCCCTCCCCCGGCGACCCCCCGGGCCCGCTCGGCATAAGCACGTCCCCCCGCAGGAAAGTCCGTCGTCTCGCCGCCCGGCGCGAGGCACGGCGGCGCGGCGCGAGCGGAAGCGTGCCCAGCGTTGCACACGGCGTGACCGGGAGTCCAGAGGAACCGGGGCCGTTTCCGGCCGCCGTCAACCCGACGCGCGGACCACCAGCCGGGTTTCCAGGACGATGCCCTCCGGGGCGGTCCGGGCCAGGGCCCGGTCGGCCAGGACCTGGGCCATCTCGCCGCCCATCCGCTCGGTGGGCTGGTGCACCGTGGTCAGCGGCGGGTCCGCGCTGGCGGCCAGCGCGGTGTCGTCGTAGCCGACCAGCGCCACGTCCTCGGGGACCCGGCGGCCCGACTCGCGCAGCACCCGCAGGGCGGCCAGCGCCATGTCGTCCGAGGCGGCGAAGACCGCGTCCAGATCGGGGGCGGCCTCCAGCAGCTCGCGCATGGCGCGCGCGCCGCCCTCGTGGCTGAAGTCGCCCCACGCCACCAGGGCGGGGTCCGGCTCCAGGCCGGCGTCCTCCAGCGCGCGCCGGTAGCCGTCCAGCCGGTCCTGGCCGGCGGGCATGTCCGCCGGGCCGGCGACGGTGGCGATCCGCCGCCGCCCGGTCCCGGCCAGCCGGCGCACCGCCAGCTCGGCGCCGCCGACGTTGTCGATGTCGACGTAGTGCACCGGCTCCCCGCCCGGGTGCGCCGGGCGGCCGCCGAGCACGAACGGGATGCCCGCTGCGGTGAGCCGGCCGGGCAGCGGGTCGTCGGCGTGCAGCGAGACCAGCAGCACCCCGTCGACGTGTCCGCCGACCAGGTAGTCGCCGAGCCGCTCGTGCTCGGCCGCGGTGCGCGCGGTGGCCAGCAGCAGCTGCAGGCCGCGCTCGGTGAGCACGCCGCTGACGCCGCGCACGATCCCGGCGAAGAACGGCTGGGCGAACAGCCGCTCCTCCGACTCCGACACCACCAGGGCCACCATGTCGGTGCGCCGGGTGACCAGGGTGCGGGCCGCCCGGTTGGGCACGTAGCCCAGCTCCTCGATGGCGTGCAGCACCGCTTCGCGGGTCCGGTCGCTGACCCGCTCGGAGCCGTTGATCACCCGGGACACCGTGCCCCGGCCGACCCCGGCGTGCCGGGCGACCGCCTCCAGGGTCGGCCTGCGCTCCCCGTCCATGCTCTCCCTTCCGGGGTCATCCCCCGCCGGCGCCGGGAAGCGTCCCGGTGCGGGCGACCGCCGCGTACCAGCGGCCGCTGTCCTTGACCGTGCGGCGCTGCGTCGCGTAGTCGACGTGCACCAGTCCGAACCGCTGGGAGTATCCCCAAGCCCACTCGAAGTTGTCCAGCAGCGACCACACGAAGTAACCGCGCACCGGCGCACCGGCCCGCACCGCCTGGTGCACGGCGCGCAGGTGCGCCTCCAGGTAGCGGATCCGGTCCGGGTCGCGCACCCGGCCGTCCCCGGAGACCTCGTCGGGGTAGGCGGCGCCGTTCTCCACCACGTACAGCGGCAGCCCGGGCGCCTCGGCGGCCAGCCGGGTGAGCACCCCGTACAGCCCGGACGGGTCGATCTCCCAGCCCATCCCGGTGGTCTCCAGCCCGCGCCGGACCATGACCTCGGTCTCGCAGCCGACCAGCGCCGCCGTGTCGCCGCCGGACTCCAGCAGGCCCGGGTCGATGCCCTCGGGCGAGGCGGCGACCCGGTGCGGCTGGTAGAAGTTGACGCCGAGCAGGTCCAGCGGGGCGGCCGCCAGCGCCAGGTCTCCGTCGCGGACGAACCCGAAGTCGGTCACCGGGGCGAGGTCCTCGATCAGGTCGGCGGGGTAGCGCCCGTGCAGCAGCGGGTCGGTGAAGACCCGGTTGCGCACCGCGTCGGCCCGGCGGGCCGCGGCCAGGTCGGCCACCTCGGGGCGGTAGGGCAGCAGCTCGGTCTGGTTGTGCACGATGCCGACCCGCGGGGCGCCCGGCCCGTCGCGCAGCACCCCGGCGGCCAGCCCGTGGCCGAGCAGCAGGTGGTGGGCGGCGGCCAGCGCGGCGGCCGGCTCGGTGCGGCCGGGGGCGTGCACCCCGGCGGCGTAGCCGAGGAACGCCGCGCACCACGGCTCGTTGATCGTGGTCCAGGCGGCGACCCGGTCCCCCAGGGCGTCGCGGACCAGGCCGGCGTATTCGGCGAAGCGCAGCGCGGTGTCGCGCTCCGGCCACCCGCCCGCCTCCTCCAGCGGCTGGGGCAGGTCCCAGTGGTAGAGCGTGGGCCAGGGCTCCACCCCGGCCTCCAGCAAGGCGTCCACCAGCCGGTCGTAGAAGTCCAGGCCGGCCGGGTCGGCCGGCCCGGAGCCGGCGGGCTGCACCCGCGGCCAGGCGATGGAGAACCGGTAGGCGCCCAGGCCGAGCTCGCGGATGAGCGCCACGTCCTCGCGCCACCGGCGGTAGTGGTCGGCGGCGGGCTCCCCGGTGTCGCCGCCGAGGATCCGCCCCGGTTCGGCGGTGAAGGCGTCCCAGATGCTGGGGCCGCGGCCGTCCGCGGCGGTCGCGCCCTCGATCTGGAAGGCGGAGGTGGCGGCCCCCCAGAGGAACCCGGGCGGGAACTCCACCGGGTCGAGGGCCTCGTCGGTGCTGGTCCGGCTCTGTGTCGCAGAGTGCGTCGGAGAAGAGGTCACGCCTTGACGGCACCTTCCATGATGCGGCCGACGAGCCGCCGGCCGAAGATGGCGAACAGGATGAGCAGGGGCAGGGTCGCGTAGGCCGCGCCGGTGAACATCAGCGAGAAGTCCCGGGCGTAGGCGGACTCGTTGAGCTGGTTGATGGAGAACTGCACCGTGGGGTTGTCCGGGGTGAGCACGGCGATCGCCCAGATGAACTCGTTCCAGGTCTGCATGAAGGTGAGCAGGCCGAGCACCACCATGGCCGGGCGCAGCACCGGCAGCACCACGCTCCAGAAGGTGCGCAGTGTGGAGCAGCCGTCGATCCGGGCCGCCTCCAGCAGCTCGTCCGGGACGCCCTGGGCGGCGTACTGCCGCATCATGAACACCCCGAACCCGCTGACCAGGAAGGGCACGATGACGGCCTGCAGCTCGCCGCGCCAGCCCAGCCACTGCATCAGCACCAGCAGCGGGATGATCCCCACCTGGACCGGGACCGCCATGGTGACCACCACCGCGACGGTGAACCCGTTCCGCCCCGGGAACTTCAGCTTGGCCAGGGCGAACCCGGCCAGCGAGCAGAAGAGCACCACCGAGGCGGCGACCGTCGCCGAGGCGACGAAGGAGTTCCACAGCCCCAGGGTGAAGTGCGCGCTCGCGTTGCCGAACAGCCGCTCGGTGTTGGCGCCGAACTCGCCGCCGGGCAGCAGCGCCGGGGGGAACCGGGCGACGGCGTCGGTGGTCCGGGTGGCGATGACCAGCATCCACCACAGCGGGAAGATCGAGAGCACCGCGGTGAGCAGCAGCGCCGCGTAGGTGAGCGGCGCCCTCTCGCGCAGTCGGGCGCCCCGGCGCACCGGGCGGGGCCGCCGGCGGGCGGGCGCCTCCGCCGGGCGGTCGGCGGTGATGGTCATGTCGCCCCCTTGATCCGGCCGGTGAGCAGCACGTTGATCAGCCCGAGCACCACGATGACCAGGAAGAGCACCCAGGAGACCGCGGCGCCGTAGCCGTAGTTGCCGTACCGGAAGGCCTCCTGGAAGACGAGCATCATCACGGTCTGGAACTGGCCCTGGTTGCCGCCGGCCATCGCGCCGCCGGTGTCGAAGACCGCGGGCTCGGTGAAGAGCTGCATCTGGCCGATGGTGGAGATGATGACGGTGAACAGGATGGTGGGCCGCATCATCGGGATGGTGATCTGCCAGAACCGGCGCAGCGCGGAGGCGCCGTCCAGCGCGGCCGCTTCGTAGAGGTCCTTGGGCACGGCCTGCATGGCGGCCAGGTAGATCAGCGTGTTGTAGCCGGTCCAGCGCCAGTCCACCATCACCGCGATCGCGGTCCAGGAGGAGAGCCGGCCGCCGCGCCAGTTCACCGGGTCGATGCCGAACAGCCCGAGGACCTGGTTGATCATGCCGTACTCGGTGCCGAACAGGGTGCTGAACACGATGGCCATCGCCGCGATGGAGGTGACGTAGGGGATGATCAGCGTGATCTGCAGCAGCCCGCGCCCCCGGACGATCCGGTTGAGCGCGTCGGCCAGCAGCAGCGCGGCGAGCAGCTGCGGGACGACCGCGATGGCGAAGATGCCCAGAGTGTTGAGGAGCGCGTTCCAGAACTTGGCGTCGCCGAGCAGCACCGCGTAGTTGTCCAGCCCGACGAAGCCCTCGTTGCCGCCGATCAGGCTCCAGTCGTGCAGCGACACCCACACCGTGTAGAGCAGCGGGAACAGCCCGAAGACCCCGAAGAGCAGGAAGAACGGGGTGATGAAGGCGTATGGCGCGGCCTTGGTGTCCAGGGTGGCGCGCAGCCGCGCGGCGCGGTCGGGTCCACGTCCGGTGCCGTGGCCGGCCCCGCGCCGCGCGTCCCGCGGCGCCCGGGTCGGCGCGGTCATCCGGCGGCCCGCTCGCTCTCGGCGACCGCGGTCTCCCATGCCTCGTCTGCGGTGGCCTGCCCCTGCTCGACCGATTCCAGCCCGGCGCGGAACGCGTCGTCGACCGCCTGGGTGTCCGGGCCGTAGTAGACCGGCTCCAGCTCCATCGCGGTGGCGCCGAAGATCGCGCCGACCGGGGCGTCGTTGAAGTAGGGCCGGGTGAACTCGGTGACCTCGGGCGACTCCAGCGCCTCCGGCGAGGAGGGCAGGGTGTTGGCCTCCTCCCAGGCGCCCAGCTGGCCCTCCGGGGAGGTGAGGAACTTGGCCAGTTCGGCCGCCTCCTCCGGGTGCTCGCTCTGCGTCGGGACGGCGAGGAACGACCCGCCCCAGTTGCCGCCGCCGCCCGGGACCGCGGCCACGTCCCACCGGCCCTCGCCGGCCTCGCCCGCGGTGTTCTCGATGTGCCCGAGCATCCAGGCCGGGCAGGGCATGGTGGCGAACGCGTTGTCCTGGATGGCGGCGTTCCACTCGTCGGACCAGATGGGCAGCGCAGCGGAGAGGCCGGTCATGGAGGTGACCGTGTCGTAGGCCTCGCGGGTCGTCGGGGTGTCCTCGATGACCAGCTCGCCCTCGGTGTTCTGGAACGGCTCCCCTCCGGCCTGCGCGGTCACCACCCGGAACAGCGGCTGAACGGTGGACATGAACGCGGCGCCGGTGTCGGCCTCGGTGAACTCCTCACCGGTGGCGGCGTAGTCGTCCCAGGTCGGCCAGAGCTCGCCGACCTCCTCCCGGTCGGTGGGCAGCCCGGCCTCGCCGAACAGCTCGGTGTCGTAGCACATGCCCAGGCCGCCGATGTCGGTGCCCAGGCCGACGATCCGGCCGTCCGGGGCGACGCCCTGGTCCCACTTCCAGTCCAGGAAGTCGCCCTCCAGGTCGGCGGCGCCGTGCTCGGCGAGGTCGACGAAGGCGTCCTGCTGGAGCATGAACTGGGCGATGTTGGCCTCTTCGATCGCCACCACGTCGCCGGCGCCGCTGCCGGAGGCGATGTTCTGCTGCAGCTGCGGGGTGTAGTCGGCGACATCGGTGATGTTGCGCTCCTCCACCTGGATGCCGTGCTCCTCCTCGAACCGCTCGATAAGCGCCTCGTAGCCCATCACGCCGAAGGTGTCGATGGTGAGGGTGACCTCGCCGTCCCCGCCGCCCCCGCCGCAGGCGGTGGCGAGCAGCAGCGCGCCGCCGCCGAGGGCCGCGGCGGCGGCCCGGAGGGCTCGGCGCGGTCGGGTCGTGGGTGAACGCTTCGTCATCTCGGCCTCGCTTCTCAGGGTGCGTGTCCCCCCGTAGGCTCCCGCCACCCGGCATGGGAGCGCTCCCATACAGCGAACGCCAGCCCTCCTCCGCCGTCAATCCCCGGAAGCCCTCCGGTTACCCGACCGTTACACGCGGGCGGCCCCGCACCCCCGTGCTCCGGGGTGCGGGGCCGCAGGTCCGGCCGCGGTTCAGGCGGTCGCGGGGGTCACTTCCCCTCGCCGCCGAGCGGAATGACGACGCCCTTCCACTGCTGCTCCATGTACTCCTTGACCTCGTCGCCGTGGAGCAGCTCGTTCAGGGTGGCCACGGCCTCGTCCTCGGCGTCCTCGCCGCGGACCACCAGGCCGTTGCCGTACGGGTTGTCCTCGGTGGACTCCCAGGCCAGGGCGTTGGCCTCGGTCGCCAGGTCCGCCTCGATGGCGTAGTTGCCGTTGACCGCCGCGGCGTCCAGGTCCTGCAGCGACCGCGGCAGCTGCGCCGCCTCGGTCGGCACGATCTCCAGGTCCTTGGGGTTGTCCTCGATGTCGGACTCCGAGGCGTTGTCGCCGGCGTCGGAGGCCAGCTCGAGCAGCCCCTCCTTCTCCAGCAGCTTCAGCGCCCGGCCCATGTTCGCCGCGTCGGAGGGCACCCCGATCTTCGCGCCGTCCTCGATGTCCGCGACGTCCTCCAGGTCCTGGGAGTAGAGCCCGAACGCCTCCAGGTGGACGTCGTCCAGGTAGACCAGGTCGGCGTCGGAGTTGTTGGCCAGGAAGTCGTCCAGGAACGGCCGGGTCTGGAAGTAGTTCGCGTCCAGGCTGCCCTCGGTGAGCGCGGCGTTGGGCTGGTTGTAGTCGGTGAACTCCTCCACCTTGATGTCCAGCCCGGCGTCGGCCGCCAGGTTCTCCTGCACGTACTTCAGCACGTCGGCGTGGGGGACCGGGGTGGCGCCGACGGTGATGGTGGTCAGCCCCTCCTTGTCGCCGCCCTCCTCGGCCCGCTCGCTGGGGCTGCCGCAGCCGGCCGCGGTCGCCGCCAGGACCGCCGCGCCGATGATCGCCAGGGTGGTGCGCACCTTCGTACTCCTTGTGTGTGTGGTTGGCCGGGGCGCCCGTCCGGGCCCCTGGAACGGGGCCTAGCGGTGCGAGACCCGCCGGATGATGAAGTCCCCGAGGCTCTGCGCCGCCTGGACGATGATGACCAGGAGGATCACGGTGGCCCACAGGTAGTAGTCGTCGAAGCGCTGGTAGCCCTCGCGGATCGCGATGTCGCCGAGGCCGCCGCCGCCGATCGCGCCGGCCATCGCCGAGTAGGAGACCAGCGCCACCACCGTCATGATCAGGCCGGCCACCAGGCCCGGCAGGGCCTCGGGCAGCAGCACCTTGCCGACGATGGTCAGCTTGCGGGCGCCCATCGCGTGCGCGGCCTCGATCACCTCGCGGTCGACCTCGCGCACCGCGGTCTCCACCAGCCGGGCGAAGAACGGGATGGCGCCGATGCTCAGCGGAACGATCGCCGCGGTCGGGCCCAGGGTGGTGCCGATGAGCAGCCGGGTCAGCGAGAGCACCGCGACCATCAGCACGATGAACGGCAGCGAGCGGCCGATGTTGACCACCGCGCCCAGCACCGCCTTGACCAGCGGCGCGGGGGTGAGGCCGCCCCGGTCGGTGGTCACCAGCAGCACGCCGAGCGGCAGGCCCACCAGCACGCTGAAGACCGTCGCCCACAGCACCATGTAGAGCGTGTCCAGGGTGCCGTACCACAGCACCTCCGACATCTCCGGCCAGCGCTGCGCCAGTTCCTCGGTCCAGCTCATCGGCCCGCCTCCCGCACCAGCAGCCCCTTGTCCGACAGGAAGCGCAGCGCGGCCCCCCGGTTGGCCCCGCGCACCTGCACGTTGAGCCGGCCCACCGAGGTGCCGGCGACGTTCTCCACCGCGCCGCCGAGCACGTTCACGTCCACGTCGAAGCGGCGGGTGAGCTCGGACATCAGCGGCTCGTCGAAGGAGCGCGGGTAGGTGAGCGCCACCGCGTCGGGCACGTCGGTGGCGGGCAGCGGGAACAGCGACGCCGCCAGCAGCGAGTCGGGGGTGCCAATCAGGTCGAGCACCTTGCCCGCCTCGCGGAAGGAGCCGTTCTCCATGATCGCCGCGGAGTCGCAGATCCGCTTGATCACGTCCATCTCGTGGGTGATCAGCAGGATGGTCAGGCCGAGCTGGTGGTTGAGGTCGCGCAGCAGCTCCAGGATCGACTCGGTGGTGGCCGGGTCGAGCGCCGAGGTCGCCTCGTCGCTGAGCAGCACCTTGGGGTCGGAGGCCAGCGCCCGGGCGATGCCGACCCGCTGCTTCTGCCCGCCGGACAGCTGCGCCGGGTAGGCCTTGGCCTTGTCCGCCAGGCCCACCAGTTCGAGCAGTTCGCCGACGCGGGCGGCGCGGCGGGCGCGTGGCACGCCGGCGATCTCCAGCGGGAAGGCGACGTTGGCCGCGACGGTCCGCGAGGACAGCAGCGCGAAGTGCTGGTGCACCATGCCGATGCCGCGGCGGGCCCGGCGCAGGCCGGCGGCCGGCAGCGCGGTCAGCTCCCGGCCGTCCACCGAGACCGTCCCCGAGGTGGGGCGCTCCAGCAGGTTGACGCAGCGCAGCAGGGTGCTCTTGCCCGCTCCGCTCTGGCCCACCACACCGAATATCTCGCCCTGCTCGACGTGCAGGTCGACGCCGTCGAGGGCGACGACCTCTCGTTGCTTCAACGGGTAGACCTTGCGCAGGCCCACGGCTTCTATCACGGGTTTCCTCGTCGATCGGCTCGCGGAAGTTAGCGAGGACGGACTGCACGGGCCGTGCGGAGCTCTCCGGCCGCTCCGCCGCGGCCCTCCGGTGGCGCGGCCGGGTGCCCGCGAGCGCCTCGGACGGCTTGCGGACCGGGGGGCTCGCGCCCGTCGCATGCGTGTTCACCCATGTCAGTGCATGGTGCAACGCGGGGGCGGGGAAGTGCTCGGCGACGCGCTGCCCGGGCTCGGACCGGGCCGCAGGGCCCGGGAGCACGGAGGTCAGCGGGTGATCAGTGGAACTCCGGCATGGAACACTCGCCGCCGGCCGGACGGTGCCACTGCGGACACTGCCGACGACCGCGCTTCGGGGCGCGGGGGGCGAGGGTGCCGTGAGCGATGTAGTCCACGGCCCCACATAACCACACTCCCCGCACGGCCACCGGACGTTCCCGGATGAAACGGGCGTTAGATCCGCCACATACCGCCCGTGCATTGGCGATCCGCTGGAACTGCCTTTAACCTTCCTGGCGTGCGGACCCGGGGCCTGCGCGGCCGCTCCGGCCGCCCCGCGGCCGAGACCGCCGCCCCGCACCGAAGAGGCCCCGGCGCGCGGCACCCCGTACCCGGTGGGTGAAAGCGGCTTTTGCAGCGTGCCCGCCGACCGCGGCCGATCCGAGGAGAAGACATTCCCGTGGAGCCCGACAGAGTGAGCGGCGACGACCCCTTCGCCGACTTCTGCGCACCCGACCCGCCCTGTCCCGCCGAGCCCCGCGCGCCGCGGCGCGTCGGTGCCGGACGCGCCGCCGCCGCGGCGCTGATGCTGTCCGCGACGCTGGCCCCGCTTCCCGCGGCGGCCGCGCCGGCCCCCAGTGAGAGCCTCTCCGAGCTGCAGGACCGCGCCGACGCGCTGAGCGAGGAGTACAACGGCGAGCTGCGCGACATGGAAGGCGTCTTCGACGACGCGGAGAAGGCCCAGGAGCGCGCGGACAAGACCCAGGACGAGGTGGACGAGGCCCGCGAGCAGGTGCAGCAGCTGGCGATCGCCAGCTACACCAGCGGCGGCCTGGACCCCTCGCTGACCGTCTTCGTCGAGGAGGACCCGCAGCTCCTCATCGACCAGGCCCAGCTGATCGGCCACCTGTCCGCCAACCACCAGGAGCGCATCGACGCGCTGGAGCAGGCCATCGAGCGCGACGAGAAGGCCCGCGACAACGCCCAGGCCAAGGCCGACGAGGTCCAGGAGGACCTGGACGAGCTGGAGGGGCGCCGCGAGGAGGTGCAGCGGCTCATCGCCGAGCACCCGCAGCAGGAGATGGGCCCGCCGGACAACCTCACCCCGCGCACCCGGCAGATGCGCGAGGTGATCACCGAGAAGTTCGGCGAGAACAAGAAGCACGGCGGGGTGGGCTGCTACCGCCCGGACGGCGGCTTCGTGGTCGGCGAGCACCCCAAGGGGCGGGCCTGCGACTTCATGGTCGACAAGAACGGCCAGATGCCGTCGGAGGACCAGATCGCGCACGGCCAGGAGATCGCCGACTGGGCCCAGGACAACGCCGAGCGGCTGGGCATCATGTACATCATCTACCGCCAGCAGATCTGGGACATCCGCCGCTCCGACGAGGGCTGGCGGGACATGGCCGATCGCGGAAGCATCACCGAGAACCACTTCGACCACGTGCACATCTCGATGTTCTGAGGGTGCCGGGGGCCGCGCCCGGCACACGGTTCCCGCCCCGGTCGCGGGAGTGATCCGGCACCGCACCGGTCCGCCGCCCGCCCCGCACCGGGGACGAGAGCCCGCCTCCGGTGCAGGGGCACGGTGCACGGCCGGCATCTGCAGGCTGTCCTGCCATGCGCCACCTCACCGAGCGGCAGGCGGCGGCCGCACTTCGCCGGGGAGCCGCGATCGAGCAGATGCTCAGCACATCGCTCGACGCCGGGGCCCGCCCCGGCAGGTGGGTCAACGCGGGTGTCGTCCAGGACGAGTACGCGGACCTCCGATCAGCCGACCCGCCCGGCACGGCCGCCGGCGGGGATCCCCGGAGACGGCGCCGCCCCCGCCTGGTGACCACCTACCCGGGCGGAAACAGAGGAAGCGGCGGAGCCCGGAGGGATCCCTTCCCAGGGCGATGATCTCGGCGTCGCGGCCCTATCGGCACGCCCTGATAGGGCCGCGACGCCGAGATCATCGGGAGGGGCGGGGCTCCCCGGGGTCAGCCCCCGCCGAAGACCGGGGCGTACATCACGCTCAGGCAGCCGCCGGTGACGGCGAGCACCGCGCCCACCGCGATGATGAAGACGAACCAGGCCAAGAAGCCGTGCCTGGGGCCGCCGTGCTTGGGATCGGCTCTACGCGCGGGCAATGGGCGTCCCTCCGTGCTGGTCCGGCGGCGCTCGCCCGATGCGGCGGCCGCCCTCCAACGCTAGCCCGGTGCGTCTCATTCCGGCAACGATCCGCGGCCGTGGCGGCCGCCGGCGGGTTTCCCGGGCCACCATTGTGCGGGCCCCGGGAGCCCTCCGGCGGCGCACCTTTCCCCACCGGGCCGGCCTGTTCAAGTACGAAATCGCCACGAAACGGTGACGATGCGTCGACGCCCGGACAGAGGCGCCCCCTTAGGGCCATCTCGGCGGACGCTAGGATTTCGAACCCGGTGCCGCTTCGGTGGGCGCCGTGGTCGGCCGCCCGGTCCGCCTGTGAGAGCGCCGCGGGGCCGCCTTCCGATCGCAGGGAACCATGAACGCGCCCGTGCGCGTCTCACGAACCGTCTCAGATACGCAGGGCGCGAGGGGAGCAATGAGCGACAACGGACCTTACGGCCAGCCGCCGCAGGGCGGTGGCGGACATGGCCAGCCCCATTTCCAGTCCCCCTACGGAACCGGCCCCCAGCCGGGCCCGCCCGGCGGCCCCGGCCAGCCCGGCCAGCCGGGCGGGCCGCAGCAGATGTACTCCGGCGGGCCCGGCCAGCCTCCGCCCTACGGGCCGGGCGGCCCCGGCGCCCCGGTGGGCTCCCCGGGCTATCCCCCGCCGAAGAAGAGCAGCGCCGGGATGTGGATCGTCATCGGCGGCGGCGTGGTGATCCTGCTGCTGGTCGTCGCCGTCGTGGTGATGCTCATCCGCGGTGGCGAGACCGAGGGCGGCGGCCCGGTCGCCGAGCCCAGCAACAAGCCCGAGGAGAGCACCGAGCAGACCACCGAGGGCGGTGGCGGCGGTGAGGAAGAGGGCGGCGGCGGCCCCAAGGGCGAGCCCCCCTACGCGCTTCCCGAGGACCCGTGCTCGGCCTTCACCGAGGCGACCGCCGGGGAGTACGGCCTCAAGGACGGCAGCAAGTCGCTGACCGATACGTCCTCCTCGTGCATGTTCACCGCGGAGTCCCTGGGCGGCGACGGCTACGCCAACGTCAGCGTCCGGTACCAGGTCCCCTACGGCGGGTCCGACTCCATCGAGGGCGCCAAGTCGCAGTTCCAGGAGAACGTCGAGTACGCCACCGACGAGAGCAGCGACATCATCCCGACCAAGGTGCACGAGAACGAGGAGCTGAACCTCGGCGAGGAGGCGGCGATCATCTTCAGCACCCAGGAGATCGCCGGGACCAAGAGCTCGGTGGCCACCGTGCTCATCCGCGAGGGCAACATCAACGCCGAGGTGGAGTTCACCGAGAGCAACGCCTACGACGCCCCGAAGAGCGCTCCGGCGCCGCTGAAGTTCGACGACGTCGAGAGCATGATGAACGACCTGGGCAACGAGTCGCTGAGCCTGATCGGCTCCTGACCCGCCCGCGGTGCCGCCAGGCGGCACCGGCGCACGCAGATGGGGCGCGGGCTTCGGCCCGCGCCCCTTCGGCGTGTCCGGGGCGGCGGCCGCGGGACGGTGGCGTCCCGGCCGGCGGTCACCGCCGCCCCGGCCGGATCAGCCCTTTTCGGCCAGGTCGGCGCGGACCCGGCGGGCCGCCTCCACCATGTTCCGCAGTGCCGGCTCGACCTCGGTGTAGCCGCGGGTCTTCAGGCCGCAGTCGGGGTTGACCCACAGCCGGTCGGCCGGGACCGCGCGCAGCGCGCTGCGCAGCGACTCCTCGATCTCCTCGACCGAGGGCACCCGGGGCGAGTGGATGTCGTAGACGCCCGGGCCGATGCCCCTGCGGTAGCCGGCCCGCTCCAGGTCGTCCACCAGCTCCATGTGCGAGCGGGCAGCCTCGACGCTGGTCACGTCGGCGTCCAGCGCCTCGATCGCGCCGACGATGCGGCCGAACTCCGAGTAGCACATGTGGGTGTGCACCGTGGTGCTGGCGCCCACCCCGGAAGTGGCCAGCCGGAACGCGCCGATCGCCCAGTCCAGGTAGGCCTGGCGGTCCTGCCGGCGCAGCGGCAGCAGCTCGCGCAGTGCCGCCTCGTCGACCTGGATGTGCCGGATGCCGGCGCGCTCCAGGTCGGCGACCTCGTCGCGCAGGGCCAGCGCCACCTGCCGGGCGGTGTCGGCCAGCGGCTGGTCGTCCCGGACGAAGGACCAGGCCAGGATGGTCACCGGTCCGGTCAGCATGCCCTTGACCGGCTTGCTGGTCCGAGACTGGGCGTAGACCGCCCAGTCCACCGTCATCGGCTCGGGGCGGCGCACGTCGCCGTAGAGGATCGGTGGGCGCACGCAGCGCGACCCGTAGGACTGCACCCAGCCCTTCTGCGTGGTGACGAACCCGCCCAGCCGCTCGGCGAAGTACTGCACCATGTCGTTGCGCTCCGGCTCGCCGTGCACCAGCACGTCGAGGCCGATGTCCTCCTGGAGCGCGATGACCGAGTCGATCTCGGCGCGCATCCGGGCGGTGTACTCCTCGTCGCTGAGCCGCCCCGCCCGGTGCTCGGACCGGGTCTTGCGGATCTCCGCGGTCTGCGGGAAGGAGCCGATGGTGGTGGTGGGCAGCACCTGCCGCTCACCGCCGCCGTTCCAGCGCTCCTCCCGGTTGCGCACCGGGACCTCGCCCAGGGCGTCCAGCCGGGCCCGCACCTGCGGGTCGCGGAAGCCCTCCGGTTCGGGGAGCGCGGCGCGCGCGGAGGCGATCTGCGCGGCGGTGGCCTCGTCGTCGGCGGACAGGGCGCGGCCGAGCAGGACCACCTCGTCCAGCTTCTGCCGGGCGAACGCGAGCCGGGCGCGGATCGCCGGGTCCAGGTCGGTCTCGGCGTCCAGGTCGACCGGGACGTGCAGCAGCGAGCAGGAGGTGCTCACCACGACCTCGCGGGCCAGCCCGAGCAGCGGGCCGAGCCGGGCCAGTGCGGCGGACACGTCGGTGCGCCACACGTTGCGGCCGTCGACCACCCCGGCGACCAGGGTCTTGTCGCCCAGGCCGGAGACGGCGGCGAGCTCGTCGGCGGCCTCCGGGCCGGCCACCAGGTCCAGCCCGATCCGCTCCACCGGGGTGCGCTTGAGCGCCTCCAGCGCCGCGGTCCCGATCGAGCCGAAGTAGGTGGAGACGGTGATCTCCGGGCGCCGGGGGCGGCCGCCCAGGGCGGCGTAGGCCCGCTCCAGCTCGGCGGTGCGCTCCCGGCCCTCGTCGGTGGCGAGGATCGGCTCGTCCAGCTGGACCTGGCGGGCGCCGGCAGCGGCGAGCTCACCGAGGAGCGTGCCGTACACCTCGACCAGGTCGTCCAGGAGCTGCAGAGGGCTCCAGCCCTCCGGCGCGCCGGCGGCCGGCTTCGCCAGCAGGAGGAAGGTGAGCGGGCCGACCAGCACCGGCCGGGTCTCGATGCCCAGCCCCTTGGCCTGGTTGTACTCGGAGAGGGGCTTGGTCCCGGCGAGGCGGAACCGGGTCTGCGGGGACAGCTCGGGGACCAGGTAGTGGTAGTTGGTGTCGAACCACTTGGTCATCTCCAGCGGCGGCGTGTCATCCGAGCCGCGGGCCAGGGTGAAGTAGCGCTCCAGCTCGGCGGCGCGGTCCTCGCCGGCCCCCTCGCCCCGGGGGGCGGGGCCGAACCGCTCGGGGACCGCGTCGAACAGCAGCGCGGTGTCGAGGACGTGGTCGTAGTAGGAGAACGTGTTCGATGGGATCTCGTCGACCCCCGCGGCGCGGAAGTCCCCCCAGACGTCGCGGCGCAGTCGCGCGGCGACGGCGTCCAGGTCGGCGGCGGTGCTCCGCCCGGCCCAGTAGGACTCGCAGGCCTTCTTGAGCTCGCGGTCGGGGCCGATGCGCGGGTAGCCGTGGGCGGTGGCGGTCATCCGGCCTCACCGCCGCGGGTGCGCTCGGTTCGCATGTGGCTTCTTCTCTCCCTCGTCGAACAGCCGTGGCTGGCCGACGCCGCCCGGAGGATGCGGACGGCCGGAGGAGGGCGCGGCGGAGCGCGCCCGGACCGGGCACCGTCCGCGTGTCCTCCCTCGGGACGCGCCGACCACCGCGGGCGCAGGGCGCGTCCGCGGGCGGCCGGCAGGTATTCGGACTCACGGGCGCTGCGCGCCCTCGGGCGCGCTCTCCTACCGGCCGCCGCTTCCCAGGTGCTCGGCACCCAGTGCTGTTGACGACTTTCGTTCCCGTTCACCGCTGCGGGGCAGTCCCGGATTCGCACCGGGTTCCCTCTCTCGACGCCCACGGAGATCCACCGTGCGCGTACCGACCGCAGCTGTCAGTATAGGGACGCCGTTGTCCGGCGGCGGGGGGCGGGTCCACCCCGCTTCCGCCCCCTCCTCGCGGACCGGCGCCCCCTCCCCTCGGAATTTTCGGCGCTCATCCGAACTTCTCAAGAGATGAGATCATCCTACGAAGTCCGGTTGGCCCTCATATATGCGAAAGACGATCTCTAGGTGCTGCGCAACTGCTCTGCTCCCGTGACCCTCCGTGGCCGAGCCCTTCCCGGCGGCCGGACGGCGCTCGGCGCCGCCGCCGCTGCCGTGTTCCTGCTCGCCACCGCCTGCAGTCCGCCTTCCGAGGGGGAGCACGCCGGCGGCAGCGAGGAGGCACCGGCCGAGAAGCCGTCGGGCGAGCCCGACGAGCTCACCGCGGTCGACCCGGAGACCGTCGCCGACCTGGACGAAGAGCACTCCGAGGAGAAGCGCGGCGACGTCTCCGTCGAGATCTCCTACCCCGTGGTGGGCGGCGCCGGACCGTTCGCCGACGAGCTGGGCGGCATCACCGACCGCGCCGCCGAGGAGTTCGCCGACGCCGTCCCCGGCGCCGAATCGCTCACCGTCACCGGCGCGCTGACCGCCGCCGGCGGCGACGTCCTCGGGGTCCGCCTGGAGCAGAAGGAGAAGGACTCCGACGGCACCCGCACCGGCCACTCCACCTACTGGTACGACGCCGCCACCGGGGCCACCGCCTACTCCACCCAGCTGCTCGCCGGCGACGAGGAGCTGGGCGAGCTGCACGAGCGGGTCACCGAGCTCCTCGCCGAGCAGGACGTGGACACCGCCGGCCTCTACCCGATCGCCGGGATGTACGACTCGATCGGCTTCAACCCCGACGGCGACCTGGTGGTCGAGTTCGACGAGGGCCAGCTCGCCCCGGCCGGCGACGGGCGGGTGCACGCGGTGGTGCCGCGCAAGGAGGCCGAGCCGCTCCTGTCCGACCTCGGCGAGCGGGCCCGGGCCGCGGCCACCGCGGTGACGCCCGACTTCACGCTGGAGAAGAAGGCCTCCGCGCCCAAGGACGGCGCCGCCGGCGAGGTTCCCGGCCGGCCCTCGCCCGCCTCCTCCGACGTCGACTGCTCCGACCCCGAGGCCAAGTGCATCGCGCTCACCTTCGACGACGGCCCCGGCGGGCGCACCCCCGAGCTCCTCGACGAGCTCGACGAGTACGGCGCCAAGGCCACCTTCTTCCTCACCGGCGAGCCGATCCGGGAGCACCCGGAGACGGTGCGCCGGGAGTACGCAGAGGGGCACGAGGTCGCCAACCACACCGAGAGCCACCCGGACCTGACCACCCTGGGCAAGGGCGGGGTCCGCGAGGAGCTGGCCTCGGTCAGCGGGCTGATCGACCGGGAGACCGGGTACCGCCCCGAGCTGATGCGCCCGCCCTACGGCGCGACCGACGACACCGTCGCCGGCGTCTCCCGCGACCTCGGAATGGCCGAGATCATCTGGAGCGTTGACACCAACGACTGGAAGGACCGGAACTCCTCGGTCGTCGCCGACCGCGCGGTGAAGGGCGCCGAGCCCGGAGCGATCATCCTGATGCACGACATCCACGACACCACGGTGGACGCCGTGCCGGAGATCCTGAAGCGGCTGGACGAGAAGGGCTTCACCATGGTGACCGTCTCCCAGCTGCTCGGCGAGACCGAGCCCGGAGAGAAGTACTTCGACGGTGAGGAAGTCATCACCGGGAAGGACGAGGAGGACTCCTCCGAGAACGGTGATGGCGGAAAGAGCGGGGAAGAATAAGGGGTCGGAAGGCAACGACGCCTGCCCCCCGATCACGCTCCGGCCACGATGTGGTCCAGATGACGGCGCGAGTGGGCCGTCACGTGTGAAGAGAGTCCCCACGGCGGCGTATGGTGGTCCGCTGTGGGCATGAAGACGCACTTCGCGCGGACGCCGCTCGCGCCGCCTCCCGTCCGAGGGGCGGTGGCCTGAAGTGGCCCGCCTACCGTTATTGCGCCGGGGAACCGGCAAGGACTCCGCAACCGTCCCATCATCGGGGAGCGCGCCTGGAGAGGGCGCCGTCCCACGGGGAAGGGAGAGGTCGATGACCGCTGCCCTCGCGGCAGACTACGCCTGGTTCGAAGAGTCCCAGCCGGACCTGGCCGAGGCGTTCTGCCTCACCTACGTCCGGGGACTGGGCAAGACCGAGTGCCTGGAGCGGCTCGGCGCGGCGCCGAAGCGGCTGCGGATGCTGCCCATCGCCGACGCCCTGGAGGCGGGGCTGTGCAGTGAGGGCCGCCCGCCGCAGACCGCGCACGCGCTCTGCGTGAACGGCTGGACCGTGATCGTCGAACCCACCGGCTGCCGCGCGGTCCGCCCGGACTGCTACCGCTCGCTGTCGGCCGAGACCGAGCTGGTCTCGGTCCGGGTCCGGATGGACACCCGCTACGAGTTCCGCTGGGTGGCCGACGGGGTGCTGCGCACGTTCTTCGACGCCCGCACCCCGACCCAGCGCCGCGGTACCCGCCCGGACGCGCTGACCACCGAGATGACCTCGGTCGGCCTGCTGGACGACAGCGGTGAGGGCCCCGACGACCCGGCCGCGGCCGTTCTGGCCCTGGCCGAACGGGTCACCGGCGTCCGCATCCGCGCCTCGCACCTGTCCGGCCCGCTCCTCGGCGCCGAGCTCGAAGCCGAGCTCCCGGCCCCGGCGGCCGGCGCACGCTGACCCGGGTCCCCGACGACAGAGGCCCCGCCGGTGCTCTTCCGCCCCGGCGGGGCCTTCGCCGTCCCCGGCACCGCCCGGGCCCCGCCCCGGCCCCGGTACCCGCGCGGCCCTTGAAAGACCATCGGGGCATGCGGGCGGCCCCCGATCCGGCCGGCTAGGCGGCCGTCCCGCCCAGGAGGAACGGCCCGCTCTCCCCCGCCCCCGCGGCGAAGCCCGCCCCCTCGCACGGCCGGGACGGCGGGGACCGCACACCGCCCGCCGCCGTTCCCGGACCCGCACGGGCGAGCGCGGCTCCGAAGCGGCCGATGCGCCCGAGGGCCATGGAGCGGCGGCCCCGCGGTGAGACGGCCGCGGGCTCCCCGGCCGCCGAGCGGCGGCTCCGCGGCGGAGCCGTACCGCCTCGCACGGCGCCGGCGCCCTCCCGCGCCTCCGGTGGAACGCCGCCGGCCCGCCCCGGTGCGGGGGGGCGGGCCGGCGGGCGGTGCGGGTCAGGCCCGGCTGGGCTGCGGGGCGTCGGTGCCGACGGCGTCGGCGACCGAGGGGTAGCCGGCGCGGCGGACGAGGCGGGCCAGGCCCTTGTGGATGCGGCGGGGCCACAGCGGGCCGCCGTAGATCAGGCCGGTGTAGCCCTGCACCAGGGTCGCCCCGGCGCGGATCCGCTCCCAGGCGTCCTCGGGCGTCTCGATGCCGCCGGCCGCGATGAGGACCAGCGCGTCGCCGGTGCGGGCGCGCAGCCGGCGCAGCACCTCCAGCGAGCGGTGCTTCAGCGGGGCGCCGGACAGCCCGCCGGCGCCGGCCGCCTCGACCGCCTCCGGGTCGGTGTCCAGCCCGTCCCGGGAGATCGTGGTGTTGGTGGCGATGATCCCGTCCAGGCCCAGCTCCAGCGCCAGGTCGGCGACGGCGTCGACGTCCTCGTCGGCCAGGTCCGGTGCGATCTTGACCAGCAGCGGGACGTCGGAGGCGCCCTCGCCGTCCAGTGCCTCGCGGACGGTGCTCAGCAGCGGCCGCAGGTGCTCCACCGCCTGCAGGTTCCGCAGCCCCGGGGTGTTCGGCGAGCTGACGTTGACCACCAGGTAGTCGGCGAGGCCGGCGAAGGCGCGGGCGCTCTCCGCGTAGTCGGCGGCCGCCTCGGCCTCCGGGACCGCCTTGGTCTTGCCGATGTTGGCGCCGACCAGCGGGCCGCGGCGGCCGGCGGCGGCCGCGCGGGCCCGCAGCTCCCGCAGCCGCTCGGCGGCGGCGTGCGCGCCCTGGTTGTTGAAGCCCATCCGGTTGACGATCGCCCGGTCGGGGACCAGCCGAAACAGCCGCGGCGCCGGGTTGCCCGGCTGGGGCCGCGCGGTGACGGTGCCGATCTCGACGAACCCGAAGCCCAGCGCGGTGAGCCCTTCGATGCCCTCGCCGTTCTTGTCGAACCCGGCGGCCATGCCGAGCGGCCCGGGGAAGGTCCGGCCCAGCGCGGTCACCTCCAGCTCGGGTTCGCGCGGGCCGAGCGCCCGCCCCATCGTCCGGGCCGCCCCGGGCACCGCGGCCAGTGCGCGCAGCCCGCCGAAGGCCAGGCGGTGGATGGACTCGGCGTCGGTGTGCCGCAGCACGGCATGGAACAGCAGCTGGTAGAGCACGGTGGTCCTTCGTGTACGTTTCGGTCGCCCGCGGGGCGCCCGGGCACCGGCGCCCCGGCCCGCGTTCGCGCAGGCGGGTCCGTTCGGTTCAGCTTCTCACACGGGCCGGTGCGCGGATCTCACAGGTCGCCGCGCTCCCGGTCGGCGAGGAACCGCTCGAGTTCGTCGCCGAGCTCCTCGGCGGTGGGCAGCGAGGACTCGTCGCCGGTCCACAGCGGCTCGGTGCCCTCCTCGGTGCCGCGGGCGGACACGAAGTCGTCGTACTGGCGCTCCAGGTCCTCCACCACCCGCTGGACCTCCTCGGAGTCGGCGACCTGGTCGGCGATCTCCGCCTCGGTCTCCCCGGCCGCCTCGGCCAGCCGGCCGGCCGGCAGGTCCAGGCCGGTCGCCCCGGCGGCGTAGTCCAGTGCGGCCATCGCGGCCCGCGGGTACTCCGACTGGGCCAGGTAGCTGGGCACGTGCACCGCGAACCCGGTGGCGTCGTGGCCGGCCTCGCCCAGGCGGAACTCCAGCAGCGACGCCGCCCCGGCGGGCACCTGGACCCGGCCGACCCACGGGGGGTGCGCGGCGACCAGGTCGGGCCGGGTGGCGTGCGCGGTCGCGGTCACCGGCCGGGTGTGCGGGACGGCCATCGGGATGCCGCTGACGCTCACCGTCAGCGACACCCGGAGCCGCTCCACCAGCTCGATCACGGCGGAGACGAACAGCTCCCACTCCCGGTCCGGCTCCAGGCCGTGCAGGAGCAGGAACGGGGTCCCCTCGCCGTCGTGCATCCGGTACAGCGCGAGCCGGGGCGGGTTGTAGTCGGTGAAGGTGTTCTCCACGAACGTCATCACCGGCCGGCGGGAGCGGTAGTCCAGCAGCCGGTCCACGTCGAAGACCGCGACCTCTTCGGCGTTGAACTCGGCGAACAGCGCCTCGGCCGCCTGCCGGCCGGCCGCTCCGGCGTCGACGTAGCCGTCCAGCAGGACCAGCATCGCCGATCCGCCGCCCTCGTCGGCGCCGGGGCGGAGCTCGTAGAGGTCTGCGGGATCAGGCACCGGAAGGGCTCTCCGTTCTCGGGCGGCGGGTCTGCGGCGGGCGCGGGGTCCGCGCTCCAGGATAGACGACGCGCGGGGGCGCCCCCGCGGACGCGTCCGCGCCCGGGAGGCCCCGCCGGCTCAGCGTTCGTCCAGAACCGCCAGGGTGCGCAGCCGATTCAGCGCCCCGGCGACCTCGTGCCGGCGCGGCACGGCGAAGTCCCCGCTGTGGCCGCGGCCCAGCACCGCCGCGCCCCCGGAGCCGCCGTCGCCGTCGTCGGCGAGCAGCCGGTCCAGGCCGTCCAGCGCCTCGGCGAGCGTGCGGCGACCGTCCAGCAGGCCCCGCTCGACCATCAGCCGCATCGCCAGGCCCACCCCGATGAGCTGGCCGGGGTCGACCAGCTGGGTGAGGCCGCGGACGTCGATCTCGCTCTCGCCGAAGGTGAGCACGTCCATGTCTCGGCGCTTGATCCGGGTGCGGCCGCGGGCGGTGGCGTCCACCGAGCGCGGGTCGACCACCCGGTGCGCGGGCGGAGCGAAGCCGGCGTCGGTGCGCTGCGCGGCCAGCGCCCTGGCCCGCTCGGTGACGTCGTAGGGGCGGTAGGCGTCCAGCATGACGACCCGGTCGGCGACGTCGAAGTAGTCGCCGCTGCCGCCCATCACCAGCACGGTGGAGACGCCGTGCTCGCGGTGGAGCGGGCGGACCAGGTCCACGAAGGGGGTGAGCGGCTCCCGGTCGCCGTGCACCAGCTCCTGCATGCGGGCGTCGCGGATCATCAGGTTGGTGGCGGTGGTGTCCTCGTCCACCAGCAGGGCGGCCGAGCCGGCCTCCAGCGCCTCGGCGATGTTGGCCGCCTGGGAGGTGGAGCCGGAGGCGTTGGCGGTGCGGAACCGGGAGGTGTCGGCACCGGTGGGCAGGTTGCGCACGAACGCGCTGACGTCGGTGCGCTCGACCCGGCGTCCCTCCTCGGCGCGGATCTTCACCGCGTCGGCGCGGGTGGCGACCAGCTCCCGGCCGTCCCCGGGGACGTGGTCGTAGACGCCGCGCTCCAGGGCGTGCAGCAGGGTGGACTTGCCGTGGAAGCCGCCGCCGACGATCAGCGTGACGCCCTCCGGCACGCCCATCCCGGAGACCTCCCCGGCGTGCGGCAGCGACACGGTGGTGCGCAGCTCCTCCGGGGAGGCGAAGGGCACCGCCGCGCCGTCCATCGGGCGGTCGCTGACCCCGCTGGCGCGGGGCAGCACCGACCCGTCCGCGACGAAGGCGACCAGGCCCAGGCCGGGCAGGGCGGCGCGGAGCGCGGCGGAGTCCTCCACCGTGTCGGCGAAGCGCTCGGCCTCGGCGGTGTCCAGCGCCTCCCAGCGCAGCGCGTCCGCCATCTCCGGCAGCCGGTCGCAGAACTCCCGGCGCGCGGCGCGGCCGTCGATCCGCCGGCCGTGCCCGGGCAGCTCGATGCCGAGCCGGAGCAGCAGGTCGCCGCCGGCGATCCGGCCGGAGGCCCGCTCCAGGACCTGCTGGCCCCCGGCGTCGATGCGCAGCCGCGCCCCCTTGAGCTTCCGGTGGGCCACCCGGACCAGGTAGTCGGCGGTGGCCCGGCGGCGGACCGGGTCGCGCCAGGCGTGCTCGGGCATCCGGACCAGGTCGGCGGGGAGGTGCACCGCGATGCGGGACGGCGGCGCGAACGGGTCGGCCTGGACGCGCTCCACGGTCAGCGTGAAGTCGCCGAAGTCCCAGTCGCCGGAGAGCGACTTGTACCGGCCGTAGGAGGCCCCGTCCATCCGCTCCAGTTCCTCGGCGAGCCGGTCGGCGTCCCGGCGGCCGCGGATCTCCGGGCGCTGCGCGCCGGATCCGCCGCCCCACCGGCCGCCCCGGCCGCCGTGCCGGCGCTCTGCCCCGCCGCTTCTTCCCGGCATGGATGCGTTCCCCCTGCTTCCGCTCGGTTCGGTCGGTCCCGCCTGCGGATGCTATCCCTCCGGGGCCTACCGCGGGGACGCGCCGGCGGGGTGTCGGGTGAACCCGGTGAAGCGCGGCACGATCGGCAGGCCCTGCTCGGCGAGGGCGTCGCGGAGCTCCGGGTCGGGGTCGCCGTAGACGGCGAAGTCGTGGATCTCGCAGTGCTCCATGACGCCGCGGATGTAGGGGTCGGACATCCTCCAGTGCGCGCGGACCGCGTCGGAGTCGGCGTAGAGCTGGAAGCTGTGCGCGAGCATCCGCGGCTCGTCGATGAAGACCTCCACCATCAGCTGCGGTCCTTCGCCCTGCGCAAAGGCGACGGCGCGCTCGATGGCGGCGCGGAACTCCGCCAGGTGGCCGTCGAGGACGCGCATGGTGTTGTGGAACAGGATCGCGTCGCCGAGGACCGCCCCGGCCGCTGTGTTCGTCATGCCCCCGATCCTGGGGGTTCGAGTTGACTGGAGGTCAATACGGGGCGGCCCCGCCGCCGCATCCCCCGCGCACACGGGGCCGGCCCAGGGGGGACACGCGAAGAGGGGTGCGGAGCGGCCGCTCCGCACCCCTCCGGTGCCGGGTCCGGGTCAGGGTTTGCCGGGGGCGTCCGGAGCCGGCCCGACCGGGGCCGGGCCCTCCGGTCCGGCCGGCGGCTCCTGCATGCCCGGGGCGGCGGTGGCGCGCGCGGAGGCCCTGCCCCTGCGCGCGTTGCGCCGCTCCAGCCAGATCGCGAGCCTGCTCAGCGAGATGTTGATGACGATGTAGATGACCGCGCAGATGATCGCGGCCGGGATGACGTTGCCGTACCGGGTGCCGATGAGCGAGAAGCCGCGCAGCAGCTCCGGGAAGGCGATGATGTAGCCCAGCGCGGAGTCCTTCAGCAGCACCACCAGCTGGGCGACGATCGCCGGCATCATGCTGGTGACCGCCTGCGGGATCTGGATCAGCCAGAGCACCTGGGTGCGCCGCATGCCCAGCGACTCGGCCGCCTCGGCCTGCCCCTTGGGCACCGCGTTGATGCCGGCCCGGAAGACCTCGGCCAGCACCGACCCGTTGTACAGGGTGAGGCCGACGATGACCGCGGCCATCGCGTCCACCTGGAAGGTGCGCGGCGGCAGCGGGTCCGAGCCGATCGCGGTGAGGAGCTGGTTCACCGCCAGCGGCAGCGCCATGGTGAAGAAGATCAGCATCAGCAGCGGGATGCCGCGGAAGAACTCCACCACCGCGCCGCTGATCCACCGGATCGGGGCGTGCTGGGAGAGCCGGCCGATCCCGAAGACCATGCCGAACAGGATGGCCAGCACCGCCGCGTACAGCGCCGCGGTCAGCGTGTTCTGCAGGCCGGGGACGATGTAGCCGGTCCAGGTCTCCGCGGCCAGGAACGGCGCCCACCGCTCGGCCGTCCACTGCCCTTCCGGGTTGACCTGCCAGGCCTGCGGGCTGGACAGCGGCGGCGCCCCTTCCCCGAAGGAGCGGTTGAGGCCCAGGTAGATCAGGGCGAGCAGGGCCAGGCCGGCCAGCACGGTGACGACCGAGAAGATCCGGCTGCGGGCCCGGGCGCGCGGCCCGGGGGCGTCGAAGAGGACGTTCTGTGCGGTCATCGCGCCACCGCCGCCCGCTTGCTGAGCCAGCTGAAGAAGAAGCCGGTGGGCAGCGTCAGGATCAGGAACCCGATCGCGAACCCGATGAACGTCGGGATGACCGGGGCGACCCCCTGGTCGAACATGAGCTTCATCTGCCGGGACGCCTCTTGTACGCCCAGCCCCGCGACGGAGGCGATCGTGGTGTTCTTGGTCAGTGCGATGAGCACGCTGCCCAGCGGGCCGACGACGCTGCGCAGCGCCTGCGGCAGCACGATCAGCCGCAGGTTCTGCGTGAAGGTCAGGCCCAGTGAGCGGGCCGCCTCGACCTGGCCGAGCGGCACGGTGTTCACACCGGAGCGCAGCGACTCGGAGACGAAGCAGGCGGTGTAGGCGGACAGTCCGATGACCGCCCACCAGAAGACGTCCCACTGCACCGAGCCGGCCAGTGAGACGCCCAGCGCGCTGTTGATGCCCAGGCCGCAGAAGAGCAGCACCAGGGTGAGCGGGGTGTTCCTGATCCCCTCCACGTAGACGGTGGCCAGGCCGCGCATCATCGGGACGGGCGACACCCGCATGGCGGTCAGGATGACGCCCAGGATGAACGAGAACAGGGCGCTGAGCAGGGTGAGTCGGACGGTCCAGGAGAATCCGTCGATCACCTTGTCGAGATTGCCGAGAAAGGCTTCCATGGTTCCCAGCCGGTCACGGCCCCGGCCGGAGCCCTGGGGGCGGCTCCGGCCGGGGCGACGGGTCGATCGATGTCAGGAGCAGCCCTCGGGCTCCGGCTTCTCCTCGGAGTAGGCGAAGTCGGTCTCGCCGAAGGCGGTTTCCAGGTATTCGACGGCCTGGTCCTCGTCCCACATCTTGGCGATGGCCTCGTTGACGGCCTCGCAGCGCTCGGTGTCGCCCTTGGGCAGGCCGACGCCGTACTTCTCCTCGCCGAACGGGGCGTTGACCATCTTGAAGTCGTCCGGGCTCTGCGCGGCGAACCCGGCCAGGATGGTGTTGTCGGTGCTGACCGCGTCCACGGTGCCGTTGGACAGCAGCTCGATGCACTCGGAGTAGTTGCCGGCCTCGCGCAGCTCGGCGCCGATCCCCATGTCCTCGGTGATGTTGTTGGCCGAGCGGGAGCCGGAGGCCGAGCAGAGCACCTTGCCGTCCAGGTCCTCAGGCCCCTTGATGTCGTCGTTGTCCGCGGCGACCAGGATGTCCTGCTGGGCGACGTAGTACGGGCCGCCGAAGTCGACGAGCTCCTTGCGCTCGTCGGTGATGGAGTAGGTGGCCAGGATCATGTCCACCGTGCCCTGCTGGAGGAAGGTCTCGCGGTTGGCCGAGGCGGCCTCGGTCCACTCGATCTGGTCGGGCTCGAAGCCCAGCTCGCCGGCGATGTAGGTGGCGACGTCGACGTCGAAGCCGACCGGCTTGCCGCCCTCGTCCAGGCCGAGGCCGGGCTGGTCGTACTTGACGCCGATGGTGATGGTGTCTCCGCCACCGCCTCCGCCGCCGCCGTCCCCGCCGCCCATCTCGGCGCCGCCGCACCCGGCGGCGAGCAGCAGGGCGGCGCCGGCCGCCGCGGTGCTACCGATACTGCTGATTCGACGGACTCTCATGTCCGGATACCTCTATTCCTTGATGACTCGGCGGGACGAGGACGCGAAGGCCCGCGCCGTCAGTGGCTCAGGATCTTGGACAGGAAGTCCTTGGCCCGCTGGGAGCTCGGGTTGTCGAAGAAGTCGTCCGGGGACGCCTGCTCGACGATCTCGCCGTCGGCCATGAACACCACCCGGTTGGCGGCGCGGCGCGCGAAGCCCATCTCGTGGGTGACGACGATCATCGTCATGCCCTCGGAGGCCAGCGAGGTCATCACGTCCAGAACCTCCTGGACCATCTCCGGGTCCAGGGCCGAGGTCGGCTCGTCGAACATGAGCACCTTGGGCTCCATCGCCAGGGCGCGGGCGATGGCGACCCGCTGCTGCTGCCCGCCGGAGAGCTGCGCCGGGTACTTGTTCGCCTGGTTGGCGATACCGACCCGGTCCAGCAGTTCCAGGGCCCGCTTCTCGGCGTCGGCCTTGCCCTTCTTGCGCACCTTGATCGGGCCGATGGTGACGTTCTGCAGCACCGTCTTGTGCGCGAAGAGGTTGAACGACTGGAACACCATCCCGACGTCACTGCGCAACCGGGCCAGCCCGCGGCCCTCCTCCGGAAGCGGGACGCCGTCGATGGTGATGACGCCGCTATCGATGGTCTCCAGCCGGTTGATGGTCCGGCACAGGGTCGACTTGCCGGAGCCGGAGGGGCCGATCACGACGACGACCTCGCCGCGTTCGACGGCCAGGTTGATGCCACGCAGCACGTGGAGTTCGCCGAAGTGCTTGTCGACGTTCTCCAGGGTGACGAGCGGAGTTGCGGTCATAGCGGGGAACCTAGCGGGCCGGTGGTGGGTTGTCAGCACGATGCGGGTTCGTTCCCGCTGGTAGTAGTCGATTCGTTACCGGCATTCCGGTTCATTCCTTCCGTTGGTCACCCACCGCTTCCGCCCCCGGACCGTACGGCGCGGCCGACGGGTTCCTCCGGGGGCGGGTGCCCGTCTTCTACCCTTCCGGCCACACCGCGTCACCGCCGCTCCGATCACGGTTCGGCCGCATCCGGCCGCCCCATGTCCGGCTCGTCGAGGATGAACATGGTGTGTGTGCCGACCACCTCGGGGATCCGCTGCAGCCGCTCCAGCACGAAGGTGCGCAGCGCCGCCGCGTCGGCCACCCGGACCAGCAGGATCAGGTCGACGTCGCCGGAGACCAGCGCGGCGTGCTCCACCTCGCTGATCTCGCGCAGCCGGTCCCGGAACGGCTCCCAGGAGTCCTGCCGGATGCGCACCGACACGTAGGCGGCCAGCCCGTAACCGCACTTGTCCGGGTCGACGACCGCGGTGAAGCCGCGGATGACGCCCTCCCGGCGCAGCCGGTCCAGCCGGGAGTAGGCGTTGGCGCGCGAGACGTGCGCGCGCTCGGCGAGCGTGCGCACCGACATCCGGCCGTCCGCGCGGAGCAGGGCGATGATGGTCCGGTCGACGGCGTCGAGCTCGACGGCCATGTGTCTCCCCTCACACCGTCCGCATCGTGGACGGCTCGGACGATCGGCCGGAATCGGGCCCGCTCAGAGCCATCCGTCCAGATTCCCGGGCGGGATATGGACACTATTGCGTGACGAAGCCCATATTCAAGACATGAAGCCCAGCCGCATCGCCCACGCCCCGGCGCAGGCTCCGCCGCTGCCCTCCGCGGAGCCGATCGCGCTCGTCGACCGCACCGGCCGGCGCACCGGTGAGAGCGCCCTGGCAGGACCCGACCAGGACGTGCTGATCGAGCTGCTGCGCCGGATGGTGGTCGGCAGGCGGTTCGACCGCCAGGCCGGCGCGCTCGCCCGCCAGGGCCGGCTCGCCGTCTACCCCTCCTCGCACGGCCAGGAGGCCTGCCAGGTGGGCGCCGCGCTGGCGCTGGCCGGGCGCGACTGGCTCTTCCCCACCTACCGGGACAGCGTCGCCCTGGTCACCCGCGGCGTCGACCCGGTCGAGGTGCTCACCCTGCTGCGCGGGAACTGGCACAGCGGCTACGACCCGCACCGCCACCGGTGCGCGCCGCAGTGCACTCCGCTGGCCACCAGCGCCCCGCACGCGGTGGGGCTGGCCTGGGCCGCCCGCCGGGCCGGGGAGGACGCCGCCGCCCTGGTGCTGATGGGCGACGGCGCGACCAGCGAGGGCGACGCGCACGAGGCGTTCAACTTCGCCGCGGTGTGGCGGGCCCCGGTGGTGTTCCTGGTGCAGAACAACCAGTGGGCGATCAGCGTGCCGGTGGCCAAGCAGAGCGCGGCGCCGACGCTGGCCCACAAGGCCGTCGGGTACGGGATGCCCGGCCTGCACGTGGACGGCAACGACGCCGCCGCGGTGTACGCGGCGGTGAGCGGGGCGCTGCAGGCCGCCCGGGCCGGCGCCGGCCCGGCGCTGATCGAGGCCCGCACCTACCGGATGGACCCGCACACCAACTCCGACGACCCCGCCCGCTACCGGAGCCCCGAGGACGACCGCTACTGGGCCGAGCGCGACCCCCTCGACCGGCTGGAGGCGCTGCTGCGCGCCGAGGGCGCGGTGGACGACGCCGCGATGGAGCGGTTCGCCGCCGAGGGCGAGCGGCTGGCCGCCCGGGTCCGCGAGCGGATGGCCGCCGAGGACGACCTCTCCCCCGGCGAGCTGTTCGAGCACGTCTACGCCTCGGTCCCGGAGCACCTGCGCCGGCAGCGCGAGGAGCTGTCGGCCGCGATCGGGGAGGAGTGACCATGGCGGAGAGCATCACCCTGGGCCGGGCGCTGAACCGGGCGCTGCGCGACGCGCTCGCCGAGGACCCCTCGGTCGTGGTCTACGGCGAGGACGTGGGGCCGCTCGGCGGGGTCTTCCGGATCACCGACGGGCTCACCGCCGAGTTCGGCGAGGACCGCTGCTTCGACTCGCCGCTGGCCGAGTCGGGCATCGTCGGCACCGCGGTGGGCATGGCGATGTACGGGCTGCGCCCGGTGGTGGAGATGCAGTTCGACGCGTTCGGGCTGCCCGCCTTCGAGCAGGTCGTCTCGCACGTGGCCAAGATGCGCAACCGCACCCGGGGCCGGGTGGAGCTGCCCATGGTGATCCGGGTGCCCTACGGCGGCGGCATCGGCGGGGTGGAGCACCACTCCGACTCCTCCGAGGCCTACTACGCGCACACCCCCGGGCTGCGGGTGGTCACCCCGGCCACCGCCTCCGACGGCTACTCGCTGCTCCGCGAGGCCATCGACAGCCCCGACCCGGTGGTCTTCCTGGAGCCCAAGCGGCGCTACTGGTCCGCCGAGGAGACCGACCTTCCGGTGCGCACCGAGCCCCTGGACCGGGCGGTGGTCCGCCGC